>OMAQ01000260.1_pt1 | contig 31983 bp, 22 predicted proteins | sample 1673461 | NCBI WGS metagenome assembly OMAQ01 (sample SAMEA103958112, study PRJEB25191) | human gut metagenome | biome: human-associated habitat [ENVO:00009003]; feature: intestine environment [ENVO:2100002]; material: feces | place: Germany | collected 2013/2015
CCTGGCTTGGGAAAGTCAGGGCTTTGTGAGTTTTTGGGTGTTTTGACACACCCTCTTATAATGTTCAGGCTCCATGAAGATAACTTTCGGAAAAACTATCACTTGAGTTTCTTCACATCGTCTTCGAAAGTCTCGGGATGGATGGCGCGCTTGCGAAACGGTAGGTGTAATATTCCCAAAAGAGCTTTCCTGCAACGGTAAGACGATGCCGGTCGTCACGCCCTTTCATCTCTTGGGTGAGACGGCGTATACGGTTTTCCTTGATGTCCATATAATAACGGCGCCGGTTCAGGACGCTGTCAAGACTTTGAAGAAGATCGCCTTGGGCAAAGACCCTGAATGGCAACAAGACAAGAAAGAAGAGGATTGCTTTCTTCATAGACGGGATCATTTAGTTACAAAATATGTTTGACTTCTGCCGTAAAGAAAGACGAATTGTATGGTGCCTACACGCAGTTTTTTTAGTTCCTCACTCTGTGCCATGCCACGGGTTCTACAATACAACGACGACTGCCAGGGTCAGAACTGGCAGTCGTCGAACGTGATATAAAATTGCTGGCTTTACGCAACTTTTACGCAACTATTACTCAGCCGTAAGCTCAAGGACATGGCTCGTAGCCGTGTTTGGAGTGAGGATATTCAGTCCCACCTTCATCAGGAAGTCGCCGGAATACTGCTGTCCGTCGCAGTCGAGTGCCGACTTGGTGTCGGGCATGAGGTTGATTTCCTTCACCGTGTACATTCTGTTGGCATCGAGCCCTTGCAACTTGACATTGCGCACAGGCTCATGGGTACGGGGGTGAAGGTCGTAGGCGAAGACCACGCCCTTGCTCTTATCCTGCGACACATAGTTGACAGCCGCATGGTTGCTCTCATAAGGTGAGACAAGGCGGTAGAGCCCACCATTGAGGATAACATCCTCCAGGCGGCGCCAGTTAGCGACAGCCCCCTGCGTATAGGCATAGTCGGCCTTATCCATGGTCTTGAGGTCGATATCAAAACCCAGCTTGCACATGGAAGCCACATCAGTACAGAACTTGACGGAAGTAGCCTTGTTCCAGCTGGTGACATGCGCGGCAATGGCCTTCACCGGGAAGAACTTCGACATAGACCACTGAATGTAGAGTCGCTCGAAGGGATCGGTGTTATCACTGGGCCACAGCTCCCCGAAATATTTAAGCGCGGTATAGTCGCAGCGGGCACCGCCACCAGAGCAGAGCATCATCTCCAACTTGGGGTATTTGGCATGGATACGGTCGAGGATCTTATACAGTCCGCGGACATGGTCGATATACATGTTGCCCTGCTGCGCCTTCTCGTATGGTGAGTAGATATTGGTGATGGGCGAGTTGCAGTCCCACTTGAAGTAAGCGATGTTCGGATTCTCGGTCATCAGCTTGTCAACGATGCCGAAGACATAATTCTGCACCTCAGGATTGGAGAGGTCGAGCACGAGCTGGTTGCGATAATAGTAGGTCTGGCGGTTAGGCTGTTCGATGACCCAGTTCTTATGCTTCTCATAGAGTTCACTCTTGGGGTTGACCATCTCCGGCTCTATCCACAGGCCGAACTTCACACCAGCCTCCTTTGCCGATTTCACCAGCGCGGGGATGCCGCCGGGGAGCTTTGACTTTGTAGCCTCCCAATCACCCAGACCGGCGTGGTCGTCCTTACGGGGATATTTGTTGCCGAACCATCCGTCGTCGAGAAGGAACATCTCTACGCCGAGATCCTTGGCGTCTTTCATCAGCTGCGCCAGAGACGCTTGGTTGAAATCGAAGCCGGTATTCTCCCAGTTGTTGAGCAGTGTCATGCGGCTGCCCTCACCGTTCCAGAGCTGGTAACGGCGGGCCCAGTCGTGCAGGTTGCGTGAAGCCTGCGACGTGCCAGTGTCGCTGAGCGTGAAGACAAACTCCGGCGTCTTGAAGGTCTCGCCGGCTTTGAGCACGTAGTCGGAGGCATAAGGATTGATGCCGGGGATGACACGCAGACAGCCGACATTGTCCACCTCGAAGGTGCAGCTGAAATTTCCGGTCCAGCCAATGGTGCCAAGCATCACTTTACCTTCGTTCTCCTTGGCAGGCCCGTCTATGCCCAACTCGAAGAACGGCTCGCTCTGCTCAGCGGCGCGCGTACCGAGCTTGGTGTCAATAATCTTCTTGCCAAACTGCAACTGTTGGACGGCAGGCTGTCCCTCGCGCGCCCAGTCGCTGTGATAGTTGGTCAGGAAATATTTGTCGGCATTGAAATAAAAGATACCGCTGGCATAGCGCCACAGCGTCACAGACTTCTTCTCCTTGTGGCAAATCTCGCTCCAGGTCTTGATGACATTCTCCTTGGCGTAGGCCACGTAGTGCAAAGTCACCTCGTCGGCATACTGGTCGTCGGCAAGGCGTACGATAGTCTCTGTTCCGCCCTTCACCGCTTTCTGCTCGCTGCCTTGATAATATAAATAGGTGGAGAGGTTGCCGTCGGCGTGTGTGATGGCCAGTGCCGGCTCGAAGAAGTCCTCACCGCCTGAGCCCGGATAAGCCTCGAGCCCGCGTATGCCATAGCTGCCGTCGGAACCAGGTTTTATCTTCCAGTTGAAATGGCTGAAGTCAGCATCGGTGGCGAGCTTATTGCCGAGATAGACCTGGTAGAGGCGATGGTTGTCACCTACTTGCAGTACGAGGTCGATATTGTCGGTACTGATACGGATGTTCTGTCTGTCTGCTGCTTGGATTCCTAAGACTGTGAGGAACATTGCAAGCAGCGTGAAAAGCTTTTTCATAATGTAAGGATATTAGCTGGTTTAGAATCTGTATCTCACGTGGCTTGTACGAGTCAGCCGCATTGAGCATGACATTACGGTCGTCTCCCTCTGCAGTGGCTGTGGCAAGCGTGTCGGTTTTTTGTTGTTGTGCATGGGCACTCATTGCGACTGTGAGGGTAGCCCAAAAGAGAATGAATTTTTTATCCAAATTGTATGTGGTATCTTCATTATGTTGATTGTCTTCGTGCAAAGTTAATCAATCAATGGCATGCAGGAAGGGCTTGGTACTGGCTCGGTAAACACCCAAAAAGAAAAAGTGTTGGATAATCTTCTACTAATAAGCAAATTAACAGCAATGGCATCTGCTGATGAAGTAAATGGTCTTTAACCTTCCAAAATGCCATTGCCTGTGTTATCGTATACCAATTAATGCGTTTCCTTCATTGGAAGGCTGTTAATAGCCCTCGTTCTGGTCCATGCTGCCGTCTTCCTTCCTCATCTGTGTGTTTTGGTTCAGTTCGGTCTGAGGAATAGGCAATATCATGTTGCTCTTGACAAAGGTGCCGTTGGCCACACTGCGCTCGCACCATTTGTTGCGCTTGGTGACCAGCTCTTCCCACTTGCCGGTGCGTATGAGGTCGAAGCGGCGCCAGTTCTCTCCGAAGAGCTCGCGCATACGCTCGTCCATGATCTTTGTGCGGAACTGCTCTTGTGTCATACTCGTCCAATTGGGCACACCGGCTCTTTGGCGCACTTGGTTGACATAGGTGAGAGCTTCGTCGGTACTGTTGAGTTCATTGAGGCATTCTGCATAGCTCAGCAGCACGTCGGCGTACCGCAGCACAGGGATATTCTTTCCGGAAAGCCACATGTTGCTGATATTCAGTCCGGAGCCCTTGTCTGTACGATAGTCCTCATATTTCTTAATATGTGGCTTGAGCTCATCGTAGTCATCCCCTAAGCCTTCCCATGTGAGTGTGCTGAGATCTGGAGTGACACCATTGTATGTGAAGTCATAGCGGATGGAAGCCTCCCGACGTTTGTCGCCCTCTTCCCATACTCCTCCCTCGCTGACACGGCTGTAAGCATAGTGGGTCGGTACAGCGTGGTCGTAACCGGCAAAGTAGCATCCGTCAGTGAACCAGTTCTGTGCTGCACGGCTGCCTATCTGGAACTGGACCTGGTTGGCATATCCACGGGCGTTGGAGAAGGTCTGTGTCAGGATGACCTCGCTGGAAGCTTTCTTGGTGTCGTAAGCGAACAAGTCGGCATAGTCGGGGTCGAGCTGATATTTGCCGGAGCTGACGACGACCCGGAAAGCTTCAGCGGCTTTGGCATAATCGCGCAGACCAGTCTCTTGTGGTGCGCTCATCAATGCCTTGCCAAACATCACGTAGCCTGCATATTTGTTGGCACGTCCCTCGTCGGTGGTCTCAGCTGCTTTTGTGGCCTCAGCGAAATTGTCGATGATGAACTGCCATACTTCCTTCAGAGACCGGCGGCTGTAGTTGCCGGTGCCATCCTCGATGGGCACCCTACCCCACAGCATGGTAGCCTGCAGGGTGAGGAACCCGCGGATGAAGCTCAGCTCGGCGATGAGCTGCTCGCCCTTGCTGCCCGCAGCGGGATGAGTAGCCTCCAAGGCGTTGATGGCGTCGGCAGCCTGAGCGATGACGGGCCAGCGATAGTCCCACATATCTTGCACTTTGGGATTTTCGGCGTTGAGGTATCCACAGTTCCAGTCCCAGGCGGCGGATGTTGTGGTCTGCTCTTTGAGAGCGGTGAGAGCACCGGCTTGTATCTCGTCGGTGCCGATGAGGGTCAGCCAGCAACGCTCATCGCGGTAATTCTCTTTCCATGAGGAATAGATATTGAGGACGTTCTTCTCGGCCGTGGCGATATTTTCGTATACCTGCTTTTCCGAAAGGGCTGTCATGTTGGTCTGATCCAACTGGTCGGTGCAGGAGGTTGTCGTCAGAAGTGCTCCTGCTAAAATGATGGCACTTATATATCTTGTTTTCATTGTATGCGACATAAAAGAGTTAGAAAGTGAAGTTGATTCCAAAAGTGAACGAGCGGCAAGGTGGATAGCCTGTGTCACCGGTCTCCGGATCCATACCCTTATATTTGGTGATGACAAACAGGTTGTTGGCCGTGGCATACAGGCGCAGCGCCTCAAAACCGATGTGCTTCAGCAGCTCCGGCTTGAAGTTATAGCTCAGCGAGAGCGTAGCGAGACGGAGGAAGCTGGAGTTCTGAATGCTGAAATCCATGTCTGACGCCTTGTATCCATTGTAGTTGCTCGTGTTGGTGACCACGCGCGGGAACTTGGCATTGGTGTTCTCGGCAGACCAGTGGTCGAGCAGGTCGGTGCTGGCCTGGCTGAGTCCGTAGCTGGTGATCAAGCTTTCATACCAGGGCGAGATCTTCTTGGCGCCTAACTGATAGTTGAACACGGCGTTGAGGGTAAATCCTTTGTAAGTCACGTCTGTGGCGAAGCCACCATACCACTTTGGATCTGTCTGTCCGACGATTGTCCGGTCATATTCGTTGACAACGCCATCGGGCTTGCCGTTAGGACCGGAGATATCTTGTGGGAACAGGTCACCCAACTGCACGGTATGTCCACTGTAGTTGACTCCTTCCCACTGGCTGCGGTTGCTCTCATTGGCAATGCCGCCAGTCTTGAGCGTATAGATGGTGTGCAGCGGCTGGTCAATGAAGATGTTACCTTCACGCTCTGTACCATTGAGAATCTTGTTGACATCACCATAGAGCTTCGACACTTTGTTCTTGTCGTGCGAGATGTTAAAGTTAGCGTTCCACTGCACGTCTTTGTTCTGAATGATAGCGGCATTGAGGTTGAACTCCACACCATTGTTCTTCACCTGCCCGATATTTTCCCAAGTTGTCTCATAGCCGGTCGTCGTGGCCAGTGAGTGCTGTAAGAGCAGGTCGTCGTTGACCGTGTTGAAATAGTCAAAGCTGGCATTGATGCGGTTGCTGAGGAAGGCCACATCCAATCCGATATTCAGCTGTTTTTGTTTCTCCCATGTCAGAGCAGGTGTACCGCGGTTGGTACTGCGGCTGATAGATGAGGAACCGACAGTGACACCGTTGACACTACTGCGCTGTGCCACCATGTTGTACCACGATCCATAGACATAGTTGGCAATGTCCTGGTTTCCGGACATACCGTATCCGGCGCGCAGCTTCAGCTTGTCCAGCCATGACACCTTCTCCATAAACTTCTCCTGACGTACATCCCATGCCAAAGAGAACGATGGCAGCAAGCCCCATTTGTGGCCACTGGCAAATTTCGAAGAACCGTCGAGACGGGCTGTTGCCGTAGCGTAGTATTTGTTGGCATAGACATAGTTGCCTCTGATCAGGTAGCTCATCAGCGTCTGGGTGTAGAAGTCGGAGCCGATCTCCGTGCTTTCGAACTTCGAGGCTGCGTCAAGCTTCTTGTAGCCTAAGTCGTCGCTGGCGAAGCGATAGCCCTTGGCTTTGGTGTAGTCACCCTTGGTCTTTGTGAAGGACGTACCCATGAGAAGGTTCAGGGTGTGTACCTTGTTGAAGACATGGTTGTAGGTGACGGTGTTGTCCCATTGCCAGTTGGTGCGTGTCCAGCGCTCATGCTTGGCATTGGCGTCTCCGGTAGTGTCGCTCTGGGGTTCGTTGCGCACACTTGTCGGCGCATCGCTGGGCATATACTCCATCCATTTCTGGTTGCTGATCTGTACGGCAAGCGTGGAACGGAAGTTCAGACCTTGGATGGGATTGATGTTGATGTAGTTGGTGGAAGAGAGCGTCTGGCGGTTGCGCTTATATTGCACTTCCTCCATAGCAAAGGGGTTGAACTCGTTGTTGTAGTTGGAGTTGTTCGACTGATAGTAGACATACTCATACGGAGCAGTATGCATGGTAGCGGGGTCATTGTAGGGAGCATAGTCCAGCAGTGGGTTGCCGTTGAGGGCTTTGGTATAGACCGTGTTGTCGTGCATGTGGTCGGTGGTATAGTTGAAACTGGTGTTTGTACCCACTTTCAGCCATGGCTTGATTTGCGTGTCAGCGTTGACACGGCCATTATACTTCTCCTGGTTGCTGTGTCCGAGGATGCCGTTGTTGCCACTATAGTTGAGAGAGACGTAGACATTGCCTTTCTCCATGCCATTAGAGAAGCTGACGGTATGGTTCTGCTGAATACCTGTTCTGAGCACCTGGTCGATCCAGTCGTAGCTCTTTCCGCTCTTATAGGTCTTCATCTCGTCGGGACTAAAGGCCAAGTTGGTACCCAGCAAGGTGTTGTTGATGTATGCCTGACGGTCTGCCGTGGGATGGTCGAGCATATAGCCGTTGGCGAAGGCATCGATGCGGAGGTCGCCCAACTGCTGAGCGTTCATCGTCTTGGGAAGATGGCTCTTCGTCGTGGCGCTGATAAATCCGGCATAGCTCACCTTGCCCTCGCCAAGCTTTGCTTTCTTGGTAGTAATCACCACAACACCGTTGGCGCCCCGGCTGCCATAGATAGCGGTGGCACTGGCATCTTTGAGCACCTGGATATTCTCCACATCGTTGGGGTTGATGCTGCTGAATCCACCGAAAGAGTTGTCCATCACTTGTCCATCGACCACATAGATAGGGTCAGAGCCGGAATTGATGGTGTTCACACCACGAATCTTGATGGAACTGTCATCGGCAGGATTGGCGTTGGTGACGACAGAGACGCCAGGCATACGGCCCTGGATGGCTTCGTTGACATTGGTAACAGGGCGCTGCTCCAACGTCTTGGAATCCACCATCGCCACAGAACCCGTCAGATCACTCTTGCGCATGACGGCTCCGACGATGACGACCTCGTCGAGGGAGGCATTCTCTTCCTCCAGCTCAATTTTGAGATTCCCGTTTCCTACTTTCACTTTCTTGGATTTGAAACCAATATAGGAAATGGTAAGTTCGGCATTGGCATCGGCTTGCATCGTAAAATTACCGTCAATGTCGGTAACGGTGCCCTTGGTAGTGCCTGCTATAGTGACACTGGCGCCAATGATAGGTTCTGCAGCCTTGTCGACCACATTACCTTTGACTGTGATCAACTGCGCCATCGCATGGAGCGTTGCGCAAATGACAACAAGGAGTAATGATAAAAAACGTTTGGTCATTTTTAGGTTGATTTATGATTATTATTAAAAATTGCCGATGAAAGGTAGCTAGGGCTTGTCCCGTATCATCGATGCAAAGTTAGTGAGAAACAAGGCGAGTTAATAGTATTAGTAGTGTTGAAGTAAACCAACCATAATTATTATTATTTTGAAAACTGCTCATAGTCAAAATATTACAAGGATAGAAGATTTAGTTCAAAGTAAGTCGTATAATTAATAATATTTCGCTAAATTTGCACTTGTAATAACCATTATCAACATGAAAAGAGTTTTTTGGATCCTCTTTTTTCTGGTCATCTCCCTGTATCATGCGCAGGCCACCAACACGGATGAGATGCTTGCGCCTCTTGACAGTGCCTTGTCGCACCGCGATGTTTACATGCACAGAAAAGAGTTGCGGTTGGACAAATTACGGCACAGCCTACGATATACGCGTGACGGTGATAAGCGACTCGCCCTTTATGAGAAGATGTATGAAGAGTATTATACCTATCGCTTCGACTCGGCCATGAGTTACGCTAAGCGCGAATATGCGTTGGCGGTGTCGCTAAAGGCTCCACGCTACACGACGCTCGCACTGCTCCACCGTGCCCTGCTCTTGGCCACCAGCGGATACTACAGCGAGGCGGAGCATTTGTTTGAAAGCGTAGATACCACAAGGATGGACCGCCAACTGTGGTTCACGTACTACTGGACGGGATTGTGGATATTCAGTTATTGGTCGGGATACAGCCAGGGCAACGACTTCGTGAGCGTTTACGACAACAAACGCAACGAATATATACAGCGTAGTTTGGTTTATGCCGACAAAGGCAGTGCGCTGTGGTGCTATCTGTATGCCGAACTGGTCTATTACAAAGACCATGATGTCAAGACGTCACTCCGTTACTATCGCTTAGCAGAGCGTCGTGCCCCGAAAGCATCCAGAACCTACGCCTCGGCCACCTATGGACTGGCCCGATGCTATAAGGAGTTAGGACAAATGCAGCGCTATGAATACTGGAGCGTCCGTTCCGCCATCTCCGACCAGCTCTGCCCTTTGAAAGAGAATCTCTCGCTTCAGGAGCTGGCCATGCACCTCTTCCAGAAAGATGAGCGCAATGCCGAAAGAGCCTCTCGCTATCTCTACTTCTCGCTCGACGATGCCAAGTTCTACCATAACAAACTGCGCATTCTCGGCATCTCGGAGAAGTTGCCGGGCATCATGGCGGTCTATGAGCGACAGCTCTATCATAGCAAACAGGTAAGGACACACCAGAACTATCTGTTAGGCGTGCTCGCAGTTGTACTGCTCTGTGCCCTTGTCGTCATCTTGCGACAGAACAAAAAGTTGAACAAGAAAGAACGGGAGGTAAGCCGGCAAAACAACCTGCTTACACAGATGAATCAGCAACTCACACAAGCCAACAGCAGACGCGAGAAGTATATGCGGCTGTTCATGGATTTGTGTGCTCTGTACATCGGCAAGCTCAACAACTACCAGAAGTTGGTGGTCAGAAAAATCAAAGCGCATCAGGAAGGGGAACTCGTACAAAGAGCCAACCCTACGAAGCTTGCCGACAACGAGGCCATCGAGTTTTATTCAAGGTTTGACAAGGCTTTCTTGGAATTGTTCCCTTCGTTTGTCGAACAATTCAATGCGCTGTTACGTGACGGAAAGAAAGTGGAGGTGTCAAACAAGGGAGGACTGACCACAGAGCTGCGCATCTACGCACTTGTACGTCTGGGCGTGGGAGAAAGCGTAGAAATAGCAACATTGTTGTCCTACTCGCCACAGACCATCTATAACTACCGTACGGCAATGCGCAAACGGGCTATCAACTCCGATACCTTTGAGGACGACGTCAGAGCGTTGCATGGATGAAATGCGCGAGTCGGCTACTGAAAAAACGACAGCAAAAAGTGAGGAATCTGTAACCTATTAAAGATACGGTTATAAAAGAGCTATAGCATTTGTGTGCAACCGGCACCGTAGGTAAATGAAAGCCTTATCCACCAATCTTGTCGTCTTGAAGCAAAGAAATCGCGCTTTTCGTTTGCCACATGCACAAAATGCAGTATCTTTGCCACATCAAACGTCAGTTATAACGTCAGTTATCATGAATATCAAGAAATTATATGAACTTTATCGCCAGCACCCCGTGGTGACGACCGACAGCCGCGACTGCCCCGAAGGCAGTATCTTCATCGCGCTCAAAGGCGCCTCGTTCGACGGTAACAAGTTTGCTGCCGCTGCCTTGGAGAAAGGCTGCAGCTACGCCGTGGTCGACGAGAAGGAATACTGTGTGGAAGGTGACGATCGCTATATCCTCACCGACGACTGTCTCACGACCTTCAAGGAGCTGGCACGCGAGCACCGCAGACAGTTCAACATCCCTGTCGTGGGAATCACGGGAACCAACGGCAAGACCACCACAACCTACCTCGTTGAGCACATTGCGCGCATGGCGGGGAAGAAGACGTGATGCACACCGATGGCAACTTCAACAACGACGTGGGCGTGCCAAAGACCTTGCTACGGCTAAAGCCGGAGCATGAGATCGCCGTGGTGGAGATGGGCGCGTCGCATCCGGGCGACATTAAGAAGCTGGTTGAGTATGTGGAGCCCACGTGCGGACTTATCACTAACGTCGGCAGGGCCCACCTTCAAGGCTTCGGCTCTTTCGAGGGCGTGAAGAAAACCAAGGGTGAGCTCTACGACTTCTTGAAAGCCAACAACGCGCTCGTGTTCCTGGACACCGCCAACGACAATCTCGTGGAAATGGCACGTGAGCGCGAGCTTGACCGCGTGATCAGCTATGGCACCGACGAACAAGCCGAGGTCCAAGGCAAGGTGACGGCTGCCGACCCGTTTATCACCATCGAGTGGAAATGCGGCTGCGATGGCGAGTCGATTCCTATCGCCTTAAACGAGTGGCACGAGATAAAGACCAGGCTCATTGGCTCTTACAACCTCGACAACGTGCTCGCGGCAATCACCGTAGGACTGCATTTCGGCGTGACAGCCGACCAGGTGTGCCATGCCATAGAGAACTATGAGCCGACCAACAACCGCTCCGAGCTCGTGAAGACCGGCAGCAACACGCTTATCGTGGACGCTTACAACGCCAACCCGACAAGCATGGCGGCGGCTCTCGACAGCTTCGGGCAGATTGCCACGCAGCTTCCGAAGATGGCCATCCTCGGCGACATGAGGGAGCTTGGCGAAGTGAGCGAGGCTGAGCACCAAAAGGTGGTAGACACGTTGAAGGCCAAGGGCCTAAACGACGTGTGGCTCGTTGGCGAGGAGTTTGGCAAGACGCGATGCGACTTCCATAAATATAATAATGTGGAGGAAGTGAAGCAGGCCATAGCCAGCTACAAGCCTTGTGGGAAATGCATACTCATAAAGGGCAGCAATGGCACGAAACTGTTTGAGTTGCCTGAATTGCTGTAACCTTTTCATGGCAATCGCCATTTTCCAAGCATGTCACAATAACATCTGAAGAAAAGCATGATACTGCAAAAGCTTCTTGGTTTTGACCCTAAGACCATGCGCAAACGTACGGAAGTGGTGGCTGGTGCCACCACTTTTCTTACCATGTGCTATATACTCGCCGTGAACCCCACCATTCTCAGCACGACCGGGATGGATCGTGGCGCGTTGTTCACCTCCACGGCAATAGCCGCCGCCATAGCCACGCTGCTGCTCGCTTTCATGGCCAAGCTGCCGTTCGCCCAAGCTCCGAGCATGGGCCTCAACGCTTTCTTCGCCTACACGCTCTGCCAGGCAATGGGCTACTCTTGGCAACAATCGCTCGCTATAATGCTCATTGAAGGCATAGTGTTCCTGCTCATCACCTTTATCAATGTTCGCGAGGCCATACTCAACGCCATACCAGAGAACCTGCGACATGCCATATCCGTTGGCATCGGCATGTTCATAGCGTTTATTGGCTTGAAGAACGCCGGCATCATCGTGTCGTCGCCCGCAACGTTCGTAACGCTTGGCAAGTTCACGTCAGCGGCGATACTGGGCGTAATAGCCATATTGCTGAGTGGAGTACTTATGGCAAGAAAGGTGAAAGGCGCGCTATTCGTCAGCATCATCGCCACGACCGTAATAGGCATTCCGCTTGGCGTGACAGAAATACCAAGTCATTGGATTCCGGTATCCATGCCGCAAAGCCTATCACCAATATTCTGCCAGTTCGACTTCTCGGGCCTCATCAATTTCCGCACGCTGATGGTGGTCATCTCGCTACTGCTGGTAAACATCTTCGACACCGTGGGCACGCTCGTGGGACTCGCCTACAAGACTAACATCGTGCGACCCGACGGCACCATCCCCAAGATAAAGGAGGCCATGATGAGCGATGCCATCGGCACCACCTGTGGAGCGTTTCTCGGTTCCAGCACGCTGACAACATACGTGGAGAGCGCGTCGGGCATTGCCGAGGGAGGACGCAGCGGCCTGACCTCGTTCACGACCGGCATCCTCTTCATCGTCGCCCTATTCCTCTCGCCATTGTTCATGCTCATTCCAAGCGCGGCGACAAGTGGCGCGCTGGTGCTGGTTGGCGTGCTGATGCTCGACTCGGTGAAGCGTCTCAACCTGGCGGACGTGAGCGAGGCTTTCCCGGTCTTTATCACGATGATAACAATGGTGCTCTGCTATTCCATAGCCGACGGCATATGCCTCGGCATACTGAGCTTCGTCATTCTGAAGCTATGCACGGGCAAATGGAAGCAAATAAACATGACGCTGGTTATCCTCAGCCTTATCTTCATAGCCAACTTCATTTTAGGATAAACGACACCTACCGACCATTAAGGTCCATTTCCACGATAACGCCTTTGTGGTCGGTAGGCCAAATGCCTAAAGGCTTAACGACAGGCTCTCCCGGAAGGTCGGCTTGTGGCTTGCTTCGGCAGACACAACTGTCAGGACCGAAGACTTTAGCCGAAACGGCCTTCAAGCCCTTGCCCTTATAGAAGATAAAGTCTATCCTGTCTCGCTCGTCGGCCTTGGGCGCCCACGTTATCTTCTCGCTTGGCACATCGGCATTGTATGAGGGATGTCGTGACGCGCCTCATTGAGAAACACCTTGATGGCATCGTCGCGCCACGACAGGTCGTTGAGCCTAAGCAGCTCCTCCACCGTGGCCGGGGGAGTGACCTCTTTCCATGTGCTTCCGTCGTAGCCGCGCACATTATAGTAGGCGTCGTTAAGGTAATCGAGATGAGCGGTGTAAACGTTCACCTTCCGACTCTCCACCGTGGCCGTCAGCTTATGTATTGTCCCATGGTCACAGTTGAGCGGGAATACGACAAGTGAATCCTCTATCGGGTAGCGGCTCAACAACCCCGTGTCGTAGCTCTTGAAAGAATAATATTGCACCCCTTTCTCCTGCAACGACTTACACAACCTGTCGGTGAAGTTGATGTCATGGTAGTTTCTCACCTCGCTCAGCGTCACGAAGTCGGGGCGCAATCGCGCTATCTCCGCAACGATTGCCTCGTACCCACCTTTCACCATCGTTCCCTCCTGCCAGATGTTCCATTGCAGCACGGTTATCTTATGGGCGGCAAGGGGTAGAAGCAAAAGATCACATAGAATAATCAACAGAAGCCGTCTCATAACTATTCAAATTATATAATTATCTACCATTAGTTTTCGTTAGGGGACTTCTTTGTCTCATTTTCGCAAAATTGGGTCTAAAGGCCTTCAAAAGAAGGATTTCATACAGCATTGACTACCTCATGGGAGTTTTAGACCCAACACGAGGCTGCTTAGTCAAAATAATTTAGTGAGCCCTAAGTAAGAGTTTGACTTTTAAGGATAGACATTCTGAAAAAGAATAAATAATAAGGCGTACAACTGAAATCTTATGGATATCGGTTGTGCGCCTTTTTTGTTACATTTAGCCTAAAAGACATTTGAGCTGTTCAATTACATATTTATGGGTGATAATAATGGCTTTTTCTATTGTCACCTTGACTTTGACTGATTTTACTTTACACTTTTCTCTTACTTTTACTAAAGTACTTTACTACAAATTTATTCCTTTACTGAATAATTTTACTATGCAGGAAAAGTGTTACTGAAACGCTTTACATAGATGTTTCTGCTTGCAAAGTTACAGTATCCTGTTCGCATTTGCAATTTTTTCTGTAAAATTTAAGACTTGTATTTACGCCGAAAATATAGTAGGTAACCGGTAACGGGCAGCGATGCACCTATAAGGCTTATGACGAAAGTTATGATCTTTGTCAACATACCTCCCCACGAACCGATATGTATAACGTGAAAGAGCTGCATCAGCTCAGAGCCCTTGGGTACGAGTTTCAAGCCAAATCCCAAGCCCGTAACAGAAAGAAGTAACAACCAAAGGAGTGCACACCAACCAAGACTGACGTGAAGGTCGAAGAGGCGGCGTCTGCTTCCTTTGTTCCATTCCACCTTAAAGCGTTGGCACAACTGCTTTCTGTCTTTCGGCAGAAGAACAAATATACCAGTTATCAGGATGAAAATAAAGAGTAATGTGGTATAGGTGATTATAAGTTTTCCAACCGGTCCCATCATGAGACTGGTGTGAAACTTGGTGACATAGGAGAAAAAATCTCTTTTTGTCGTTGTTCCATAAGGAGCGTCCTTGGAAGAAAACTTGCCAATGGTTTTGCCAACTCTTTCTTCATCACCCGCTTTTATGTTATGATCCCCTTTAATGCTCTTTGCGTGTGGCGCAATGACTTTTGGCATTTCAAGAGCATTTCTTATCTCATTTTTGAACACGAGTGTAGCTCCTGACAGGCATATAAGCATGATGACAACACCCAAAAGCAAAGAGAGGTACAGATGAAGTTTCAAAAGAAATTTTTTTGTCATTATTTAATATGCAATCAATGCAAGGAGAGCGGAACACTAACCCTCTTATGCTTCCGCTCTCCTTGATATTCCATTAAAAAGTTTTGTTTTATTTTGCAAAATTCACTTTTAGTCCTACCACAAACATTCTGCCAGGCGAGTAAAGTGCCACTTTTTGTGAAGGAGTGTCTATGCGATGATCTGTCTTGTCGAAGACATTGTCGATGCCGATGCTTGGAACAAGTTTATACATCTTGCCTATGGTAAAGGTGTGAGTGGTGTTCAAGTTTATTACGCCATAGCCGGGAGCATTGTCATAGCCAGGATAATAAGTGGCCGACTGGAAGCGGCCGTTGAGGTTCACACCGAGGGTGTAGTTGCGCCAAGTGTGGTTATAGTTGGCTCCTGCCGTTAAGCTGTTCTTGAAGGTTCGCTCAAGCACGGTCCATGTGCCAGCGTTCTTCGATCGGCCGTTGGTGTAAGCATAGTTTATCATAAGAGAGAGGTCGTTCGTAACACTCACCGTTGCGTTAGCCTGCAATCCTCTTACCACACCTTTATTGCTGTTAATGTAGTGGCCGTAGGTTTTCAGCTGTGCAAGCTGGTCGGCCGTTGCCTCAGGAAACTGTTGTGCGAGTTCTGCACGAACAGCATCGTCTACCGTGATGTTCTCCTTTACGATCATGTTGTCAACAAAGTTCATGTAGCCCATAACAGAGAGCGTAAGAAACTTGTTGCTGTATTCTGCGCTCAACGAGACGTAGTTGCTGCTTTCTGCCTTGAGGTTTGTGTTTCCGAACGTTATGACAGGACGCTTGCCCATTATCTTGAAGTAGTGGTAGTAGAGTTCGTCAAGACCTGGTGCGCGGAAACCGCGTGAGTAGGCAGCACGGAAGCGGAAGTTGCCTGGAGCATACATCAAAGCCACTTTGGGTGTGAAGTTGTTTCCGAAGGTGCCATGCTTGGTGTAGCGCATGCCAAGGGTTGCACTAACATTTTTTATAATCTCCATATCGTGCTGCACATATCCGGCAAGTGTGTAGACATTGTTGTTTACGTCGCCGCTTGTTGCCGTGAGAAAGTCATTACGCCAGTCGGCACCGATAATCGTTGTTGCCTTGTCATAGAAATGAAATACGCCTTTCAGTTCAGCCTCATAGTATTTTTGCGACTTGTTGCGTACGAAGTTTCCCACGTCGTAGGTCTTCGTTGCCACCTGATAGAGGTTTCCGTAATGGTAGTTGTCGTTAACGAAATCGAAGAGCACAGAGTGTTTGCCCATTTTATATTTTGCGCCTGCTTCCCAACGCCATCCTTAGCTGCGCATGTCATAATCGGAACCTCCTGTAATGTCTTTGCGAGACTTGGGACGGTCGGTGAGTTTATAGCTGTATGATCCACCTGCGTACATCGAGAAATTCTTTGCAGGCTTTATGTCGAAACGCTGATTTATTACGTTTGAGTTGAAACCGATGAACAGCGGTGCTATCGTCTCATACTCTTTGCCGTGAGCATCTACGGCCATGTTGTTGTTCTGATAGCTGTCAGCCTCTTGATGAAAATACGAGGTGTGAGAGTCAAGATATTTTGAAGTAACGTCAAGGTTCACACCTTCAGAGAGTTGTCCTTTTCCCGATAGTCGTGTGTCTGAAGACACGACAACGTTGTCCATCGTCTTCTCGTCTGTGATGATGTTTATCACTCCGCCAATGGCATCTGAACCATAAAGGGCAGAGGCAGCACCATCGAGCACCTCAATACGTTTTACCTTTGACATGTTGATGCGGCTTAAGTCAACATTGCCGGCAATGTCGCCTATCATCTTTTTGCCGTTGACAAGAACGAGCACATATTTGTTTCCCAAGCCGTTAACACGGATGTATGATCCCATGGCGTTAGGAGAGAACGATACTTGTGGCATGAGCTTTGTCAGCACATCTTGAAAGTCGGTCGCTCCTGTTTCCTTTATTGCTTGCTGTGAAAGCACATGCACAGGTGTCGTGGTAGACTTAAGCAACTGGTGGTGTCCGTTTCCTGTAACTACTACCGGGTTGAGATTTATTGACTTGCTAATGTCCTTATCGTCATTAGTTCCGTCATAAACATTACCTGCCACGGCATTTACGCAGCCAAGCGAAGCAGCTACGACAAAAAGTAGAGTTCTGTTGTTCATATAATTATGTTTGTTGATTTCTTTTTGTATTAGTTTGTCTGTGTGTAAGGGCATCTCCCTTTTTTCTTTATTATGACTTGTCGCATTGTTTTTTTCTGTAGATTACGACATTTTATTCAGCCTTTTCAGAGTTTACTGCCTTTATTTGAGCATCTATTTTAGCAATGATCATGTCCTGAATTTCGGCCATTTCTCCGAGCCCTTTCCCTAACACATCCACATGGTAACCTTTTGTCTGAAGCTGTGTTTTCCACACACCGTCAATATCATCCTTCTGGTGGTTACCAGCGATGTAGAGCAGAGGCACAAGAATCACGTTTTTGTTCTTGCTGTTCCTCAACTGTTGTTCCACGTTTTCTATCTTAGGAAAACCTTCTATCGTGCCTACATGCCATGAAGACTTTCCTTCAGCTTTCAACAAATAGTCGATCTGACTGTACATGGCATTTGCCGGACTGTCGCTACCGTGACCAACAAGCACCACTTGTGATTTTTTTGTTGCTACCGATTTGTCTGCAAGAAGACTCTTGGTTAGCATCTCTATCATTATCTGGCAGTCGTCTACCGAGTAAAGCAATGGACGAACAACAGATACTGCTCTGAAGTCGTTCTTTACCTTGCCAACTTCTGTTCTCAGCATCTCTGTCATCACTCCATCAAGAAGCATCGTGCTCTGCACAACGAGTTTGTTGCAGCCAAGCGCTTTCAGCGAATCAAGAGCTTGCGAGATGTAAAGTTTCTTGATGCCACGCTTTGCAAGCGTCTTTATCACTGACGGAGCCGAATAAGCCTCAACAACGGCACAGTCGGGAAAAGTGTCTGTTACACGAGTGTTAAGCTTGTCAATGGTCTGAGCACGGCTTTTGTCGTTTGACGTGCCGTAATGAACAAGAAGTATTCCTGTTTTTTCGTTATCCACATTCTGTGCCATGATTGTTGCAACGCAGAACAGAGTAAAGACTATCGTAAGTATGTTTCTTTGCTTCATTTTTTATAAATAATTTATCTTCTGTTTATAATTCTTTGTCCTTTCAAGCAATGGTTTCTGAATAACGATCTGCTTGATTTCTGAATTCGGATGCAAAATTATAGATAAAAGAAAAAGTCGGCAATACCTAAAAAATAGGATTCTTCAGGCATAATCGCTTTGGGTTATCTTTCAATAGTCCGTAAATTCTAGCGTAACTAATTGAAAATGAGATATTTATTTAACAAAATATAACTATTCAAAATTGGTTAAGTGGCTGATTATCAGAAACTTTATAGTTCTCTAAGCTTAAAGTAAAATGACATCAGAACCAGTTGGACTTTTCCTACAACGCATCATTCGCATCACAGAATGTTGCGAAGGTGATGATGAAAGAAAATGGGCTGCCGTATTCCATGGCTTCTTTCAAGGAACTCATGGCGAGCACATACATCGCAAAATTAATTTTCGACAAGTGTCGGAACATGCCGAACAGAAAGTTAATTAGTCATACTATCAAAGAACTCTTTGGCTGGCAGCGTAAAGCCGCTTAGCCTTTATCCCCCCAAAAAATAACGAACTATTGTGATAGAGCAAAGGTAGTTATAATCAGTGATATATGAGCAGAAAATAGCAGAATTTTGATTGTGGAGCCTTGAATTGGTGCTATTTTGTTTAAAAATAGATGTAAAACGCAATAACATAGATAATTATTTCCGTAATCTTTCTTGATTATCCAAGATAATTTTTACTTTTGTAGACCAAGAAACACATGAAAGGATATGGCAAAGAAAGATATCAATCGCATCAAGATAGTATTGGTTGAAAACAAAAGGACAGCCAAGTGGCTGGCAGACGAATTGGGTAAAGACCCAGCCACCGTGAGCAAGTGGTGTACCAACAGTTCGCAACCGAGCCTTGAAACACTTGTGCAAGTGGCAGAGGCACTCGATGTTGATGTCCGCTCACTCATCGTGCAGACAAAGAAAAGCCGCATTGAGATAGAAGCGGAGAGACTTCTTAATATCTCATCAAACCAGTAAGACGAATACAATTAGAAGATTATGACAACAAAGGAAATAGACGAAAAATCGTTGGATAATGCCCACCGCCTCTATGAGTCGGGCGATATAGATAAAATTCCAGTTGGAACTACAGTAGGTCTTCAGCAGATACATCATTATCTGTTTGATGGTCTATACCAGTTTGCTGGTGTCATTCGCGATAAGAATATAGCCAAAGGCAGTTTCCGCTTTGCCAATAGTCTTTATCTTGATGCAGCCCTCGCTGCCGTAGAAAAGATGCCAGAAGACACTTTTGAGCACATCATAGAGAAGTATGTCGAGATGAATGTGTGTCATCCTTTCATGGAGGGCAACGGTCGTTCCACCCGCATTTGGCTCGATATGATACTGAAACGCTCCCTTGGTAAGGTGGTCAATTGGCAGTATGTGGACAAAGACCAATACCTCTCGGCAATGGAACGCTCACCCATCAACGACCTCGAACTGCGTTATCTGCTCAGTCAGAACCTCACTTCCGACACGGAGAACCGCGAAGTGATATTCAAGGGGATTGAGCAGAGCTATTATTATGAGGGGTATGAAAAGTAGTATAATTTGATGACAATGGAAAAAGAAACTAAAGAGATAAAAGTATCCAAAGCAAAGAAGATAACAAAGAAGAAAGCTGCGAAGCAGCAGACGTTGGAGGACATTCTATTTGAGTGTCGTAACAAGTTGCGTGGTAATGCTAACATGACTACGAAACGTGATATGCTGCTTACGCTTGTCTTTCTCCGTTTTATCTGCTCACGCTTCAATGAACAGAAGGAGAAGATTAAAGCTGATGTACTGTCACAATTGGGCAAACAAGTTGGTGACGAGTTGTCTGCTGAAGAGAATGATTTTATTGGCATCATGCAGCAGAACAAATCATCGTATGAACAAGATGGTGTGTTTTTCCTACAAGATGAATACAATTGGGATAAACTAAATTCTTTACCTGCTTCCGATCGTGCCATCAGCTTGGACAATGGTATTACAAAGTTGATGGAGACAGAGAAAAATTTGAAGAACGCCTTGCCTTCCAACCTCTTTGTCAATGCTCGTTTGGAACCTGCTGTTTTGAAAGGCGTAATGGACGACGTGAATAAGATAGACCCTCGCAACTTCAAGGATGTTGACCTTATTGGACGTGTGTATGAGTATTTCTTACAGCAGTTTGCTGTCAATGCCACGAAGGAAGATGGTGAGTTTTATACACCCCAGAGCATTGTTGAGTTGATTGCTAATCTTATAGAGCCTTACGATGGCACCATCTATGACCCATGCTGCGGTAGTGGTGGTATGTTCGTGCAGAGCGTGCGTCTCATTGAGGCTCATGGCGGCAATAAGCGCAATGTAAGCGTATATGGGCAGGAAAGTGACCCTGACACTTACCGACTGGCAAAGATGAACTTAGCTGCTCGTGGCATCAGCTATCACTTGGGAGATAGTAATGCTTCTTCGTTCACTAACGACAAGCATCCCAATCTTCGTGCCGACTACATTATGGCAAATCCGCCATTCAACCTAAAGGATTGGCGAACAGACGAGAAACTTACCAAAGACATTCGTTGGAATGGTTATGGACTGCCTCCTGTGGGCAATGCCAACTATGCTTGGATTTTGCACATGCTTTATCATCTTGACCAAACGAAAGGCATTGCAGGATTCTTGCTTAGCAATGGTGCTTTGGAAGACGAGGATACCGTGGCTATCCGTGAACAACTTATCAAGAACGACAAGGTAGAGGCAATCTTTATCTTGCCACGTGAGATGTTTTATTCTACCGACACAAGTGTTACCCTTTGGATTCTGAACCAAAATAAAAAGGGAGGCTTGCGCAATGGTCGCCAGTTGCGCAATCGTGAGAATGAGGTTCTGTTTGTTGACCTGCGTACATGGAATCAGAACAATAGCACCATCAAGACTGATAAGTCAAAGAAAACTTTCGTGGTGTTTAATAAGGAACAGATAAAGGCAATTTGCGATATTTACCATGGTTGGCAGACCTATACGGATATGGAACCATACGATAAACCAGAACTCTATCATGCTGCTTCGATTGATGAGATTGAGGCTAATGGGTGGAGCCTTGCACCAAGTAAATATATAAACTTCATACATAATAGTCCATCTATATCAAAAGAAAGTATAGGAGAGGAAAGTCTTTCTGTCGTAGAGAATATTGTGTCAATGGAAGAAAGTAATGCTAAACGGATGAAAAATATAGAAAAGGCAAACTTACTTCTAAATGAAAGTATTGGTTGTCCTCTTGTCCCTCTTTCTGAACTGATAGAGCAATACACGGAAAAGTGTGGAACTAATGAAGCGGTAGTGTCGGGTGTTAATATAAATAAAGAATTTATTCCCAGCAAGGCTAATTTAGAAACAACTGATATTTCTGGCTATTCTTTGGTATTGCCACGATATTTTGCAACAAATCTCATGCATATCGGTCGTGATGAAAGAATTCCTGTAGCTTTCAACCATACAAGTAAAAACTTGGTTGTAACATCTGCATATACGGTATTTCGTATTAAAGACGATAAACACAAAGAACTCTTAGAAGAATATCTATATATATTCTTTAATTCAAAAGAGACTGATAGATTGGCTTGGTTTAAGACCGATGGTTCTGTAAGAGGTAATTTACAATGGAAGAGGTTAGCAGAAATCAAAATTCCTCTCCCCCCTATAGAAGTCCAGCGTTCCATAGTCAATATCTATCGTTGCGCAGAAGAAGCGAAGCGCATAGCGGAGGAAGCAGACAGGTTGAGTCGGGAGATATGTCCTGCTTTGATGCAACATATCATCCATGAAGCAGAAAACGACAAGTAATCATTAATAAAATGACATTGAGTTATGTATATTAAAAATATAAAACTTCTGAATTACCGCAACTACGAACATCTTGACCTTGATTTGGGCAAGCGGACAACTGTACTGATTGGTAAGAACGGTATGGGCAAGACCAATATGATTACTGCTCTTAAGCAGTCTTTGAGCTTCATCTTCACAAAAAGTTCGAAGGTAAGCCAAAGCAACTTTATCGCAAATACCATACAGAAAATCAAAAGTTTTGATACCACCGATGCTATTAGAAAATTCAAGCAAGACGGAACACAGTCAAGTGAGGGGTCTTTTCCTGTTCAAATAGAAACTACGATAGAAATAGGAGAAGAAACTCCATTGGACGTAATATATCGTCGTGAAAGCTTGTCTTCAGGAATGAAGGAACTCTTTACTCCCGAGGCTATCCGCTTTTGGAATCACTATAACTCCCTTGAAGACTTACCTGTCCTTGCTTTCTATTCAGACTCTTTTCCTCACGAAAAGGCTACCATAGGAAAGAAGATTCAAGACTTGCTGAATTCAGAGTTCGGCATTTCTCAGCCTGTGGGCTATTACAATTGGGACGATCCTCGTGATTGTGGGTTGGTTTGGCAACAATACTTCGCTATGCAATGGAAAAATGACAAATTTGGCCATACCAGCAACCATGAGGCGGAATATCTTTGTGCTGTTGGCGAATGCCTGAAGACATTCACGGCACCATTGCAAGAAGCTGTGGAGAATAAAGATTTTGAGCTGAAAGAGATAACTGTAATGTCACGAGGCAAAGAGGATATTCCCGTGCTTCAGTTTGCTAATGGTATGGTGTCTGATTTCGAATCACTTCCTGCTGGCTACAGGCGTGCGTTGGATGTCGCTTTTGACTTGGCAAATAGGGCTTTTTTACTAAACAAGAATTGCAATCCGTCAGGAATATGCTTTATCGATGAGGTTGACCTTCATTTGCATCCTTCATTGGCTCAGGAAATAATTGACCGCTTACTTCGTGCATTCCCAAGAATGCAGTTCATCGTGTCTACCCATTCCCCTGTTGTGCTGTCGAACTTCAAACAGGATGAAGACAATATTGTCTATCAACTGAGAAGAAGCGATGACAATTCGACAGAATACAATAAATTGGCAAATTCGTATGGCATAGATTACAACAGCCTGCTTGAAAACCAAATGGAATCTCCTGTAAGAAACTCAATGCTGGCAGAGCTTGTCAATTCATATTGGTACTGGAAAGAAGAAGGTGACCAAGATCGTATTAATCGAGTGATTGCAATGATAGAAGATAAGGTCGGAAAGAATAGCAAGTTAATAGAAGAACTTCAAAAGTAGCACGCGATGGAATATATAGACAAGAGCAAAAGCCGTTTATGGGCGCATGAACTTATCAGGAATTTCCTGAAACGTCGTTTCGACGAGGATGGAAAGTACCCTGATGACTTGTATGCCGCATTCAGGGCAGACCCTGAGTGCAAGAATGCTTTTGTGGAAAAACTTCTTGAGGACAACAACCATAGGTGTTGCTACTGCATGAGGGACATAAAGGGGACAACGTTGGAACATGTTATCCTAAACTCCACAAAGACCAAGGACAGGTATGCCGAATATTTCCAAATGGAGAGCGAACTTGACAAAGACAACATCATGCTTGCCAAAGATTTCTTGGAAAATCCCAAAGAGGTTCCACCATTTCCACATACCATTGCTTACGAGAATCTCATACCATCGTGTTTTGGTTATCTTCCGTCTAGCTCATCCAAGTGCTGCAATAATTACAGAGGTGAGAAGTTTGTACATCCGCTTGTGTTCCGAAAAAACATATCAGCCGAAGTAACTTATAGGGCAGATGGAAGCATAACTTGGTCAAAAGACCCGGAGTTGGTTGTCCCAACATTGACAAAGCTGGGACTTGACTGTATGGAACTAAAAGCAATAAGAAGAATATGGTTTTATCTGTCAAGTAACAACCTTTCATGTGAAGATGCAAACAGAAAGCCAACAATAGAGGTCCTTCTTAATGAACTTGGTGTTCCTGCAAACATGAAAGAAAAAGAAATGCAGAATATGCTTCTGAACTTTAAGAAACCAGAGTATTGGAGACTTCTGGAAAAGTACAGCTATTTTAATGATGTAAATAAATTCTGTTAGATAATCATGATAAATGTAAGGTTTCACGAAAGCGAGTATGAGGAAGTCTTTGTAGAGCAACTCTATGAAGAAGGTTGGACTTATACGCCCGGTCCGGAATTAGTGGGCAGAAAGATTACCGATGCCCTCTATGAACCCGATTTGCGCAATTACTTGAAGGCACATTACGCTGACAAGAATCTAAGCGAGCAAGATTATGACCAAATCATAGCCAACCTTCGGAACACAAGTGAAACCAACGATTATCTGACAGCAAGAGCTGTGCATAAGCTCGTCTGTCACCAAGGTTACGATTATCAGCCTCTTGATGGTAGCGATGCTTTCAAGATACGCTATATAGACTTTGATGCAACAGATGTAAGGAATGCGAATGTGTTCCGTTGTCTCAATCAATTTGAAATGGTGGAAGGGGAGGAAAACCGCAGACCTGACATCGTATTGATGGTAAACGGCATTCCGGTTTGTGTGATAGAACTTAAGAATCCAGCCGACCCTAATGCAACGATAAGTGATGCATGGGAACAGATATGCGTTCGCTATCGTAGGGATATTCCGTCAATGTTCAAATATGCTGCTTTGACGGTTATCAGTGATGGAGCAAATACTCGCATGGGTAGCCAGTTTACGACTGAGGAATATTATTATGCGTGGAAGAAAGTGGAGAATGAAGACCCTAATGGGCGTGTGGGCATAGATGAAATGCTTACGCTTGTAAAGGGTGCGTTGTCGCCAGTGCGCATCCTCGAAATCCTACGTGATTATGTATATTTTGCCGATGAAGCTTTGGCACAGAAGGAAATAGAGATAGTTTGTCGTTATCCTCAGTTCTTTGCCACACGCAAGCTTCGTGAAAGTATCTTCAAGGCATTGCATTCTGCTGGAGGAAATGGAAAGGGCGGTACCTATTTTGGTGCGACAGGATGTGGCAAGACCCACACGATGCTTTTTCTTGCTCGCCAGTTGATGTGCCGTTATGCTTCGAGGATGAACAATTCCACAGTAGTAGTGATAGTTGACCGTAGTGACCTTGAGGACCAAAGCGGTGAATTGTTTTGCAATGCCATGACTTATCTTGAGGACACTAATATAAAAGTGTTTGATAGCCGCAGTGATTTAAGGGGTGAGTTGCGCACCAACCTCAGTGGTGGTCTGTATGTAACTACGATTCAGAAATTTGCCGAGGGCGAAGGAATGCTATCTGACAGAACAAATATTATTTGCTTGAGTGACGAGGCTCATCGCACTCAAGTTAATATGGGCAGTAGCATGAGAATAAACGCCCTGTCAAAGGGGAACGATAAATCTGTACAAAAACCAAATAACGAAAAAATAGGTGCTTTCTTTACAGAAACTTTTGCTCAGCAACTGCATAGGGCGTTGCCATACGCAACCTTTGTGGGCTTTACCGGAACTCCTGTAGAAGAAACTATCCAGGTGTTCGGAGTAGAGGTTGATCGCTACACCATGGAAGAAGCGAAGAATGATAAAATAACTGTTCCTATCACCTATAATGCCCGATTGGCTCGTGTTTATCTCAACTCTGAACAGGCAAAGAAGGTAGAGGAATATTATAAGAAATGTGAAGCAGAAGGTGCATCTGCGGAGGATGTTGACAAGAGCAAGGATGACATGAGCCAGATGAGGGTTATTCTTGCCAATGAACAACGTCTAGAACGTATGGCAAAGGATATAGTAGCACATTATGAACAGTTGTGTGACTTTGAGCCCGACCTTGTACAGAAAGCTATGGTTGTCAGCAGTGACCGTCATATAGCATTTAGTCTTTATCAGAAAATTCTCGCCATACGTCCGGAATGGGGTGAGAAAAAGAAAGCCTTGGACGAAAGGCTCTATACCAAGGAACAACTCGATAAAATGGAAGCCGTCCAGATGCTGAATGTAATCTGCACTCGTGACAAAAACAAGGACAGTAAGGCTGAGTGGGATGCTTTTGGTACAGAAGCTTACAGGAAAACACTGGAAGGCTGTTTCAAAGATGATAAGTCGAATTTCCAAATGGCCATAGTCGTGGATATGTGGATAACGGGGTTTGATGTGCCATGTTTGAAGGTACTATATAATGATAAGCCTCTCTCAAAGCATACACTCATTCAGACAATAAGCCGAGTAAACCGTCGTTACAAGACGAAGGATTGTGGCTTGATAGTTGACTACTTGGGTATTCGCGAGAACATGAAAGTTGCTATCAAAAAATATAATGGTGACTCAATAGAAATTGGAGATGAAGAGACATCCTATAGGATATTTAAGAATGAACTTAGCATATTGCAAGGGTTGATGCAGGGACTTGCCTTTGAGCCATTCTTTAGCGGGAGTGCAGTGGAAAGACTGAATTTCTTGCAGAATGCAGCAGAATATATCTTGGAGCATTCGGTAAAGAGTTCAAAGAAGAATCCTTCGATGAAAACCCTTTTCCTTGGTCATGTTAAAAGAATGCGTGCAGCCTATAATATCGTAAAGAATGCCTTAAAAGATAATGGCGTACCGATGATAGACGATGACGAGACTAAATGGGCTCAGTGTTTGATGGGAATTGCTGGATTCTTAGGTAAAATGACAGACACTCAGCATAATGTCCAATCGATGAACCGACATGTGGAGCAGATGGTGAAGGAAGCCATAGGATGCAGCAGTGTTGAGATAGTTTTGGAAAAAGATGGAGGAGAGGTGGATATTTACAGTGACGGGTTTAAGGAGGAGTTGAAAAAGACAACTTTGCCCAACACTCGTTTTGAACTATTGGTCAAACTCCTGAGGAAGAATATAACGGAGTATAGCAAGACAAACCGTACGAGAGCAGAGGTTTACGACAAATTGCTGCAACAGGTCATCGACCAGTACAATAATCGTGAATATGCTAATGAAGTAGCATCTTCTACTATTTCAGAAATAGGAAAGATTGTTGATGAACGAGTTAATTCTCTAAGTGACAAGCTACTCGAAATTATACGTGAGATGGAAGATGACAAGACGAGTTTCGAGAAGTTGGGCATTTCTTTTGAAGAAAAGGCGTTTTATGATGTGCTTGTAATGATGCGTGATAAGAAAGGCTTTGTCTATAGTGATGACCGTTGTAAGGAATTAGCCAAGAAAATCAAAGTATTGGTTGATGGTTCTACGGTCTATGCTGATTTCTTGAATAATACAAATTTGAAGGGCAAACTTGATAATGATTTGAAGATCTTGCTTTTTAAAAATGGCTACCCTCCACAGTGGAACAATGAGACAGTAGAAGGTGTAATGGCACAAGTAATAAACTACAAGAATAATCAACGACCTAAACTGATTGGGCTTTCTTCTTCGAAACCATATTCGCTTGAAGATTTTAATGATGTACCAATGATGGCAGCAGAGGATATAATTATCCCTGGTAGTCTTGAAGTGCGTCTTCGCAATACGAAGAAAGAAGAACTCCTAGCAGGAGACTTGGACTTAGTGTTGATGTATGCGATTTCTCCTGTAGCAAGGAAGAAAACGGAATCTGCGTCGAAGATAGCGTTAGGAATCAAAGAAGCGCAGTTGTCACAAGAGACGATAAAGGCTTTAGAGAGTGTTCGCTATATTATGTTCCATTATTGGAAGAATAGTGAAGCTACTCCTTTTGAACTGACTGCTCCTACTCGTCTTGTGAGCAAACAGAATATTCCTGATGGTTTCCTTATTAGGCAAGAAAAGGATGCAAAGCAGTACTTACTCATAGAGTACAATTCAGAAAAGCCAGCAGAATTAGGAGAGTATGATATACTGAAAGCACAAAGGAGAGGCAGCAATAGGTATATTCCCTTTGTTTGTAAGTTAGAAAACATAAAGGTTGGCAATAATGACTGACAAGAGCAAACAACAATACCTTGATTTCGAAGCCTACGAGCGTGTGGCAGAGCCACATAAGCGCGAAAGGGCTTCGGCATGGCGCACGGCTATCGGTCTGCAAGATGTTGACGGACTGAAGGTTTCTGACTATCTGAAGGAAACAGCTGTCAAGCATATTGAGGGCGATATTACCATTGATGATGTGCGCGAACAGTTGAAATCGTATTATGTCAACAAAACTAATCATGACAAGGACGATGCAGAAAAGGAAGAGGCCGACCGTGTGGCTGCCAATATAGCCAAACTGTTGAGCGAGAAGTCTTTTTCGTTTACGGCATTGGAATTTCTGAATATCCATAGGCACTTGTTTGAGGGTGTATTCAAACATGCTGGTGAGGTGCGGCCTTATGACATCAGCAAAAAGGAATGGGTGCTGCAAGGCGATAGCGTTGTGTATGGCCGTGCTGCCGACATTATGATGGCGTTGCGATATGACATTCAGCAAGAAAAGGACTTTAGTTATAAGGGACTGTCAACGGATGAAATCATCAGTCACATTGTAGATTTCGTCACCTTGCTATGGCAGAACCATCCGTTTCGTGAGGGTAACACAAGAACAACAGCGGTGTTTGTCATCAAATATCTGCGCTCTATCGGTTTCAATGTGGACAACGCCTTGTTTGCCGACAACTCTTGGTACTTCCGCAATGCCCTTGTTCGTGCGAACTATCGCAATCCGTCAAAGGGTATAGAGCCCAACAAGTCATTCCTCATCAGGTTCTTCCGTAATTTGATGTTGGGCGAACATCATGAACTGAAGAACCGTTATATGCTTATAGGGTATAACGATACTGACGAACCCCATACAAGTACCCATACAAGCACCCATACAAGTTTTGACGAAACGGCATCTACGTTATCTGAAAATATAAAACGTTTACTTGTTGCGATTGGCACAGATGAAAAGAGCGTAAAGGAAATGATGGAGGCGGTCGGTTTGAAGAATCGTCCCAATTTCCTTGAATATTCTCTTACGCCAGCCATTACTGAAGGCTTGGTAAAAATGAAATATCCAAACTCGCCTCGTCATCCTCGCCAGAAGTATTTGCTGACGGTGAAAGGATTGGCAACTTACAATGAATTGGGAAAAGTGGTGAGATAAACTAATCATCAATCAATATTCTAACATGGATTTATCACATCATTTCATATTGCTCAATGGAGTGCCTAAGACTTTGCAAATCGACTCAATCATAAGGAATGGGGCGAGTGGCTATCGTGTGCGGTTTAAGAACAATGGGAAAAGCTATAACTATGGAAAGGACAAAGTTGTATGGCTCAGCAATCCAGAGTGGCTTGACCCTACAAATAGCCATGTATTCATCGGGGGCTCAAAACAAAACGATATCAAGGAGATATGGAAATTCAGTTGTGGCACGAATTGCTATTGGCGAATAACACACCTCAATGGCTATGTGCAAGAAGGTGATGAAAGTAAAATTGTCGTCGTGACATCTTGCCTGGCAGAAGAGACAAGTAGAGATACTCTTGCCTACTTGAAGAATGTGGCCATCATCAATCCTCTTGGCAAGGATAGAGACCATGAGGGCATCTTGGCTGACATATACGCCCAAGTGGAATTCGTTGACACGAAATCTGCAGCAGCTTGCTACCTTAACCCCAAAGCGCACAAGTCAAAATGTTTGACACATGGCGACTTGATCTATCCTTTTGGATGTAATGCAAGTCAAAAGAAAGCTGTTGCCGCAGCTTTTGAACATCAGATGAGTGTGATACAAGGCCCTCCTGGAACAGGCAAAACACAGACTATATTGAACATCATTGCCAACATTGTATGTCAGGGGAAGACCGTACTGGTGGTGTCAAACAACAACTCGGCAACAACCAATGTAATGGAGAAGTTGGAAAAGTATGGCACTTCATTTATTGTCGCTCCTCTTGGAAGCAAAGAAAACAAAGAGGCGTTTATTGCACATCAACCATCTGTCCCTACAGAATGTGGCACATGGGGAATGCCAATGTCAGATTCTATAAATAACAGACGAAGGCTGCACGCAACTTCGCAACAGCTTGACAAAGTATATGACTTGCAGAATGAGCGTGCTGTATTGTTGCAGGAACAACAGGCTGTTGAACTGGAGTGGAAACACTTCTGCATGGACAACCGCTTGGATAATAATGCGATTGGGCGAAATCATGTAAGTTCCAAGCGCATAATATCGCTATGGCTAGAATTTCAAGCTTATGCAAATGAGGAAAAGCCAGAACCAACTAATTGGTTTTCAAAATGGAAGGAGAAGATAAAGTGGTGGTGGATGAAATGGATTTGCAGGCATAGGCTGCATATCGTGAGTTTGTTTGATAAGAATGACCTCACACCACTTATCAAGGAATTGCAAACTCTTTACTATCAAAATCGGCTTGAAGAAATAAAGCATAGGATAGCTTTAATAGAAAACAGGCTGGCTTTGTATGACTCAAAAGACTTGACAGAAACGTTGACGAGCATATCTATGTCGCTGTTCAAATCCACTTTGTGTACCAACTATGCGAAGCATGAACGCATGACTTTTGCCGACACCAAAGACATGAGAAGGTATGGGAAGGATTTTATGCAGCAATATCCGGTTGTTCTGAGTACAACATTTTCTGCCCGGTCGTGTATGTTTACAGACAAGCCTTACGATTATATCATTATGGACGAGGCTTCACAAGTGTCAATAGATACAGGTGCTTTGGCTCTGACTTGTGCAACTAATGCTGTTATTGTTGGGGATGTGCTGCAACTCCCAAATGTTGTGACAGATGAAGACAGACTGAAACTCGATGCCGTTATGAAGCAATATAATATTGCTGAAGGTTATGATTGTGCCAAAAACAGTTTTTTACAGTCTGTATTGGATGTGACAAAGGATGTTCCTGAGACTTTGCTGAGAGAGCATTACCGTTGTCATCCTCGCATCATCAATTTCTGTAACCAGAAGTTTTATGGCGGCAACCTGCTCATCATGACAGAGGACAAAAGTGAAGAAAATGTCCTTACTGCCATAAGGACAGTCAAAGGCAATCATGCCGTCAATCACTATAATCAGCGGGAGATTGATGTGGTTAAGGAAGAAGTTATGCCAGCTCTGAAAGATTATGACAGTATTGGCATTATTTCTCCATACAATAATCAGGTGGATGCATTTAATAGACAGATGGTTGGAACTAAGGCTGGTACCATTCATAAATATCAAGGCCGCGAGAATGATGCTATCATCATGAGTGTGGTGGACAATCAAATTACTGACTTTGCTGATGATGCCAACATGCTAAACGTGGCTGTGTCAAGAGCCAAGAAGAAATTTTGCCTTGTGATGACAGGCAATGAGCAGGAAAAACACGGCAACATTATGGATTTGCTTGATTATATAGTTTACAACAATTGTGCGATAACAGAAAGTAAGTTAGCTTCCATTTTTGACTGTCTGTATGAGCAATACACAAAGCAGCGTATGTCATTCATCGAAAATCATCCACAAGTATCTGAATATGTTTCAGAGAATTTGACTTACGCTATGCTCAATGAAATTATTTCATCAGACAGTAGGTTCAATGTTCTTAAAGTATTGTGCCATGTTCCACTTCGGCAGGTAGTGAAAGACACTTCGTTTATGAGCGAAGAAGAACTGAGATATGCTGCAAACTACAGCACTCATCTGGACTTTTTGATAATCAATAGAGTCACTAAGCTGCCTGTTCTTGCTATAGAGACTGATGGATATTCATATCATAACGACCAAACCAAGCAACATCAACGTGACTTGATGAAAGATCATATACTTTCATGTTATGGTCTTCCTTTGTTAAGACTTTCAACCAAAGGGAGTGGTGAAAAAGAAAAAGTGTTTTCAATGTTACAACAATTGACATAAAACACCCCTATTCTGCCAGAGCTTGCTCCCCGAAGGCGATCAGCCGAGGAACTCCGAGGATGCTTGGCTTGTCCAAGAACTCCTTTGGGAGTGGCAGCCTGATACGGTTTTCTCAAAACCGGTAATTAGGGTCTACAAATTAAATGCAACTAATTGAATTTCAGTAAATTATCTTTCAATATATTTCCTTAGTTCACAGGAAATGATTACCTTTGGGTGTTAAAATCAACAAGAATCAACATGAAATACTACTCCCAATACCACAGTCA
>OMAQ01000268.1_pt1 | contig 31353 bp, 34 predicted proteins | sample 1673461 | NCBI WGS metagenome assembly OMAQ01 (sample SAMEA103958112, study PRJEB25191) | human gut metagenome | biome: human-associated habitat [ENVO:00009003]; feature: intestine environment [ENVO:2100002]; material: feces | place: Germany | collected 2013/2015
CTTGTCGCCGAGCCGGAGATAGCGAAGGTAAGGGTAGCGCAACAACACTCGCAGCACCGCAAGGCGCAGCTTGAACATCCACGCCATCCACCTTGGTTGCCGCATTACGTGTACTCGCACGCCGAGTGCGCGCTCCGTCTCCTCCACGTCGCCAGCCGAGACGTGGTTGCTATTAAAGCTCCACACCTCAAACTTCGCCTTGTCGCCAGCTCCCTTGATGAGATGGTAAGGCAAAGCCGATGCCGCCCCACGGTTGTTGAACGTGGGTGTGGGAATTGATATTAACGCTATCTTCATTGTATGAGATGGTTAGTATTCAAGTCTATTATTTTTTATTATTGGGTGCTAAGATAGGCTTTTTAGTGTTTCCACCAAATGTTTCTGAGATTATTCCCCCGTGTTTCACGAAAGCCATTTACTTTATCTCAAAAGGATTTGGTGTAATCTGAATCTTATGCTCTGCCAAGTTTTTATACTGACGAGATGTCTTCAGAATGCAGACTTTCCCGGATGGAATCCAATAATGAACATTATCGTTTCTTATGTTTGCCAAAGCCTTTCCTTTGCCAACAAGCCACCCTTCAAGCCATTGAACCTTCTTCACCATTTCCTTTACATTACTTGTGTTTGCGGGATGAACTTCCACAAACCAAGCCTTTTGATTATAGCCTATCGCAAAATCCCATCTCGAATCTTGTGGATAAATCGACTTTGTACACTCGTCAATATCCACACTACCCAAAAGCTTACTACTATCTTTTATTGACACTTTAGACGAATTGCCCTTCAAAGCTTGTAATCCTTTACGATAACCTTTTTTCAAGTCATCTATACTGTTCACGGCAGACTCAAATACGTTCGTATATTGTCTCACGTCCTTCCTATTCATGTCCTGGCAATTATGGTTCCTGATAATACTTCCCAACCACATCAGACGCTTTTCCTGAAAAGGCAGACAAGCCTCCCCACTCTGATATTTTTAGATTTTCATCACCAACATCCAATGACGAAATGTCAGTAGAAGAAACGCCATTACTTTCAGAAGAAAAATAGTAAGTCTTCAATGTTTTTTCCTCCAAACCATTCAAGACCCTTGCTGCCGTGCTGTTTTTGCCAATGTCAAACAATTCACAAAGAGCATTCCTGAAGTCATCAGCAGGCAGATTTTTGAGAGACTCAAATACCCAGGCAAATTCCAGCAATGTTGGAGAATGAGTTGACACCATGACTTTATAGCCAGACTGCATCAACTCAACGATTTCCAATATCACAGTCTGAATGGCACGAGGATGCAATCCCATCTCTGGCTCCTCAATGACCACCCATTTGTAATCATCCTTATTGATGACAGAAGTTGGAGGCCCTGACAAACAATACATCGCCAAAAGAAAAGGCATAAACTCTTTCTGGCCTGCGCTCCAAGTCATGAAAGGAAGACTGACATCGTTCACGCTAAGTTTCATCTTTCTTTGTCCAGAACTTTGGTCAATAATTACCTTTGCCCCATGAAAGACTGACTCGTCAATGGATTTTTTCACCGCTCCCTTTAGACGATTACGCATTGGAAATATTACGTCAGGATTACCTAAACCGCTTTGTATGAACACGCGCAACGTTTCACTGAAGTTCTTCAGCACAAATGGAGCAGAACCATCAAACTCCATGAAATTCTTTGGACGTCCATCCGCTATACCCAATATACGTTGTGCCGGAATATAAAACACCGACTCCTTAACCGTTTGCCTATTCTTGGAAGGCTTCAATAAATCATCTACTGAAAAGACTTTATCCGAGACTTCTATCTTCGTGTCATTTGTAAACAAGCCATGCAACCCCTCCCCAAAATAATAATCAAGAATAGGATTTGCATCTGTCTTGGATAAAATATAATTATATTTACGTAATATTTCAACTATGCAAACTCTGTCCATGACCAACTTGAATAGTTCTAAAAACAAGCTTTTCCCACTTGCTTGTGGACCTATCAAGATTGTCAAGTCGCCCAACCTCACATCAACAGATCTTATCGGGCCAAAATTCTCTATCTTTAACTTTGTCATGATCTTCTTTTGCTAATTGTACCGTTTGCAAAAATAGCTATTTAGCTTGACAAACACAAGTAATCCACGAGAAATAATCGTTTTCCAGCACAGGAAACACCTGCAACGCTCCATCCATCATGTCAGATGCCTTGCAGGACGCCGGTCTTGTGCCGGCCCCACAACCTTACACAACACATCCTTAACAAAAACAGGTCTTTAATGACCACAGTTATTCCCGAGCCCACTATCGCGAAAACAGTGTGTGGCTCAGCAGCTCTCTCCACTGCTCTACTATTTCTGACAAGCCGAAACGGTGCGACATTTGCTCGGCGTATTGCCCCATGCGCCGGCGCGCATACTCATTGGACATCAACTCGCCAAGGGCGAAGGCCAAGCCTTGAATGTCACCCACTCGCTTCACGAGAATCCCACTCTTATGGTCCTCTATTATTTCCGATGGACCACTCTCACAGTTGAACGATACCAGAGGAAGAGCACAAGCAGATGCTTCACACAACACCAAACCAAAACCCTCAAAACGAGACGACAACACCATGATGGAATGGCGTGCATACTCTTGTGAAATATTCTGCGTACGCCCTCGCAACACTACTCTGTCGCCAAGGCCCAAGCCATCAATCTGTCGTTGTAAAGGTTCTCGCATATCGCCTTCACCATAAATGTCAAGCAACCAATCTGGGAAACGTTCATGCACCAACTTCCACGCCGCTATGAGAAAATCAAAGCCCTTTTGCCCATCGAGACGACCAACGGCAATGACACGCTTTGCGGAATAGTCAGGATCCTTGGTCTTGGTTATCGTGATTGGATTGTAAATCTGTGTGACATTAGAGAGATGTCTACGCCACCTCTTCAAGTCTTCTTTCGAGAGGCATACCACCTGGTCATATTTCCTTGCAAGCCAAAGCCTACGATATGTCTTGAGAGTACCCACCAACCGATTCACGGCATGAAATCTCGACACATGGCAAGTCATCACGTCATAGTTCAATGCGAAGTGGAACCACAGAACCTTCTTTGAACCATCCTTAATCGAAGGTAGGAAAAACCACTCCAAAGAGCCAAGCGATATGGTGACATCTTGTGAATTGTCAACTAAGTATCGTTCCAGTCGTGCTTTGTATTCCAGCCTCAGCCTATTTGGAGCTAAATCATCTCTTACTATACCAAGGTCGACACGCCTCACTCCATCTTCAAAGCCAAAGAAATCTGGGTGTCCGCTGTTAAACGCCGTTATGACCGTTATATCATAATCGGCACACAACGCATTGGCAACCACAGACAGCATCCGTTCCATGCCACCAGAATTAAAAGTAGACTCTAAACAAAAAGCAATGTTCATTGGAATGAAAAAACCGTTACTTATTTGTTATACTTGCTCAAAAACCGCTTCAGATGATAATACTTAAATGAGTTTGGTCTGAACAAATGAAAAATCAAAGCAAACAAGTTGAAAATGTCTTTTATCAACATTTCTATAAAATCAGGTATCCATGGTCGGATATACCAGTTGATATAATATCTAATCTTTGAAATTTTAATCCGTTTCCTATTTACAGCTGAGACCTTAGTTCTTTTGGGGTTAGGGAACCTTGACAACTCCACATACTTCCAATAATACTGGTCATTAGGAATCCGAATGTCAAGCCATGGCTTAACGTGTGTCGCATAATGAATGATAGAAGCATCAAACAAATAGTCTGTGTAATCAAATGGCTTTTGGTTGTTATCCAAAAGAGCAATGGTCAACGGTGACCTCCCATATTTGTTTGGCAACTGAAACCAATGATTACGGAACGCATAGTTCAAGACATCCTGATCTTCAAAAAAGAGTTCCTTAGAATGTTTGTCTATGAAGTCAAACATGACTTCCGAACTATTATGCTCACGCCAATATTGCATGTTGATTAGAAGGACTCCCGCGCAAAAGTACTTACTGTCAAGACCTAATCCTATAAGCATTCTATGAGAATTGGAATAAGGGCAGGAATCATTAACAGCTGCAACGCCAAAGCCGTCCAGGTTCACCTTGAATAACTCAGAGATGTCTTTCAAGACTATCACATCGCAATCTAAGTACAAGATTCTATCAATGTTCTTATCGAGAAGTGATGGAAGGAGAAGTCTATAGTAAGTAGCAATGCTTAAATCAGAATGAGTAATATGGACAGAGCCGATTCTACTTTCATCAACGTCATAAAACTTAATATCTTGATGATATCGATTGCACATCTCTACTAAAACGTCTTGACAAGACTTTGGTAACAAATGATGTAGCAAATGTATAGTAATGTTATGCTTCTTATTGTTCTCCAGCACAGAACACAACATTGCCATACAATGCTGCATATAGTTAACATCCGCACTGCACGTAATATGAATATTCATAGTGTTGATATTAGAATTATCCGAGAATAAAATTAAACTATTTGCGTTGAGAATTTTAGCTTATCCAAGAATTCTATTAATTATGGAGATTAAAAAATATTTCATAAAACTTTTTGAAGAGAAGAATGCATGTCCCTTAAGCTGTCTGTAAATATCATGATACCATTTAGTAACAGGAAGAGCCCATGAATAATCACCGCATTGACCATATATGCGATGCTTAAAACTTGAAAGTGATTCCTTAATATAGTTAGTTTCCAAGACAGTGTCACAAGAAGGCAATTGGGAAATATATTCACTTAACCACTTATCAAACAAAATGGTTGCCTTAAGTTTAAAGAAGTCAACATTCTTGTCTTGCTTTGAACTTGAAATATTAATGTTAGAAAGTCTAAAACTGAAAAGGATTTGATTCGTATTAGCTTGCCCTTTCTCTTGCATAGAGATAACAGTTTGCATATCGCTAAACCACGCATAAGGCAAATCTGCGAAACCACCAGCTTGCCTCAAAGCATCTGTGCGAAATACGTAGTTGCCAACACAACCTATATAGTTACCACAAAACATACCATGCAATGCTTCGACACAACCTTGATACTCCTCAAAGATATCCTCTCGTGAAGTTACTTCGCCGTCGTTATTTATTCTCTGCGTTCTCGCCCTAAAAACATTTACCAATGGAAATTTAATGGTCAAAGAATCGATATCCTCAAGAAACTTGGTAGAATACACATCATCGTCTGATGCGACTATTAAGTATTCGGTGTCACACAAATCTAAAAGCAGATTCCAGTGTTCCGCCAACCTTAAGCCTCCAATGTTTTCTTCATTCCTTCTGTACTCTATTCGATTATCCTTAAAGAAATCTACTATCTCCTTGATGTCTTCGGGCGAATTGTCATCAGAAACTATAATTTTGAAATCACTATAAGTTTGAGCCAATAAACTACCAATCGACTCTTTAAGATATTCTGCCTTATAAGCAGGCAATAGAAATGTGTATTTACAATTGTTCATTAAACTATTTTGGGGTTACAATCGAAAAGGACTTGGGAGAGTCTTAACCAAATGGAAATCTAAAAGATTAGACCAAGAACCTTTGTTGAAATGCGATTTCTATGATTTGTTTTTCCTATCTCCAACCAATATACCAAGTATATCTGGTGCACACTTCAACATTATCCAATACAAAATGAGGCAAACCGCTATAATAACCATCACAGTCATAAAGTAGTTGGCAAGATTAAAATACCAAATGTCACGAACTGTTATTAACCTATTTCCTATAATTTTTACATAGCCAAGAACGAAAAGATGAATGGAGTAGACGAAAAAAGAGGTGCTTGCCAGCTTTTTATTAAACGCGAACAGCTTAGGGAATTTGCACAATATAGATGCTAATATAATAAGAGCAAGACTTTGAAAGATTACAAGCCAAGGCGACAAAATATTCTTTTCGTCTATTCCATAGGTTTGCAAGCATACCAATATCAAAGTCAATGGAAAAATAGCATGTTTAAATTTCCACAACGCTTTAGTAAAATCTATCTTGTTGATACCGAAATAAGAACCGACACTGAAAAACAAGCTAGCAACAACAAATGTACCGCTTATCCATGATACCTTTATATCGAGCACGTAAATTATACCCAAAAAGCATATCCAAACAATTCTTAGTCTTTTTACAAGCCAATATACTATTGGAGAAAGTAAAATCATCACTATCAAATCTCTCATATACCAAAATGGCAAGAGAAAAGGTCCACTCTTATGCGTCTCCACTCCAAGCCATGTAATCCGCTCATCCCATACCCTGCTATCCCAAAACATATGCATACAATCATTCTGTCGAAAGAACCCTATAAAGTCTGTCCATGGCTTGCCATGAGTAATAAGACTTCCAACTTCTTGCGACATTATAGCTTCAAGAGCATACAAAACTATCCACAAAAAATACGGAATAGCCAATGTTTGCCATCTTTTTCTGAGTTTCTCCATATAAATATCTTTGGAATAACTATCAACTTTCAAAAATAGCAGAAAACCAGATATCATAAAAAATATAGGAACGGCGCTACTACCAAGAACCATAGAAAAGAATCTACAGACATATTCGTATACTGCAATTCCCGAAAAGCCCATAGAATGCAACTTATAAACATCTATGTCTGGATGATAAACATGTATAAACACTACTAAAATAGCAAGAGGAAATCGTAATATAGTAATTGTCTCAGAATATCCACCACGTTTCACCTCGTTTTTTGTCATTTTTACTTATTATTGAAAGATAAGACACGAATTCCACACGAAAGAATGCTATAAACCTCGCTTACTAAATATGTGGGGTATAAACCTCTAAAAAACATCTCTACGTTACAAACCTGCTAAGTTTGAAGTCCATTATTTGTTATTATGCTCAAAAAGATTGTAAAATGCAAGTGTACTGTCATATATTACATATAAGAAATAGAACAACGTAAAAAACACCACCATATCCGTAATTAAACGATAATTATTAAGCACCCATTGCCATTGTTTTAAATAAAAATCAACATTAAACATGATTATAAGAACAAATGCATCTAACGCAATCAGCCCCATCAATATCTTTATATTCCTCCTCAGACTCCCTAAGCATTTCTTGATATTTCCTTTTGACCCTTTATGAAACTTTGACAATTGCATCATAACGAGATTAGAAATCGTTGTATATAGTGTAACCAATGTAATACACACAGTAAGCAAATTTCGACTCATCCCATAAAGATAATCTTTCTCTTCACAACATAAAGATGAAACGTAGGCCACGCATATAGTAAGCACTACATATATGATATATCTAACAGGAATACACATTACCTAAACAATTTATTAAAGAATCCAGCTAATTTGTCTAATGCCTTATCAAACAATCCAACAGATAGTAATGCTTCCAAATTTTCAATTTCTATAGATTTGGAAGAGTCGCCAACTTTTTGCCATGCTGTCATTTTTTTTATTTTTATCTTGATTTCTTCGCCACCATCTGCTGATATTTTAACCAAAGATGATATATGCACATCATTCTTTGAAATATTCAATGAAGCCCCTTTTTGCGCTTCCAATGTAAGCTCAGAATTGCCACTTGCTGTAGATTTGGCAACTTCTGCTATAGCTTCCTTGACATTTTTGTTCAAGGCGGGCAGGTTTGGATAGGCGAATCGGAATCGTACTTTCACTATAGAATTAGGATTCCCGGCAACTATCGTCCAAAAATCAGTTTCATCATAAACTCGTCTAACATCTATAGTCAACCTATATGGCTGTAAATATTTCGAAAAAGTATTTTGTAAAATGGATGAAACTACATCTGTTGATGTAAATACATTTTTCTTCTCCTCTACAGCAATGAATTGAACATTTTGCCTATTATCAATAATTTCATTACAACTTGGCGCATATTCATGCTTACACTTTGTAAAATTTTCCTCTAAATTAACACTCTTATCATTAGCAATTTTGAAGACGAAGAAGCCTCCTTGATTGAACAACATCTTATGATTATAAAGCTTATTTCCCTTCTTAAATTTCAATTCAACATCCTCATTAAATAGTGAAGCAAATAAAGTTTGCTTCTTTTGCATCAACTCCTCATCAGTCATTTTACCATTATTCACTGGGAACAAAGACTGAGTTTTGCTCTGAATAGGGGAGAACTGATATCGATATAATTTATACTTTGACATATACTAATTTTCAAAATATTTTCATCCTAGAATCCGCAATCTGTAATATTTTTGATATCTAGGGTTGCAGAAATCGCGCTAAATCGTCTTGTTTTCGTAAAGAAGCCTTATGGTGCAGTCGCAAGAGACAAAATTCCCTTACCCCATGATGTGACAGACTAATCCACAAGACGTAAACTTACGTTGAAGAATTGATCTTATCTCTCAGGGCAAGATATAGTGCCAATACATGAAGCTCTCCACCCCTGCGATTTTTGCCAGTTCCGCCTGTCTTTCGCGCGTTTGAGGCAAGCGAAGATCATAGAAGCCTAATTCGCCTGGCAGCTTGGGTTGGTAATGCCATGGAAAGAGCGGTTTGGCTTTCGCCACGTTAGTCCATTCGGTAAACCCTGGTTCCCACCAATTGTCGTTGAAGTCGGTAGGATAATATTGGGGCAAGTAAAATGCTACAATTCTTGGTCTCGACATGATATTATCACATAGTGAAACTTTTTGGGGGATATTTCAAACTAACAGTACTACTTGCTTTTTTAAAAGCGCTTCGCTTTTTAGCTTGCTCCTGTTCCAAACGCTTCAATTCTGGTTCAATTATTGGGAGAATTACTTGACCCAACTCGAAAGCATTTGTAGAAAACAGGTCACCATACCCAGTAATTTTGTTAAATTTAAAAGTTTTTTTTGCATTTTCAATATTATCCTTAAGGCAATACAAATATCTTTTTGGCTGCAAACCTCCCTTAATTACCCTTCCACACCACTTTTTCACCTCTTTACTTAATTTAGAAGCATCTTTAGGAACAACAAAACCACTAAATTTATCTTGCCTCGTAGCATAATACAACCATACCTCGAAGCATGGATTACTTACTATAACCGATATTCCCTTATGCTCACAAATCGGTATTTCCTCAGAAACCCACTTTCCAAATTCATCTACGTCAGTCAGCAAAAAGTACCTGTCTGGGGTATCACATTCTGCAGAACTTTTATAATAAGCCTGTTTGAATAATGAAAAGTCAAAAATTTTAGGTTTCCCACCCTTATAAAATGTATCATCAGCAAGAAATTCCAATTTTAATTTTGGAAATTCACTTTTATGATTTAAGATAGGAGACAAATAATCCTTTTCTCTTTCTGTACCACCAGAGAAAACCACAACAAATGTAAGAGGAAGTTCTTCTTTGTCTTTTTTTACATATTTAGGACTAACTTCTGGTAAAACCACATTAGCTCTCATACCTATTCCAGAAGATTCACAACTAACCGGGGCTTTCGGTTCTTCAGTGGGGGCTCCTTTCGAATAATAACGCTTCTTTGTCATTCCATTTATAAATTTATTGATGGCACGCCTCCATATCTTCCAAGGAGATAGCCATTTTCCACGTTTATAGTATTGTGTATTTTATAATCATTAAAACTTTTCAAAAAAGTCATCCCACTTGACTTTTCAGCCTTCCACATTTCATCTACCCTCATCAACTCCTGCTGATTTTGAAATCGTGTAAGGTGCGTGGTAAAAACCAACTGTCCCTTTGAATGGTTGGAAGCAAAGCATTTTACCAAGCTATAAATCATATTAGGATGCATACTATTTTCAATTTCGTCAATGAACACGATTTTCTCACCATGTATAACTGAATAGAAAGCGGGCAATAAAGTCAAAAGACGAACCGTACCATCAGACTGAGTATCAATATCCATGTCCATCACTAATCCTTTAGGGCCGCGCTGTCTAAACATGAACTCCATTATTAAACGCTTGCCGTCCTTAGATATCATGTGGAACTCATTTCGTCGATTTCTAGATGCCATTAATTCCCCATTTCCACCTGGAATATTTGGAATATCTTGAAAGGCACGTCCCCGATTTGTTTCCAGCCATTGCTCAAAATCCATTTTTCTAATGGATAAAGATTCGGAAATATCAAGTTGTCGCATCATATCATCGGAAAACTCCAGCAATGAGTTATTTTGGTTCATCATGTTTATTAAATCGCTGATAGACGAATTAATTCCTACGACCTGAAGGTTATTCTTGAACCAATTATAGACATCAACAACATATTTAGACTTGATTACAGGGAACCTCGTATTTAGCAATAGTACAGAGGTATAAGGGTTTTTCTTCAATAAGTCTGTAACTATTTCTTGATTGGATATATTCTCTCCTCTTAGCTTATACCCATCTCGTTGATATACGAGCGAATCTTCCTTCTCTCCCAAGCCTGACAGAGACAGAGTTTCGTGAAGTTTTTCATCCAACTGAATCGAATAAATATAATATTCTTCATCATAAGAAAATTCGATTTCTATTATTATTGGATTCGATAAATCCTTAACTAACTTATAACGATAATTGTCATAAGAAGTCTTTGTTAGGAAATCTTGTTTCAGTACAATATTTTGGATGAACTTAATCGCCTTAACAAAATTACTCTTCCCTGCATTGTTAGCACCATATATGCTTCCTATTTTAAGAACAGGAATTCTAACTCTTTCATAAATGTGGTTCATCAAACCTTTTCTTTGTCGACTTGGAAACATATCAAAAGTCACCTCATCATAAAACGACAAGAAATTGCTTATAGTAACTCTCAATAACATAAATATAATTCCATTTTAAATTAACACTTAGAAATGTGCTATAGATACATTACAAAATTACGAAAAAAACAAAACGTGAAAAGCCCACAGCTTTACATTTACAAAGATTTACCAAAACCAATATATAAATTAATAATTATTTAACGATAAATCTTACCTTCCAAAACTCCTTTGATACAAGTCCCTCCCAATTTTCTTTCGCAGCCAAAGACTCTCGCACAGCCTTGCGAACGGCTTTCGTAAACTCGCCTTTAACCAATGGCTTAGGTGCATTCATTCCTAACATCATGATAATGTCTCCTATAGTATTAAACGATAACCTTTGCAAATATAGAAATCCTTTTTTATTTCCGCAACTTTGCATAGATCAAAATTCATCGTCTAAATAACATTTAACACAGATTAAACAATCAACTTATAATTTAGCTATTTTAAAGTATAAGCGCATGGCATGATAGCTGAATGGCATGTGTACAATAGTCGCAACCTTGCCGCCAAGCACCCTACGCAGCTCTGGCATGGTGAAAGTAGATAGCAAATCGGCACGACATTTCTTCCACGTCTCTGGCTCACCATCAAGACTTGGGTACATAATGCCATAGCAATATTTCAATGCAGAAAGGCGAGCCTTGACGTATAGTTCGTTGTCTTTATTTTTAAAGAAGTCCATTAACGACTTGATGTTGCCGTATGCTTCTTTAGCTATCTTTATTTCCTTTGCTGTATTTCTCTTAGAATGGGTAAGAGAACCATGGTTTATGACATAATGATAGAGGCAACGGTTCACCCAAGCCACACTTCGGGCATACCAAAACAGGCAAGGAGTCACGAATAGGTCTTCGCCAACATTGTCGCCTTCCACACAACGTATGTGATTTTCAACAAATAAGTTGCGATGATAGAGGCGGCTCCAAAGCTCATGGTGGCCATTCAAGCAAACAAAGAAGTTCAACACTTCCTCCTTGCACTTAAACTTGGGATTGCTAAAATGTGGATTTAGGGTATTATCATTCTCAAAAGCGTTTGATGAAACTATATCAGCACCCGTTTCTTTTTGTTTCGCTACCAAGACATCTACCATGTCCGGCTCCATCCAGTCATCAGAATCCACGAACACGATGAAATCACCCATTGCCGCTTCTATCAAAGTGTTGCGTGCGGCAGCTATTCCCCGATTATGCTCGTGCCTGATGACCTTTACCTGCTTCTTCCTATTTGGAAATTCTTCCAATATTTGTCGCACTACACCCACGCTGTGGTCTGGGGAACAATCATCCACGAATATTATCTCAAGATTCTGATAAGTCTGACCGAAGATTGAGCGTGCGCATCTATCAATATATTGTTCTACGTTGTAGACTGGAACGAGAATGCTCACTTTATAGGGTTCCAATGACGGCATATCCATTATTTTTAGGTCTATGAATTCAACGCTCTCTTCAAGAAATCCATCGACTTCTTTCGTATGACATCAAGTTTCTTGTAAACCACATCATAGTCAATGTCCGTAAGCGTCTTCACCATTGATGCATCACGTACAATTCTATTTTCCAATCCAAAACAGTCTAACAGGCTGTCTATCCTCGCTACCCCTCGATAGCTGTTAGCTACTACCAAGAATTGCTTCTTAAATAGAATTGAAAAAACGCAAGCATGAAATGAATCCGTGATTACGAACTCAGCATTGGCAAGCCCTTTAAGCCATCGTTCCACTGGCGGCTGAATTCTCTCTTCCAACGGTGCCGTGGAGTCTTCCGCCCTTGAGTTGGCTCGAATAACCTTAAAGCCCAATGTCGAAGCGAGCCACCAAGTTAATGACTCCGTTTCTTCTGTTGGGTCAAGCACGTAGTTAAAGATTTTCCCCTCTTGTTCCTCGGTCTTGTATGCCTCGTCAAAAAGCCTAATATAGTCATCTTCTTGCAACAACATTGTTGGGTCGAGTACCCACTGAGCGTCATGGCACAAATGTTTACGACAAAGTTCAACGCCAGACTTTTCCCTTACCGACACGGCATCAAACTTTTCTATTAGCCTTTTGCATTTTTCAGTCTGTACATCGTCATATTCCCAACAATCCACACAAAAAGAGGGCGCATAGGCTATTCGCTTTATATTCCAATCATCTGCGAAATCAAGAAACGAATGTTCTATGCCTGGAGCATATTGTGGCCGCCATATCTGGTCAGAGCCAACCACTATAGCGTCATAATCTTGTTCATTCAGCTGAGCGACACTCTTTATTTCCAAACAATGAATATGCCTGTTTATGAACTTCTGTGTGTTTCTTCGCTTCACACGGTCTACATAGTTGGCATATTTCTCTGCCCTTACCATGACAAACTTTCGTCCGAGCACATATCTGCTTATCATCCTTCTGGGATAAGCAAACAATGCCTTACGAAAAGGCAAGCTGTGCTTCCGCAAAACATCTATCACCACGACCTCGTGCCCCAACCTCTCAAGCACCGTCTGCAAGGCATAAGCCTGAAGTATTCCGCCATAGTTTGTGTGAAGCGGAAGGGTAAGCATTCCTATTCTCATGACCTATAGATTAATTTTCCTATTACCCTTTTTATGATTTGTATTCCGCTATCATCCAAGATACGTCTGGCAAACGACCTCAAAGTAGGCTTTGTATCAATAAGGTATCTTGAAAGAAGTTTATCCGCTGGCTTATTATCCAAACTACGGAAGAATTTTCTATGGTTCTTGTGCAACGGAGTTGGCTCAGATAATCCCATATTATATTTCTTGGCGCTTTCAAAATCTGCCTGTTCTACATCAACATTAAGATGTGAAATTATATCCAAAGCCTTTTGAGTGTGAACAACGACAATACTTGTACCTTTATCGTCATCCATTTCTTTATGCAAATCCCACACTCCCCAATAGTCGCCCATGGAAAAATCAGCATGACTTCTTCCATTCTTAGCACTACATTCTGAACAAGATGGACGAGTTGTCAAGTTTTGAACCAAGCCTTGCATATACAGACTCGACGAAGGTGCCTTGAATGTTTGACCGTTTTCAAAGTCAATACGCATTTGATATCCATAATGGCTCCAGCCTTTTTCCTTGTTTCTAAAGTTCACATTCGTAATGTTCTTCCCCTTTGCAATAGCCTCAACATAACCTTTCCACACCTTAGGGCTTGGTACACTATGACAAACACACTCCGCCGTAATGAGATTTTCATAATCCTTACCAAGAAAATGGTTTAGCCCGGAGATTTGGCAAGGGAGCCCCGTGAAAAGGACTTTTCTACCTTCATGAAGATAATGCTTGACCTTCATGTAAGATTCGTTCACGTCAGCCTGCACATATTTAGCACCCATGAACTTATCTATTCCTTCAATGCTATCAGCGCATTCAATGTGGACATTCCATTGCTCATCAAAACTCGCCCCAAACACCAATCCATTTTTCCGTATTACAAACTCTGCCAAAGCATGGAAAAAGCCACCGGAAGAGCTTCGCAATCTTATTGCCTCGTTTTTGTTAATCACGGCCAAGGTAGTTATTGGTTGCTTCTCCATATAAGGATGTTTTATAGGACATACACTATCGCATTGGCCACAATCAACACAAATCAAAGAATCAAATATTGGATACTTGAAACCATCATTATATGGCTGCATGGTGATGCAACGCTTTGGGCAAACATTGAGGCAAGCAGAGCACCCAGAGCATTCCGCATAACGAGAAGACATTGTGGCCACCACAAGATTATTCCTTTTCATGACTGAGCCTTGATTTGATTTTATCAACGAGAAGCGTGCGGTACCTTTTGTCCAAGCCTATATAATAAATAATAACAGATGAAAAGGTTATGCCACAAGCAAAAACGGCACACAACCTAAGCCAGTCAGTATATGTCCGCATCTCATGGAAGACATAAAAGGTTGGCAGAAACATAAGAACAGCCATGAATATCGTTTTCAATATAACTTGATTCACATATCTGCCAACAGGGAATTTCCCCTGGGTATATTTTTTAACAAGCAACACTCTGACAAAAGGGGCAATAATCCATGGTATCACATTGACTAACACCACTTGTTCGGGAGATAGCCCTAAACAGAAACAAATATAGCTCACTGGCACAATGACTAACAATATAGATCCAACCGTAATATTCAACAATTTCATGTGTCCTGTAGCATGCATGGCCGTCACAGTTGGCGTGCCCATCGTCTTAAACAACGTCTCTATCATGACTATCCGCATAAATGCTACCGTATGTTCAGGACACTGACCCAACCACAACCTCAATACATATTCTATCTCAATAAAAAGTGGTATTCCAAGCAAAAGAAACAAATAACATCCGAATCTTGCTCCATTTATCACCAGACCACTCATTCTCTGAATATCACCAGAAGCATAGCTCTTGACAATTTGAGGATTCAACGCCACCATAAAGTTCTCCACAAAACGTGTCACCCATCCATTTGCCTGAAAAGCGATACCACGGGCACCATTTACAACTGTTCCACAGAAAGAATTAATGACAAGGTTTACACCAGTCCCTTGTCCCATTGCCGCAAGACAACCAAACGTGTTCCAACCTGAAAATGACAACATTTTCTTGAAGATGCCTTTATCATAACCAAATGTAAAGGAACATTCTACGAAACGACTTCTACAATACCAGTTGTATAAAAAAGTTGATGTCAGCTCTACTAAAAATGTAAGAATGGAATAAAATATAACTTTATCGAAATCGACAATTTGTATCAAGTACGCCGCTAACAACCTAAAAACAGCATCGTATATCGTCATATATGCATAAATGCCCATTTTCTCATGAGCAATCAAGGCTGAGTTGAATGGCAATTGGATCATGCCTACCATCGTACTAATGATAGACAACTGGTAGCACCACATGGCTGCGTGAAATCGGCCTGGGTCAACATTCAATTTATTATATACATACCACAGCCCAACGGTTTCGCCTAATATGAATATAATTATAGCCAACAACAGGTGCAATGTCATGGCAGACCGAAATACCGCTTTTAGCTTCTGTGCGTTTCCCTCACCAATAGCAAAAGATATAAAACGTTGAGTTCCACTTGCCAATGTAGAATTCAAGAACGTAAACATCGTTATAACCGATGAAGCCACCGACATTAGCCCCATGTCCGACACTCCCAAGACGTTCAAAATGACCCTACTCGTATAGAGCCCTATCGCCATCATAAAGAGCATTCGGATATAAAGAAGCAATGTATTCTTCGCTATCCGCCTGTTGTTATCTGATACTGTGGTAAACATTAGTATTTATAGAACTAAATCGTCTTTTTCCTTTATGAGCCAATTGCGAACAGACTCTGTATAAGCACTCCACTCTGGATGTTTGGCAAGTTCTTCTACCACTTTATACAACCCTATATTTTCTTCATCTCCAAGCCCGTCGATTATTTCGTCAATATATTTATGAGGATCATCTGGCTCGATGACACTTCTTGCCAATGCGGCAATCTCAGTCTTCTGATTTCCGACATCTTTACATAAGATATGATTGATATACTTTTCTGGCTGTTCTCCATCAGGTAAATTTAGTTGTGATATATGCTGTAATACATCATTGCGTTTTTGTTCTTTGTCTGGTTCTGTACCAGAATAGAACCTCTTTAACAAGGACATACGTTCATCTTCTGTGCGATATAAATCACCATCAAGAACAAATAACTTGTGTTCCAAAGACTTGTCCAACATACGCATCCCACAACCTGCAATAAAAGCATTAGCGCAAGAACCGTATTGCTTAACTTTAACTCGTTTAGAAATGCCCATTTCTTTTGCAAGTTGCGACACTATTGTTTTAGCCAAAATATCCTCCACATAAATTTCAATGGGTCGAGATACTACCCCAGTCATGCTTTCCAAACACTCAGGATTACTCTCATTAAAACATAATGTTTTCTCTGGGGTTTGAAGCAAATGTCGAACATTTATATCCTTACGTCTTGTCAAAGCTTCACAATGTGATGAAAATATAAACTGTATATGCTTGTCTCTACCTTTATCAACCAAATAATTCACCAATCTCCCCAAGGCTGCATTATGTAAAGTCAAGTCTATTTCATCTATTATAACCAAGGAATAGTTTTCAACTTTCTCTATGACTTCCAATAAACGAAGAACTCGCTGTTCTCCTGCCCCCATAGAAATAGAAAAATAATTTGCGCCATCTTGCACAGTTGCATGATAATAATCCTTATGATGCCTTTTCGTTCGTGAAATTTGCGTGTATTGTATACCAAGAATTCGTCTTGCCAAATTTAAGATGTTATTGTCTAAATTATTATCTCCAGTGAATGTATAATTCACTGTGTTTCCTCTTTCATTTTCAATAGATGGAACACTTGAAGATATGCCCAGGAAATATACTTTCCGCTCTGGTCGTCTTGATGTTTTGGGAGTCCAACGGTCACTTCCTGCAGACTTTTTATACGTAACACTTACATCATGGACATCTATTCCCGTACGATAATGTACATCTGCTATAATCTCTGTACCATCAAATTCATTAGGCGAACACTTTTTAAAAAAAGTTCCAAAATTAAATTGAGCATCAGGGTTCTTTTGATTATAAAGACAAAGGAGTGCGTACAACAATGTTGTCTTTCCACACCCATTTACACCAAAGATGCCTGTAACATCTTTGTCTTCAAAAGATATATCCAAACTCTTCAATCGCCTCAATCCTGTTATGGAAATAGACTTTAGTCTTTGTTGTGTCTGCGCTGGCATAATTTACACATTTATTTAATGTCCACTGAATTAATTTTCTTTATATGGTCTACTTAATATTCTATCCTTTATATTCTCTTTACTCTTTCGAAACCTAACCCATAAGCATCCAAAACACAATGTCGCTATCGCTGTCAAAACGGTTACTATCAAATAAAAATTTGATGCTTTGGGTGATTCCGAGAAATCTGCCACTAATAAAGAACAAAGAAAAGACCCAAAAATAGATATCGAGGCTATGGCAAATTCCAAATATAAATCAGACGTACTACTTCTTGCTAACATTTCAACCTCTTCCTTAGTTACCTCATATATATCTATGCGCTCTATAGGATGTCTAGCAGCTTCAGTCTCACCAAAACCATTATTCTTTCTTGCCATCTTCAAGCGATTTTATTATGTCTATTAAATAATCCGAATTTAATTTCGTCAAACTCCAAGCACAAGAAAGTTCATTAGTAATTCTTATTACAAAGCAATAACCATAATCATCACCTGTAATTTTATTTCTAACCATCGAAGTTGCCAACTTGACTTCTTCAATCTGAGCGATTGATAATACATACATATTATCCATTATTTTTCGAACTTCCCCCATTTTATTTAATCGTTCTAACATTCTAACATAATGGGAGTTTTCAATATCTCCTAAAACTATAAGGAAATAAGTTTTATTATATTGTTTCTTTACACGAAATCGCATATCGCTTTAAAATTTTAAAAAATCCTGTTCATAATTCAAGCTAACTACCATGCACACATAAGCGTTACAGAGACGTTAGTCAACATTATCAAAGAAATTTATGCCACAGTTCTCCACTCCAGGTGATTGCAATATTACGTAAAGTCCTATGAGCATCAACACCATATTATTCGTTTAAATCTGTTAAGGTTTGCTTTCCCATAATCCGCTTATGCACAGTATCGCTCCGCACCTTCCGCCGCTATAACAGGATAACTCATACTGTACCTTTCAACACAACCTTATTTTGTAACACGTCACAAAGATTACGAAGCGTTTTTAATGTAAAAGGACTCGTTGTCAAATCACCAGAGATTTTTTCTTGTTCCTGTCAAGAAAGAACAAGCCACAATGGTCTTCATTTTCCGCCTTTACAGGATACACCCTCAATCTATCTCGCAAGTTCACTAAATTACTTGTGGTAAACAGCGCATAACCAATGTAATGACTTTCCGTCTTCTTGAACACATATTTATCTTTTTTGCTCAAATGCTTTTTGTCAATGAAGGACATTCTTGACAAAGACACATAAGACTCCATTTCGCCATTAGAGAACTTACGCAAATTGAATGCCGACAAATTCAACTGATGGGTATACTCATCATAAAAGGCTGGTGAGGACAATAACCGAGCAACTTCCTCGTCTTCCGTCAATACAGGTTTCTCAAAAGTTATGTCACAATCCATTAGGCAATGCCCTCTAAAATCTCCAGAAACGTATTAATATTTGAAAGTTATATAAAACCATCTTTCTCTATATCACCACAATTGACATCATATACAATTCTATCATTTAATATTGACAAGCAAGCATCACCCTTTGAAGTCTTCCACTGCATCAAAATACCACCATTGACATTTGGAAATACCGCAAGACCGCGCAACAGCTTATCATTACATGCTGCAAGGATTTTTGAGGCTGAATCACAAACCAACGGAGAAATAACAGGCGCACCTGCATAATCCCAGTTTAATGGTAAATCGCGAATTTCCTCTATCCTTTTTTCCAGACGTTTTCTAACAGAAGTCTTTGCAGTCATATTTAGGTGCTTGCCACGAACCAACAAACGTAAAGCCTCCTTCATAACATCAGCAACACTGATATTATTTTGTTCTGCTATCGTCTCATAAGCCTGATATATCTTATTATCTAAAGTCAATGTTGCCATAATCTTTATACGTTTACATTGCAAAGATGTGTTTATAATGTCAACTAATAGGCGCAAAATTAATAATAAACTCTTAAGATTTCTTCTTTTGATGTAGAAAAATTAAGCTGTTCCATGTGTTTTTCCTCTTCCCAGTTCTACCGTAATGACCCAGTTCCTGGCTCTACTCATCAATCAGGCTTGCGACAAAGTATTAGCATCATCGTATTCAGATACTCATCGAACTCGTTATGATACCGAACATACTCAAGAGTCCAGCTATAACATTATTAATACCATAGTTCTCCACCCCCAGTGACTGCAAAATCATCCTTGAGGTATAAAGCCCTATGAGCATCAACACCATCACGCGCATATAAAGCATAATAGTGTTCTTCGCCACCCGCTGGTTATTATCTGATGCTTGAGTTGACATTGGCATCCTTTTATCTTACGAAAATCTATCTTGTTTCACTATTGATTTATTTGCCGTTGGTAATCTTTTAATACTAAAAGAACCATACTAACTACCAATAAGACAAGTAGAATATATAAAACATCTAGAGTACCTTGAAATATCCTGCTATCAAGAAAAAATAAAGTTTTTAATTTGCACATGATAAACAGAAGAAAGGAAAACATACATACTGCTATCGAATATTTATTTATATTCCTTTGCCGAGACACATATCTGATTGCGATTTTATACTGTGCTTGCTCCTCTATGGAAGCAACGCCATTTGAGATTTTATCTCTTAACTCTTTAATGACATCATACTTAGAACCTATAAAAGAAAACAATACGGTAAAAACCGTTACACCTATCCCAAATATCGCAATTGCAAAAGATTCGATATTGTCAGTATCAACTGTTTCCAATATCCAATTGACAAGATTCCTAAAGATAAGCTCAATACTCATGATATGTATTTATGAATTATCGGTCCGACATTGTTGACAATATAATCAACATCATATATTTTGGTTTCTTCTCCATCTCCAATCGTTATCGTTTCATTGAAACAACTTTCGACGGTATTGACCAATTTTTCATGCATAGTCCTTATGTCTATTTTCCTTTCTCTCTTTAATGTATATTGTTTAAAACCATTGGTAATCTTAAAAATTTTCTTTGAGATATTGACATCATCAACATCTTGACTTTCATACAATTCTTGAAATTGCTCAGAAGGAAACTTTTTAAGGGTCATAGACTTCTTCTTTCTAAGACTGGCATCAACAATCCATTCTGAATATTTTGCCCTATAATTTGGATCAACATCTTCTATTGTTAATACTGATGCAGTTATGTTATCCAATATTTTAAACTTCTTAATTTCCTCAAGAAATTCCTTGTATTTCACATTGCGAACAACCTCTCCCAATACATCTTTTAAAACTCTCTTTACTACTTTGAGAAAATCCTCTGAGTCTTTGTTCGGATCATCATAAACAAATACATTCCAAAATCTTTTGATTTTTATGCCTTGTTTCATATAAACAATAACAGGATAAAGAATGAAAAAATAAGTAGTACTACCTAATTTTACGGAATCTGTCATCGGTATAACATTGACAGGTGTTGTTGCAACATATTCCTCACCAAAGTTTTTCTTTTGTACTGTCATCTGCAACAAAACCATATTACTCTTATTATAAGCTACATTCTTTGCTGTAATTTTAACGACTTCAAGTTTATAGTTCTTACCCGAATTTTCAACTATAATATTATTTGTTTGAGAACACTTGAAGTTATCGACTTTGTTGATAACTCCTGTTATCATTTCTGATTTTGTAGGAGGAAATAAATTATTTTCTATTTCCACGGGCTTTGTTCGATATACTGGAACATTTATGATAGACTTATCTCTCATATGCTTTATTCTTCTGTTAATACTCAATTTAGGACATACACTCTTTTCTGCAAATTCCTATATAATATTGAGTTGTTAAAAAATCGATGTGTTTATAATTTTATACAGGATTTTACAGCTCTGCAAAAAGCCTATGATTCTTTGCCATTAGGCACATCATCAACAAAAAATATATTCTTCGCCTTGATATATGCAGTAAGGGATGGGTCTAAAAACATGTCTCCTATTGGAGAACTTGTCAACTCTTCAAACACCTGGCGTGTTAAACCCGACTTTTTTATCAAAGCAATGAATTCTTTCTCACCAATAAGATTATTGCAGAGTTGCTGGAATCCTTTGTTCACTACCTCAAGTTGATAGCCAGCCATAGACCTCGCATCCTTTTCTGTGTCAGAAAGGCTACAACCCGAGAACAATTCATATTTGCTGCGAGGATCCATAAATTTTGGAGCCGTTATTTTTGCAACTATAAATTGATAAATCCAATGAAGAAAGAAGGCTGTAAAAAATCCTATTAAGTATGCAGCAAAAGCATATATTGCAACTTGCTTATCGATCAGGGACAAAAGAAAATCCATGCATCCTCCTCCCAGTAATAAAACCATGGAATCTCTTAACACTTTAGGGTTATACTTTTTGTATTTACGCACAAAGTAAACCACAAGCCATCCTATTACTGCTCCGAGCAAAAATACTGAAACAAAGACTAATCGTAACATCATATTATAAATTTTATCCTTTATATCTTTCCCAATCCATTACTCAGAAGGGACTGCCGTAATCTTCGTAGGATTTCATCTTGGCTATCTTTGACATGCCAGCATCGAAGTAAGCAACATCTTCGATAGCAACTTTGCTTGACTTAATTTCTGAAATGATGGACTTCAAAATATCGGAGCAGGTATAGTCGGGACAATACATGTCATCGAAATAACAGAAGTGTTCATCTTTCGTAAATCACCGTTAGAACGTAACTACTGATTTTCAGCAGTTAGCACATCCAACATTTTTCAAAAAAACATGTTATTAATTGGTATTGCCAGAGCTGCCAATTAGGTAGCCTTGACATTCACCTTTTTGTTCGAGTTATAATTACATGGGATTAGGAACATGAAGTCTTGCTTCCCTCCATCAGTCGGGTGAGTTACTTACAATACTTGCGTAAACTACTACCTTTGCTCTTTTGATTGTAGTCCTGCATCACTTTTTAGAAATATTCCCTTGTTTCCATTATCAAACTGTTTTGATTACAGATGCAAAGGTAATATTTTATATAGGTACCGCCATACGGACTAACGGTGATTTACCTTTCTATGACATAAAACATATCAGTATTTACTCCTTAAAATCAAGTAATCCAAAGAAGGTTGTATAAGGAATTGTTATATCAATAAAGTCAAAAGACAATTTGCCTTCCGAAGTCTTTATCATATCATACACCTTCTTACATTCGACATCCGCTGTACCATAAAAGTTGATGTCAGGTTCCACATCAGCTTGCGCAAACATCTTCGTATCATTAGGCACAATAGCCCTTGGAGCAATGGTAGCGCCGCGCCTTTTCTTCTCAGCATAGACCTCTGCTATCATCTTTCCTGCTCGTTGAGCATGATCGAAATTGAAAGGAACAATGAGCATGTTTTTAAGAGGAAGCTCACTCACATCCCCTCTCACACAATACTCTGCTATGGCAATAGTGCTAATCTTTATCACGAAATCATGCTCCAAGAAATATCTGAAATACCCCAAGGCATTATTGTGCAAAGGATCTTCTTCATTCAACAAGCGAATGAAGAAACTTGTATCCAGCAGCACGCAATCCTGTTCCATTAGGCAAGCCCTCCCCTTACATTAGCCAACCATTCGTCCGCATTCACACCTCTCCACTTTGGAGTAGCCTTACGAATCAAGCCCTGCAGATAATCCTCATCGAACTTGGGGTGATAGTCCATCAATTCCACCAAGACCAAAGTTGACTTATCTATATCGCCTGTAAGAATATTCTTCTTGGCCCGAACTCGTACACCAAACTTCTTATAGAGAGGATTACCCTGATAGCCCGCTAAATATTCCTTGTCTGTTCGAATTGTCAAGGAACCGGCATCCTTTGTATCCAAATGAATGTTAGCTTTGTCCTTTCCACCTGCATCGGTCAATGTACCATAATAATAGCACTCTATATCGACCAAGATATTCTCACGGCGGACATAATGAGTAGTTGGAGTAATCTTAAAGATGCGATTTGGCTTGTCAGAAGTGCCTATTTCTATGTCATAGTTATGGCGCAAGGCAAAAGACTGAAGATTTTCTATTGCTTGCGCACTTGCCACTTCCAGTTTATCAATACAGCCATTTTCCTGCTCAATAACGCCAAGCATAGACGACACTAAGAGAACACTTTGCATGGAAGTCTTAAACACATTGAGCACAGAGCCATCCTTCAATTCATAAGAAATTGTAGGGCGGTCTTTACGTTTCTTCCTGTCTGGATATAACAAATTCTCTACCTCATCAAGCAAGAATCGTATCTGCCCGATGTCAAAGTTGGCCGGAGAAAGGGGTTCATCCCCATTCTTGCCAATTATTCTTAGTGAAATTTCATTCTTATCCATAACCTCTGCAAATATAATATATTTTATGCAATGAAGATTTTTAACGTGTCTTTTTAGAATATTTATTTTTTGGCGTCAAGTCTGCCGAGCCGTCAATCTCACTAAATTAATGAATTTATATTGTTGATACCCAATTTATGGCCTTCACCTCTGCATAGGCTCTTTTGCGACTGCCAACATATTTTGAGTTAGTGAAAAATCGACTCCATGAGCCAATGCTTTTGTATATACGCCAACGGGGTAGCACGATCATGATTTGGCGCTATGGTCAGCGGCATATCATCCTTAGCGGAAGCCTGTCGTCTCTCAACACTATGGTGTCTGCATCCCAGTCAATGGCCGTGTTTTTCGCTGGTTGCGTCGTGGGGCGACTCTTCACCTTATGCCTTTTTTTTATTACGGTGAATCGTCTGCGCTTAGGTTGCCAATGCCTCATTGCCATAGGATTCCAGCAATTCACCGAATTGTTGGTTGGTCACAACGTCATCAGACTTCTCATCTTAATGGCCTCTATTTCCATATCTCGCCAATCAACCTGAAAAGGAGGCTGTGGCGCTCCTCAAGCTCTTGTGGCCCAAAGGCAGCGTAGGGCTTGAAATCAAGATGGCTGTCGGCTATCCATTGAGTGAAGTCGAGATGGCTCTTGTAGCTGTCCTCACGCAAGGTCTCATTCCAGTACAGCGTGTTGGCGTAGCTCTTCAGCTTCTCTGTATACGATTCATTGCCCGACCCCTCGTTGTCGCGACCTTTCATTAGGAGCAGTCCGCCAAGGCGGTTGCGCTCGCCGAGGAATAGCTCGTCGTTGCCATCGAACAGGGCTCGGTTCTCGTCATTGACGGCAAGGATATGCTCTATATGAAAACCATGTAATCCACCACGGTTTACCACCAAGTCGTAGAGGTGATGCTTCATCCCCATCTTAGTGTTCACGGCTATATGTTGCTCCACGCGAGCGAGCACATAGCGCAGGAAACGCCTGTCGAGGTTGTCGTAACCCACATTGCGGAAAAAAGAATAGTTCCATACCGTGCTTATTTGGTCGTTGACATGCACTTCGCGGAGCGTGTCCAGCAGCACCCCGTCAAATGCCTGTCTGATGTCGTCAAGGCCGCCATTCCTTATCTTGGCAGATAGCTCGTATACCTTGTCGGTGAAGAGGTTGCTGTTGTAGCAACGCTGCAGCTGCATAAGGGTAAAGAGGCGATCCACCTCGTAGGCCACCCGCTCTATCTTGGCGTCCTGATCCGGATCGTTGACCTTGCAAGCGCTCAGCACCAGGAGATACTGGGTATCCATCTGTGTCAGGCCATTGTAATAGACATGGGGGAAACTGTTGTCGTAATTGTTTTTTGCCTGCCTCACCTTGTGATAAAGCGAAGCGTAATAGCTGAACTCGTTGAGCAGGAAGCGCTTCACGTTCTTGGCGTTATGCTCCAAGCCCAATTCATCCAAGGCAAGTATGCTGCGGTGGTAGTCGTTGTCAAACTTGCGGGCCTCGCCACGTGTATTGGCGAACTTTGCCTTCAAGTAATAAGTGAAGAACTGGTCGGCCTCGTCATCGCTCAACTTGTTCAACTGCCCTATTCGGTCGTCCCAAAGCTCGTCGAGACGCAGCTGGGTAATTTCCGCCTTGTCGACCTGTCCAAGAAGTTTTCCTTTCAGTATCTCGTATGGCTTCAATCGCACTCCTCGGTCGTTGATTACCTCAAACACCATAGGCACGTCCACCTGCTCGATGTCGAGCCGAACAAGGCGTATGCGCTTGAGGAAATAAAAGACAAAAGCCTCAAACCTCTTCATGTCGTCAGCGGCCAACCACTTGTCAAGATAGGTTGAAATGATAGCATAGTTGTTCACTATATTACGCGAAGTGACATTGTCTTCCAGCGGCTCCTCCATTTCGCCCGTCTCATAAATCGTCTCCATTGTCTTGACGCTGTTCACGTGGTTCATCCAGAAGTTGCGCGTGAAACCGCTTGTTCCAGCTATCTTGTCGTCAATCCATCTCTCGAGCTTGCTCTGGCGACTGATGGCGATATGGTGCAACTTGATGAGGATGAGCGACAGGGTCGTGAGACGTTGTTGCCCGTCTGCGACAAAACACTTGCCATTGACCTCGTTGGTCACCAGCGTGTTCATGTAATACCATCCATAATTGGATATGTCGGTCTGTATGTCCACGTCGGAGTCCTTGTGCTTGGCATATTCCACGTCAAACTTGTAGAACACGTCGTCCAAAAGCTTGTCCACAGGGTCTTTCCCCCACTTGTATTCTCTCTGATAGAAATCAATGTAATATGTCGTGGTGCCAAAAAGCTGGTCGACATCCAAGTCTCTTGCCTGTAAATCCATGGTTCAATTGTTTTGTGTTGTTATTATGCTAAGGCATATGGTCATGCATCATTGCTCCTTATTGCTTGTCAGCAACGCCTTTATCTCGCCTGCCGTCAAGTCAGAGGCTTTCATTATAGTTTCCATGGGCACCCCAAGCGACAGCAGATTGGAAGCGATTGCCTCTCTTGCCTTCCTCTCACCCTCTGCACGTCCTTCTGCACGTCCCTCTGCTCGGCCCTCTGCGTATTTCTTCTTTTCCGCCGTCTTTATGGCGTTAACGATGTCGCGGTAGGCGTTAACGCTGTCCTCATACGACTTCAGCTCCTGGGGGTTGAACTTGGATATCTCGGCTTGCTCGAACAGGCGAGTGAAGACGCGCTCCTGGAGGGCCGCAGGGCGGGACATGAGGCGAGAGAGGTTCTTCAGCACGAACATCCACTTGTCGTACATCGTGACAAGCTCGTCCTCGCTTTTGTTGAACTTAGGTATCTCTACATATATGTAAGTCAGCTTGTCGTAGAACACCTCGTGGGTGTCTACCTCCATGAGCTTAACCTCATGGTGCCAGCGGCGGGCGTTCTCTTCACCCTCGGCAAAGTTGAAGTTCAAGAGGCCGATGGTGTAGACAGAGTTCAGGTGGAAGTCCCAGTCGCCGCCACGCTGTGCCTGCTCGCGGATGGGAAACGTGGAATAATATATCGTGCGGTCCTTGAAGAACTCCTGGTACACGTTCTGCATCTCCACGATGAACTTCTCGCCACGCTCGTTGGTGCAATACACGTCGAAGATGGCACGGCGAGCGTCGGAGCGGTCGCCGAGGTGCTCGGAGTTGAGGTAGGTGATGTCGCGCACCGTCTGCTCGCCGTGGAACAGGGCGTTGAGGAAACTCACGAGCAGCTCCTTATTGAACTCGGAACCGAAGAGCCGCTTGAAACCGAAATCGGTATGGGGGTTTATGTATCGTTCTGTCATATGTGGGGCGATTTATATGGTTTGCCGCGCAAATATACTAAACTTGCTTGGATGCAGCAACTAAAAAGATGGGAAATGTCTCATTTTCCGAGCACTACTGATGGCTTACTATTATATCCGTGTTATCCGTGTTCGATAAAAACAACCCTCGCTTTCCTTGTCTGAACACGGGTATCATGAGACCAGCTTGGACGCCAAAAGTCCTTACCTGAAGCATATCCAGTTGATAATCAACCAGATATGCATTCATATAAGTTATTATTATGGCAAAGATAAGAAAAAAAGTTCAGAATGGCAAGTTTTTCCCGGTGTTTTTCTCACAGCTCTCGCACCGCCATGTCGCGCTCGCCCACGCTCAGGAAGTGGCGGTTGCGATGGCGCGTGGTATAGCTCACGTGGAGCCATCGCGCCCTGGAGTCGTGGAGCGGCTCCACGAGCACCTGGTCGAAGTCGAGCCCCTTGACGAACCTCACGGCGTCACGCCAGTCGGCGAAGGTGGAGAGCAAGATGTCGGCGGCCTCGCCACGCATGTGCTGCGAGTTCATCACGCCGCCCACGGCGTTGTTGAGCCGGCGGCAGCGATAGCCCGAGGAGATGTATATGGCGCCGAAGCGATGGCGCAGGGGTTCGAGTATGTTCTCGCAGAGCGCGCGCAGCGCGTCCACCTCCTCCTTGCCGGGGGTGTTGTCGATGCCCTTGTCGGTGGCCACGCCCGACCGCGTGAACTCTATCAGGCGGAAATGGGGCGAGAGCCAAGTGGTGCGAGGGTCAAGCTTGTCGAGAGCCTCTATGGTGTTGTTGATATCGTTGATGTTTGTCGTTGTAGTGTTTTCCATGTTCTTGAAATTGTTTTGCTAAGTTGTTTACATTTATCGTGAATAGGCAGTAGCCGTCCGGCTCACAGCGTCTTGGCGGCCTCGCCGAGGGCCTCTCTCACCCTGACTGCCAATGGCGGTTGCCGCGTCACCCTGTTGCGTATGCGGTAGACCACCGACGACACGCGGCGTGGAGGCACCATGCCCATCACGCGAAACAGGTCGCGGCATAGCGCCACGCGGGTCGCAGCTCCGCCATGGCCATCGGTTAGCACGCGAGCCTCAGCCGCGCGAGCCACGAGTTCCACCAGGCATCGCTTGCTGCCGCGCCACCTCACGCTGCCCGCCGGGAGCCTCACCAGTCGCGCCACCACAGCCGCAGCGTCAAGAGCCACAGGGTCAGGAGCGCCATACAAACTGTCGCCATACTCACTGCTGTCAAAATGGAGGTCGTCATGGTTGGAGCCGTAAAAAATGTTGGTTGACATGTTATCGTTCATCATTGTCTGCTTTCTTGTTGTTCCTCTTCCTTGTTTTTGAAATTCATTCTTTTGTCGTAAGCTTACGTCGGCAAAAGTAGGAAGGAAATGGTAAACGTGCAAGAAAAATTGATGAAAAGGGGTTGTTTTGCCCTTCGCTTTGAAATGACATTTCAAAACAGTATCTATGACATGCACCGTGCTACCCCGTCGAATTGTAAAATATTATTGTCAAAATTTAACACTTGACAACTGGTGCATTCAGAGCGGGAAAACGGCTTCGATGTGCCCCTTTGCAGCACCGTCAGCGACTTTTTGGCCATGTTTTGTTGCCGTTACGGTGTAATCGCGCCGCCGTTACACTGTAATGGCAACGCGATTACACCGTAACGGCGGCGCGATTGCACCGTAACGGCAACACCATTTTAGTGAATTTGCGACACCGAAAAGCCGTTATAAACACAATTCATTGATAATTAATAGTTTACCAAAACATCCCATAATCGCGTTATTTTCGACCAAGCGACGGCCCGGTTGAAAAAAATCGATTCTCAGACGACCATTTGTAAAATATTATTATCCACAAAAAAAATGTCCGACCGATAAATACCCGCACGATTCTTTTCAAAGGTTGGGACATTGTTTGTGGGCCGGCACAAGACCGGCCCTGCAAAGCTACGGCTTCCAGACCAACGCGCAGCTACAAGATGGCAAGAACCCAAAAGCCTTGGAATCAGAAGGTGCCGATTTTTCTTATGTCGTCCTCAAAGGTCTCCTTGTCGTTGATGGCGCCCTTCTTGATATGCGCGCGATAGTTGTATATGGTGTTCACGCTGTAATGCAAAAACTCGGCTATCTTGCCGCTGTCGGTTATGCCCAAGCGTATGAGGGCAAAGATGCGCACGGGCGTGGTCAGCCTATCCCTTTCCGGCCGCTCTATGCGCTCCTCAGGGCGCAGCAGGGCGTTGAACGACTCGAAGAAATGGGGGAAGAGGCGCAGGAAGGCTGAATCGAAATTGGCGTAAAACACCTCCAGTTCCTCTTTGTCGCCCTTAGGTCGCGTCATGTCGTATAGCTCGGCATATTGCCGGGTCTTGACCTTGTTGTTCACCTTCTTTCGCAAGGCCTCTATCTTGTTGATATAGTCGGAGCAAAGCCGCATAAACTGCCCCACGTATTCTTCTTTCACGCGGTTGGCGTCAGACAGTTCCTTGTTGACCGCCGAGAGGCGCGCGTTGGCCGCCTTCAGCTGTCCGTTGAGCGACTCGAGCCTGACGTTAAACTCTTGCAGTTGGCGGTTGGAGGTTGCCAGGTCGTCTCTCGCCACGGCGAGTTTCTGTCGTTGCCTGACAACATAGAAGAATCCGATGAGCAGCACCACTGCAAGCACGCTGATGACACCGAGGGCAATGTTTTGCTGGCGGTTGTAGCGATCGTTCTCGGTCTTGTATTTCCTCGCTATGTCGGCGAGCAGCGGGGCAATCTGCGCCAGCCTCTGGCGCGAGCCGAACCTCGTGGCGCAATAGCAGGTGTAGCTGATGTACTTGTAGGCGCGGTCCACGTTGTTGGTCACCATCAGCTGATTTGCCATCTCCCACATGGAGCCTTGGTCCAAGACGCCGTTCCTGATGTCGGAGAGCACCGACTGCGCCAACCAATACATCATGCGCGTGGAATCGTTGTCGAGCTTGTAGGCGAGATAGCGGTAGAGCGTGACGAGGGCATAGGGGTAAGAGCCTTCGCGCACGTGCCTCATCCATCCGTCGTTGACGCGCAGCGCCTTACGCCAATCGCCGGAGTTGAGGGCTTGCAGTTGGCGGTATTGGAACACGGCGTTGTCGGTGGCCGGCAGGTTGGCGTACATCCGCGCGCGGTATCGCGCCTGTATCTCCTCGTACAGGGCCTTGGTGGCGGCAACGTGGCTGTAGTATGCCATCTCGCCATAGACGTGGGTGTAGGCCTGGAAATACATGCCCTTGGCCAGACTGGAGACGTTGGCGGTATCGATGTCGCTGAGCGTCTTTAGCGACTCCACGTAGATTCCGGTGCTGGAGTGGCGCATGGCAATGAGTGCCTTGCACGTGCACACGTCAGCCTCACGGCCTTTCATCCGCGAGGCTATGGTGACGCAACGGTCGAGGAAATAGACGGCCGAGTCGTTGACGAAGGGCGCGTATTGGCCATAGAGGGCAAACGCCACGCGGTAGCGCTCACTGTCGGTCGTCGCCTTTGCCAGGTCGCGCCGCAACTTACCTATACGCCTCTCCCTCTTGGCCACATAAGCGGAGGAGTTGTCCACGGCCTTGTCGATGCAGCGGAGCAGCGAGTCTACGCTTTGCCGCGTCTGGGCGTGACAGGCAAGCGCGTGGAGCGCGAGGCATAAGGTCATGACGATGATGGTCTTGATATGCAGATAGGTCTTGGTCATGGTTTTCATTGTTTCTTTCCATTGCAAAGTTACTACAAAAAAGTGAAATGCGGAAAGATATAGTGATAGAATTGAGTTACAAGGGTTTTGGTTGAAGTGGCGATAATCCGTGAAGCCATTACAATCCCTGCCGAAGCCAAATCCTGACGCCGCTACGTTACTTGTTCGTAACCATGCCCGAAAATGCGACAAACGGGTACGAATAGCGAAACAAGGCTCTAAGGAATAGTGAGTTATCCATAACTCATGCGAAAAATCAGGTTACGGAAAAAGATTGCGCCGTTCCTCCCCGTTTTGCGTACCAACACCGGACTCTTCACCAACTAATTTTGAAACCCAAAAATTAAGGACAATGAAGAGTACATTTTCAGTAATCTACTACCTCAAGCGTCAGGTAGTGAAAAAGG
>OMAQ01000280.1_pt1 | contig 30849 bp, 30 predicted proteins | sample 1673461 | NCBI WGS metagenome assembly OMAQ01 (sample SAMEA103958112, study PRJEB25191) | human gut metagenome | biome: human-associated habitat [ENVO:00009003]; feature: intestine environment [ENVO:2100002]; material: feces | place: Germany | collected 2013/2015
AGCCGCTGGGCTTGAGAAAGAGAAGGGGTAGCCTGTTCGCTGTCCATCGCGTCCAACAGGTCTACCTGTTCCTCCTTTTTGAGAAAGGACAGCTCATAGGCGGGATTTAAGGCAATTTTCTTTTCATCCACCATGTCCAGCAGTTCGGGAATCAGCTCGGTCAGACGGATAAATCTCTGAATTTGATTCTTACTCTGCCCAACCTGTTCAGCTAAAATATCTCTGGATTTTCTACCATCGGACTTGTGCCCAACTTGGGCACAAGTTAAATCCACTCGCTCTCCCTGGTGCTTCATAGCCTCCAACTTCATTTTATAGGCAAAGGCCCTCTCACTTGGAAGCAGGCTTTCTCGTTGCAGGTTGCTGTCAACCATAATAATTGTGGCAGCGTCATCGTCCAGATCACGGACAATTACCGGCATGGTCTCTTTTTCTGCCAGTTCACTTGCTCTGTGCCGTCTGTGTCCGGCCACCAGTTCATAACCACCCTCCGGGTCAGGGCGGGCAATCGCAGGAACCAGCACACCATACTGCTTGATACTGTCTGCGGTTTCCATCATTGCTTCGTCATCCTTGACTTTGAATGGATGCCTTTTGAACGGGTGCAGTTCCGACAGCGGGATTTCTACTACTTTTTCTCTCTGAGCATCGGCACGGCTCTCCTCCGTAGAAAACAGATCATCTACCGATGCCAGCTCTACTTTTTTCGCGCTGCTTTTCAAGTTTCAACACCTCCTTCGTCAGATTTCGATACCCCTCTGCCACCTTGCCGCCAGGGTCATGGGCGAAAATACTTTTTCCCTCTGCGCTGATTTCCTTTGCACGGACAGAGTGTGGAATCTCCGTTCCAAAGACTTTGATTTTACTTCCATAGGTGTCCCGCAGCAAAGCAGCAATCTCTTTTGCAAAGTTGGTGCGGTTATCCACCATCGTCAGCAGGATACCGTCAATCTGGAGCTTTGGATTGATCTGCCGTTTCACCTTACTGACCGTAGATAGAAGCTGTTCCAGTCCTTTGGCGGGCAGATACTCTGCCTGAACGGGAATTATGATCCTGTTCGCAGCCGCCAGCGCATTGACCGTAAGCATCCCCAACGAGGGCTGACAGTCAATCAGGATATGGGAATATTGTCCCTTCAGTGTGTCCAGGTATTGCCGTAAAATTGTTTCACGGCTCATGGCGTTTACCAGAGAAACCTCCATACCGGAAAGCTGAATATCCGCAGGCATCAGGTCAACGCCTTCTGCATGATGCAGAATACCTTCTCCGGGGCGTATAGGCTGATCCATCAGAATTTTGCCCATTGCATCCGACAGTGTAAATGGCAGCTTGTCCGGTTGCGGATTTCCCAAGCTGATTGTCAGGCTTCCTTGTGGGTCCCCGTCGATCAGAAGCACTTTCTTTCCGGCCTGTGCCAGACCTATTCCCAAGTTCGCACAGGTTGTTGTTTTGCCAACGCCGCCTTTCTGGTTGGCGATGGCGATGATTTGTGTGTTCATGACTTCACCTCATTTCTGATTGTTGCTGTTGTTTCTGGAAATAGAAAAAGCCGCCACTTCAAAATCATAAAGTGACGGCCCTTTCTAATGCCGGAATCTCTGAAACAAAAAAAGCACCCAGTTATTTGTTACTGAGTGCCTGCATTAGAATCGTATTTAATTGTTCAGATTTGGTCAGATTATGCCAAACCCTCCAGCGAAAAATCCGGTGTCTGAGAGTGCCAAATCACCCTCAAAAATACCCCCGAAATTGCTCTCTGGTTGTCCTATTTTTTAACCACTAAGGCCGTTTTTTGACCCCATTTTTGCCGGTTGTCCTATATTTAACCACTAAAACTTGGGTGAAATCGGCTCTCGTTTTGCCAAATTTGGTCAAACCATATCAGCCCGTTTAGATATAGCAAAAGCCCGGAAAACCTTGATTTTCCGGGCTTTTTGAACCATTTTGATATAGTCTGAGCAGTCGATTATCGCTTGCTGAACTGCGGAGCGCGACGAGCTGCTTTAAGACCGTATTTCTTACGCTCTTTCATTCTCGGATCACGAGTTAAGAAGCCTGCCTTCTTAAGTTTGCCACGGAGATTCTCTGTGTCATACTGAAGAAGAGCTCTTGAAATACCGTGACGGATAGCACCGGCCTGGCCTGTTACGCCGCCGCCTGATACTCTGCAAACGATGTCGAACTTCTCGTCTGTTTCTGTAAGAGCGAGAGGCTGTCTTACGATGAGCTTGAGTGTTTCAAGACCAAAGTAATCGTCAATGTCACGATCGTTGATTGTGATTTTGCCTGTGCCCTGATAAAGTCTTACACGAGCAACAGAACTTTTTCTTCTGCCTGTACCGTAAAAATAAGGTGTCTTATCGTACATTATCTTTTGCCTCCTTCAATTAGTCTTCAATCATTGCAGGCTTCTGAGCCTGATGATTGTGTTCTGCACCCTCAAAGAGTCTTAATCTTAAAAGAGCTGCTCTGCCGAGTGTATTTTTAGGAAGCATACCCTTAACAGCAAGCTCCATAGCCTTTGTAGGCTTTGTTGCCATAAGTGTATCGTAACGAGTTTCCTTAAGATGGCCGATATAGCCTGTGTGGCGCTGCCACTTCTTCTGTGTGAGCTTGTTACCTGTAAGAACAGCGTCCTTGCAGTTGATGATGATTACATGATCACCACAGTCAACATTGGGAGTAAAAGTAGCCTTGTTCTTACATCTGAGGAGAGTAGCTGCCTGAGCTGCTACACGACCGAGTGACTTGCCGGCTGCATCAATTACATACCAGTTGCGCTCAACTTCGTTTGGTTTAGCTAAAAAAGTTGACATAACAATATCCTCCTGTATTTTTTCACTGTGAGATTGATTATATTACAATTTATGCCCATTGTCAACACTTTTTTGAAAAAATTTAATTTAGCTTTGAACAATCTCTTAAATACGCTTGTTTACTCTCATATACTCTCGTATACTCACATACTATTTTAAAAATAATTTTCTGAAAATGCCGATAAATACTGAATTTTTTAAATTTTGCGCACATTTATTAAAAAAGCAAAAATTCACAATAAGTTCACAATATGAATATTTTTCCGTCAAAAACGGCTGTTATGATATAGTCACAATAAAAAAGGAGGTGAAAAAATTGAAAAACACGAAGTCGGCAGTTCTTGCCTGCGTCACAAGTCAGTACAACTGTGACAGAATTATCCGAATTGCCAAAGAAATTGCCGACAGCTCTGATTGCGAACTCAGAGTTATGAGCGTTTTAAAACCGATGTCAGACTATTCGTCAGTAAGTGATGAAATCGAGTATCTTTACCTTATTGCAAAGGAATCGGGTGCTGATATGACCGTGATGTTTTCGGATGACGCACCAAAGGTTACTGCCGAATTTGTAGGTGACAACAATGTTGAACGCATTGTAACGGGTATGCACGACGGAAAAGACAACAGCTTTCTTGTAAAGTTTAACGAGCTTTCCCCTACAACCCCCATAACCATGGTTTCAAAGGACAATATGGTTTACAGCATGGATTTGTGCAGATCCTATTCATAAATTTTTTTGATACAAATTTCCTTTCTCTCCACCAAACATACACAAATACAATTTTATTAACACCGAAGAATCGTATAAATCTTTCTTCTTAAAATATACTCTCTCCGAAAATGACCTGCTGTTTTTCAGTAGGTCATTTTCATATATATCTGCCATTGGCAGGTTATATTTGCCGTTGGCAAACTATGCTTGCTACGCAAGCTATACAGAAACTGTTTCAACATAAGTTTATGTTGCCAACCAAATTATAAAAGCCTTGCAATTTTTTTACTTGCAAGGCTTTGTTGTGTTTAATTATAATGTAAAAAACATCGGAATACACCCGTCAATATAGTTGTAAGAATCCTTTTTCATAAACTCCGTAAATTCACAAAATCCATTTCTTTTGTAAAAGTTTACAGCCTCGGGTACTGAATACAATAAGATATAATCAAAAGAAATTGCTTCTTCGGAAATCTCAATCAATTTTTTCAAAACCTCACACAACATTAAATCGCTGAATTTAAAATCATCGTCATAAGATTTATGCTGATAGGTTTTATCTATTGCAAAATATTTTATTTCGGCTGCAGGATAAGTTATTGAATCATTTTCATAAGCTTTTTTCAGTCCTGATGCACAATAGGTACAATATCCGATTATCTGACCATTTGTTTCATCCAGAAAAACAAATGTAGTTCTTCTAAACCACAAGAAAATTCCTCAATTAAATCAATGTTAATTGAGGAAATTCTCTTAAATTTATATTTAAACTTTTTTACTTCTTTAAATCCCACTCAACATCACCTTTGTTGTGCTTTTTCAACCTATCCTGAAGAAGATGTTTTCCGGAATGCTCTTTTGCTTTTTTATCGAAATTTTCAACCTTATCAACAGCAACTTCAAATGTTTTATCCATTGGTACTGCAAGAACAGCCATATTAGTTTCCTCCTTCGTATTATTAATAGCACACCACACCCTTTTCTTTAGCATACAAATATCTGTATGCAACAAAAAAGTATTTATACTATCTGCTTTAATTTTAAACTAATAAACATATCTTGTCAATGATATATTCACAAATAATCAAGAAGGACCATCCAAAACGGATGGTCCTTAAACAGCAACAACTATACAATTAAAAAATCACCTAAACGAAAAAAACAGCCCTCGTGGCTGTTTTTTGGTGCCGGTGACCGGACTTGAACCGGTACGGTCGCAATGACCGAGGGATTTTAAGTCCCTTGTGTCTGCCTATTCCACCACACCGGCAAATATATTTGGTGACCCGGACGAGAATCGAACTCGTGTTACCGCCGTGAAAGGGCGGTGTCTTAACCGCTTGACCACCGGGCCGTTGGTGGCTTTAACTGGATTCGAACCAGTGACACTGCGGGTATGAACCGCATGCTCTAGCCAACTGAGCTATAAAGCCATTTGCCAAAGCTCTTTTTCAAGCAAGGTAGATTATATTATATAAACCGCAATTTGTCAACACTTTTTTTCGCGAAATGAAAATACTTTTTTTTAAAGTCCCGAAATTAGCACATATGTTTGACAATTTTCGACACCGATGTTATTATATGATTGTTACTATTATAAATAAAGGCGTGATAACCGTGAAAGAAATAAATAAAACCCAAAAAGCCGTGCTTGAATATATTAAAGACACTATCGGCGAGCGCGGCGTTGCGCCCTCAGTGCGTGAAATCGGTGAAGCCGTGGGGCTGCGCTCCACCTCCTCCGTGCAATATAATTTAAACGCGCTTGAGCAGGCGGGCTATATTGAAAGAGACCCCAATTTAAAGCGCACGATCAGGCTGAGCGGCAGCAATCTGAAAGCCACTCCCGTTCCCCTTTTGGGCACGGTTGCCGCAGGCATGCCGATTTTGGCGCAGGAAATGATTGAGGAATACATTCCCGTGGCGCTGAATAAGGGCGGCGAATTTTTTGCACTGCATGTTAAGGGCGATTCCATGATAAACGCCCATATCGAAAGCGGCGACATTATCATTGTGCAAAAAACACCCGTTGCAAACAACGGCGACATTGTTGTGGCGCTTATAGGCGACGAAGCAACCGTTAAAAGATACTACAAAGAAAAAGGGCATTTTCGCCTTCAGCCGGAAAACGACGATTACGAACCGATTATCGTTGACGAGCTTGTGCTGCTCGGCAAAGTGGTTTCGCTTATTCGCAACTATTAAAGCGGCACAAAAACTCCTTTTTATACTCATTATTGAAAAAACGGTTTATTTTTATTCCGCTTTGGTTTATAATTAAGATTAAGTTATTATATCAGAGGTATTAGTGTAAAAAATCACACTATCAAATTATATTGCCTTCAAAATTTGCCAGCGGCATAATTTTGAACCGGCTGAAATCACCATTTATGCCTGTTCAGGCAACGCAGGTCAATCAGGTGATTTTTAATAAACTATTTGTTGCCTGAAAGGCTATGGTGATTATTATGAAATATCCGCAGCTGATAAACACCTTGGTTTATAAAAGGCTTAACGGCAGCACTTATCGCGTTTTGGATTGCCTTACAGACAATGAATACGAATTGGGAAGCGAAATCGTCAGATTCGCCAATATGCTTGACGGCAAAACAGATCCTTACGCCACCGATTCATCGCTTTCGGACGAGCAAATAACCGAAACGCTTGAATGGTTTAAGGAAAACGGGCTTACACGCACAAGCAAAATACAAAAAAGAAGCTTCCTTACATATAATATCGATCTTTTTAGAATCAAACCCACCGCCACTAAAAGAATCCTCGCAAGAATATTGAATTTTGCCTTAATAATTTTGTTTGTTCCCGCGCTTATCGGCGGCATAATCACGGCGATAAATATGCCGAATTTGGCGGATGTGGATGCGATTCAACAGTTCATCGGCCTTATCATCGGCGGTGTTATCGGAACAGTTTTTCACGAAATTGCGCACGCGCTTGCCGCGCTTGGATATAATGCGCATGTGTTTGGCTTCGGCATAACAATCGGCCTTTTGCCGGGAGCATATGTGCAGGAGGACGATGAATTTATCAAAAGCGCATTGAAAAAGGCGCAGATAAGCTTTGCCGGAATTGAAATGAATTTATTTCTCTGCGGCATTTCGCTGATTTTTATGGGCATATTTCAGTCCGCAAAATCCGTGTTTTGGGGCATAGCCGCCATAAACCTCCTGCTCGGGCTCAGCAACATTCTGCCGCTTCTTTCGTATGTGGACGGATTACACACCGTTTCCTATCTTGTCGGCGGGGATTTTATTCTTTATGCCTCGGAACTCGCTTTCAATAAAAATTTCCTTAAAGCCGCCTCACACAAGGGCATTGAAGGCTTTGCCGAAATTTTTGTTTGCTTTTGGGTGCTGATATCGCGGATATCCTTGCCCGTTTTTATAATTGCAAATATTATTTATATCAGGAGCGTTTTTTAAATGAAGCATATAAGCAATTTAATCAATATAATAATTTTATTCACACCTTGCATATTGATGAGCGTTGCCGCCGCAAAAAAATCCGTTGTTTTGGGCGTGATTTCAATAATTTTCGTTTTTTTGTTCGTTTTTCTTGCACCGATTGCAAAGAAAAAAGAAAATTTTTGGATGTTTGTTATTTCAACAATAACGCTGCTCCCCGCCAACATAAAAATCGCCGTGCTCGCATACTCTTACATATCCGAATCAAAAATTTTATCGGTTTCAGTGGCGATTTTGCTGCTTTTCCTTTTAGCAGGCACAGAGCAGATTTTATTGGGATTTATAACAAGAGCAATCAAACGCAATCAAAGCGAAATTGAAATTGAAGAATATTTTTAAAAAGTATTGGGCCGAAAGCAATTGCCTTCGGCCCGTAAATTTTGCGTTTTGCTTGCAAGCCTCTGCCATATTTTCGGCATATCGGTCTACTTTCGCGCTTTTATTTTGCACTGCTCCACTCGGTTATCGCTTTTGCTACGCGGCGGTCGATATCAATTCGTGTGTGCTTCATATATTATGCCTCTCGATTTTAAAAGCAAAACCTTTTAAATTCAGCCGATTGATTGACACGATATTTGCTTTTGTGCTACAATATTGGTTAGGAAAAGCTAACCGCTTGCCTTTTAAAAACCGCCGCAACAACCGCGGCAGCTGATTTATATTTTCATTATAATATGATTGAATTTTTATGGCAACGCCGTATTTTAAGCCTTTGCCGAAATACCCGTCGGCACGGCAAAGCGAAAATGCTGAAAGCATATGTATTAAGGGAGATATCGCCATGATTGTTTTACAGCTTATTTTATACTGCGCGCTGTTTATTTTTCTTGTGAAATGCGCGGTAAAAAGCAGCGGGCTGAACTGCCTTTATTTTTACCCGAAGGAGTATATTGACGAAGCGCAAAAAAGAGGACTTGCCGATAAGAAAGCCACAATGAAAAAGGGCAGGCGCTTTATGATCCCCTTTTACATAATCATGCTTGCCGCCCTGCTCTTGATTACGGGAATTTGGAACCGCGTTTCCGATTTTAAAACGGCATATCTGCAAACCTGCCTTTTTCTTGTGGCTATGAACTGGTTTGACGGCATTGTGATAGACACAATTTGGGTGCGCCGCGGCAAAATTTGGAAGATAGACGGCATGGAGGGCGTTTTCTACACCAAGCCGCTTAAATCCGTTTTCATAAAGCGCGGCATTGCAACAATCATTTACCTTGTTTTGGCACTGCCGCTCGCAGGACTTGAACTGCTTATCGCAAAAATTTGATTTTCCGCGGTATATAACCGCATATTGAAATTTTAAAATGCAAAAGGTGGAACCGAGCTATGAGTGAAAAAATCACGCTTTCGGGTGTGCCCGAAACCATGCTGCAAACCGTTTATGCCCGCGCAAAGGAAAGCAAAACCCGCGCCGTGCGCAGCATATCAAACAAAATCACGGTTTTAAAACGGAATTGATAAAAAGTTTTAAGCGCGAAAGCATTTCATGATAAATATTTAAGTGTGCGGCAAGCTGAAAGCCTCTTGATACTCGGAGTATCAAGAGGCTTTTGCTTTTTCGTATTCGATTGAGTTTATCACTCTTCGCCGGCTCTGATTTCCTCAAGCTCCGTGTGAAGAACGGAAAGTTTTTTCTTTGAAAGATTATATCCGAACGCCAAAATAATCGCCATAAGGCCGAGTGCGATTGCCGGCACAAGAGTGGAAATATCATAAAGCTTTGTTAAAACATCCTCCGGCAGTGCAGTGTTGTTTGCAGACGCGGTGCTGTCGTAGTTAATCACTGCCAATAATGCGTTCAGGCCAACGCCGGCAAGGGTTTGCCCAAGCTTTCTGGTGAAGGAGAAAACGGCATATGCAGTGCCCTCTTCGCGGCGGTGGGTTCTGATTTCGTGATAATCGATAACATCCATAACAAGCGCCCAAACCTCAAGCACAAGGAAGGTTTGACCGAGACCCGAGAAAAATGTGAACGCCAGGAACACATAGGGATTGCTTGTTTTGATAATAAACAAAACAAAGCTTGAAATTGCCGCAAAGCCCATGCCGAAAGCACAAAGCTCTTTTTTGCCGAATTTATCAATCAGCTTATTCATAATGGGAATAAGAATTGCCATCGGCAAATATGTGCAAATCGTTACCATAGAATATAATTTTGCGCTGTGGTAATAATCGGCAAAAAGATATTGATATGTTGATTGATAATAAAACTGGAAAGCGATAAGCAGCATTGAGGCAAGGCAAAGCATAACAAAAGGTCTGTTTTTGGCAAGATCGCAGATTGTTTTGAATGCATTGTAATCGCCTTTTTTCTTTTTAACGGGCGCAATTCTTTCTTTGGTGAGCTTATAATGCCCGAAATAAACCGCAACGGAAATAACAGCCAAAATCGCAACACCGATTGTGAGTTTTGTGCCGTTAAGAGTTTGAATTTTGGTGCCGTCTGCGGCAATTGTGGTATTGTAAACCAGCATCGGGAACAAAATTGTGCCAGGAAGCCCGCCGACGCCCGCGCCGATTGAGCGCCACATTGAAAGCGAAGAACGCTCTTTTTCATCATCCGTTACAACAGATGCAAGCGAGCCGTAAGGAATATTTACCGCGGTGTACATCATGCCGTAAAGAATATATGTAATATACGCAAAAAGCAGATATTTTGCCTCGCTTAAATTCGGAATAACCGTAAACATAAGCACGGCGGAAACCGCAAGCGGAATTGAAAACCAAAACACATACGGCCTGAATTTGCCCTGCTTGGTGGGCTTTCTCGAATCGATGAACGCACCCCAAATAGGATCGTTAATTGCATCCCAAAGCCTTGCAACCAGAATTAAAACCACGATTTTACCCGGTTGAATATGCAAAACATCGGTGTAAAACTTATTTTGAAACGCACCGATTAGTGAAAAGGTTAAAAGGCCGCCCATATCCCCCATAGCATAGCCGATTTTATCCTTAAACCTTATCCCATGCGTTAAACCCTTTTCGCTCATAAAAATCCCCCTTATTTATGAAAAGATGTTTAATTAAAACCGATTTCAAAAAAATACTCTTTGGCGCACATTGCAAGCAGTTCCTGTGATGAAATATACATTTTTCAAATAATGCTTTAGTATATTATTTTCAATAAACATTTTTCTCACCGTCACTCCATATACTCATGTTTAATCGGAGTGTAATTTTTCGACTTGTATTTTTCGTACTTATCTGTCTTATCTTTGGATTCTATATTGTCATTTACATAATCAACCGGCTCGATGCAAATTGCGTCAAGCAATATTTTTTCCAAATGTTCATATTCCGAATGCTCGCCAAGGCTTGCCAAAACAAAAGCCGCCGGATGAAAAATCACTAAAGCCATTTTCATACAGCAGCATCATGTTTGCACGAGATAATTCAGCCTCTGCCAAATCAAGCTCTTTTTCAGTTGTTATGCCAAGCAGGTTTTGAGGACTGTACTGTTAGGAATCAAATACAAATCGTTCATAAACTCACCTATAATATTTTCTTATGTTTTGCTATAAGAGCAGCCTTCATATCTGCGCCTGTTATTTCGCCTTTTGCCCATTTTGCAGAAAGTTCCTTTGCAAAGACTGATACAGGCACGCCTTCAATGCTATTCAACGCATCTGCAACTTTGATTGCAGTCGTTCTTTTTGTTTCAATCGAGGACATTGTATCACTCATTTACATATTTATTTTATCATATAGTATGGATAATTACAATAAATTTATTTTGATACCTAAATTAAGCAAAAAACAATTTATAGCAAAAACCACAGCATACAAAAATCAGAATGCTGTGGTTTAATTTAATTGCCGGATTCATAACACAAAGCAGTTAGTCCAAATAGGCTCCTTTTGCTTTATTATGAATAACAGGAGACAATGTGTTTGGGTGTCTATGCTGCCAAACGCTTCGTTAGGGACACACTAAGACCTGTTATCACCGGTAAATTATTTTATAGTTTTATCATATCATTATCAAATTCAACAGAGCGCTCATCTCTGTTAAAGAAATGGAACCCCCAAATTCTATATTTGTTGTCGTCTGCAAATTTTGTTACAGGGATTGCTTTAGATTCAAGTTGTAAAAGAAAATCCTCTTTCCAATGATCTTTGTCGATAAGATGTGCTCCTTTTGGTTCAATAAAAACTTGTAGTTGCTCATAACTATCATTTCTTTGTGTATGCAGGAAAAGAAGATAATCCGGCTCAAAGCGTTCACCGCCGTCAAATGAATAGATTGCAAGCTGATGTTCATTGCGAACAAGATATACCTTATCATACTTGTCTTTTAAATCATCAATATATGTTTTAAAGTATGCAACAAAAGCCTGCTTTGTGTCTATATAAACAGAAAATCCGAAACTGTTACCGATGATAACAAGTTTCGGATTATTCTTTGCTGGTGGAGATGGCGGTAATCGCTCGGCTCGCTTCTGCGCTCGCCGACACGCCGCGCCTAAAAACAGTCCACCGGACTGTTTTCTTAACGGCTGTTTCGATTACATTCCACAGCATAAATAAAAGAGCACCACAAGGGTACTCTTTTATTTTTGGTGGAGATGGCGGTAATCGAAACCGCGTCCGAAATCATCTTGCCAAGGGCTCTACGAGTGTAGTTTATTATTTAGGATTCCCCAAACCGATCGGCAACAAACAGCCTATCGGCATCGGTAGCCTTTTATACCTGACGGAAGCCAAGGCGCTCTTCCGTTCATGTTCGCCACTAAATCGACGCTCTGTTCGGAGCCGTGGCACTCTCCGGCAGAACGCAAGCCGCTAATTAAGCAGCAAGAGCTACTGATCTGTTATTGTCAGTTAATTTTAAAGTGTTACTTTTAAAGCGGTGCAACTCCGCTACTCGCTGACCAAGGTTCAACAACCCCGTCGAAATCCTTTCATCCCCATATTAAATTTTAATATTTGCTGCGTTCCTTTAGCGCGCGCTCTATGCTGCGATTTGCCTCTTTTTCTGCGGCAACATTGCGCTTATCATGCAGCTTTTTGCCCTTACAAAGCCCGATTTCAAGCTTTGCGCGGCCTTTTTTTATATAAAGCTTAAGAGGAATTATGCTTAAGCCCTGTTGCTGATTTTGAGTGAAAAGCTTTATTATTTCTTTTTTATGCATCAAAAGCTTTTTCTTGCGCATCGGATCACGGTTAAAAATATTGCCATGCTCATAAGGCGATATATGCATTCCGATAACAAACATTTCGCCGTTATCAACACTGCAAAACGAATCTTTAAGATTAACCCTGCCGCCGCGGATTGATTTAATTTCTGTGCCGTAAAGCTCAATGCCGGCCTCATACGTTTCAAGCACAAAATAATCGTGATATGCTTTTCTGTTTGAAGCTATGGGCAGAAAGCCGCTGTTTTGTTTTTCCACTGCCTTGCTCCTTTTCTTTAAACAAGCAAAATTCCGCATTTGTGCGAAAATTTTGCATATTGCAGTTAAATTCCCGCCGAATTAAATCAGGCTGCGACCTTCCAGCGCGCGAGACAATGTAACCTCATCCGCATATTCAAGATCCGCACCTACCGGCACGCCGTAAGCAAGCCTTGAAACGGCGATACCCATAGGCTTCAGCAGCCTGCCTATATACATTGCCGTTGCCTCGCCCTCAACGGTTGGGTTGGTTGCCATTATAACCTCCTCAACCACGCCGTCATTAAGGCGGGCAAGCAATTCTTTGATTTTAATTTGATCAGGGCCGATATTATTCATCGGCGAAATTGCGCCGTGAAGCACATGATAAGTGCCGTTATATTCATGGGTGCGCTCAATTGCGGCAACATCACGGGGATCTTCCACAACGCAAATCACGCTTTTATCGCGGGTTTCGCTTTTGCAGATAGGGCAAAGCTCATCATCCGCCAAATCGCAGCATATTTTGCACTGCCTGATTTTTGTGTGGGCATCGGTGATTGCCTGTGCAAAGCGTTTGGCATCCTCATCGCTTAAATCAAGCACATAAAAGGCCATTCTTTGGGCGGTTTTATGCCCAATACCCTGCATACGCTCAAACTGCTCTATTAAATTTTGAAGCGGCGCAAGATTATATGCCATTGTTAACACCTTATAACTTAAATTATTGCCTAACTTTTCTGATTTTATAAGCCGCAGCGCAGCAAGAAATTAAAGTCCGGGAATATTGAGGCCGCCCGTTACGGAGGAGAGTTCTCTTTCCTCTTCTTCATCAATCTTTCTCATTGCTTCATTAAGCGCCGCAATCAAAAGATCCTCCAGCATTTCAACATCCTCTGGATCAACAACCTCGGGATTGATGCCGATTGCCTTAACTTCTCTTTTACCGGTTACCGTTACCTCTATCATGCCGCCGCCGGAAGAAACAACATATTCTTTTTCTTTAAGCTCGGCCTTTTTTGTTTCTATATCTGCCTGCATCTGCTGAGCCTGCTTAAGCATTGCCTGCATATTTTGCGGGCCGCCGCCCATTCCCTTTGGAAGTCTTGCTTTCATAATTATGCCTTTCCTGCCACGATGAATTTATTTTTGCGCATTCTGCCGTGGCCGCATTAAGCGCTTAAACAAGCAATTGAATTGCCTGCCGATATCATTTTTTAATCCACTTCTATATTAACATTGCCGCTCGCCTTGGAAATCAAATCCTCAAGAGGATCCCTTTTGACCTTGGCTTCGGCATTGCTTTTTATCAAACCCAATTTATAATTGATTCCCGTAACATCATAAAGAGCCTGCTTAATTGCCTTTGAATGTGTTGGGATTTTTATAAACTGCCTGAGCGTTGGGTTTTTACCGTCTATCAGAAAATATTCGCCCCTGACATATCCGCGAGAGCCGTTGAGCACACCGTAAATTGCGATATCTTTTTTATAGATTTCATCCATAAATTCCGCCCATCCGTCAAAAAGAACCTGATCGCCGTTTTGAGCGGGAGCATGACTTTGCGCCGGCGGTGTCGGCTCGGCTCTGTGAACGGGAGGCTCAGGAGGAAGCGGTGCTTCGTTTGCATTGAAACTGTCCGATGGCAAATCCTCGTTTGAAGGAGTGTGTTGTGCCGCGTGTTCTTTTGCGGGAGCCGCTTTTTCGGAAACGGAATCAAAATTCTCTTTCCACGGCAAATCCTCGAGCTGCGGCTTTTGCTCGGGAAGATTATTTGTGCTTTGAGCCGTTTCTTTTTTCGGCTCGGGCACCTGCCGTGCGTGAGCACTTTCGGCAGCCTGCGGGCCTTGAGGCGCTGAGGTAATTCCGCGGCGAACGGCATTTTCAACCTGCGAAAGCCTTGAAAGAATTGATTCAACGGAAGAATCAAGCTTTGGCTCGCAAAGCTTAATAAAGCTCATTTCCATTTCTATTCTCGAATTTGCGCCGCCCTTAATTTTAACAAGAGTATCCTGAAAAAGATCCAGTGCATATATAACCTGCGGCAGAGTGTAATCCTGCGCGCCTGATAAAATCGAATTATATTCATCATCGGTGCAGATGATCAAGCCTCTGTTTTTATTAACCGTTTTAACAATAAGAAAGTTGCGATAATGATTTATCATTTCAACGCAAAGGCGCTCCATATCATAGCTGTTTGCATGAAGCTTTGCTATAATATCAAGTGCAGCACCGCTGCTTTTTGCGGCAACCGCCTGCGAAAGCTCATACAGCGCTTCCCTGCCCGCAATGCCTGCAACCTCCGAAACGAGTTTTTCATCTATATCCTTACTTCTGCCTGCGCATTGATCAAGAATTGAAAGCGCATCACGCATGCCGCCGTCTGCAATTCTGGCAATAAGCACGGCAGCCTCATCCGAAAGCCGCATATTTTCAAAGCCGGCAACCTGCTTTAAGCGGATTGCCATTGTTTCGGGCTGAATTCGCTTAAAATCAAATCTTTGGCAGCGGGAAAGAATTGTTGCCGGAAGCTTGTGAACCTCTGTGGTGGCAAGAATGAAAATAACATGCTCCGGCGGCTCTTCAAGCGTTTTAAGCAGCGCATTGAAAGCGCCCGTTGAAAGCATATGCACCTCATCAATTATGAAGACACGATATTTGCCTCTTGACGGAGTATAATTTGCTTCTTCACGCAGATCTCTGATATTATCAACGCCGTTGTTGGATGCGGCATCAATTTCAACAACATCATAAATGGTGCCGTCATCAAGCCCTTTGCAAATTTCACATTCGTTGCACGGCTCGCCGTTTTCATTATGCTCGCAATTAACGGCCTTTGCCAAAATTTTAGCGCATGTGGTTTTGCCCGTTCCTCTTGAGCCCGTAAAAAGATAAGCGTGGGAAACACGCCCCTCTTTAATTTCGTTTATAAGGGTGGATGTTATATGCTCTTGGCCGTAAACATCCGCAAAAACCTTTGGCCTGTATTTTCTGTATAGCACTTGATACATACAACGCACCCTCCTTTTAAAAAAATAAAAACGGTTACACTCTCGGCGTAGCGTACAGACTTGTCTGCGGCGCACAGAATAATCCACTTATTGCTGCTCGGTTCCCCGCCTGACAAGGTTCGTAGCATCCCGTCGCACAGGGCCCATACGCTACGCCGAAAATGCAACCGCCTGTTTACCGGCGCACGGCGTTTAACTTCGCCGACTTAATTGCCTATATATTATATACTAAAATTATTCCGAAATCAATACCTTTTCTATTTCTCCGAAATAGATATAATGCATATTATGATCGGAATACCATTTTTTCATAATGTTTTTATCAAGAAAACTGTCTTCTCCAAGGAATGTTCTGGCCTTTTTACGGCAAATAAGCACAATTTCAGCCTCTTTAAAATAAGGAGCGTTTTCCGAATAAACGGGTGTTAAGCCGGTTTCCTTAACCTTGTCGCAATCTCTGCCGCTTTTTGAGCCGCAAAACGACAGTGCTTCCTTTTGCTTGCCGCCGAAAAAGCAAAGAGAAAAATAATCTTCATTATCAAGAAGAGTTTTTGTGTATCTGCTTTCACGCACATAAATCGTTGCCATATCGGCGCCCCAAAGCTCGCCTACGCCGCCCCATGAAACCGTCATGGGATTGCAAGAGCCTTTTTCGGCATCCTTAACAGTAAGCAACGCCCAATCCTCGCTGATAAGCTTAACCGGATTTTCTTTTAATTCTCTGATTGTTATTTCTTTCATGATATCACCGAATTCTTATTGTTTTATATTAAAGAGTATATCATTCAAAGGCTGTATATGCAAGAGAAGCGGTTTAAATTTTGCTTTTTTGCGCAAAAAATCCGCCGCACAATTTTGCACGGCGGAAAGTATTTGAAAATAAATCAATTGAGCACCTTAAAATCAACCTTGCCAACCTTTGTGCGCGGCAATTCATCTATATAAACAATTTCTCTCGGGAGAGACCATTTAGAAAGATTTTGCTTGCCGAACTGCTTGATTTTTTCGGTGAGAGCAGCCTCATCATCTTTTGCAAATTTCTTATTTTTAACAACAAAGAGCTTAAGCATGGTTTTGCCGCCGTCTTCCTTACCGATTACGCAGCAATCATAAATCTCAGCCATTGATCTGTAAGTTTCTTCAATAAACGAAGGATAAACAAGATAGCCGCTGATTTTATATACTCTCTTAAGGCGCTGACGATAATAGATGTCGCCTTTTTCGTCAATATAGCACATATCGCCGCTGTGGAGCCAAACCTTGCCGTCGTCATGCTTAACGAGCACCTTGGCGGTTTCCTCGGGATCATTCCAATAGCCCTGCATGATTGTTGGGCCGTAGATGCAAAGCTCGCCGTCCTCGCCCTTACATTCCTCGGTGGTGCCGGGTTTAACCGTCATTACCTGAATATTATAGGTCGGCACGCCGATACAGCCCTGAGGAGCTTCACGACGGGGATCCGTAAACGAACAAACCGTTACACATTCCGTTAAGCCGTAGCCGGAAACGAAATGGCACTTTGCGCCGTTTTCTTTAAGAAGTCTATCCATTTTTTCGGTGAGAGAATAAGGAACAACATCGCCGCCGGAGCCGATAAGCTTCATCGTGCTCATATCGATACCCTCAAGATATCCTGCTTTAAATACTTTTTCAAAGAAATCGGGCACGCCGAAAATATAATTAAGGTGATATTTCTTGATTGCCTGCGAGCACATTTTTGCATCAAATGCCGGGAACAAAGATTGAGCCATGCCTACGCACATTGAAACATGCATGCAAAGAGCAAAGCCGAAACCGTGGAAAACGGGAAGCGCGGTAAGCATTCCGTCGTTATCCTTATCAATGGCCATTCCGAGAGTATCCTCAACAACATCAACAAGCTCATAAGAAAGGTTGTTGATGTTTTCGGAGGAAAGCATAACGCCCTTGGGATTGCCCGTTGTGCCGCCGGTCATCATAATAGCTGCGGTAGCCGTGTAATCCGTTTCCGTTTCGGGAACGCCGTGCTCTGCTATATACTTGCCGCCCTCTTTCATGAAATCGGCCCAATCAATAAGCTTCTTAACATTTTCTGCCGGGCCGGTTTTGCCCTTAATTTTCTTTTTATACATCATATTTGCGGCAAGGCCGTAAACCGTTTTCGGGAAATACTGAGCCGTTCTGCACATAACAACCGTGAGTTCGGGATGATTTTGGAAGGATTTTTCCGAAACATCAAAGCAAAATGCAAACTTGGCACCAACAAGATTGATTGTGTAATCCGCCTCTGATTTAACGGAAAGCGGATGAAGCATTGAAGCGATTGCACCGATTTTGTTGATTGCATAAACAGCCGCAACGCACTGAGGCATATTCGGCAGGCAAACGATAACTCTGTCGCCCTTTTTAACACCGTTTGCAACAAGCGCCGCCGCACATTTATCAACAAGCTCCGATGTTTCATTCCAGCTGAGCGTGTTGTTATAATAGTAAAGGCAAGGATTTGTTGTTCTTTCCGTTGCAGAATTTTCAAACTGCTGATACATTGTATTTCTTACATTATACTTTGATGTGTATTCCATAATATACGCGGATTCCTCATTTCTGTGATAGTAATTTGCATTATAACAAACAAAAGCGCTTGTTTTCAAGCGAATTGTTTAATTTTTATTCTTTGTTAAGAACTTTACAGGATAATAAAACGCGCATAATAAATTATTCACAATATTTGGTTTGACTTTTACACTGCGCCGTTTTATTATATTCTTGTTTATTATTTATCGAAAGGGCTAAAAAAATGGCTTATAAAATAAAAAAATTATCCGTTAAAGCCGTACCCAAAGCGCAGCTTGCTTTTTGGATTATAACACGAATTGCGCTGCTTTGCTGCGCTGCTTATTCCTTTATAAACGGCGACATTGTTATGGGCTTTGAATCTGTTTTTTGCTTTATTTTCACCCACCTTTGGGATATGTTTCAAACCTTCGGGAACGGCTCGTTTATTGAAGACGTGCCGCCGCTTTCGCAAACCTTGCTGAGCATAATAATTTTTGTCGGCATCGTTTTCGGCTCATATCTCGGCCTGTTTGACAAAATATCTTGGTTTGATAATTTCATGCATATTCTTTCGGGCTTTGTGTGCGCCTCGTTCGGCTATGATTTTGCCTGCATTATTCAGCGCAAGAAAGGCAAATGCGCCGCCACGCTCGCCGCAATGTTCGGGCTTATGTTTGCGCTTTCCATAGCCGTTGGCTGGGAATTTTACGAGTTTTCGATGGACACGCTTCACGGCACAAATTTGCAGCTTGCAAAAGCCGGCCCCGAAACGGCGATGTTTGATTTATCAAAATACCGCGGCGAATACGGCTATATCGGCCTTGTGGATACCATGACGGATATGATGATGAACGCCATAGGCGGCATCGCAGGCATGATATTTATGATAATTTTGCGAAACAAAAAGAAAAAGGCAAAATAACAAAATCAGCATTTTAAATCACGGCTGTGCAAAATCGGCATATTCCGAAAAAGGAATGTTCTGCCTAAGGGGTGCATTAACAAAAATCTGCCAATACTTGCGTATTGGCAGATTTTTTTAATAGTGCAACGGGCAAAACTCAGAAAGCTTAAACCACATTCTTCTTTATGAAGCGCGCCCCAAGCACGGCCGTTTTTTATGCCGAAAGCGCAGCGCGTATAATTTATGACAAAATTTTTCTTTCATTTATATTATACTTTCAGCGAATGTGAAATATAAACGGAAGTGTAAAATATGAAAACAAAGCCGGCGGAAAAAATTAAAAAGAACGGCAAAAAAACAATAAGCGAGGTAAAGCAGGCGTTTCGGCAGCCCGCCGTGCGCCGCGGCGCGGAGGCAGCACTTTATTTTACCGCGGCGCTTTTGTTTGCAAGAAGCCGAGTGATTGGCGGAACGGCACCTTTTGCGATATCGCTGATATCCGTTTCCAAACGCAAAAATTATTTTTACAGTGCGGCGGGCGCGGCGCTCGGCTGCCTGCTTTTTATGCCACAATATTTTGCAAGGTACGCCGCGGCGGCGGTTATCGTTTTTTTGGGAGCGCTTGCGCTTGATTTTGCGCAGGCGAAAAGCAAGCCGCTTTTGCCGATGGCAATATGCTTTTTCGCCTTACTTGCCACCGGGCTTGTGACGGACATTAAAACCGGAGGCGGCACTGCGGATTTTGCGCTTACCGCAGCGGAGAGCATTTTAGGTGCGGGCGGTGCGTTTTTCTTTTATCGAGCGCTCAATTGCAACTTAAACAGGCTCAGATTTAAATCCCTGCCGCTTTCTGACACCGTGTGCATAGTAATTTCCGCAGCTTTGCTTTTGATGAGCCTTTCGCAAACGGAAATTTTCGGCATATCCCCCGCGCGTGCACTTGCCGCGGCGGCGGTGCTGATTATAGTGCGATACGATTCCGAGCTTTCGGGCCTGATGCTGGCGCTTGCCGCCGGTTTTGCGCTTTCGCTTCAAAGCGCGGATTCGCTGTTTTTAACCGGGGCATACGGATTTTCCGCACTTTTGGGATGCCTTTTCTGCCAATTCGGCACACCGGCAACCGCAGGCGCGTTTACGCTTTCGTTTGCGCTTTTCAATGTGGCATTCGGCGCAGACGCGTCTTATTTTGCCGAGGCGGCGATAGGCTGCGGTGCCGTTGCCGTGCTGCCGAGAGTTCTCAGCGAAAAAATACGCTCTTTCTTCCACGACGGTGCCGACATAACGCCCGACGGTTCCCTGCGCCAAAGCCTTGTTATGCGGCTGAGATTTGCTTCCGGCGCAATGAGCTGCATAAGCGAAAGCGTAAACGAGGTGCGCGAACGGATAAACGATATCAACGAGCGCGATTCGCAGGCAAGCCGCGCCGATTTCAGCCCCGAAGAATACCGAACACGCGAAATAATAAATGAAAAAACAAACGAAATACGCCGTGTGGCGGCGGATCAATTCTTTTCCATTTCCGACATGCTTGCCGATTTGGCAACAGAATTTGACGAAGCAGAGCATTTTGACAATATTGCCGCGGGAAAAATAAGGCGAATTTTGAGCGAATATGAAATTTATCCGCGCAACATTTCTGTTATTGAGGACAAATTCGGCAGAATACGCATAGAAATTTTAACCGCGGGCGGCGAAGCCAAATTTAAAAGCAACGCCCTGCAAACTGCGATTTCAAAGGCTTGCGGCAGATATTTTTCAAAATGCACGGCAACACATTTCAGCGAATATTCGATGATAACCTTTACGGAAAAGCCGAATTTCAGCCTTGAAATAGGCTTTGCCCAGCACAGCGCCGAGGGCAGGCTTTGCGGCGACTGCATCAGAGCCGTGAACGACGGCAAGGGCCGCAGCGTGCTTATAATCAGCGACGGCATGGGCAAGGGCGGCAGAGCGGCGCTGGACGGCGCAATGGGAGCCGGCCTGCTTTCAAAATTACTGACCGCAGGCTTCGGCTTTGACAGTGCGCTCAAAGTTGTTAATTCCGCCTTGCTTGTGAAATCAAACGACGAAAGCCTTGCAACGCTTGACTGCTCGTGCATAGACCTTTTCACAGGCAAAACGGATATTTTTAAGGCGGGAGCACCGCCAACATACATTGCCAAAAACGGCAAAATCACAAAATGCGAGCTATCTTCCATGCCGGCGGGCATTTTGCGCGGAATCGAATTTGCAAAGCGCACCGCTGTGCTCGGCGAGGGCGATTTGCTGCTGATGGTGAGCGACGGCATAACCGACCCTGGCGGAAGCTGGCTTGCCGCTTTGCTGACGGGCGGCGAGGATATGACGGCGCAGGAAACGGCAAACGCCGTGCTTCGCGAAGCACTGAACATAACCAAAGATATGAGAGAAGACGATATGAGCGTTATTGCCGCAAAACTTCACCGCTTTTCAGAGCAGCAATACCAAAATTAAAATCGTGCTTGACTTTTTACATCGCCTTAGCTATACTTAGGCTATATTGACATATTATATGACAATATTCACATTTTTTATAAAAAATAAAATTTGAGGTGTTTGATATGTGCGGAATTATAGGCTATATCGGCGAAAGCGACGCAACCGGAATTTTAATCAAAGGGCTTAAAGGGCTTGAATACAGAGGCTACGACAGCGGCGGCATTGCAGTGCTTGATATGCACAAGCTTACCGTTGTTAAGTCAAAAGGCGAAATTAAAAACCTTGAGGCAAAAATCAAAAAGCAGCCTCCTTACGGAAAGCTCGGAATAGGGCACACAAGGTGGGCAACTCACGGCAAGGCAAATGAAACGAATGCCCATCCGCATTGCAGCAAGCATTTTGCCGTGGTGCACAACGGAATTATAGAAAATTACAAAGAGATTAAAGAAAGCCTTGAAATGAGCGGTGTTTCCTTTGTCAGCGACACCGACACGGAGGTTGTGCCCAAACTGCTTGAATTAAACTATTCGGGAGATGTGCTTGAGGCAATTAAAAAAACACTGCGCCTTTTGGAAGGCTCTTATGCGCTTGGAATAATTTGCACAGACGATGAAAACACGCTTTACTGCGCGAAGAAAGGCTCACCGCTGATTATAGGCAAGGGTAACGGTGAAAACTTTATTGCATCGGACATCAATCCGCTTTTGGCGCACACAAATAACGCAATTTATCTTGAAGACGGAGAGACCGCAAAAATCACAAAAGATTCAATCACCGTTTACGATAAAAACTTTGCAGAAACGGCAAAAGAAACAAAAACGATTGAATTGAGCAAAAGAGCGGCGAGCAAGGGCGATTTTCCGCACTTTATGCTTAAAGAAATTTTTGAAGAGCCGGCGGTTGTGCGCGAGACGATAAATTCCGTCACGCGTGACGGCGATGTGGTGCTTGAAAACATGCCCTTTACGGACGACGATATAAAAAGCATTAACCGCATTTATATAGTCGGCTGCGGTTCTGCATACCATGTGGGGCTGATTGCAAAATACAATTTTGAAAAAATCGCAGGCGTGCCCACCTTTGCCGAATACGCCGGTGAATTCAGATATGAAGACCCTGTTATTGACGAAAACTGCCTTGTTATAATAATGAGCCAAAGCGGCGAAACGGCCGACAGCCTTGCAGCTTTAAAGCAGGCAAAGGAAAGCGGCGCAAAAACGATAAGCATTGTTAACGTGCCCGAAAGCTCCATCGCAAAAATGAGCGATTACAATCTGCTTACAAAAGCGGGTGCGGAAATTGCCGTTGCCACCACAAAGGCATTTTCCTGCCAGCTTGCAATGCTTAACATGCTTTGCCTTTATATTGCAAGGGCACGAAATGCCTGCACTGAGGTTTTCAGTGAAATTGCCGTTAATATGAGCACACTTTTGCCCAAAAAGATTGAGCGTGTGCTGCAAAAAAGCGATTCGCTCAAAGCGCTTGCCGCCGATATTAAGGATATGGATAAATGCTTTTTCCTTGGGCGCAACGCCGATTACGGAGTTTCGCTTGAGGGCGCGCTGAAGCTTAAAGAGATAAGCTATATAGACTGCGTGGGCTGCCCCGCAAGCGAGCTGAAGCACGGCACGATAAGCCTGATTGAAAAAGGCACTGTTTGCTTTGGCCTGATAAGCAACAAGGATTTGCTGCCGAAAACGGTTTCAAATCTTATTGAGGTGATTGCGCGCGGCGCAAAGGTGATAGTTTTTGCACCCGAAAGCCTTAAAGAAAATTTGGCGCAGTTTGAAACGGTGATAACCTATCCGGATTCAATTCCGTTTTTAACCCCGTTTATTGAGGTTATTCCGCTTCAGCTTATGGCATATTATGTGGCGGATGCAAACGGACTGCCGATAGACAAACCACGCAATCTAGCAAAATCCGTTACCGTTGAATAACATAATTTTCAAATCAGCACACAAAAGCGCACCCGAGGCAATCCGCGGGTGCGCTTAATTTTGTGTATTAAATTAAAAAAGCTTAAAAAGCCGAGCCGCAGCGGGCGCAATCTTTTCATCAGCCCATTTGAGCAACTATCATACCTGCATCTCTGCCGATATTCTTCGGCAAATCGCTTTGCCTTACCGCACCGATTATAGCTGTTATCAAAGGCACAAGGCACACAAACCAGCCAATCAAACCGCCAATGATTTTACTGTTCCATTCCGCATCGGTATACATAATTTGAAGCACGCCGTTATAAATTGAGCAAGTGGCTGTTATTCCAACTCCGAGGCCGAGCACGGTGTTTATTCCGCCCGTTTCCTTTTCAAACTTGATAACCTTTGCATTATTTATATCGGCAACGCTTACGGCAAAGCCTTGAGCCGCATACATTTGCGCAAGCCTGTCTGCAAATGCGTTAAAATCAAAATTTGGGCCGATATTCAACATAACCGAATCTGCCATAATTTTATAACCTTTCATATTAAAGTGCCGCACGCGCGGCACAAATTTTGCTTTAAATAATTTTAACGAGCCACGCGGCAAAAAGTGCCGCCGCATTAACCGCCGCCAAAGTGATTATTACGCCCTGCAAAACTTTCTTTTTTGCCACAAGTCTGAAATAAAGAAGCCCCGCAAGCTGAACGAAAAGCAAAGGCGCAACGGGATTATAATAAAATGCCGCTTTTGGATCACACAGCAGCATGCAGGCAAAAGCACGGGTTAATCCGCAACCCGGGCAATCAATTCCGGTAAGCAGTTTAAACGGGCAATGATAAAGCAACAAAAGAGCTGCCGCAAGCACCGCACAGCAAACGAAGTGCTTTACAATGCTCTTTTTTGCGGGAGCATAATGTTTTTCCATTTTTTCACCGGCTTTTGATTTTTGCTTTTTCCAACGCTTGGCTGTTTTTATTTTATCACAGCAGCAACGACCGTGTCAATAACAAGAAGCCTTAACGCTCATTTGCGCCAACTTTATAATTGTTTATTTTTCCGTTACCCCGTATTTATTATACTGCTGTTTAATAAAGGCATAGGGTCTCGGGGATTGATTAAACCCAAAGGCATATGCTATACTGTTTAAGAAATCAAACGGAGGTGAAGGCATGGAAACCGTACTTGTGTGTGACGACGATATTGCAATTCTGGAATCAATTGAAATTTATCTTAAAGCAGAGGGATTTAATGTGCTTAAAGCCGAAAGCGGCGAGCAGGCGCTTAATATCATTGCACAAAATGAAATTCAATGCCTTGTGCTGGACATTATGATGCCGGGCATAGACGGATTGCAAACCACGCTTAAAATAAGGGAACAGAAAAAGAATTTCCCGATTATTATGCTTTCTGCAAAATCGGAGGACACGGATAAAATCGCCGGCCTGGGTTTTGGCGCAGACGATTATGTTACCAAGCCGTTTAATCCGCTTGAGCTTGTGGCGAGAGTTAAATCACAAATTCGCAGATATATTTCCTTTTCCGGTTTTGTAAAAAAAGCCGAACAAATCGTTACGGGCGGCTTAATTCTTGACACCGAAGCAAAAACCGTGAGCGTAGACGGCGAACCCGTGCGGCTTACTGCAAGGGAATATATGATTTTGGAATACCTGTGTAAAAACATGGGGCGTGTGCTTTCATCAGCACAAATCTATGAAGCGGTTTGGAACGAGCCTGCCTTCAGAACGGAAAAAACAGTAACCGTGCATATCAAAAACATAAGGGAAAAAATCGAAATAAACCCAAAAGACCCTAAATATATTAAGGTGGTGTACGGCCTTGGATACAAAGTGGACAAAATTTAAATTCAGCAAATTCAACAAGGTTTTATGCGCATTTTTAGGCTGCCTGATGGCGGCTTTATGCGGCTTCAACGGAATCGGAGCGCTTGTTAGTGTTGAACTTTTCGGTTTGCAGGCGCTCACGGGCGACAACACAAGAACCGTGGATTCAACCATATTTAAAGAAAATTTCGCAAGCGATATTCAAAAGATAATAGACGATGTAAGCCACAATGAAAATCAGGCAACATATGATGCCGCAAAGGCTTCCGCCGCTCAGCGCGGGCTTGAGGTTTACAAAATCTTAACCGCCTATGCGAAAACCGCAACCACGGAGACCACAACAACATTGCAAAGCTATTCAGGCGACGATGAAAGCGTGACGCAGATTACCGCTCCTAGCGACGAACAGCTTCGGAGCAGCCTTTCGCAATACGGCGTTTCGGATTACGGATTTGAAGACGGCAAAGTGTTTTTTCAATTGCCCGTACGCGAATTGCCCGAAAGCGAGCTTTCCGTTTCGCTGAGCAGCGAGCTGACGGACGACAATGCAAAATCTCAAATCGCAAGAAAATTCGGCAACAATTTTTACCGATATTATTGCAACGACACAAACGAAGCGGGCGAGTCGGATTCGCTCGCGCTGAAAAACATTCAATATTATGCTGTTTATGATGACGGCTCCGTTGCCTCAAACATTGCGGATCCGCAGGCTTTTTTGAGCAATATGGAGAACCGCACCGTTAATGATTATTATATTATCGAAAACGGCAAAGCAGAATCCGATATCTTGGATGTTTCATCCGATTCATCGCTTTCAATCTACGGCTACAGCGGCTACGATCAAACTCTTTCAAAGGTTAAGCTTTATGCACAGATAGACACTTCCTTTTCCGCCGACGATACATACGGCACACTTAATAACGCCATAGAAGCGGCAACAAACCACACCGGCGATTATTGCGTTTATTACTTTGCCGCAAGCGCGGCTGCCTGCATAATATTCTTTGTTATATCAATCAGGCTTGCGGGTCGCAAATCGCCGAGCAAGGCCGAGGCCGAAGCCGAAACCGCATTTACGGATAAAATTCCCGCCGACCTGCATTTTGCCTTTGCGGCGGCGATTGAAGCGCTTGCTTTTTGGCTGATAGTATCCGTCGGCTCGGGTGTTTTTTACGGTTCTGTAAACAATCTCTATAAGATTTTCAGGGTTATATCATCGAACTACGGATTTTTATATTTGGTGGGCATTGTGATTTATTTGCCACTGCTTGAGCTTTTCACATCATATGCTCGCATGGCAAAAAGCGGCATAAATATATGGAAAAGCACGCTGATTTACAAATTCGGCAATTTTATAAATCGCATCACAAAACGAAACATAAAGGTGATTTCCGCATTTGCATATAAGCCGCAGGAAATGAAAAAGAATACAATTCTTTTAATAACGGGTTTTGTTGTTTTAAACCTTTTAGGCATTGCGCTTATTGCGGTTTTGTTTGCGCTCAACAGCGGAATTTTTATATTCCTTGCCCTGATTTTAACGGCATGCCTTTTGGCGGCGGATATTTACGGCGCATACAAGGCTTCAAAATACATGGGCGAGCTTGATAAAATCATTGCCTGCGCCACGGCCGGCGCACCGGTTGAAGTGGATTTGCAAAGCCTGCCGCAAAGTCTTAAAATCCTCGCCGATTCTCTTGATAAGCAAAGCTGCGCACTGCAGAGTGCCGTTATCAAGGCGGTTAAGGACGAACGCACCAAAACCGAGCTTATCACAAATGTTTCCCACGATTTAAAAACGCCGCTCACCTCCGTTATCAACTATATTGATTTGCTGCAAAAATGCGATATCAAGGATGAAGCCGCGCAAAAATACATGGCGGTTATTGCCGATAAGGCAAACAGGCTTAAAAAGCTGATTGAGGATTTGATAGAAGCGTCAAAGGTTTCCTCCGGCAACATTGTGCTTAATAAGGCTCTGCTGGATTTAAACGAGCTTGCAACGCAGGCGATCGTGGAAGAAACCACGGGCTTTGAAAAAGCGAATCTGCAATTGGTGTTTGAAGAGCCCGCGCGCAAAAACATTGTTTCGGCAGACGGAGCAAAGCTTTACCGCGTGCTTGAAAATCTGCTTTCAAACGCAAGGAAATATTCCGCGCCCGGCTCGCGCGTTTACACCCGCGTTTACACCGAAAACGATTTCGGCTGCTTTGAAATTAAAAACATTTCAAAGCAGGCTCTCAACATTTCCGCCGCAGAATTAACCGAGCGCTTTGTGCGCGGTGATAAATCCAGAAATACGGATGGTCACGGCCTTGGGCTTTCAATTGCTTCGGACCTTTGCCGCCTGCACGGCGGAAGCCTTGATATAGTGATAGACGGCGATTTGTTTAAAGCCACGGTAAAAATTCCCGCAGGCAAGCTGAAAAGCGAGCAAACCACGGCTTGAGCCGCCGCAAAAGGAGCATAAGAAAAACACATTCATATGTTAAAAGCGCTAAGCGCGGCAAAAAAACAGTCTGTGCCACGAAAAGCATTTAAAACATATGAATAAATCCCGGTGCAAATCGAAACGGCTTTTTAAAAGTCAATAAACGATAAAATAAAACGGCGAAGCTTTGGGCATAACCCCGCTCCGCCGTTTTTATTATGCTTTTATATATTTCGTTTCAGCGCCGCGCCTGCTGCACGCACCATAAGGAATAATATGATTTAAGCAGTGCGCCGCCGGCGGCAAATTTTTTCTGCCCTTTGTCACAGTCTCGTAAAAATACGACTTAATTTTTACTTAGTGCGCCACTTGAAATCTTTTTTTATTTTTTTGCTCCAATCATTGCATATCGGCATTGCGGCGCGTATCTCGCAAACCGTGTCGGCAACCGCGTCGTAAACCACGGCGGTGCCCTGCCCGTCCGCGCAATAATCAACGGCGCGATCCTCGCTTATTCCGAAGTGCTTTGCGGTTTCAACAGCGTCTATATTTGCGCCGATAAAAAGAAATTCCCAGCCGTATTTTTCTTTTTCCTTTTCAATCATGGCCTTAACCCTGTCGCTCGAATAAATATGGCTTGAATTTTCATAGCCGTCCGTTATAATCACAAACATTGTGCGGCAAGGCACATCCTCCCGGCGGGCATGTTTATGAATATTTGCAATGTGGTGAATTGCGCCGCCGATGGCGTCTATCAGCGCGGTTGAGCCGCAGGGAACATAATCCTCGCGGGTCATTTTGCGCACCTGCGAAAGCTCAACCCTGTCGTGCAAAACCGTGCTTTCGTTATCAAACAAAACTGTTGAAACAAAGCATTCGCCCGGCTGCTTTTCCTGCTTTTTTATCAGCGAATTAAAGCCGCCGATCGTGTCGCCCACAAGGCCCGACATCGAGCCGCTGCGGTCCAAAATAAACACAAGCTCCGTGATATTGTTTTCTGCCTTTTTCATTTTAATCACCATAGCCTTTCAGGCAACAAACAGTTTATTAAAAATCACCTGATTGACCTGCGTTGCCTGAACAGGCGTAAATGGTGATTTCAGCCATTTCAAAATTATGCCGCAGGCAAATTTTGAAGGCAATATAATTTGATAGTGTGATTTTTCACACTATTTACATCCTAAAAAAATAATGCGGTTGCGGGTTTTTAAACCTTACAACCACATTATAATTTCCGAAAGGCAGTGTTTGGTCGCCTGCCGGGCGACAATATTTTAAAGGCAAAACCTTCCGCATCCTCAATCACGCATTGTTTTCGCCGAGCATTTCACGCAGAATAAGATCCGCCAAGGTGCTCATTCCGCCTTTATTTGGATGTGTGCCGTCAATCGAATCATACGGCACGGCATATTTATACAAATCAATCGGCCTGCAATTTTGGCTTTCCGCCGCTCTGCAAATTGCGGCATTATACTCTTTTATATTTATTCCGCCCGCATTTTCGTTAAAAACAAACTCGGGATTTTGCGACATATAAGCCGCGCAAAGCGTGCAGCAAAATATTTGCACCGCGGGATAATTATGCTTCAGCTTTTTAAGCATTTCGCAATAAGCCGCTTCAAAAACGAACTCCCAATCGACCTCACCGCGGGCAAATTCGCCGCCGTACCGCGGCAAAATGCCGTTTGCCCAATCGTTTGTGCCGAGATAAACAATAATAACCTCCGGCATTTGCAGACCATTGTGAAGGGCGCTTGTTCTTTCGTCACTGCAGCCGGAAGGAAAAAGCTCTTCCCTATTCGGCAATTTCGTTACGCAGCTGCCCGACCAGGAATTATTAACCAGCAGTTCGCCGCCCAAAGAGCCGATCACCTTTCCCCACCAGGTATCCTCTGCCGTGCGCACGCCCGCCCTTTGGCAGGTTCCGCCCGTGAAAAACAAGTTGTATCCCTTAGGGTTATAGCCTATCAACGTGCTTATCGAATCGCCGAAAATCGAAATTTTTTTACCGCGAAGATGCAATGCGTTTTCGCTTTGATTATCATTCAAGTTCATTGTATTTCCCTGCCGTTTTCGGGCGCTATGCGCCGAGAAGCTGCTGTTCGAATTCAAACAGTGCCTCATTGATTTCAAAAATATTATAATTGCCGTGCTTGATGAAATATTCGATTATCACATCAAATTTATTGCTGCGCGAAAGTGCAAAGCCCGCTTTCATTAAGAAATCGTTTGTTTCCTCAAGGCTCAGCTCCAGAGCAATCGCAAAGGCAATGGCGGTGGGCTTGCTCGGTTTATAGTTCGCATCCGAGCGAATTTTTGAAAACAGCCTGCGATCCACATTTGCCTTTTTATAAGCCTGCGAATCCGTAAGCCCCTTTTCATCTATTTTTCTGAGCAGCATTTGCGAAAAGCTTTCGTCAAGATTTTCAAGGGCACTGCCGAGGCTTTCGGCAGGTGTGCAAAAAGAAGTTGCTGCGTCCGCAAAATCATCTTTCGGCAAAAGGGCTTCCGAAGCGCACATCGGCGCATAAAGGGCGCGGCTTCGTGCTTCAAAATTCAAATCCACATAATTTTCATCTATATATTCCTCAATATCGCAAACAAGCCTGCGGCTGAGCTTAAAGCTTGCCTTATCAAACACCGCAATATACACAAGCATATCGTGCGAAAGCAAAAATTTGCCGATTTCATTCACGGCAATCTGCAAGACCTGCTCTTTGGGATAGCCGTAAGCACCCGAAGAAATAAGCGGAAACGCCACGGACTCACACCCATGCTCCAGCGCAAGATTAAGCGATTCGCGGTAGCAGGATTCAAGCAGGGCGCGCTCACCGAAACCGCCGCCGCGCCAAATCGGCCCCACAGTGTGAATAACATATTTACAGGGCAAATCATATCCCTTTGTAATTTTTGCTTTGCCCGTTTCGCACCCGCCGAGCGTTTTGCATTCGCGCAATAATCGCCTGCCTGCGGCTTTGTGAATTGCTCCGTCCACCCCTCCGCCGCCGAGCAAAGAGGAATTGGCCGCATTCACAACGGCATCACACTTGATTTTTGTTATATCGTTTCTGATAATTTGAAGCGGCATATCACCGACTCGCTTTCTTTATTTTAAAATTGCGTTTGCATATCCGTGCAGGCAAATCGCGCACGCATTTATCGCCCGCTCATCGTAATTTTCTATATTATATCAAATCTGCCGCAAAACCACAATCGGATTATGCTCAAAGATGTTTTAACACGCAATACAGCCTCATGAATATCCTGTTTGGCAAATATAAATCATTGCACATTAAAAACGCAGGGCAACGGATTATCGTGCCCTGCATTCTTATTTACTCTATATTTAATAATTATT
>OMAQ01000285.1_pt1 | contig 30653 bp, 31 predicted proteins | sample 1673461 | NCBI WGS metagenome assembly OMAQ01 (sample SAMEA103958112, study PRJEB25191) | human gut metagenome | biome: human-associated habitat [ENVO:00009003]; feature: intestine environment [ENVO:2100002]; material: feces | place: Germany | collected 2013/2015
GGCGGCGCTGCTGGTCGGTCCGGAAGGCGGATTTGCCGAAGAGGAACTAAACGGACTGCGGTCGCGTTCTTTTGCCCGCGCGGTCAGTCTCGGACCGCTGATTCTGCGGGCGGAAACGGCGGCTGCCGCGGCTTTGAGCGTTTGGCAGGCGATAAGCGGTTTGTGGAATGGAGAAAAAAATGAGAAAGAAGGCGAGTAAAATTCCCCCCGCCCGGCGGGCGGCGGACAAGGCCAAGATTCCGCTCTATCAGCGGGAATTCTACAGCTGGCTGTATGAAAGCCCGCGCCTCACCCGCTGGCTGGACAACCAGCGTCTGCTCAATGTGCTGACGTTTGGCTTCAGTTCAAAAATGCTGCGGTCCTGTGCCGGAGAAATTGCCGTTTCTTCCGACGTTTTGCAAATGGGGGCGACTTTCGGCGACCAGATCGGGGTGGCGGCGGCCAAAGTCGGCATTTACGGCCATTATGACCTGCTGGACGTCAGCATGGTGCAGCTGCGTCATCAGCCTTTTTATCCAAAAATTGCACATAGGTATTTAAAGCGTGACTTGCTTTGGTCAGCATTTTCTTAGAATGCAGTCCCAGTGCGCCCGGTTTTCGCATAATCGATTGTAGCCGTTCAATCTCAGCAACATCTGAAATTTCGCTGATGGGCATATGTGTCCGATTGCTTTTCAGTGCAAGCATACTGACCGCCGCCAACGAGGTCACGATCTCCTTTTCTTTGTCTGGAACTGCTTCCTTCAGCCACAGAAGGAATTCCTGCCATATTGATCTGTTCACTTTGTCAGATTCCCCCTGTAAGATTTGTTCAAGTGCATCGTGGTTGCTTTTGTATAGATCAACCATCTCGTGGAATAGCTTTGAGCCAGCTAAACCGTGGTCTTTTCCCAAATAGCAATTTCTGATTGCAGACATCTGCATAGAAATACCGTTTGTATTTCTAAATGTCTCGTCGATTTCGACGCCTTGTACCTCAGCTCGTTTTCTTAGGGTATTTGAGACAATATCTACTGCTTCCTTGCGAGGTATATCTCCTGCTTCGATTTTTAAACAGTAGCTAAGCAACAAAGCAGCTTCATATCTATCCCATGGTTTCTGTTTCATAATGGTAATTCATCTCGATCATATTGTGCTTCTGCATTGCCTATTATTGCGAACGACTAAGATTTCAACTGATAGGTTCTGTTTCGATTTCCGCCTTTAGCTACAACAATTTCCTCCGCAGTCAGTTCAGAGAGGAGTTTCTTGGCTCGTGTACTTTTGACTCCAAGGAGCTCTGCAATATCGGCACTTCTGGCCGAAATATGATCAGTAAGGTATGCAACGATTTCTTCTTTCTGCCGCGCAGATTTTATCGTCGCTTTTTTATCGTCACTTTTTATCGCCGTTTTTTTATCGTCACTCTTGGAGAATAAGAGCGTTAATGTTGTCCGCTCCGGCTCGAGTTGCTCTGTAATCTCCGGAGTTGTCCAATTTTGCTCACGCCAGACGCGGAAGATATTCGGAATGCCGCTACCAGCACGCTCACCAATATCAATCAGGTTGAACATCTTCAGCATCGCTCCGTTCCGCGGATCAGAAACACCGCCGCTCTTTGCGGCATCAATTTCGATGCGGAAGCTACCCGGATTAGACATCGTAATGCTATTACGCTTTTTGACGATGGCCAACCCCTGTCTGCCGTAGTAATCGGCATTCACCAAACAGTTGGCCAGTGCTTCACGCAGTGCCTGATGCACTGGGGTATCATCTATACGGGTACCACCGTCCATTTTGAAGGGCACCTTAATATCCTGAATCAGCTTGTTGTAGACCCGGAAATAGAAGTCATACACATCGCCGCTCCAGTCGCCAGAGGAAGATATGATACGGTCAGTCCAGCGGGTATCAGCGTCATACTGTTCCTGATAGTCCAGAAAGTAAGCGTTAAATTCTCGCACAATATCGTATTCGTTGCCGAACATGAGAAGTCCTGCGGAGGTGGGATGCTTTTTCCCATCAGAGCCGATACCGACAGCACCCAGCTTCAGGAGGAAATCTTCATCCTCCAAGGCTTCCCACACATGGCCGGGTCGAGAAAGACGCATTCTCTGACGGTAGCTGCGGATGCTCTCCTGGTTGAACACCGTCAAGTCCATTTCGTTCAGAACCAGCATATCCTGCGTCTTTACCGATGCGTCGCGCACCATAGCCTGATATTCCTCCTTGGTGCAGCGATAGTCGCCCTCACCGTTACGGCGGTATGTGCAGAGCGGATTGCCGTCCACATACACCGGTTTATAGGAACGCTCGGCACGGGGGACATTGATGACCACGATATGATCGCCATCGACCTCTTGCACAAATACATCTTTGGATGACAGCACATTCACGCTGGTCTTGTTGGGATTATTGGCGATGTCCCAGAACTCCTTGATAAGTCTGTCCGGATCGGGCAGATCCACTGTGTGCAAGGATTTATCTGCCCATTCTTCCACTCCCAACAGGATAATGCCGCCGTGGGTATTGGCGAAGGCAGAGTAGGTTTCCCAAATGCTTTTGGGCAGACCGCCAAGGGCTTTCTTCGCCTCAATGCGGTTGTTCTCCCGATATTGCTCGATTTTGGAAAAGTCAATCATGATTTTCCTCCTTTACGAGCTCGATGATATCGCAGAAATCACAGTCCAGAACTTCACAAATCTTCGTTAAGATTTCCGTACTGACATGCTGGTTCTTGCCCAGCTTGGCAAGGGCGGTGGTGGACATACCGGTAGCCAGACGCAGATCCTTCTTTTTCATGTTTTTATCGATTAGGAGCTTCCAGAGCTTATTATAACAAATCGTCATCGTAACACCTCGTGTCAGAGTATATACCAATACAGGTTAATTCTAACACAACAGCTTCAATTTGTCTATTGAAAATCCAGTTTTCAGATCTGAACTCCCATTTTCGAAGTGCAGATTTCAAATCAAGTCAATATGCAAAAGGCCGCAGAAGCGTCCGGGTTCGCTCCTGCGGTTATTTCATTGTTTATGCGGCGCAATTTTTGAGGTCAGCCCATAATGCCGATTTTGTTGCCATTCTCGTACATATCCTCGGCGTACTCGACATGGTTGGGTCCCTGGCTTTCTATCCAGCCGAAGCCAGGAACATAGACCATATCCGCCAGTTCGTTATCGTTAGCTATTGGCTCCGGTGCCGATTCAGACTGCGTAGGATGTATCGGAGCGGGTTCTGTCTGCATAGGAGGTGCAGTTTTTTGTTCCGCTTCGAATTGCTTTTCTATTTCCGGTGCAGGGATGGGCAACTCCTTGGCGGCCACTTCCGGGGCTGATTCAGCTTCCGGCATTCCCGACTCTTGCTTTTCTGTGATTGCTGGCAATATTAGTTCTTCCGGCTCCGGAAGTGTCGGCCGTGGAGTGGTCACGTTGGCCGTTTCGCTCGGCGTGGGTGGTTTCTCGACCTTTTCGGTCTGTGGCCACACGGCGGTACACAGGGCGAGACAGGCGGTGATTGCAGTAGTAACGATGAATCTCCTTTTCATTTCATTCATTCTCCTCCCAATGTAAATTTTCTTATGCCCTGCGGCGTTTCACCAGGGTGCATGAATTCGTTTGTGTCATCTTCGACTAACATAGAAATTATCAGAGCTGTCTCAAGCCCGTCAATAAAGCTATCAAGGTCTGCATCGCTATTGAGAAAATTCTTGTCTTCTGCAATTTGAAGCAGGTTTTGTCGTTCGATAGCCACCATCATTTTCACCATCGCATGATACCGCTCCACATTTTCTTTCTTTTTTTCAGGATCGGTCTGCGGTTTGTGAAATCGATCATACACCGCTCGCCATAGTTTATCACTCATGTAGTTTCCTCCTTATGATGTTCCTTTTGAGATATGAAACGAGCGCCCAGTCTCCCGGTTTGGCAGGAGGCTAAGCGCTCGTTTTCACAATTATTCAGTTCTGCGGACAGCTTCCACGCCAGTGTAAATCCTGAGATGAAGCTGCAGTCGTACAACTCTTTGAGTAATCTGTATTTCATGGGCTTCGTCTCCTTTTGACACAAACATATACCACACCTTTTGCGGAATAGCTATCAGAACTTCAGAAGATTTTCCAGAATATTTGCCGCCTGTTGCAGTTCGCTCTGGGTGGCCTCATTTGGTATATCTTCGTCCTTTTGTACCTTGTGGGGCAGATAGGGTTCATAGTTCTGCCTGGTGATCGTGGGGCGGTAGTGTCCAAGCATCCGCGCCAGTTCCTTGGTTTCCATACCGTTCCGCAGAGATAGGACGGCACAGGTGTGCCGAAGATCTGTGAATCGGATGTGGTCAAGCCCCGCTTCCTTGATGATCTCGTTATGCATCCGGCGCACCATCTGTGGCGAGTAGGGCCTCTGCGTGGCCGGATGCATGAACATCAGCGGGCTGTTTGGATGCTTAGCGTGTTCCATGATCAGGAGGTCGACCATCTCCGATGCCAAGGTTATTTTTCTCGTTTCCGAGCCATATTCGATCAGTTCCCGCCGTTCTACAGAGCGCTGCTCCGATATGGTCAGCGTCCTATCTTTTACATTGAGGTCGCTCCATTTCAGGGCGATTAGCTCGCCTTGGCGTAGGCCTATCGTCAGCGCCAGCATGAACATCGGGAGGTACCCCAGCCGTTCTGCCGCGTCCAGATAATCCTCCATCTCCAGCGGCGTCAGCACATCGGCATTGACCTTCTCTGGCTTGGAGTAGTGGAACGCTCTGGCGGGATTATCGGCAATCAGGCCATCCCGCATGGCTTGGTCCAGGCATTGCTGAAGCAGGCGGTGGATGTGTCGCATGGTTTCTTCCCCCAAGCCAGAGCTGCTGGGTCGATGATTGCCGAAGCGCCGCCGTTCCTCCAGAAATTCTCCGACCATCTCCGATGTCAATTCAGAGAGCGGTATATCTCCCAAGCTGGGGAGAATATGGTTCTTGAATACATAGTTGTGTGCCGCATAGGTAGTCGGCCTGCTCTGATGCTTGTCATAGGTTTCCTGCCAGAAGCTGATGTATTCCTGAAGTGTCATATTCCCACCTCCATGCACTGACGCTGCAGGTCACGGAAAGCTACCCATGGGAGCCTGGCCTGTTTCAGGATTTTCTTGTGCAGATAGTAGAACTCGTGGAGTTTATACTCCGCTCCGGTTTTGGGATTGCGGAACACATAGGGCGAGTCAGTTTCCGGTATCTGCTTCAGAAGGCGTTCTGCTTTGGCGTTAAGCGTCAGCAACCGCTGACCCTTGAGGATGTACCTGTAGCGGACATAAAAATCGGCCCACGACAAGGTGATCAGTTCACATTGCCGCAGGCCGCTTGATAGTCCTGTGTAGATGAGAGGGAGCACGCCGAGCTGTTCCGTTGCGTTCAGGTAACGCTGGAGTTGTCCCAGGCGCAGAGGGGCTGCTTTGTATCCCTCTGCCTTTGATTCCTGGCAGAGCCGCACCGGGTTGTATGGAATAAACTGTTCCCGTGCTGCTTCGTCCATACACCGGCGCAGGAGCAAATGGACGCACCAGACACTTCTGGCGCTGAGTCTCTGACTCCGTAGCGTGTCATAGAAATCGGTGATGGTCTGCTCTGTCAGGTCAGAGAGCGCCACACTTCCGATGCTGGGGAGGATGTGGCTGTAAATCAGATTGCGGTACCCGCCCTCGGTGTTGCCGTTCCATTTGTGCCGATTGGCGGTGAACCACTGGCCGCACCACTGCCCGACTGTCAGGGTATTTTCTTTCTGCATATCGTCGCCTCCTTTTGGCAAACGAACAATATCACAGAAAGCAGGAAATAGCTACCGGAAAGAACGGCATATCTTCAGTAAAATAACTGTTCCGAATAACGCCTCTATTATTCGGAACAATATAGTTGATTTTATTCGGAGCAGCGGTTATAATATTCTTGACGAACTGCAATGGAGGTGTTCCAATATGACGATCAAAGAAGCGGCTGCCGCTTGGGGGATTACCGAACGGCGGGTCAATGCGCTCTGCAAAGCCGGACGCATTTCCGGCGCGTATAAGGAGGGCAGGCAGTGGTTTATCCCGGACAGCGCTCAAAAGCCGATGGATAAGCGTGGTCATCGGAGTGTGGTGGAGCCCGTTGCATCATCTGCACGCAAGCCGTTGCCCATTGGCGTATCTGATTACCGGGACGCCTGCAAAAACTACTACTATGTAGACAAGACTTTAATGATCAAAGAGTTTCTGGACGAGCGCCCCAAAGTATCCCTATTTACCCGCCCCAGACGCTTTGGCAAGACGCTTAACATGGATATGCTCCGCACTTTCTTCGAAAAGACGACCGAGGACACTTCCGTTTACTTCAGAGATAAGAAAATCTGGTCCTGCGGAGGATCCTATCTTGCCCACCATAGAAAGTATCCTGTGATTTTCCTGTCCTTTAAGGATGTTAAATACACCTCTTGGGAAGAAACCTATCAGACGCTCCAAAAGCTGATTGCGCAGGAATTCCGTCGTCACGACGAGTTGGCATCCAGCTCCGCACTTAGTGATTACGAAAAAGAGGAATACTCCCTTCTTGCAACAGAAGCCGCTGACGAAGTGGAATATCAAATGTCCCTGCGGACATTGACGCTACTCCTCCATAAACACCACGATGTTGCACCTATCGTCATCATTGACGAATATGATACTCCCATTCAGCAGGGCCATGTGAGCGGCTTCTACGACACGATCATTGGATTCATGCGAAATCTGTTCTCCGGTGGCCTGAAGGACAATCCGCATCTGAGCTACGGTTTCCTGACCGGCATCCTGCGTGTTGCCAAGGAAAGTATCTTCAGTGGCCTGAACAACCTGAAGATCAATTCGATTTTAGACGAGCGCTACAGTGAATATTTCGGCTTCACTTCAAGCGAAGTACATGAGATGGCGGACTACTATCATGCTTCTGATAAATATCAGGAGCTTTGCGAGTGGTATGATGGTTACCTTTTCGGCAATACCGAGATTTTTAATCCTTGGTCTGTCATTGGATACTTCAATAATAACTGCCGTCCCAAAGCATTCTGGCAGTCCACCGGAAGCAATGACATCATCCGTGAGGTGCTGGCTTCTGCAACGCCGGATATTATGGAGCGTCTGGAGCTGTTGATGAAGGGCGAATCCTTCGTTACGCACATTGACACCGGTGTTATTTATCCGCAGATCCAGAATGATCCGTCCTCTGTTTACAGCTTTCTGCTTGTAGCAGGTTACTTGAAGGCAGTGAGCTGTGACCAGTCTTATGGCGAGGATTATATGTGCGAAGTGGCCCTGCCCAACAAAGAGATTTCTTTCGTCTACAGCAAGGAGATCCTTTCTCAGCTCGAGAACATTATTCCTCGTTCCGTTGCTATTGCTATTCAGGGAGCTATCTACAAGGTAGATATCGACTCACTGCAAAAAGCCTTGGAAAAGTTCCTGCTCCAAACAATAAGTTTCCACGATGCTGCCGACGAAACATTTTACCATGGTCTGATATTGGGTATGTGCGCTGTGATGGACAACAGTTATCGCATTACCTCCAATCGCGAAGCTGGTGATGGACGATTTGATATTCAGATGCTTCCTTTGAATAAGCGGCTGCCTGGCATTTTGATCGAATTAAAGGCCGGAAAAGACCGCTCTGAAACACGGCTTGAAGACCTTGCTAATGTTGCCTTGCAACAGATCAACGACCGTGCGTACAGCGTTGATCTGCAGGCAATGAATGTTACGTCAATTATAAAAATCGGCATTGCATTCTCTGGCAAAAGAACACGCATTGCTGCTGAAAGACAAAACATCGAATAAGCATCTTCGCTCAGCAGGCTGGCTATCATCCAAGTCAGCCTGCTGTCTTTTTGTCATCGCGCTTATTTCTTTGTTTATGCGGCGCAGTTTCTGAGCTGCTCTCTGCGGCAAAAAGCACCCGCTGTTGGATGTAAACCCGGTCGGAAGCACTTTTAATATACAGAATTTCATCCCACACAAATCCCAAAAGACGAAAGCGGTGGCTGAAATAAACAGGCCAATAGAGTTCTAAAGAGGAACCGCAGGAGTGCCGGAAAGCGCCAAAGAGGGTGTAACAGGACTTCCTGAAGGTTCAGACATAGGTTTGGGACCAGGAGACCGTGCGTTCGAGCCGCACTACTCGGACCAAAAACCCTCTGAAATCGTTGATTTCAGAGGGATTTTCTTATTCTTTGTCTATTGCGGCGCAAACATTGAACTTGTTATTCTTAACATATAATTTCGACAAGTGTAGACTTAATATTGTAATTTTTGCCGAAGTACAGTATAATTAATTAACGGTAGGTCTCTGCGCCGCCAAGGCAGCCGTATGGGTATATTTCCATGCGACTTTTATCACATGAAGATAAAGCAAACATTTTGGCACCAGATTGGAAGGAGGCAACTATCCTCATGAAAACAGTAGACGAATTAGTGTATTACTGTCATGAATGTGAGCCTGTAGGAGCACTATTGCTTTCAGGCGAATGGGGATGTGGAAAGACATATCTAATTGAACACGAGTTGAAAAATGCACTTGCAGATACATCAGTCGTCCTTCGAATTTCATTATTTGGTATGACTTTACCCGAAGAAATCCACATTGCCGTTCGGCGTGAATGGATGACCGAATACTGTAAAATTAAGGGTGTTGACAAAGTTGCCAAAAAGATTGGTCAAGGTAAGAAATGGCTTTCAAGAATGGATTTTCTTCCAGAATGGCTACGAGGAATCGCCAAAACTGATGCTTCTGTTTTCTTCCCTATTAGTAAAGAGATGGATGGAAAGGATGTTATTCTTGTCTTTGACGATTTAGAACGCTGCAGGATGAGCAGTGTAGATGTATTGGGTGTGATCAATGATTATTGCGAAAACCAACACTATCATACTATTATTGTTGCTAATCAAGCAAAGATCAAAGGACAACGAGAGATAACAAAAATAACCGGCGAGATTCAGCAAGTTCCCGCAGAGTCTGATACCCGTAAATCCGAGAATAATAAAGCTATCATAAAAGTTGATATTCCTGTCCAACCGGAGCAAGCAGAATTGTCTTATGCGGAAATCAAAGAAAAAATCATACAAAGAACAGTATACTATTTACCGGATTATGAGAATATTGTTCACGCCGTTATAGCTACCGCAAAATTTCAAGATGCACAATATAGGGAGTTCATCATAAGCTGTGAGGGTGGATTATTAGAACTGTTTGCTCCAGATAGGGATGACCTTAAATTTGAGAATAGCCAGTCCGATGATAAAGGACAGAGTAGGCCTACACCGCCACATAATATCAGAAGTCTAAAATGTGCAATTAAAGATTTTTATCGTCTCTATAGCATATTACAAAAAAACGATTTTTCTGACCTTGACAAATGGCTATATAGCTTTACATCATATGTGATTGCATACAAGGCCGGTATCGCAGGGGCTGGTGATTACGGCACACTATTCTCAGACAGAGATGTTCGCAAAATGTATCCTGCATTTCAATCGAATTACACCATAAACGGTGTTAAGCAATGGGTACTCAATGGTGTTTGGAACGAAAATGCTATCACAAGCGAAATCGAGATTATTAAGAAGCGAAATAATGCTCAAAGTGCCCCTGAAATTATAAAATCTAATCGTATCATGGATATAGATGACGCAGTAATCCATGAAGGGTTTGCTGACTTTTTAAGAATAGCGTATGATGGCAATCTGACGTTAGATGAATATGTACTTTTAATTGAAAATAGCTGTTGGGCGCGATCCTGTAAATGTGATCTTCCCTTACCTATAGACTGGGAGAAAGTCCAGACTGGAATTGGTCTTAGAATTGCAGAAATCAAAAAAGCACCACCCGAAGGTCAGCTGTTATTTTCCACCATCAGCGAAACTCAACGCTCCAATTTCACAAATGAAGAATGGAGCGCATATGAGTTGATTTCAAAATTTGCGCTCGGTGACGAATTGATTTTCTATAGGAACAAGAAACTATACATCGATAAGATTCGCGAACTTGGGTCATCTGCATTTATGTTTATTGAAAATAAACGATATGATGTCTTCGATGAAGAAATGGCTACTGCTACAGCACAAGCGTTCAGTCAAGAAAACAATGCAGGAAAAAATCAATTCATTTCTAACTTCAAAAATCTTTGGGAAATCCGCATTCAATCTTCTGATATACGCATTGAGGATAGTATCAAAGGATTTCATTTACTAAAAGCATACCTACAAGAAGTCCTCGCAAAAGTGCCCCAGGGGAAACGGGATTTTTCTATCGTGCATACGGAACGGTTTGTAATCATCCTTAACAAATTGATAGATATTTACAAAGAAGAACTGTCTAAACGTGAGGGCTTTCAAGATACATAAGCAACTGAAGAATGGCCAAGCGCATGGTAATTCGTGCGCTTGGTCATTCTTTTTAGTTTATCCTATAGTCTCATTTCGTTTTCGTACAGCCCTTTTTGCTTCTTTCCCTTTCCTCCGGCGGCCGCCCATCGCCTTCGCCCAAATCCATCAGCCGCTGCGCTTCCGCAATCTCTGCCTTCATCTCCACGATCAACACCTTCAACTTCTCCTCACATTCCTCACGAGTATGAGCGTAGACGTTACGGGAGTGTTTCTTGCCGTCGATCCACATGGGTGAGTAGCGGCCTTCGAAGAGGTGGTCGTTGATCTCACTGACGCAGCCGGTGCCGGATCTGCGCTTGCGGCCCACGTAGGGCTTGAAGTCGGTCATGCTCGTCTTTTCTGCCTGGGCCGGTGCAGTTTCCTGTCCCGACTCTGAAGCGCACTCCTGCGGTGCTGCCTTGCCGATGCCGCGGTCAATATTTTCGGCGGCTGTGCGCTGCATATCGTCGGTGATATGGGTGTAGATGTCCAGCGTGGTGGCCGCCGACACATGGCCCAGCATGGCGGAGAGCGTTTTCACATCCATGCCGTTTTCCAGCGCCAGCGTTGCGAAGGTATGACGCAGATCATGAAATCGAACATGCTTGCACCCTGCGTGCTCCAAGATGAGCTGCAGTCTGCGGCGCACCACGCCAGGTGTGATGGGGCAGTCCTCTTTTACCGGGGATGGGAACATCCAGCGGGAGTCCACTGCCTTTTTATACTCCCGCAGCACTGCCACCACCGCAGGCGGCAGAACGATCTTTCGGATGGAGTTCTTCGTCTTGGGCGTGCTGATCTGGAGCTGGCCCCGCACATCGTAGACCTGCTTGTTCACATTCAGCACGCCGGTTTTGAAGTTCAGGTCGTCCCATTGCAGCGCCATCAGCTCACCCCGGCGCAGGCCGGTGGCTAAGTCCAGAAGGAAGACCTCGTAGTAGCCCTCGAACTTCGCCTGAATGAGGAACCTTTGAAGTTCCTCCCGCGTCAGCACCTGCATCTCCCGCGCCTTCTTGGGCGGCAGCTTGCAGCCGATGGCCGGGTTCACACGGATCAGCCCATCCTGCACCGCTTTCTCCAATGCGGAGCGGCAGGTGGCGTGACACATACGCACCATTCGGTCGGACAGCCCTTCGCCGTACTTGTCGGCGAACCGCTTCCGGCCGCTTTTCTTGAGCCGACCGTAGAACTGCTGCAGGTCGTTCTGTGTCAACTTGTTCAGCGGGATGTTGCCGATCTCTGGGATGATGTGCAGGCGGATGCGGCTCTCGTAGGTCTCCTGCGTAGTTGGGCGGATCTTTGGCTTGGAGTGATTCTCGTACCAGTATGTCAGCCAGACCCCGAAGGGCATCTCTGACCGCACCTTCTCCGGCTTCAGTCCGCCGCACTCCTCCTTGAGCTTTTGGAGCTTCTCTACGCACTCCTTCTTCGTTTTGGCGAGAACATTTTTCGTTTTGGGGTAGCCATTGTCATCGTAGCCGATGACGATTCGGCCTTCCCACCGCCCATCTTTGCGTTGCCTTACGGTTCCGTCTCCGGCTTTTCGCTTTCTTGCCACGGTTTCAACTCCTTTCCGAAGATATCCTCCATGAAGCCGCCTACGATGCCAGAGGCTGTCTTCTGCATATCTGAGGTGACATGGGTGTAGGTGTCCAGCGTGAAGGAGGCGTTGGTGTGGCCCAGGATACCGGACAGCGTTTTGGCATCCACGCCGCTGGTGAGGGCGTGGGTGGCGAAGGTGTGACGCAGATCGTGGAAGCGGATGCTGGGGAGTCCTGCCCGCTGGAGGAGCGTCTTCATGTGGCGATAAGCCGCGTTGGGATCGACGGGATCTTCCGGCTTCACCGGATCCGGGAATATCCATTGGCTGATGGCATCCACTTTTCGCCGCCGTAGGATTTCCGTCACGCTGTGCGGCAGGATGATGGTACGCATGCCCTGATTGGTCTTCGTCTCACCGGTGGTGTACTCACCCTTCCGCTGGCTGTGGAGGGTTCGGCATACCTTCAGCGTACCGGTATTCCCATCGAAGTCGCTCCATTGCAGACCACAGATCTCGCCGCGGCGCAGGCCGGTCATCAGCTCCGTCTGGAAGAAGTCTCGCCACACCTCATCCTGCTCCACCACTGTAAGGAAGTCGTCCAGCTCCGCGCGGGTGAGAATGCGCTTGGGCTTGTAGTTGGGCTTGGGCGCTGTCGTGCCTTCGGTGGGGTTCCTGGGAATGACATGCGCCTGCACTGCGTCTTTCAGTGCGGCGTGGAGGGTGGAGTGAATGTGGCGCACCATGGAGTCGGAGAGCTGATGCCCCATCTCGGGGTGCTCGTGGATGCGCCCCTCCGTTTTTAGGCGGCGGTACATCCGCTGGATGTCCTGTTGGGAGAGGAGGGAGATCTGCTTGTCGCCCAACTGCGGATTGATATAGTATTCGATGTAGCGACGGTAGCCCTCGAGGGTACCGGGCCGCACCGTACCCGCCTTGTACTCTGTGAGCCAGCGATCCAGCCACTGGCCCAGCGTCATCCGGCTGTCCTCGGTCAGCTCCACATCGCGGTAGCACTCGATGTTCTGGTGCAGCTTGTCCAGCAGGGCCTTTTGGGTCCTGGCATACACATGGCGGAACAGCGGCTCGCCGTTTTCCCGGTGGCCGATGACGATGCGGCCCTCCCAGCGGCCATCGTCGCGCTTTCGTACCATGCCGTCACCGGCCGGCCTTCGTTTTGCCATGTATTTCACTTCCTTTGGATTCATTTTCTTTTTTGCAACACAAACAACTACCACACTTTTGCGGAAATAGCTATTGCTTTTCTCAATTCTTTTTCTGTGTTTTGAAGTGCAAATTAGGTGTAAATTGGATCAAAATCGGGGCATGGGGCCGGTAGAGCGTCGGCGGAAACCCTTGAAAACACTGAGGAAACTGGAACTCGGAGCGTTCCACAGGGTACAAACTCCCGAAAGGAGCGTTCCTCTGTCCCCGGTCACAAACCCTTGAAAATGCCCGCACTGCGGGCATTTGTGGGACGGACCGGGGCGTTTACGACCCCGGTCCTTTCTCCTGCTTTTCTTTCGTCGGCGGCAAATCGGTCCGATTTTCGGTCATCCCGCCCGGTCAAGCATCCACGGCGCATCACCCCCTTCCGGGCAGAACACACTGCGGTAGGTACTGATGTCCGGCACCATGCCCTGCTCCAGCATGATCTCACTTTGCAGCAAGCGCACGCACCGCTCCGCATAGACACTTCGCATCCCGTCCCGGCACCGACGGGCAACGGTCTTTTGCTCATCGGTCAGATCACCGTAGTGTTCATCGCAGAGAAACAGGCGAAGCTCCTCTGCGTCAATGGGGTCGGCATGATCCTTGTTCCACACCCACCGAATGTAGCGCACCGTGTCGTGCGTGCGCCGGATGACCATCATCGGGTCATGGTCTACGATAAAGTTTGCGATCTGCTGCATCATGCTCTTTCCTCCTTCTTGTTCTGCTGATTCAACTCGGCCAGCCGTTTCTCTGCCTTTGCCCGCTCCATGTCACGCTCCGCCTGTAGGAATTGCCGCTGATAATTCAGTTCCAACGCTTCCTGAATGGGTCGGATGGTGTAGATGAGACTGCCGTTGCGCATGCGGCCATCCTTCGTTGTGACGGTGCTGGGCTCGGTGCGGATGAGTCCCTTTTCCTCCAGAGCGGCCACATACTTCCGCACGGTGTTTTCGCTCAGCTGCACCGCCCTGCCGATGGTACGGTAGCTGGGATGACACTGGTAGGTGTCGCGGTCCTCACACCGGAGCAGGTAGGCGTAGATAGAAATTTCTTTGGAGTCCAGATCAAGACAGAAGACCTCGTTGGGCATTTTGAAATAGCACTTGTCGGTATCGCGTTTGGGCCAGCGCTGGAACATCAATTCTCACCTCCTGTTTGCTGTTCCACCCACCGGCGGAACTTATCCTTGGGTACTACGAAGCGGCTGCCGACCCGCATAGACGGGAAGCCCTCATCGTGCATGAGCTCGTATGCGCTGGCCAGTCCGATGCCCAGCGTCTGAGCCACGAGCTTTGCGTTGAGGAACAGCGGCAGCTCGTCGTAGTTGGTGAACTTGGATTCTTTCAATGCGTGTCCTCCTTTGTTTTAGTTGTGTCGGCGGATTGTGAGCCCTGGCGCAGCCATAGGCACCAACTCCTTTCTGGTAAATTTGAATTCAGAGAGTCATTCTCTGTGGTTAATGAAATAGGCCTTCACTTATCGCGGAGAAAACGGGATTTGCACACCCTGTTTTGAAAAATTGGAGGTCCGAAAATGCAGATTTCATCAGAATGATATATGGCTGGTGTTTTATGAGAGTAACATGGATGTGATATGGGCTTCTTTTTAGTTCCGAAAAAGGCGCTCTACTTATCGCCAAAAAAACGGCAGTTTTATAGGGCTTTTTACCTATCATTTTCAAAAGACTTTTTCCTTGTTTATCGCGGCGCATTTATTGAGCAAATTAAAACGACCGTTCTGACAGTGTGTTAGTCAGGACGGTCGCCGTGATTGATCATTTATATCATTCCGATAATTCGAATATTATTATTCCGATGTCATTGATATTGTTCCGCAACGGTGGTATACTTTCTTTGGATTGGAGTGATGCTCATGTTTATGACTGTGAAGCAGGCCGCAGAAAAATGGGGTCTGTCTGACCGCCGCGTTCGTATTCTGTGCGCCGAGGGAAAAATCCCCGGTGCGTTTCAGGAGGGGCGTGGTTGGAAGATTCCCATGGATGCCGTGAAGCCTGCCGACGGACGGTTCAAGTCCACCGAGAGTCTGCTGAATATAATCGACCGGAAGAAGGCCGAACTGGATGCCTGCCGCCCTCTGACCGAGGGAGAGGTGGCACGGCTGACGGAGGAGTTCACCGTTGAGTACACCTACAACTCCAACGCCATTGAGGGTAACACCCTGACGCTCCGGGAAACCGACATGGTTCTGCGGGGCCTGACCATTGACCAGAAGCCGCTGAAAGATCACATGGAGGCCGTGGGCCACAAGGAGGCTTTTGACTATGTCCGTGAGCTGCTGCAGGAAAAGGCTCCCTTATCTGAGCGCATCATTCAGCAGATCCACTTCCTGGTCCTGGCGGATAAGAAAGATGACCGGGGCGTGTACCGCCGGGTGCCTGTCCGCATCATGGGTGCGCAGCATGAGCCGGTGCAGCCCTATCTGATCCAGCCCCGCATGGAGCAACTCATAGCGAGCTATGCAGAGAGCGCCGAGCACATCGTTACCAAACTGGCCCGGTTCCATATAGAGTTCGAGGGTATTCATCCCTTCATCGACGGCAATGGCCGCACAGGGCGCTTGCTGGTCAATCTGGAACTGATGAAGGCCGGTTTTCCCCCCATTGACATCAAGTTCACGGATCGCCTGGCCTACTACAACGCTTTTGATGCGTATCATGTGAAGCATGACCTGTCGGCTATGGAGAAACTGTTCGCCGGATATATCAACGAGCGGTTGGACTTGTATCTGTCCATGCTGCAGGAGAAATAATTTGACTTTAAAGAGCGGTCGGTTTTTAGCTGATCGCTCTTTGCTTGTGTGCAGATTTGAGTTTATCCCATGATCCCGATTTTGTTGCCGTTCTCATACATATCCGCGGCGCATTCGACACGGTTATCGCTCTTCAACTTTTTTGCCGTCCTATGATGCGGAAATGCTCCGCACAGGTGGCCTTCGCGTACGCGGCCTGACGCTGGCTCCATCAGCTAACGTATTCAAGTTGCCGGATATGACCGCCTGGAGCGGTGTTTTCAAGGTACCGGAGGGATCTGAAAAGATCCCCTCATGTGGTAGGCAGCGAAAACAGCTTTTTTATACCCCTCCAAGCAAATAATTCTTAATTCGCTGCCATTTCTTGTGGATGTTTTTCTGAGAAATGCCGTATTGATGAGCTAATTTGGTCTGGGTGTAGCCATCGAATACATATCGTGTCAACAGTTCCAAATCTTCCGGGGACAGTGACCTCAGTCTTGCTGACATCTGAGGGTCTTCAATTTCTTCAACCCACCCATATCTCGAACTCCCGGCATAATTGTCCCAGCAGCTGACAGCATCCAAAAACTTTTTCATGAGCGCAGACTTATCTTCCTGGTCAGTTACCGGCTCAACGAAGGTACTGATTCGTGGGAGCGGATGGAGGAAACAAAAAAGACGACCGTTCCGGCTTTCATGCGTTAGCCGGGACGGTCGTCCTCGTTGTGTAATTCAGTTGTTGCTGTCTTATGGTCGCGTGGGTAGGATATGAACCGGCTATTCAGGTTTTAACCCATGATGCCGATCTTGTTGCCGTTCTCATAAATGTCCGCACCGTATTCGCAGTGATTCGGCCCCTGGTACTCCAGCCAGCCGAAGCCCTCCACATAGACCATGTCGCCGGGCTGGAGATCTGCGGCCGTTTGCGCCGGGGTGGGTTCGGGCGCTGGTTCCGGCTCAGGCGTTGGCTGCACTTCGGGAGCCGCAAGCGCTTCCACGGCTTCAGGCTTCGGTTCATTGATAGGTTCATGGGGAGACTCTGACTGTGAAGTCTCATCTTTTTCTTTCTCTGTTGGCGGGTCAATTTCTGCTTCAAATTTGACCCCTGTGGCAGGCGGTTCTGGGGCGGTTACGGCGGGTGCCGGGGTTGGCATGGGTGTTTCCTCGACCGTTGCGGCTTGCGGCCACACAGCGGCACACAGGGCCAGACCGGTGGCAATTATGACTGCCGTGATAAGCCTTTTCATGTTTCTTCCTCCTTCTTGTATGCGAAACGAGCGCCTGGTTTCTCTGCCGTTTGGCAAAGCACCGGACGCTCGTTTTCGTAGTGATTCAGTTCTGCGGAAAGCTGCCATGCCAACTCAAATCCGGAGATAAAGCTGTCGAGAGATGTATCCTCCGCAATGCGGTCTTTCGCGTCGATGATCTGAAGCACCAATCGCCGCTCCGGTTTACCCAGCATCTCAATGAGTGCCTGGTGGCATTCCTCGATTTCTTGCTTCGGTGCCGCAAGCTCCGGCGGGATGTAGAAGCAGTCGTATAGTGCTTTGAGCAGGTCGTTTTTCATGTGCTCGCCTCCTTGCAGTACAAACACATACCACAAGTCAGCGGGAATAGCTACTGAAACTTTTTTAGAAACATCCGTAAGATCTTGTACCTATTCATGCGAATCGGACACCGGACTCGAAATCGACCGGGACATGTCCATCGGGGATGGGTTCGAATTGCTCATTGCAGAAAAACAGCGGCTGAAATAATACATTTCAGCCGCTGTTTTAGGTTGTGACTGCCATTGGAGCGGGCTCGCGGGTTAACTACACCCCGCATCATTTTCCGCGCTTCTGAACATCCTCGTCGATACGCTTGTTCCAGTCAGCGCTGAGCGGCCTGGATGCGCATATGCTACACACTGCCTCACTAATGACCTCATAGTTCAGCGCAGTACCGGCTTCGTCGCATTTGTAGTTCACCGCGCGGTCGGCGCTGATGCCGAAGCGCCTGGCCTCCGCTGCGGCATCGATGTTGGCACCCAGGAACAGAAACTCCCAGCCGTATTTTTCTTTCTGCCGCTCGATCATCTTCCGCACCTTTTCGTAGTCATAGCGCTTGCTGGCGTTTTCATAGCCGTCGGTGGTGATGATGAACATCGTCTTCTCCGGCACATCTTCCTTCCGGGCGTACTTATGGATGTTGCCGATGTGGTGGATAGCACCGCCGACGGCGTCCAGCAGAGCGATACAGCCCCGGGTGAAGTACTCTTTCTCGGTCATGCGGGGCACTCTGTCCAGCGGCAGGCGGTCGTGGATGACCACGCTCTCGGTGTCGAACAGCACCGTGGAGACCAGCGCCTCGCCCGCTTCCTTCTTCTGCTTTTCAATCATGGAGTTAAAACCACCGATGGTGTCCTTCTCCAGCCCGCTCATAGAGCCGCTCCGGTCCAGGATAAAAACCAATTCTGTCATAGTGAAAACCCTCCTTTGTTTTGTGCATTCAGTATCGCACAGACAAAGGAGAGTTTGGTCGCATAACGGGCGACATTTTTGGGGAACTACACTATAGGATCTGTTTTTTTCTATTTGCATACCAAAGAAACAGATCGAACTTTCTGCGCCTATTGGGTATATCAATCCCATACTCATCCAAAATCATTTGAATGCAATCAGCAAATGCTTTATAGTCAAAGTTTGATCTCCAACTGTCAATTTTTGCCGCAGATAATCCATGAACGTAGTGCGGCAGTGTCTCTGCAACAACGCTATCAAATATGGAATAATCGTCGCGACCATATACCTCTTTGTTGTGGTATAAGCAATATTTTGATGCGAATGAAAATAGATTAATTTTCCCGTTACTCTTGGCAAGCTCATTGATTAGCCTGGGATCTCCACAAGATAGGCGTTCATCAAAGTTGGGGATATCCATTATGATTTTCGCAAGTTCATCTATCGATATTCTGCTTCTATGCGTCCCCAGATGCGTTGAATTTGTTACATCAATCAAGCAAATCTTTAATGCAACAATTTCGCGATTACTGTTCAGGGGATATGCAGAAAGCACATTATGTATTATTTTCCCGTCCGTCCCATACCCTGGATCGTTCTCCACCAATTGATTGTATTTCTCAAGGTTTTCGGCGGTAATCGGCAGGTAACCGAGCACTTCTTCTGGACTTTTTACTCTTAGCTCCTTGCTTTTCTTTCTGCATGTTACACGCTCTCGTTCCAAGAGGTTGGCCGCCCTGTTTGGGTCATGACAAAAGGTAATTTTCTTTTCAGATAAATCACACTTTGTTACCACATAGTCGGCTCGCATCCAGCCAACGGAATAGCTCTGCGTTTTATCATTTGCCCATGCATATCTGTACATGCTATCTGAGATAGGAACCCCCCAGATTTTTTCGATTTCAGGAAAAGTAAGAGTAATAGAGTCCATCCCTTCTGCGTGTTTCATCTGCAGATACTGCGTAAACCGATGGTACTTATCGCCAAGTGCCAATGTAATCACCTCTTTGATAAACAACTCTATTAGGCAAAATTCGCAATTCTCACAAATACTATTTCCGGATACTTATCATATGTCCGCCGAAGCTTCTCTTCAGTATCGTTCCGAGAGTAGAAATAAATGTACTTTTGCTTCGCAGGAGCTTTGCTCATAAGTTTAGAGCAATCCTTCTCCAGTTTTCTGTTGCTGGTGGCGGTGGTCACCGCAAAGCATTCTGCAACAATCTCGCCATCTATTGAGTCAATGTCAAATCCAGATGAAGGCCCCAGATTTAGGCTCAATGCCTTTTCCGGGTATCGGCACAACAATCGGCGAGCGCCTTCGAGCACCACCAAATCAGAAAACATTTGATTCAGCTGCTCTATAAAATTGAGTTCCGTTCCTTTGAGCGGATCAATTCCTACGCCATCAAACTTGACCTCTGCCAAAAAACTCATTGCTGGTAAAGACGCAATTTTCACGCTTAGTTGTTCAACTGTCTTTTGAGCATTGATAAGAATCGTTTCCTTAAGGCTCTCAATTTCTTCAACTGTTCCAATGACCATAAATCACGCTCCTAACAAGCTCTGGTCAAAAGCGAACAAAACTTCATTGATGGCGAACACATCGTAGTTTTTCTGCTTGATGAAATACTCGATGATGACATCGAACTTACTGCTGCGGCGCAGCGCAAACCCGGCACGGGCGATGAAGTCCTTTGTCTCCTCCAGGTCCAGCTCCAGTGCAATGGCAAAGGCAATAGCCGTTGTCTTGGACGGTTTGCAATCCGGGTTGTTGCGGATCTTGGAGAACAGCTTCCGGTCAACATTGGCCTTCTTGTAGATCTCCGAATCCTTTTTGCCGGTGCGGTCGATGAGCTTCAGCAGGGTTTCGGAGAAACCCGCATCCAACTCGTCCAGCATATCATCCAGACTGCCGCCCACAATGCTCATGGACATGGGCGCGCACGGTGCGGCCATAAAGTCTTGAGTTGCATCTTCGCAGACCCTGCTGGCCTTGCTCTCAAGTCGGTTCAGCCTGCGCAGACGCTCACGGCGGGAGTCGGTGTGCTCATCCACATAGTGGTCGTCGATGTACTCGGCGATGTCAGCGAACAGCTTGCCGCTGATCTGATAGGCGGCGCGGTCGAAGATGACGATGTAGACCGTCATATCGTTTTCCATGAGGAACTCGCCAATAGTGTCCACCGCCACGCGCAGCGCCTGGTCCTTGGGATATCCGTAGATTCCGGAAGAGATCAGCGGGAACGCAACAGTTCCGCACTTGTTGGCCTTCGCCAGCGCAAGGCTCGTCCGATAGCAGGAAACGAGCTTTTCCTTTTCTCTGTATTGACCGCCGTTCCATACCGGGCCGACTGTATGTATCACATACTTGCATGGCAGGCGGTACGCCCTGGTGATCTTGGCGTCACCGGTCTTGCAGCCGCCCAGAGTTCGGCACTCAGTCAGCAGCTCTGGCCCCGCTGCTCGGTGTATACAGCCATCCACGCCGCCACCGCCTAAAAGCGATTCTTTAGCGGCGTTGACGATGGCATCAACAGTCATTTTTGTTATGTCGTTACGTACTATTTCAAACGGCATTTTCATTTCACATTCTTTCCCGGCAACACGAATTTCCAATGCCGGTTTTATTTGTGTAGCACGTCCTCGTTGATCACCGAGCTCACTTCAATGAGGTTATCTGTTTCTTTATCTTGGAGTATTTTATAGCAAAGATACTTGATCAATTGATTAGCCTGTTCTTGGTCATCGATTATTATTTTTGCCTTATCTGTTTTCAAGCCCAATAGTTCCGCAATCTCAACTCTTCCGGAAAAAGACTTCAACTTTTCAACTCTCTGTACCCTCAAAGTAAGAAAAGTTTTAGGAGATGTATATCGACTCATAAATGTCTGGACCTTTTCTGCATTAACAAAAGCCGCTGTATCCATAATCTGTTCTACAGCCTGCATTTTAAGGCGATGTAGTGTCTTTTCAATTCGGAATATTCCTTCGAACTTTTGGTTAAATGCGTACATTGTTTCTCCAATAACAATAAAGTCTGCAACAAGATAAAGCCGACATAATTCATCAGTAAGGTCTTCAAGCTCATCTAAGGCTGTATGCCTGAACACTTTCGAATCTTTCTTAGCAAGGGAGATCAATGGATTACCTGTTTTGACGATGGTGATGGAGGGAAGCCCATCTTTTTGAGGCTGGCAATTCAGGAGATAACCCTGATATTTACCAGTAATTTGTTCTCGCGGTGCACCTGCAACGGAAGAAAAAAGATGGTTCCATTGTTCGCTTATTAATTGACTATTGACTGAAAGTTTATCACAGGATGTTTTACTATTCTGACCATCATATTTCTGCACATACTCAATGGGCTGAATTTGGTATTTGATGATGGTATCCCGTAATGCATTTATATAATCAGGGAGATAATTAGAGTTTTTAAATGTATGCTTAAAGACAAAATACGGGTTCTGGTTGCGCTTGTCAATTTTTAAAAAATATAGCTCGATGCTGTATTCATTTGGAACTAAGGCTTTTATTTGCTCCAGAAGGAAATCTTTACTCATCTTTATCCACCCCTGTTTCTATATAGATGTAATTATCAAAATCAAAGTATTGGATCTTTCTCGGTAATGCCTGTGTTAGATTGTGTTTACTTATTACGAGGCAGTTTATGTGTTTAGATGTCTTATCTAAAATCCGGCATTCTATATCGCACTCATACATTTTGTAGTCTTTGAGTTCAAAGAAGATATTTGTGTATACATTGTTATTTCGGATACATAAAAAGCTTAGCACATAAAAATAAACCAGAAACAAAACAATCCCTTTCCATGTACTATAGTCAAAGGCAATCATAGGTAGTACATAGGCTAATAGAAACTCGGCGGTTAGCTTGTTGGCTCGACGCGCCTTCGTAATTTTTCCCACTGGTTTATTAGTTGTACTTTCTTGATTTCGTATGACCTTATTAATGTGACACATACAGATGATTGAATATGCAACCAAAATCATCACAGATCCAACTTCAATTATATGCTCAAGTAAAAAGTTCTTTATCAGCTCAGAAGTGTTCTGAAATACAGTCGGGTCCTTGTTCAATGAGATTAAGGTCATGTAGCTGTCTTCTACAAGATTCCATATGTCGCATATAATTATAGATACCCAAAGCGGCAGAAATGATGTGAAAAACATATGCCATTTAAACCGTCGCCCCATATAATCGCCTCTATATTTTTTCAATGCATAATTTAATGATTGAGATTGCTCTATAGACTTTTTTCTAATTCTGTCAAATGGACTAAGAAATTTCCGCCATAGCGTTGCTCTTGATCCAAGAGAATAGCTCCCCGATCAATGTGTGCTTTTACGTAACTGGGAAAGAACTCTTCGTCGGTTAAATGTTTTTGCGCATGCAACTCCATAAGGCATTTATAAAGCGCGTCCGCATCTCCGGTTATAGTCTGTCGATTCAGTTCTCGTCCCAGCGTATTTGTGTGAAAATCGCTTTCTTTAAGATGCTCTTTCGATCGCAAAGAAAGTGCAATCGCAAGCTTCACAAGCGTATAGCACGGCAAGCACTCACTGCCCTCGATGCGATCAAATATCTCGGCGGTTTTTTTTGATGTCTTTAATTTGAATGCCATAATTACACCTCGAAATACTGATTTTCACGAATATGAGTACGCTTATCTTGGCCATATTCCAGCATATACACATGAGAAATTTGACTTCTCATGGCTTCCAAATGATTGCTGGACAGCTCTTCGTCTGTAGAAAGAATTAGTAATTGCCCTGTTAATCCCTTAAAGAAATACTCCGTAATGTTCGCTCTGTGTTCGGCATCAATTCGAGCGAATGGTGTATCAATGATAAAAGGAAGCTCATTCTTACTCTGATTCATCATCGCCCAGTAAAGTGACATAACAAAAATCTGCTTTTCTCCACTGGACAGACGATCTTTACTGATCTCAACAGGAAGAAGAATTTGTGCTGCTGTTTCATCAAAAAGAGCCTTTCGCAATTCAGCAACATTGGTTACTTTGTAACGTTCTTGCAAGGTTGTTATTGCAGTTTCTCCCAGCACATTTGTTGCAACAGAAACACTCCCTGTCCGCAACAGTGAACTTAAATCTGATGTATTAATTTTTTCGTTCCTGAGAATATGAACAGAAAAGCTTTTATCAATATAGATCCGAGAAAAGAAGTTTTTCTTGCGAATAAGCTCCTCAAACTTTATGTTTAGATCGCTCTCCACTTGTTGAATCAAGTTTGAGTACAGGGTATCCTGAAGTTCTTCTAAAAGCAGCAATGTCTTTTCTGAGACAGAAGACACAGAGTGTACTTTCAACTGCTCTTCAAAAGCTTTTTTTAGGCTACGCAGTTTGCTTTCCTTCTGATCCAAATCAGACTGCTTAATATCCAGAATCGCTTGCGCATGTTCTTTTTTCAAAGCTGCAATTTTGAGTTCTTCCTCAAGTGTAGAAAGAATCTGCATGTAGCTTTCTACGTTTTCAATGCTTGAAGTCTGAAGCCGGGCTCGGATTTCCTTGCTTTTTTCAAGAGAGATATTAATGCGTTTTTGAGAACGTGCAAAAACTCGAGGATCAAATGTATTTACTCGGTTAATTACAGACCGAACTTGACCTTCTTCGTCACTTGATAGGCCAAATAGAGGTTCAAATTTTTCCCACTTCTTATCCAGAAGATAGTCACTAATACTCTTTAACAAGTGGCGTGAGTCTTGTTCAGTATGATTGCTACCAATTGCGCGAACTGCGTTTTCAAGGACAACTGCGAAATCTTCTTTCTCAAGACTTTTCTTTAATGCTTGATATGTCTGATGCTCTTTTTCGGCCTGCATCTGAGGAAGAACCATGTTGACCAACTCCGGAAGCATGACAAAGGGGAGAGAATCCGTGGCAAATGCTTTGCGCTGCCAGTTCAATCTCTCGCGTTTCTCCTCTTCAGCTTTAAGTTGGTTGTGGAGATCTGTCCACTCCTCTACAGTAATACCGCCATGATCAGAATACTCCTTTTTATGGCACTCAATTTCTGCTGTTAATTTCTCAATACTATCCTGGATCGATTCAATGTCTTGCTGCAGATCTTGAACTTGCTGCTGATATTCCTCAATTTCAGCTTGTGCTGTTAAGTATTCATGCGCAACATCGCTTTGTGCATTTTCGGAAATCTTTAGTACGCGCTTTACCTGGTCGTATAAAATGTCAAAAGTGTCATTTCCACTGAGTACCATAAGTGCATCGCGGATGTTCACTTCTTTATTACCCAAAAAGTAATCCGCAATTTTTTCTCCGTCAAAAAAGTACAACTTCAACATATCCGGAGGAATCAAGTGGATCAGGTAGTTTTGAAAGTTCAAAAGTTCGTCTTCTTCGAGCTGACGACCATTTTGCCAAACCGATAGGCTTTCTTGAATATCATTTTGAGGCCAAGACCAAGAACGACGTATTATATAGTTGAAAAGGTCGGTGTTGTCTACCTGTTGGAAACCGATTTCAATAAACGCAGACTCATTCTCATCAATACGCACCTGATTGTTGATGAGATTGTAGATCTCATTCAGATACCTTTTTCCAGCTGTCTTAAAACCGAATGCAAAATTACCATAGAGGCATACCTGGATAGCGGTAAACAGTGTTGTTTTTCCGGTACCATTTTTTCCGCCAATCACAACTACGCGTTCTTCTGGAATGTCTGACTCAAAATTGAAACTATTATGGCCACCATAAGAGCCAAAATTATGAAGTTCGATATTTTTAATCCTCATGATTTAAGCCCTCTCTGATGGCCTCAAAATGAAGCCATCCCTCGTTCAGAATTCTCTCTACGTTCTTCGCTGTTACCGCAGATCTGGTATAGAACTTTGAATTATCCACAGAAATCATTAGTTTAGACACCAAATCGAATGGAACCTCATATTTTGCGCATAAGCTATGTAAAAGATCGATTGTCTCTTCGTCATATTTTGCCTTTCTATAATTATCCCAGGGGAGTTTTTGGCCTTTTACCTCTGCATAGATTTCTACTAAAGAACGACGAGATAGATCACCTTCATCTTCCCAAAGCTTATCGATCATTTTTAATTCTTCGAGAGTAATGAGCTCAAATCCGGTTTCAACTTCGAGCTGAAGCAGCCGTTTCAGTATTTCCTTGCGAGTCTCCATGGTGAATGGGCCTCTGCCATATTCTCCACTCGACGTCAGATAGACAGAGCCGTTTCTCCTTCTATAATCTCTTGCTTCGGGGGTAGCACGTAATTCAACAAGCCAATTTCGAAAATCTCGAAGAGGGATCAACTCAGAAGCTCCATGATCAATAAAGTTCTTAAGCGATTTGTCTTCTTTGACCATGGTACAAATCCAGCAGCCAAAACGCGAATTACCGGTTACTTTCATGTTATCTTTATTTACCTGTCCGACAACGCTATCTTCTTCAGAAAGATTTTCACCTTGATACAGGTTATATAGATAATGATTGTCGGTGTTCCATGCGCTTTTTCCATCTCCGCGCAAGAGATACTCCCATACATTTTCATTTCGAACCTCCGACAGCGGGCTATATACATAGGCTTTAGCAATCTGAGGATGGGGAGTCAAAAGTTTACCTTCAATCTCACGTGAAGAAATACTACGAGATCTCGCAGCGCTCTCTGCTTTCCGAACGCCGAGAAGAATTACAATTTCTCCGTCTTTTTTAATGGTGTCGTATGTAAAAGCGTTGGAAGGGTTAATTTTAAGGCGTTCGGTACACCATCTAAAACCGGGAGGTTCCGGGGTAGGATAACCAAGACCAATCATAAGGCTCCAAAATGTTTGACGTATCTCAGGGTAGATGATATGAGCTTGTACGTTCAAGTTTTTTGCCGTACTTGCTTCGTTGATTGCCTTACTCATCTTATGCATATATGTCTTCACGATGGGGTTTTCTACCATCGTATCCGAGGTCACGATATATACCGGCTTCCAGCGATTCTCTTCGGGTAAAGACTCCAGCATTTCAAAAACAAGCTGGCAGAGCAAGGTGGAATCTTTACCTCCGCTATATCCTATCATCCATGGACGCTGATCATGGAGATACACAAGCTCCATTTCTTTTTTGATAGCTATATATTCTTCAAACATAAATGTTACTTCCTATCCAAAAATGAGCTTTCTTTACTCTGTTCAAATTCATCTAATGGAAGGCCAAGATAGCCTTTCAAAACATTACATGTTAATGTAATCGCTTCTTCGTTGTTGATCATTCTTCCATTAGCTCGAATTGTTCTTAGTTTCCAATCATCGCAGTCTCGTTTCCAGTTGATACCTTGTAGATTGCAGAGATAACTTTCAATGCTATAGTTTTTATTAGCAAAGAAATAGTATCCCAGACGTCCAAGCACCTGGATAATAACAGCTTGTGTTACAATATAATTCTCACGCAGATCTACTTTGCTGATATTGTGATTATAAAGATCATTCCAGGGCAATATATTCTGACACACACAACTCCAATATCGAAGCAAAAACATTTCGTTTTCCTTTGTAATAGGAGCAGATCGAATGATTCGCTTGTTTGCATTATAAAAAGTGCTCAGAGTAAACAAGTTGGATGAGTACTTGCCAAGAATATCTTTCTCTTTGTCTGTATAAGCGTTGAGAAACTTGATTTTAGAAATAACATTTCTGGTAACCACGGCAAGTTGATCGCGTGAATCATAAAGTTCGGCAATGGAATTAGATGTTTTCACTGCATGCTTATTGAGATCAGTAAACATTTGCTGACTACGAGCCAACCCCTGATCCTCAAAAAACACCACAGAAATTGTCTCGTTTAGAAGGCTTTCATCTTCAGAGATTGCTTCCAAAATTGCTGCTTTGCGGTGCTGCCCGTCATTAATTAGCAATTTTGCGTCCATGGATATTTCCAGCAGGCCGACATCAGGATACTCGCTGGGGCAAAACTTGAACTGGCCATCAATAGATGCCGCCAATGCGGAGAACACATAGCTTTCTCGGTTATTGAGGATATATTTGCTGATTACTGGTATTCTGGCTGTATTCAGCTTTCTTTGAGCTCGGTATTCCGGTAAAACGTACTCATCTTCTTGAGGAAACAATTTGGAAATCATCTTTAGAGGAATCATTGCAATATAGTATTCCCGGGTAGCCTGCACACCTTTTACAACAGGAAAACGATAAACAAAATCCATACAAGTCTACCTCCATATAGTTAGAGATGGTATACTCAAGTAGCCTACTTAAGTATACCATCTCTCTTCTGTTTCGTCAATCCAGTTTAAGCTCTTTATAGAGTTCCCAGAACGCTTTGTCCTCAATATAGCGAGGCTTAGATGTACCAATTTTCACAATGCTATGGTGCTTTTGCAGCCCCTTAATATCGTTAAACAGGTTTTGCGTTTCGACGCCCTTTGATTCTGTTTTAAAGACAAACTCAACATCTGATGTTTTCAAATCGGCTACATTATGAACGACCCAAGTCAGAATATACTTAGCATAATCATCATCTGTAGAACCAAAATGCTTCAGAAATTGGGTTGACAAAATTGTTCCAACACCAAACTCTCGGCCTTCTTTTAGAATCTTTTTAAGGGACGGGAAACCTTCACTCATAAAGTTGTCGGCCTCATCGACCAAGATCAATTTAGTAAGTTGTCGATATTGCTGATCCATCTTACTTGAGCCAGCAGCCTGCATCTGTACATAGAACAGATCAAGTGTAATTGCAACGATCAAGCTCTGGATATCCGCATCATATCCAGAGAGGTCAATTACGACAACACCGTTCAGCGCGCCAAACAGGGATTCAGTTTTGTAAGGATCACCTTCGAACACTTGGAATTGATACAGCTTATCCATTGCAGCTGCCAAAGAATCATTTTTCTTAATTTCCTCATCATTGGCATAAATGCTATATACCATATCAAAAGTTGGGGCAGTGTTTTCCCATGTAGAAGGATCGTCTGCATCGATTCCTTTGGCGGTATAGGCCTTTGTAATACAGGAAAACAATGTGTTCTGCTGTTTGGCACCCAGGCCATAAACCTTTGCCAAAGTATCTTTAAAAGCATTCGCAGTGTGAATCGGAAGGAGTGGTTTGAATACACGGGATTTTGTTAAAGCAAGCGGATTGAACGGCAAATGATACGGTTTAAAGACCGTTGCTTTTGTCGCTCTGATAAAGTCCTCTTTACTTTCGTTATAGTCTCCCTTGTAGTCAAAAATCAAAATGCCCAACGGGGTCCCGTCAAAGTTATGCGCTTGATCGCGATAGAGTTGCGTGATTAAGGATTTAGTAAACTGCGTTTTACCAGTACCCATCGTGCCGATAATACCTGTGTTGGTATGGAATACCTGGTTCGTATCATTTGGCATCCAAAGAAGTTTTTGCCCTGTTACAGTGTCTGTTCCAAAAAGAATTTCCATACTTTTTCGATCATCGATTTCTACTGCAGCGGGAGCCTCCTGGACATCGTCGACTGGCGTAACAATGCTGGGAGTGGCCTCGATCTCAGTTTCCGGCTCCATTTCTTGAGGCGCAGGAATCAGAGAGGAAACAGGGGCAGTTTCATGCATCTTCCCAGGCTGTTCTACTATTTCAGATTGAGGTATGGGGCCTTCGGCGTTGAGACACAGGTGTTTCAGTCTGCTGGGAAGATCTCCGGTATCGCCGTCGAGTTCTTTTTCAATCTCGCTGGCAGATTTGATCATATATTCAGAGCCCATTTTTTCCGGGAATTCCAGGAGACACACATCATCACTGATTACTCCACTTTTATTTAAGACATCAGCCTTGAAGGAAATAACCGTGCCTTTTCCAAGCAATGAATCCATTGCGGTGGAAAAGCGATACTGTTCATTCATGAGGGCTTCGCGATAATCCTCTAATACCAAATCCCATTGTTCGTCGGGATAGACATTGTAGAGCTTCATCTTTTCACAGCACACAATGACCAATTGCATCAAAAAATTTCTGGATAGCTTGCACTCAAGATTATCACAGTCGCTATCCGGACAAAGTGCTTTCCACAAACCAGCGTATGTTGCAAGAACTTGGTCTTTTGCTTTGTTGATTACAACGGACGGATTCAGGCCAATCTTCACTTCTACCGGGTGCAAATAGACCTTGATGCCATTAGCGGGCCCCTCAATGCCAACCATCAAAAGATCGTCGCTTGTGGCGCCTTTCTCAAATCCAAGGTTTTTAGCTGATAGCAAGCCGTCTTTCTGGGAATAGCCCGCACCACCAGAAACACGCAGCATCTCTTCAAGCGAAATTGGAATCCATACAATGTCTTTGTGGGAATAGTACGCCATACACAGCTTAACCGCAGAGAGTATGCTCATTTTTTCGCGGCTAAAATTGCTATCTACTGCGCCAGTTAGTTTTTTTGCCGAGATCAATCGGAGCATCCAGCCACCATTAATTGCGTTGAACAAACCAATAATGTTGTGTACATCTGCCTTTTGTGCCAAAACGCCCTTCCGCTTCAGATGTTCTTGGATAATTTCCTCATACTGTTCTGACTTTTGAGTAACAGTAATATCATCATATCCGCTGGCGGAAGTATATTGATCGCTGTAGTGAATGATCATTAATTCCTGATTGCCCTCGTCGCTGTCTTTAAAGAACGAAAGATCGACTTTAGGATCAACAAAAACGACCCAATTGGAGGAAGAATAAATCTTACCAAGCTGACCTTCTTCGCCGCTGGCAATCTGCGTGAAAATTGCAGATTCCGGCTCATAAGAACTGCCAGAAAACGCAACACGGAACATGGCATTGTATGTTTTTGCCATTTGAATCAATCGGTTATTGGCAATGTGCTTTGTGCCAAAACCGGTTTTGTACCATCCGGAGTTCAGTACAGATGGGGTACCGGAGGTTAAGCCACCAAGAGCAACACCCGTTGTAATGGAATCCATTCGGTTATCACCGCTATCTTCAGACGATTCCATTTCATAGAATGTCAAGTGTGCATAATGATATTCGGCTTCTTTCGGATTCCGATAATAGCAACGGATATTTTTGCTTAAGATCAAAGCCATTTCACTGATGTCTTCAACATCTTTGCCATATACTGCAATATATTCACGAAGCTTCTTCTGATCCGACAGAACTGCGAACTCGTTGTAGTCACCAGCCTGGCAATAAATATTAATTGTAAAGCGCTTAAGGTTTTCGGGCGTGCACTTGTCAAGAAAAAGTAGACACTAAAAAAGGCAAAATTACAGGAAGCCCAG
>OMAQ01000310.1_pt1 | contig 28877 bp, 28 predicted proteins | sample 1673461 | NCBI WGS metagenome assembly OMAQ01 (sample SAMEA103958112, study PRJEB25191) | human gut metagenome | biome: human-associated habitat [ENVO:00009003]; feature: intestine environment [ENVO:2100002]; material: feces | place: Germany | collected 2013/2015
GGAAAGCCTGCACCGTGTCAGGAAACCCCGCGCTTTCAAGCGCGGGTTGTTTAGGTAAAGCCCCGGCACAACGCCGCAGGCAGTGTCCTTTTCAAGGGTCTTCAGTCGTATCGCTGTGAGGCGTTCAGCTACTCTCATGCCGCTCTCCTGCGGGTTGGAGGCTATGCTCCCAAAAGTTCCGAAGAAAAAATGAAAAATTCCGAAGAAATCATACCCATTGGGAGCATAGTTGGGTGAAATCATTCGCGAGCTGGAGGGAGTTTGATATAGAACGACAGAGAACAACAGAGACTGACGGTAGGCAGTGTTTCCATTTAAATTCATCGTATTAGGTGAACAATGGAGACTGAGGGAGATTATCTGAGAATATCTGAAATTCGAATTATGGTAGGCCCAGTTGGACTCGAACCAACGACCAAGGGATTATGAGTCCCCTGCTCTAACCGACTGAGCTATGGGCCCTTGTTTTCCGGTGCATCTGCCCGAGAAAAAAACGGGCAGAAGGAAAACTTCAAAACCGGCGGCAGGCAGAACCGGCCAAGGTTTTGAGCGGCCGATTTTACATGAGGTGCGTTTTTCGCGCTATTCTTCACGCGTCACCGCATGTCGCACACCACAAACACAGGCGCAGGGCGGGTCAACACAAACTTTTTCTCAAGGATTTTCAGAATCATGGCCAAGAAGACAACCTACCTTATCGGCAAAGGCGGCGTGCTGACTGTCAAAGACTTTGAACCCCGTACCTTCGGTGAGGCGCTTGAAGCCGATCTGAAAAAGGGCTGGAAAAAGGATCCCGCAAAGCTTGTGAAGGCCGTGGAAACCAACCCCGATATTCTGACGGCGGCAATTGGTCTCATGAGTGCTGCGCAGGACGTGATCGGTGGTGAACTCGACAAGCTTTCCTCGGCAATTGACGCGGTTTACGAAAAGGCGATCAACGACGGTGACCGTGACTTCACGGACGATGAAGCAGCGCTTTTGGACGAACTCGAACCCAACGCCGAAGCCTTGGACGATGATCTTGAAGATCTGCAGTTTATGACGCCCGCCGAATGGATCGGGTCAGCTTCCAAAAAGGGCTATGCCGCCATTGTGAATGTCTTTGAAGAGTTCATGAGCCTTCCGGTTACGGACGGCTGGGAGTGCTTCAGCCCGGCCCTTGATACCTCCGAAGGTGCGGCCGCCCACCGTCTGCGCCAGATCGGTGCCGAAACCTCTGACGCGCTCGGCCTTGACTTTGAAATCGGCACGGGCATTGCACCGGTGGAAGTGAAGACCACGTTGTCTGCGACGGAATTTACTGCCAAGGCAAAGGCCCTGAAGATTGCCGTTGAAACGGCGTCTGCGGCCAAAAAGGCCGTGAAGACTGAGAAAAAGCCCGCCGCCAAAAAGGCGCCCGCAAAGAAGACTGCTGTGAAGGCCGCGGCCAAAAAGGCACCGGTCAAAAAGGCGGCAGCAAAGCAAGCAGCCAAACCCGCAAAGGCTGTGAAGAAGACAGCCGCCAAGCCCGCGGCAAAGAAGACGACCGTCAAAGCGGCCGCTAAGCCCGTAGCAAAGAAGACGGCCGCTAAACCGGCTGCGAAGCCCGCGGTGAAGGCGCCTGCCAAGACAGCTGAAAAGAAGGCAGTGAAGGCAGCCCCCAAGAAGGCCCCTGCCAAAAAGGCCGCGGCGAAACCCGCTGACAAACCCGCTGAGAAACCTGCAGCAGACGCGAAGAAAGCCTAAAGATTCTTTCTGAACGTACAAAAAACGGCCGCCGCGGAAAGTCCCGCGGGCGGCTGTTAACGTATTCCGGGAGAAAGCGCTGTGCTTAGCAGCAGCCGCCTCCGAAGAGCCGGGCAAAAAAGCCCGGCTTTTTCACGTAGTCAGCACAGGCAAAACTTGTGACCTCGTAGCCCGTGGGGTCGATCGTGGCCTTCACCTGCGCCTCACTGAGCGGGACTTTCGAGAGAATCACCGTCTCGTTTTTCTTGTGCGAGGAGGTGACTTTTTCCACGTTGAAATTCTTACGGATGGTCTCGTTGATGTGCGCTTCACACATCTCGCAGGCCATGCCTTTCACACCGACGGTAATCTCGTACATAAAGAACCCTTTACGGTAAATGAGAACTGTTCTCAGATTGTAGTCGCCTGCAAGCGATGCGGCGCAGCCGGCAGACGACGGAAACAGGTCAGTGGTTCTTAAAATCCACAATCCCCGGTGCACCGCGTTTTCCGCGCGGCGTCCCGTAGGTAAGCGCCACGCGGCGGCTCACGGCAAGATAAAGCGTCCAGCCGATCGTCCAGCCGAAAATCTCCACAAGCGAAAACGTGGTGAGTGTGGCCTTAAAGTACCAGCTCTGCAGCATCGCAACGCCCGGCCCCATGATCCAGAGCAGAAGGATCGTGACGGCGACGGCCGAGGGCTTACGTTTGACCGTAATCTGCCAAAGGATGACCGCGCCGAAAACGAGCGCGAAAAAGGAGGGGAGAACCGCGACCATGGCGTCCGTTAATGCTGAGGGCGCTTTTTCCACGACGAAATAAAGCTCGCCGGCGAGGTAAAAGGTCTCCCAGACGCCGCGCATAAACCAGCCGACCTGGCCCGCAAGAAACACAATGAGCCACCCGCCCACGCCGCTTTTAAGGCTGGGGTGAGTGATTGCCGGCGGGAAGTTTCTGGAAAACTTCACCAGTAGCCACGTGGGCACCGCGATGATCACGGCAACAAGCGCGTAAACGACGAGCATTTTGAGGGAAAACGCCGTCATCAGAAAATTTTCAACGGAGTTGGGCATGGGTGTGAGTGTTTTGAGTGAAAAGGTTACCGGGCAGGCGTATCAAATTTCAGGCCCTTTTGGCTGCCGACGGCATGGATGTCTTCAAGCGCAAGCGTGGTTTCGGGGATGCCGCAGCGGCACTGGCCGTCCTTCGCGTCAGCTTCAAGCCCCTCGAGAATCCCGCAGTGCTCACCGTCCTTATGGCCGTGGCAGCGCAGTGCAAGCGCCAAAAGGTGCTCACGCAAAAGCTGCAGCTCCTTAATGCGGCGGCTGATGGCGTTCACCTGTTCGGCAATCAGTGCGTGAACCGCTTCAGCCTGCGTTTTGTCGGCAGCATCAAAGTTAAGGAGCTTCGCGATGGCTTCGAGGCTGATGTCAAGACTGCGGCAGTGCCGGATAAAGCGCAGGCGCTCAAGGTGCGGCTCGCCGTAGACGCGGTAGTTGTTGTCTGACCGCACTGCGGGCGGCATGAGGCCTTTCGTTTCATACCAGCGGATTGTTTCCACGGGAATGCCGGTCGCTTTGGCAAGTTCTCCGATACGCATGCGTTTAAAAAAGTGTAAGAAACCAACGATAAGCCCGACAAAATTGTAAAAAGTGCGGGCTGGTGCTTGACCCTGTAGTGACTTCAGGGTTTTCAATGGCGATACCTTAACAAAGATTTGCGGAGTCCGTGGTTATGGCTTCGATTCAAACCGTAACAAATCGCACCGTGGTTTTACAGGTCCCCGAGATGGACTGCCCCGTGGAAGTGGGGGAAATTGAAGAAGCGTTTAAGGGTAATGCTGACGTTGTCAAACTCGCGTGTGACGTCATGAGCCGTCAGGTGACGATGACGGTCAAGCCCACCCTTACAACCGACGCGCTTCTTGCGGTATTTAAAAAGATTTCAATGCCCGCAGAGGTTCTCTCTGAAAAAGCCGAAGAAGCAAAAAACCGCACGCTGACGCTCAAAGTCCCGGCGATGGACTGCCCGGTGGAAGTCGGGGAAATTGAGGAAGCGTTTAAGGGTAACGGTGATGTTGTGAAACTTGCCTGTGACGTCATGAACCGTACGGTCACGATGACGGCCACGTCAGCCCTCACAACGGACGCGGTGCTCGCCACCTTTAAGAAACTCAATATGCCGGCCGACGTCGTTAATGAGGTCGCTGCGGCAGCCGCCAGACGTACGGTGAAACTTAAGGTCGAGGCAATGGACTGCCCGGTGGAAGCCGGCGAAATCGAAGAGGCCTTTAAAGGAAACACCGATGTTGAGAAACTCACCTGCGACGTCATGAACCGCGTGGTGACGATGACTGTGACCGAGGGCCTCACGACCGGGCAGATTCTCGCCGCTTTTGAAAAGCTCGGGATGCCCGCGGAGCCCCTTGAAGACAAGCCTCTCGCGGCCGTGGGCGGCAAAGAACTGAAGCTTTACGTTGAAGCGATGGACTGCCCCGTGGAAGTCGGGGAAATCGAAACGGCACTCAAAGACAACCCCCTTATTGCCGACAAACACTTCGATGTCGTCAACCGCACGGTGACGCTTGTGCTGACCGACGCAAATGCCGACACCGCCGGGATCTTTGCGGTCTTTAAGGCAATCGGGATGTCTGCGGTGGAAGTGAAAACCGCCGGGGGGGCTTCCGAAACGGTGCTTGCCGTGGAGAATATGGCAAGCGACGCGGATGTGAAAGCCGTGCTCGATGTGATCGGGCTTGATGCGGCCGTTGACCGCAAGGCGCAGACCGTGCAGTTTGTGACCGATGCCGAGCACGTTCTCGGCATCATCACACGGCTTAACGAAGCCGGCTGGAAGGCGTCCGTCAAATCCACAAAGACCGATACGGGGATTAAAAAGGACGAAAAACTCCCGTACGCGCGCCTGGGGACGGCTCTCGTGCTTGCCTTTGGCGCGGAAGCCTTGGAACTTGCGGGTACATTCCCCGAGTGGGCCGTGATGGTGCCGGCGCTTATTGCGATTGTTTTAGCCGGTTTCGGAACCATCGAAAAGGGTGTGCTCTGCCTCGTGCGGGGCGTCTTTAACATGTCGACACTCATGGCCGTTGCCGTGACCGGCGCGGCGTGCCTCGGTGCCTGGCCTGAAGCCGCGATGGTGATGACGCTTTACGAAATCGGGGAGATGATTGAGTCTTTGAGCATGACCCGGGCCCGTAAGGCGATCCGGACGCTCTTAAGTGTGGCACCGAATGAAGTTGAAGCCAGAATCAACGGCACGTGGACCAAGATCCCGATTGAAACGGCGCCCGCAGGGACCGTTTACCGGGTCGAGCCCGGGGAGCGCGCCGCTCTGGACGGTGTGGTTGAAGACGGCACGGGTTCGATGGACGAGTCGATGATTACCGGTGAGTCGCTCCCGGTGCAAAAGGCCGCGGGGTCAACGGTGTGGGCTGGAGCCTTGTCGCTTGAAAGTACGCTTGTGATCCGCTCAACCGCCGCCGCGAAGGACTCGATGAGCGCGCGCATCATCCGCGCCGTCGAGGAAGCCGAACAAAAGAAAGCGCCGCTGCAGCGTTTTGTGGATAAGTTTGCGGCGCGCTATACGCCGACCGTCTTTGTGATTGCTCTGGCGGTCGCTATCGTGGGACCCTTGGTGACGGAACTTCCCTGGACCACGTGGATTTATCGGGCGCTCGTGCTTCTTGTCATTGCCTGCCCGTGCGCTTTGGTGATTTCGACGCCCGTGACGATTGTCTCGGCGCTCGCCCTTGCTGCCCGCAGAGGGGTGCTTGTGAAGGGCGGGGTGTACTTGGAAGAGGGGCGAAACCTCAAAAACGCGGCGCTTGATAAGACGGGCACGATTACGCGCGGTGAACCGAAGTTTCAGACGTTGACGCTGATCGGGGCAAGTGATGAAACGAAGGTCTGGCAGCAGGCCGCAAGCCTCGCGGACATGAGTTCTCACCCCGTGAGCCGCGCCGTAAGCGACGCGGCAGAAGCAAAGCACGTGGAGACGCGCGTTGTCAAAGACTTTAAGGCGCTGCCTGGCGCCGGGACCGAAGGCCGCATTGACGGGGCCCTGCTGCGCCTCACAAACCTCAAGTGGCTTGAAAGTAAGGGCCTTGCAACACCGGAAGTGAAGGCCGCCTTTGAAGCGGCACACGCCAAAGGGCAGACCGCCGTGGCGTTAAGCGACATGTTCGGCGTCATGGGCGTCTTTGCCGTGGCGGACACGGTGAAAGACGGTGCGGCAGAAGCGATTGCCGCCATGAAGCGTGCGGGGATTACGCCCTACCTTCTCACCGGGGACAACAGCCGTGCGGCGCAGGCGATCGGGACGTCCGTTGGTATTGCCGCAGAAAACATCAAGGCGGAGTTGCTCCCGGAAGAAAAGCTCTCGCACATTGAGGCGTTGGAAGGGAAAGCGGCAACCGCTATGGTGGGTGACGGCATCAACGACGCACCGGCACTTTCACGCGCCCGCATCGGTTTTGCGATGGGCGTGAAAGGTGCCGACAGTGCGATTGAAGCCGCTGACGTTGCCCTCATGGACGATGACGTGGGTAAGATCGCGTGGTTTAAGCGGCTTTCAGAACTCACGCACCGCACGATGGCGCAAAACATCATCTTTGCCTTGGGCGTGAAGGTGTGCTTTGCCGTAGCGGCAATGGCGGGCGTTGCCACGATGTGGATGGCGGTCTTTGCCGATACCGGTGTGACGCTTCTTGTGGTCGCCTGGGGACTGCGGCTCATGCGTGCGGGCGCCAAAGTGGACGCGATGACGCGCGCTTAAAAACTGAGGTTGAAATAAAAACGCCCGGGAGCTTTAAAACTTCAGGGCGTTTTGCGTAACGGACGCAAAAATCAGAACGTCACGTGATCGGGATCAAGTCCCGAGAAGCAGGCCTGCGGGAGGTTGTCCAAACGCTCCATTTCTTCGGGCGTCAGATTGAAACTGAAAAGTTCCGCGTTTTGCTTCTGGCGTTCGGGGTTAAGGGATTTGGGCACCGCCGCCACACCGTGCTGCAGACACCAGCGCAGCGCAATCTGCGCGGTGGTGACGCCGTGCTGCTGCGCGAGTTCAACGAGCACCGGATGGTGAATCAGGGCGCCGCGGCCTAAAGGCGACCAGGCTTCCACCTGAATCCCGTGACTGCGGCAGAAATCAAAAGTGGCTTTCTGCATGTAGCCCGGGTGAAATTCGATTTGGTTCACCATCGGAACAACTTCAGCGCGCGCCAAAAGGGGCACGAGGTGATGCACGAGGAAGTTACTCACACCGATCGCGCGGACGCGCCCTCTGCGGTAGATTTCTTCCATCGCGCGCCAGGTGCCGGAATTAATGCTCTGCCAGGTCATCGCTTCGCCGCGCGCCGCGGGCCAGTGCATCAAAAAGAGGTCGAGGTAACCGATCTGCAGCGCGTCCATCGTGCGCTCAAAGGCTTCAAGCGTTTCCTTGTAGCCGCGGTCGGTGTTCCAGAGTTTGCTGGTGACAAAGAGTTTGGAGCGGGGCACACCGCACGTTCTCACCGCAACGCCCACGCTTCTTTCATTGCCGTAGATGTGCGCCGTGTCGATGTGACGGTATCCGAGATTCACCGCACTGTGAATGGCTTTGACGAGCACGTCATCGTCGGGAACCTGCCAGGTTCCCAGACCAATGCAGGGCATCGTTACCCCATTGGACAGTTTGAAGCCGCTGGCAATCGTAGGCAAAGCTCTTCTCCCGATAGTAAGGATTATGTTTATGTTAATCACGGTGGGTTGCGCCTGATTCTAGCAAAAGAGATGAGTATTTCCGCTCAGATGCTGAGTTTAGGTAGAACTGCTCAGGCCGCCCGCAGTGCGACTTTCGGGCCGATTAATGCTGTGTTGCGGTCTTGTTTTTCGCCTTCTGCCTGATTCTATAATCCGACAAAACGGCTGAAACGGGAAAGGGGAAAGTGCACCTTCAGCGACGCAGTGCGGTTGCGTCAATACCGTTGTTAGCCTGCCGATGAGAAAACACAGGGAATCAGTTTCGATGGCTTCACATGAATTATGGGGTGCCGTGGCGCCCGCAATTGCGGTGGCGGCTGTGGCTGCCGGTTTTGCCTGGCAGATGATGCGCCGAAAGACCGTTAAACCGAAGGTGCGGCCTGAGCCCATGTCCTGGAAAAAGGATCCGAAGACGGGGCTGCCGATTCCCAATGACGATCCTGCGAAAGGCGCCGAAAAAACGGACGCCGGGGTGGAACGCTTCCGCGCGGTGGGCGTAAAGCGCCCGACGATGCTCGCGGTGACCGCAATCCGGGGGGAGGCGACCGCAGCTGAACTCTTTATTCAGCGCGCTTTCAAAATTGACCGTCCGTTTTGGCGGCCGCTTGACGTGAGCTTTCACGAAAAGAGGAACCTCGACTGCCTCTTTTCCAACGTCAACAAACTCGCCTGGGTGCCGGGCAGTGCCTTTGAACGTCACTTTTATGCCGTGAGTTTCTCGCCGGTACTGGAAGAAGCCCTGCACCAGGGGTTTCATCCGCGTGTGAACGCCACGGCCGCTGACCTTCAGATCTGCGCAATTGATGAGACGGGCACGCAGCTCGGAGAACCGATGCTCATGCCGGATCACTCCTGGGGCGAGCCCGCCAAAGTCCATGCCCTCTGGTGCGCCCTTAATCCCACCGACAAGCAGCATGATCTTGAACCCGAACTCAAAGAAGAACTGCGTGTTTTGGGTGAGCACGTTGAGTCGATCGTGGAATACGTCTCTGCGCTTTCTGCGCGCAACTGGCAGATCCGCTTTAAGGAACTCACGGACCTTGCGGACGACCTCTGCCGCCTGGGTGCTGAAGCAGGGCCCGCGACGGAGCGCCATAGTCGTACGAACGCTATTGAAAAGGTGGTGGACGCGGATTCTCAGCGCATTGACAAGGCCGTTAAAGACAAGCTCGATGAGATGCGGTCCTTGGAAGAAGCCGACCAGGCACTCGTTTACGCGAAGGCCTGCATCGCTGTGCGGGAGTTGATCGTCCGCTTTAAACGGATCCTTGCGATTTTGCGCGTGATCGGCGGGGATACTTTCGAGCATGAGCTTCAGGGGGCCAACAACATGACGCGCGACCTGGAGAATTTCCCGGATGTGCGGCCTTTGATTGAGGCGGCAACGCACATGGCGCATGAGGCTTTAAGCAAAGACTCCAGGAGCATGAACGAGCTTGATTTGAAGCGCGCCGGGGAAATCACGCGGCACGCCAAGGAACTCGTTGAGATGCACGATACGTACTACGACCAACTCAAAAAGGACGTGGACCGCGTGCAGGCGGAGCTTGACCGGTGCCTTGTGCAGCAGACGCATCAGCGCCGCTTTGCGGTGCGCGTGGATGATGCCGGGCACATTGAGGAGATGTACGTCCTTGATGACTGACCGCTGAGCCGTATCGGTCTGCCAGCACTTTGGCTGTTAGTGTTGACCGCAAGCCGGAAGGTGAGGGGCTTTTGCCTTTGTCTCTTCCGGCTTTTTTGTTGCCTGCTTCTAGGGTGTAGGGTATAGCCTGTGAAAGTTAATTAAGAGATTCCCAATTTTCTGTACTACGAGGCATGCGAATCATCGGAAGCGGCTAGAGCTCGCTCTCGTGCCTCGCGCTCGAGCGTCTTCTTGTTCTTTGACCCCTTCGGGCGACCGGGGCCGCGTTTTGGCTTGAGCGGCTCTTCCGATTCTTTGGCCAAGCGTTCGAGTGTAGATTTGTTGCGACTACCCTTTGGGCGTCCTCGTTTGCCAGGAACCGTCACATTGGCTGGGGTCTCTTTGGGAGGGTTGACGGCCAGTCCCAGTGTGGTCAGCAGGTTCATTACCTTTGGAATGGTGTGCACCCAAGCAGGATCGTCGGCTTGCGGCGGCACCGAACCATCGACGCGACGCCACGCAGAGGACAGATCATCCATCAGGTCCGCCCACGAATCGTCTTTAAGCAGGCCGGCATCCTCGGCCTTTCTAAGCATACGGCAAGTGAGAGTCGTCGAAATGAAGTTGATGAATTCCGAACCGATCACAGAGAAGTCGCCCTGAACACTGGTTTGGTCGAGACATTCGCCGTTCTTATAGCGCCGAAATACAAGTTCTATCTGCCAGCGGTCTTCATAGCATCGGTATACGACTTCGGGATCAAGGTCCTGATCCGATTCGAAAACGATGGTGCCAAAGGCTACCTTCTTTCTCAGGTAGGCCACGCTATCGAACTCGTGCTTCTTAGCGTGTTCGGCAAAGGAGTGCTCTTCCAGCTCTGCCTGGTGAGTATCGCGAAACGAGTAGAGGAATCGCTCGCTGCTTAGCTCCGCCTTCTTGAAAAAGACGGCTCGATCGAAGTTCTTCAAGACGCCTTGGAACTCATACATCTCGTGCGCTGCAATGCGAGAATCGTTTCGCTTGAGCGGGGTGAGGAAGTGAAGATCCGGACACTCGCGAAGCTCCTGGGCGATTTGTTTTGGCGGGAATCCCTTGTCGGAGAGGACGATCCCCTTGCGGATGTCGTTGTTGACGATAAAGGCTTGGTAGGACGTCGCGTCGATTGAGTTGCCAGGGAAGACCTCGGCGCAAAGCGGCTCCATGCGTTCGAGATCGTAGGCGTAGATCACGGAGATGTCGCGGCAGCCTTTGACGCGGGCCTTGCGGGAGAAGGCCGACAAGTCGTTGAAGGAACTGCTGTCCTGCTTTAGCGTGCCGTCGATTGCTACATGGTGTGTCTTCTCGACAAGGCTAATCCGCTTTTTGTAGAAGGTCTCCCGTTTAGCGCCGTCTTCCCCGAGCTTTTGCAAGAACGTCGAGATCGTGTTGGCGGACAAGGCGAGGTCTGGGTAGTAGCGGCTGATAAAGGTTCTGCGGTACTCAGTGCCAACCCTGCGAGCGGTGATTTTTGGCTTGAGAACGCGAAGTGACGCCAAAGCCATGATCCGCTGGGCATCGCTTGCCGAATAAACGTCATAGAGATCCTGAAGGAGATCCTCCGAGCAGGAGTGGATGAAGGCGCTGGCGCCGTAGGAAAGCATATCGGGCGTCGCGAGCGAGAGGTCATCATGGAGCGGTACGTAACGGCCGTCGACAATATGACCGATGATTCGGCCGTTGATCGGCTGAGGGTTACCTTTGGGGCCGTACTTGAATCCTGCACGCTCCCGAACTGCATAGAGATTTGCACCCTTGGAGCCGGACTGCACTACCACAGTATTTTTCGGCCGCGCGACACGGCGGATTTCCTCTGGGATCGCCATAATTAAACCTTGAGTTCTTTAGTACTCATATTGTATTATCTGTACTAAGGAATGGCTTAATAAAAATCAAATCTGCAGGGGATTTTTCGTGTCGTTTGTACAAAATGCGGCAAAATTAAGGGCCGGATGCTCGATAACTAGCGATCCGACCCTAAGTTTGAAGAACACAAGAGATCAACCCCTTACTTTTTGGGCGATTCTTAGTTCAGATAATTGGGAATCCGAATATCCCATAAATACGGAAGTTGTACTTCAGATTATCTCATAAAATCCGAAGTAATGATTCAGATTTTATGATTTGGACATGTCAAGCGACATAAGAATTGACCCTCAAAACGACATAAAAATTGACCCACCTCCAAAAGGGACAAAAGAACGGCAACAGCCTCTTCATCGACTGCAGTGACGCCTGTGCTTTGGCTTCCTCCTGAAGCGATTTATCCAAGGCTTCGAGCAATTGGGTGTTTTCTGCTGCAAGGCGCAGATTCTCCGTGTTGGCCTGTTCGAGCGCTCCCTTGAACTTGGCCAGATCTTCCTGCAAACCACGCACCAGCTCATCAAGTTCTTCGAGTCGGCGCTCCTTCTTCTCCACCGAGGCTAGCCTGCCTTTCTGAAAAATCAAGCTGGTGCAAAATTCAGGTTAGCCATGGCCATCCTCCGAGTTTTTTGTTGACGCTAAAGCTTTACAGGATGTCCGTGGCCTTTTGCTATCTACGTGCCGTAAGTCGCTGGCTTGCGCGCGTGATTTTGCCTGAACTTATTTTGGACAGAAGTGGATTTTGCCACGACTGACCTCTCCTCAAGCCTTAAAAGCAGTGGCTTTTCAAGGGACCGCAGGGAAATTCATCATACGAACAGATGAATCCGGACCGGTATTGAAGTCCTCTATCACACAAAACCCGAAATTCCACTCAAACCAGCCACACCGACGGATCCATCTTCCCCGCTAACTGCGTGCAGCGCATGTCGTGCAGCGCCTGAAGCTGTGCCGCAAGGAGCGCGGTCTCCGTCATCAGCAGCGCCTCAATCTCAAAAGGCGTGCCCTGAGCCATAAGTCCAGTGACATCCGTTTCCGACCAAAAGCGCGACAGCCCCAGCGCAGCCGCCTCCGGACTTAATTCGCCTTCGGCCTGCCGCAGGGCCGCCGTCACCGTCTTTTGCATGGTGCTCTTTTCATCCGCCGCCGTGCGAAGCCACATCCGGCAGGGGAGCGCCTCAAGTGCCGCGTCCACCGAACCGAATCCCGCAATGAGCACGGTTTCAGAAAGCCTCACCCGCACCTGTAACGATTCCCCGTACTGATCATGAATCACCCCGACCTCAAAGCCGCGGCAGCTGCCGCACCAAAGCGTCACCCAGGGGCAGGCGGCCGAGCCGTCACCGTGAATCTGAACCCGCCAGCGTTTCCCGAACCACGCCGCGGGATTCATGATGCAGAAACGAACATAAAGGTTGACGAGGTTGATAACCTCCGCTGCCAACGGATGCGAGCGAAACCGTGCGTAGGCCGTGAGTGCCGCGTCGCTTGCTCCCTCAAACGCTTCTTTTCTTCTTGCGAGAAACCCGTCAGGAGCGAAGGCTGCGGCAAGCCAGGTCTCAACAGACTCAGCCTCAAAATCGGCATCAAGAATTCCGACCGTCGCACGGCGGATGATCTCTTTTTCAACGATCCGAATCTTTGCATCGTTTGCCAGCGGCACGCCCGTTTCCCGTGCGCGGCGGATGAGCTCGGTCTCTTTGGCGTCAAGGTTCCCAATCCCTGAGGGCGGCATCCGAATGACGGAGAGAGCAACGATCTCCACGCCGTTTGCCGCATGCTCAAGCTGCCGGCGGTGAACATCGTCACTGCGGCCGACGTAAAGAAGACCGTCAGCGCGCAACTGAATGTAGACACCCTGCTTTACGACGCGCGTTGCGGTATGCAGACTCTCGGTATGTTCAATCATCCAGAGCACCTCGGCTTTAACGTCCCGCGAGAAAACAAAGAACGTTTCAAAGGCTGAGTCCGGCGGCAACGGGCGACTTTCAGACGTCACTTCGCAGGCTTCTGTTGATCCTTTGCCCTCCGGATTGGTGTCTTTCGCGGTCATTGATCCTGTGTTTTTCGTTTCCATTGACATTTATCAGCTTTCACTGCCTCACTTCGCTTTTTATACCTGCCGGATACGGGATGCTTAGCCGGCAAGACGTTTCTCACCAACCCCCGCAATGACTAAGAAAAAGGTTCTCTACCGGCTGTTATTGCCCTTTCTTAACCTCGGGCTTCTTCTCTCGCAGATCCTCATTTTTGTGGGCGGGCTCTATGAGGTCAGGGGCGCGCGGCCGATGACGCAGGCCGAGTGGGAGCGCTATGTCTACGAGCATGACGTCCTTCACCTTTGGGAAGACCCGATGTCCTCGAACAAGGATGACGACATCAATCCCATCTGTCCTTACTGCGGGATGACGCACGATTCGACGATTCTCATCCACGGGCCCGCGTTTGACCATTCGATGACGTCAGAACACTTTTCCGGCATGGACGACTCTCTTTCCGCTTTTCCCGACAACGATCCGTGTCAGATGTCGTAGGCCTTGCCCCCTTCGATCACGCCGTTTCAGCATCAAACCACGGTTAAAAACGATCACCTTTCAGCCGACCTTCTACAGCCATAATTGATACTCTGTTAACAAATTTTCTGTATTTAATAATCATTGATCCTTTAAATTTACTTTAATCTGATGTTTGTCATATTTTTATGACTTAATATTCTTTTATAAGTTCATTTTTAAGACATACTTCTCTCATGAAGTAATCCTCTTATGTAACGCGGAAATATCCATGAAAATCCTGTATTACGCGCTGCTGCCGTTTCTCAATTTTCTCGAGCTGGTTTCAAAGGCTTTGATCTGGGTCGGCGGACTCTATGAAATCCGATGGATTCCGGTTCCTCCGAGCATTCACCGTTCGATCGTCAAACGTGAGATTTTTCGTTCATGGTGATAGTCCGATAATGCTTTCACTGCCTTATCTTTCAAAAGCACCATGTGCAAAAAGCTTCTCCTCTGCTTATTACTCCCGGTCCTTACTGTGCTCGAACTCTTTGCCAAGCTGATGGTATGGATCGGAGAGCACGTCATCATCGAGTCGCGACCGATGACATCCCGGAACCGTCGCCGCATCATCCGTTTTGAAGCAATGCATATGCGGCACCCATGGCCTTAAATTCAGTCCGATCATCTCTTTACCTTCTCCCCACCTTGAGCACCATCGGTCGAGTGCATCATCCGATTCCAATCAATCTCTTTGGGACTGGCTCCCACTTTGTATCCGATGTCCGTCAGTGCTGCCCTTAGTTTTGGATTTGCGGCCGCATTTTCCCGAAGTGTGTTTTGAATAGAAGCGCCGTCTCTGTAACCCAAGCCTGCCAAGAATGCGTTGCGCAAAAAGTAGTTTTTGTCATTGACATCGTCGTGATAAAGCTCACGGGCAGCCATCATCACACCCCGGTTGAAGGCGGCATCTGAGCTCATTGCTCCGACGCGTTCTGCCTGTCTTTCCTGTCCTTGAGCAACCTGAGAACGGAGCTCAGCGCCTCCCATGGCTCCTGAGCCTGCTCTCTGATTAATTGCACGCGCCTCACCAGCGATACGGGTCATGTCCCCCGAAACACGCTGATGTGCAGATTCGCCAAACCCTGGCACCATCTTTAGCTGATCGTCCGCCACATCCGCGTTTCTTGCTGTCGCTGACGGCATGACCCCATGCCCGAAGGCATCGGTGGGCTTGGCACCATCGACAACAGCTTCAAAGTGTCTGGCCGCCGTCTTCTGGCGTTCCGGAGCGGAAGACATCGCTCGCAATGCCGCTTCAGGAGAACCGTAGTCAGCAATTGCTCCACGCATCACCTCGTAACTGTCATCAACCACAGCACGGCTGCCGGCGTCTTTTGACTGCGAAAGATTCGCTGACGAACTTTCCAAGTCGGAATATGAGCGCAACTCAGTTCTTTGCGAACTTCTCGCACGGGAACTCCCTTGTCCGGATGCAACACTGTTCATTCTGCTTACGGAGTTCACATCCGAAAGACCTTGACTCGTACCGACAGAGGCCGATCTCTGAACGCAGGCCGCGCCGTCACCGCCGCGGGCGGCACGGTCTCAGTTCTCACCGGCCCCGCCGCAACCATCGCGCGCGCCTTTCGTGACGCAATGTCTGATACCCCCGCCGCACCCCGGGCGCTTTTTACTTCAGACACGGACGGCAAACCCCTCACGGGTTTTCGCCTCGGGCAGGAAACCGTGACGCTTCCGGGGACAGCGGCCCCGGCGCTTCTTGCGGCCTTCGGGCGGGCTTTGACGCGCGTGCGGGAGATGCTCCTCTCGGCCCCTGAAACCGCGCCCTTTTTTCTCCTCGGTACAACGGACGTCCGCTTTACGGAACGGACGCGCTTTACGGCGGTCTTTGTGCCGCTTGCCTTCATTGCGCTTTCTTACGGTCTGTGGCTCTCCGAGCTTACGGCCTCAGGGCTCATCCGTCCCGTGCCGCCCGAAATCCGAAGAAAAAACCTTCCCCGCGGCGTTGCCCTGCGGCGCGACGCGTCAGCCGACCGCCTCACGGCCGGCGTGCTTCTCAACACCGCGCGCTTCATGAGCTTACCGGTGACGAAACAGCACACTGCGCTTTTAACCGACGAAAAAACACTCGTAAACGACGCCATGAAGCCCCTCACGCCCGCGGCCCTCAAAGCCAAAGAAGAACCGCAGATCCCTCCCCGGCTCCTACAGCCCGCCGTGACCGAGCGCGACGAAGCGGTTTTGGCCGACGCGTTTCCGGAGAAACTTCCCGCAAAACTCAAGACCATGACGCTCGTTGACCTTATCGAACACTTTGTGCGCACTGAGCGCTCAAAGTAAGACTGATGACTCACCAGGAAAGAAACCATGTCACGACTGAGGACACTTAATACCGGGGCCGACGAAAGCACCGCGGCCGACACTTGGCGCGATGCGCTCGAAATGAAAGCGGCTCTTGCCTGGAGCGCCGCGGGGACCCTGACGGCTGCAACCGGCATGATGACTGATCCCGCCGCCCTGATTCCGGCCGCCGGAGCCTTTTGGATGGCGGCCGTGCGCGGGCACCAGGCTTACAGCGTTCTCAGAGCCCGGGCGTCTCTGGCGGGCCGCGGGATGCTCCTTGAAAACCGCAAGGCGTTTGCCGGACGCATGCGGCCGGTGCTGGAACAAGGCCGGATCTGGTTCGGGCGCGGCTTTCTCTGGCAGCCCGAGCACAGCCAGAAGCTCTATGAACTATCAAAGATTGACGCCGCGCGCCTGATTCCGCCCCTCTGGATCACCAGGCGCCTTTTGGGCCGCTCGATCAAAGACCCCGACACGATCGGACAGGGATTTATTCACGGGGTGAGCCTCACGGAATCCGACCTCACCGTGGCCGAAAAAACACTCGAAGGCGGAACGCTCATCGTGGGGACGACGCAGGCCGGAAAAGGCGTGCTGCTCACGTCACTCATTACCGAGTCGGTCCTGCGGGGCGACACGGTGATTGTGCTTGATCCCAAAAACAGCGGCAGGCTCAAAGACGCGCTTTTTAAGGCCGCCGCGCTTGCGGGGCGCGAAGCGCCGCTTGTTCTTGATCCGGCCCTCAAACACGAAGGCGTTCTTTTAAATCCCCTCACAAGCTATGCGCGGCCCTCGGAACTCGCGGGGCGCCTCACCGCCGTCATGACCGAAGAAGGCCCCTTTAAGGCCTTTGCCTGGTCGGCGGTGCACACGGTCGCCTCGCTTTTTGATTTTCTCGGAGAAAAACCCACGATAGCGTCGCTGAAAGCCGCGCTCACCGACGGCCCGGGCGCGCTTTTACTGCGCGCTCTCACGCGCGTTTTGGGCACGGAATCCGTCGCGCGGGTTACGGAAGCCGCCACGCTTTCCATGAAGTCAAGGGAAACCGTGATTACGGAACTTCTGGCGCTTTATGAAAAAGAAGGCAGGCGCCATCCCGTGATTGACGCGGCTGCGGCCGTCATGCGCCACGATCCGGACCACTACGCCAAGATTACCGCAAGCCTCATGCCGGTTCTTGAAATGCTCACCTCCGGGCCCCTGCGGCGCATTTTGTCGCCGCAGGATACACCCGAAGAAGACACGCAGTCCCTGCGCGTCGATACACGGCCCGTGGTGTCGCTTGCCGCCATTGCACGCACCAAAGGCATCCTCTACGCAGCGCTCGATTCGCTCCCCGACCCGACGCTCGCGTCAGCCCTGGGCTCCATTCTCACTGCGGACCTCGCGTCTTTGGCCGGTGAACGCTACCGCACCGGTAAAACCGGCGAGCGCATCGCGCTTTTTGTGGATGAGTGCTCCAACGTCATCGCACGGCCTCTGATTGAACTTTTAAACAAAGGCGCGGAAGCCGGGGTGAGGACCACCTGCGCCATGCAGACCGTAAGCGACCTCGCGGCGCGCCTGGGAAGCGAGGCCGCCGCACGCATGGCGCTCGGGAACTTCAATAATCTAATTGCCCTTCGCACCAAAGACCGCTTCACGCAGGAATTTGCCGCAGAAACGTTCGGGCGGACTTATATCGCCAACGCCGAAAGCAGCGTGAGCTCCACCGCGGACGGCAACGCCCTCACCTTTACCGCGGCCGTCACGCGCCGCCGCACCTCCTCGCGCGAGGAACTTGTGCCCGCGGACGTTCTGGGAAAACTTCCCAACTGCGAGTTCTTCGCGGCGCTTGCGGGCGGAAAGCTCGTCAAAGGCCGCATTCCGATTCTTATTGACTAAGCCATGCGCACGTTTTGTCTTTTGTTTTCAGCCGTTACGGCCGCCTGGGCGGCGCTTATTCTCAGTGTGTCCCCGGAGACTGCCGGGCTGCTTGCCCGTGATCTCGGCGCGGAAAATGCTCTGCCGGTTTTCACAGAAGTAAAGCTCCGGGTGATTGCCTTCACGGAAAATGCCTCAGAAACCGGCTTTTCCCTTGAGCCCGTGCGCGGGTTTCTTCTGGAAAGGCTTACCGCGGCCGAACTGCTACTCGCCGCGGGACTGATGCGGCTTAAAGCCTCGCTTGCGCTTTTAGCCTGTGCCGCCGTCATCATGCTTGCGTCCGTCTACGACGGGCTGGTCGTGCGACGCATCCGCTCGATCACGCAGCGCGCGCCGCGCCCGATGTTAAGTCTCAAGGCCGCGCATGCGGCGCTTATCCTTGGCTTTACCGCCCTCAACGTCTTTTTCCTGCCGCTGGTGGGGGCTGAGTTTTGGGCGTTTGCAGTGCTTTTGGCCGCAGCGGTTTTGATGAATGTGTGGGTGCGGGAGTTTCACCGCTTTAAATAACGGGCTGCAGGAGATGTTGCGAAGCAGGAGCGGATCGGCGGGCAAAAAGAAAGCGCCGTCATCCGCCTCATTTTCTCCTGGAAGTCAGAGGTTTCAAAACGGCGCTCTGCGGCCCGGAGGGATCAACCGCCCTACGCTGAGCCCAGGCATTAGGCCGGGTCAGAGATCAATCCGAGCTTTCGTTTTCTGCAACTCATTTTATCGGACAGAGCCGTAAATTCAAAAATTCAGTTCGCCCCTTTTTTCTGAGGCAACGCCTGCGACGCAAAGGCCTGATGCCCGCCGCTCAGCGGGTTTTCCTTACCCGATCCTCCGGAGAACCGGCCTCCGGCGCTTCGTGTTTTTTCCCGAATCAGAAGGCTGCCGTCAGCAAGCGCTTCGATCCAGACTTCTTCGGCACTGACCCAAAACCCTTTCGGGAGAATGACGTACTGCTCGTCGCCCACATTCACCACCTTGGCAACGGCGCTTTTGGTTGCTGTGTTTTTGCTCCGCCTGATTTCTTCCGGCTGAGGCTGCGATGTCTTCCGGTCAGTAAGCGGCACAAACTCCAGCCGGCCGCCCTTGTAGCGGAGACGCGATAGTGATGAAGCTCCGGGTATCGGGCCTTAAAGTCCTCTTTAAAGATAATTTCCACGCAGTCCGTCTTACCGGCAACAGGCAGGCATTTTCCGACCGAGCGGGAATCGCCTTTAACGCGCGAAGGGTGCTTTTTAACCGGATCCCAGACATTTTTGTATGTCAGGACGTACTTATTGGCGCCGGAGCCGTTGATGATGAAGGGCGGCAGGACAGGAGGTGTCGGAGAAGGCATGATCTCGGTATGGGTGGCGAAGCGGAGCTCAGTCCGCAGGGTGCTCAGATTTTGTAATTTATCGGGGCGTTCTTCGGCTAATCGATACTCACTACGGTTATTCAGACTCTTTTCGTCTTGTGTGGATTCTCAGCAATAAGCGCCGACACCTGCTCTACCCCTTTAAGCCAATCAACTATTAACGGCTCACGATAGCCGATCATCGTCAGGCATAAAGCCAATATCCGCTCAAGATTCTGGCTGAACACTGGTTCGCAATGGGCAATCCTGTTTCTGAACTTTCGAATTTCATTGGCAGCATTATGAAATCGAATCATGAGCTCTGTGTCTTCAACATCTTCCGGAGCATACGGAAAATATTTACGGATATTTCCCTGCCAAAGGTGTTGACCTGGATTTTTCACAAAACAGCCCTGCCAAAATGCAAATTTTGATGACGAAATTACGCCGTCAGAAGAAAGTGCCCCATGTATTTTTACGTCATCAACAACCGCGCTCGAAAGCATGTGCTTCATTTTGTCGTTCAGAGTCCTCTGGAATCTGAAACTCTCGTACCAATTCTGGTTATATACACTAATCAGCGCTTCGCCCACCGCATTACGCAACACTACCTCATAGGTTTGCAGGACAGTCCAAAATGCCGCACTGATTTTGAGATTCCAGGTATAAAGACCAAGCACTTCATCAAAACACACAGTACTGCCGTAGTATGGTTGCAAGCGGGCCTGGGAAAAAATTTTGGTAAAAACAGGCTTGGAAATGGTTTGAACTTTTTGATCCATGTCTATTGATTTTTTTATAGTTCCTGTATACAGTGTCGGTGAGCGCTTCAGGGACTCGTATTGTCGTAAGACATTCCCCTGTTGACAAGGCAAACCCCGTACGCAAGTGCGGGGTTTGTTCTATCTCGAGCATTCTCGAGTTCCGGTTTACCTTCCTGACAACAATTTGACGCAGTCTTACCGTACTGTTTTCAGCAGCTTACACAACTAGACATACATATTCAAGATTCCTCTGCTATTTTGAATTTGTACCTGCAGTTCTGTAAAACGCATCCCGTGCGCTTCGGGGACTCGCATTGTCAAAAGACATTCCCCCGTTGACAGAGGCAAGCCCTGCGCGAAAGCGCGGGGGTTTTGTATTTCCGGGTTGTTTATTTCTCTGTCACTTCCGCAGATACATCCGCTCTTTCTATCCAGCCTTTCAGTCCCGCCCTTCCACTCAAACCGGCAAAAAGCCTCAGCTCCCGATAGACCCCGTCTCCACAATCCTTTTTCCCTGCTCCATATAATAAAAACGCCATTAGGGTCGCCGATCCTCGCGTCGGCAAATTCTCAAAATTCAAAGTAACAAAGGGAGAAAGAATGAGAAAAGCAGCTTTGTCCGCCTGCTTCTTATCCGCAATCGTTTTAGCCGGCTGCGGCAGCATTCCGCGCGGAGCCGACCGCCTCAATATGATCACCGAACAGGAAGCCAAAGCCAACAACTGCGTGCTTCTTGACAAGGCCGGCTCGATATCTCTGATTCTTATCAACGGCTCCAAGCGCAACACCCAGGCAGCCGTCCGTAAGGCGCTCACCGTCAAGGGCGCTACGCACGTGGGCTACACCAAGGGCGTTCCCGGCACAACCAATGTGCGTATGTTCGTCTGGTCCTGTCCGAACCCGAACCTGAAGACAAGCGACCCGAAGGTTGCCGCCTGGCAGAAGGATTATCTCGGCCACGAGTAGCCTCCGGACAGTCTCTCAGTTGCCGGTTAAAGTGGCGGTTGTGTTGTCAAAACCCGACAAAATTTCTTTCCGTGATAAATCAATTTACAGGAGTCACGGAAAATGCGATACTCTGACGAATTCAAAAACCACGTTGTTTCACGCCTTTTGACTGGTGAGGTTACCATCCCTCAGGCTCAAGAGCAGTATGGCGTTTCGACCTTCAGTCTTCGAGAATGGCGTAAGAAGGCGTTGAGCCAAGCCAGCGAGTCGAGCCCGGCACTTTGCACCTGGAGGTAGATGGTGGGCAGAATGGTTTTGTCATTGACGGAGCCGTCATAAGTGCAGGCATAAACCACGTCCCCGGTCGCGTGATCGCACACCGCAATGTAATTAACCTGACGCAGGTGCGGATCCTGTTTCGCATGCCCCCACGCAGCCTCTTTAATCGTCGTTGAATAGGTCGAGATACCGGTGCTGTCAAATGACAGTGTCAGAGGCTCTTTGCTTTGGCAGAGGGCACGGTCATAACGGCGCTTGTAATAGTTTTCAGTCTTGGTCAAGTCAACCGTTTTGAGCAACTCCGAAATTCGACGTCCGTCAATCGGACGAATGTTCGGCAACCAGACCTGAGGAACCCAGTCTTCAAAGTTCATCATGGCTCCCTGTCCGTCAAGCTTATAAACGGCTAAAGCCAGCAGATAACGTGCATCTTTTTCACCGCAGACGGCTTTGAGGTCCTCGTACATTCCCGATTTAAGCGCAAACTGCCAAGCCGCCCAAGTTACGCCGACACGAATGTTTTCGTCGCTCCAGCTGATGTCCTCAGCGTCCTGATCAGCAGGAAATAAGAAATCCAGCAACTTCAGGATGGCGAAATTGCTGGATTTTCAAAGGCTTGATAAATTTATTTGCCCCACCGTTGAACTAGATCATTATGTTCATCATCTGGCGATACGGGAGTTTGGGCTCCCCCGTTGGCAAAGGATAACCCCCGGGACCAAAACCCGGGGCTTATTCTTTGAAAAGCCCGTGAATCACATTCCGCAGCTCAGATCACCGTCCGTTAACGGCGACACTGCTTCTGGGCGTTCACGCGGATTTCTTTCTCAAGATTGCGGATCCAGCGGTTGTAGTTGCGGTGAATCTCCACCGTACCGTGCTTATTTTTCTCGTAGCTCAGACCGTAGGAGCGCAGGTAGTTGATCTTAAAGGAGGTCGGCGTGTACTTCACCTCAATTTCGGCAAAGAACTTGCTGCCGCGGGCGTACTTTAAAACCGTACGGCCTGCGGTTTCCTCAATGACTTCCCACTTATATTCCAGAGCGGCATCAAACACGATGTTGCGCATCTTCGCAGGCGTTGCCGCACAGTCCACCTTTGTCGCGGGAAGATCTAGCATTTCAGCGGCACTCACGGCGCCGGCGGCGGCAATTCCGGCCGCAGCGGCCAAAGCGGAGACAATCAGTTTCTGCATTTATTAAGTTTCCTCGGGACCAAAAAATCACTGACTGCTGCCTCGGGCCTCATCACCAATGTCAAAACCAACACCGCACTGATGCCCACGGCGAGCGTCACACCGAAAAGATGCAGCGCAGGCGTCGCGGAAAAGGCCAAAAGTCCGAACGAAAGGATTGTACTGACTGCCGCGAGAAAGACGGAAAATACGCCGGTTCTGTTGCCGGGATTTCCGTAAAGCATCACGGCGTAGTCAACACCCAGGGCAAGCACCAACACCAAGGGCATCACGGTAAATAGTGTCAGAGGCAGCCCCGCCCACCCCATCACGCCCAAGACCGTCACCACAGAAAAGGCAACGGGCAAAACCATCCGCACGGCACGCGCCCGGTAAATCACCGCGAGAATCACGGCCATCAGCGCAAAGGACAACACCAGCACCACTGAAAGCGTCTCGCGCCAGAGGGCAAGCGACGCGCTGATTTCGCCGGTGGTGTTGACAAAGGAAACCCCGTCGCCCAGGCGCTCTGCTGTCGCAGCCAAACTAGGCAGCGCCGCGGGCGTGACGCCAGAGAGCATCACAAGGGTTTCGGTGTCGCTGAGCCAAAAGCGCGCAAGTTCCCGGGCAAGCGGCATCGCAAGCCACGCTTTCACCCCTAAAACGTCCGGGGCTTCGGGCGTTTGAGGCTTTAACAGAGCACCGAGTGTTTTACCTGTGAGCGCCAGAGCCCGGGCATCGGCCTCTGACACCAAAGCGCGGTTTTTTGCCTGAACGGAAGCCGGCGTCAGAATCCCCAGCCCCGTCTGAAAGTCTGAAATCACGCCCTTGACGCGTAAGGCTTTGAGCTGCTTCGTAAGCGTCAGAGCACGTGTGACGGTTTCATCGGACGTTGCCCCCTTAACCACAAAAAACTGCGCAACCGAAGGCATCGGAAGGATGCTTTCCATGCGTTTAAGTTCATGCGCGGTCTCAGGCGTCAGTGCCGTTAAAAGCCGCAGCTCATCCGTGGTCTGAAGCCGCGGGATGCCCGCAGCAAGCGCCAAAAGAACCGCCAGGCCCGTGAGTTTCACCCAGCGCTTTTGTCCGGGACGCGCAAGGCCCGCCAAACATTCAGAGAGGCCCGCCGCCACCGCAGGCATTCTCCCGGCCTTGGATATGAGCGGCAGCACCAGAAGAACCGTGAGCCAGGCGCACACAAGGCCCGTGATGCAGAAAAGCGCCATTTCCCTGAGGCTTGGCATCGGAACCATGAGCATCGCGCCGTACCCCGCAACCGAGGTTGCGAGCGAAACGGTGAGGCCCCGCGCCAGTTTGTCGCGCGCCGCCTTGGGGTCGGGTTCAGCCAAAAGTTCCGCGCGGTAATGAAACACGTAGTCTGCGGCAATGCCCAAAAGCGTCATGCCGAACACCAGCGTTATCACGTGAATGCCGCCGAAGGTAAGCCACACCACGGCAAAGGCCGCCGTAAAACTCACGGCCAGCGTTGCAAGGATCTGAAAGACCGCCCGCACGCTGCGCAAAAAAACAAGGATCAAAAGCGTGAGCGCCACAGCGGACACCGTCCCCATGAGGCTCGACTCCCTTGAGGCCCGGCCGACCGCGTGTTCCGCAATGAGCGCGGGCCCGAAGGCAAGCACTTCGCTCCCCTCACTCACCTTCTCTGCGGCAGCCCTCGCCTGACGCAGGGCCTCAGTGACGGGCGTACCGTCCGCGGCCGTCAGCGCCCCGGTTTTAACCGTCAGAACCACCCAAGGCGCTTTTCCGTCAGGGTCCGCCGCCAACATAAACCCGTCTTTTTCCGTAAAGCGCCTGAGGGCAGCGGCTTCGGTGAGGACCCCCGCAAAAAGCCCCAGGGGATCGTCGGCCCAGGCTACAGGCGACACCGCCACCGGCCGGTAGAGTTCTCTGAGCGCACGCTGAGTGAGCGCCGCATCATCGGCCGCGGCAAGCCACGCACGCTCCTCGTCCCTTATAAAGCCCGTACGGTAGGGTGTGAGCGCCTTCACAAGGGCCCGCGCGTCGCGCGCAGGGTTCACGTCAACCGTGAGCCCTGCTTTTGCCAACACCCCGGTCACGGTGCGCGCTGCGGCCGCTGTGTCCTTTTCATCCCCGGCTCTCACAAGCACCACAAGCTTCTGCGCGGCGGCGTCCGAAATCCCGGAAAAAACGGCACTTGAGGACTGTGTGACGTCGTCAGCGGGCAGCATCGCCCGAAAGTCCGTGCGGATCTTCGCGGGGGTAAAGGAAAGGGCAAGCGCCAAAACCAGACACACAAAGACCGCGACCCAGATGAGTGCCGCGCACCTTGCCGCACGGGTGCTTGCGCTCATTTGAGACTCTCAAGCCGCGCTTTATCGACGGCAGACAATGCGGGCGGAACCTGAGGGGCTCCGAATCGGATGTTGGTAATCGTCCCCGACGTGAGGGCAAACTGAACGCGCGTGACCGACGCTGCGCCCTCGGTGAGCACTTCCGTCACCCATTGGCTGACGGTGGTGTCCTTGGGCGAGGCAATCATCGTCCACTTGGTTTTGGTGCCCGTGACCGTCACGAAAAAGCGGTCTTTAAGAAGCGAAAAGTCCCCGGCCATCAGCTGCGCTGCGACCGCGTAAAAGCGCTCAGCCCCGGGCAGCGCCTTCACCTGCCACGCGCCCTTTTCGTTCAGCGCCCCGGACTTTGTTTTGGAAAAGCCGATCACGTCCTCAAAAGGCGTCACGGTGTGCCAGAGAAGCCCCGTGTTTTCCACAACCGTCACGCGTCCGGTGCTCGTTAAAGGCACCGGCACCGAGGGCGTTTTTTTTACCATTTTGAAGTCCGCGGCAAAAGAGGGCGTCTTTGCCGCAACGGCAGCGATCTCATCGAGCGTTACAGCCCGGGCCTCTCCCCAAAGCGACGTCAGCAGGGTAAGCGCCGCCAAAACCAACCGCCGTTTCATGGATTTTCCTCCGCACGTTTAGCGTGCACGCCATGTGCATCGTTTGCCGCCTGATGCCAGAAGTCAAAGAAATTAAACCAATCAAGGGGCTCCCTGGCGAGTTGCTGCGTGAGAAACGCGGCGTAAGCCCCGGCCGCGCGCGCAAAGTACGCGTTGCGCTCCCTGCGGCCCACATTTTCGGGGTCCGCGAGTTTTTTAAACGTGAGGTGATACTTTGCCCCGACACCCCCGCTGTTGCGGGTACAGACCATCGCCCACAGCGGGCACTTTAAAAGCAGTGACAGTAAGGCCGGACCGCTTGGAAAAGGCGCTGCCGTGCCCAAAAACGCGGCGTGCGTTACGGCCTGGGACGCAACCGGAATCCGGTCCCCCGCAATCACGAGAAAGGCCCCGGAGGCCACCTTGTCCGCGAGTTCAATTGCGACAGCGGGCGTTAATTCCGTCACCTCGATGTGATTTACCGCAAACGCCGGATTGATGCGCGCAAGCATCCGGTTAAATTCCTGAGCGTGCCGCGTGTGGGTTAAAACATAAAGGCGTGAGGGATCGGCCGTTAACGCCTGACACAGTTCCAGGCACCCGGTGTGCGCGGTCACGAGTACCGCCCCCTTTCCAGAGGCAAGTAAGGGTTCCCGTCCCTGCACCTTCAGGCTTTCCTTACCGAAATAACCCGCCACCGCGAGCAACTTATCCAAGACCGTATCGGCAAAATGAAAGACGTGCGTGAGCGTCGTAAAAACCGTGGGGCGGCGCTTCAGAAGCCCCGCCGCAAAAGCACGCTTTAAATAGTCAAGGCTAGCGGCCCTCACACGGGGGAGCATCAGCCAGTAGACCGCGACGACGGGCCAGAGGCTGAGCCAAAAAAGGGGCCTTCCTCCGAGCCTGAAAAACCCGTACAGAATCCGGATTCCCCAGACAAAGGTGGTTTCGCGGATCCCCGCCCAGTGCACTGTCCTATCCGTCATACGTTTTTCCGGCGGAGAAGCTCGGGGAGCCTTACGAGCATCCCGAAAAAAAGCCGCGTGTGCACGCAGCTGATCCGCACGTTGTCGGCAAAGGCATGAAAGTGCGAGATGCCGTCAGCCGGATAGGTCACCCCCACAGGGCGGTTGATGACCGGCGTGTCAAGCCAGAGAAGCCTCACCAGCACTTCGACGTCAAAGTCCATCCTGAGACCCATGCGGGCGTCAAAAAGCTTCACCATCGCTGACAAAGGATAGACCCGAAACCCGCAGAGCGAATCTTTGACGGCGCCCGAGAGGCCGTTGATTTTCACCCAGAGGTTACTCACCTCCCGCCCCTTTTTGCGCGCCAAGGGGGCTGAGGCGTCATAAACGGGATATCCGCAGATGAGGGCCTCGGGCTTTTTTTGCGCCGCATCGAGAAACCCCGCAGCGGCCCTGAGGTCATGCTGGCCGTCGGCGTCCACCTGCAGCACGTGCGTGTAACCGTCAGTGCGTGCCCGGCGCATGCCCGCCATCACCGCGGCGCCCTTGCCGCCGTTTGCCTGCCTCATTAGCGCTACCGGAAACGGATACGTCTTTGCGGCAACGGCGTCCAAAACCGCCGCACACTTTGCGTGCGAGCCGTCGTCCACGAGAATCACGGGCCAGTGTCGGGCAAGCCTCTCCGTGATCTCCGCAATGCACAGATCGTGGTCATAGACCGGAATCACGATGACGGGACGAAACTCAGGCATCGGCTTTCCCTTCAAACATAAGCCTGCCTTTGCCAAAAAGCGCACCTTGGGTACCCACCCAAACGAAGTCAACGGCGGCTTTTCCGGCAACGCGCGTCATCGTCACCACGACCGTTGTGTTGGGCCGCACGGGCTGCATGAACTTGAGGTTTCGGATCCCGGAAAAAAGCCCGATACGCCCGAAAACCGCCTCACTCATTCTCACGGACCACTCGGCCTGACAGACGCCGGGCAAGAGGGCAAACTCCGGAAAGTGCCCTTCAAAATAGGGGCTCTTCGCGGGCACCGTCAAAAGAATTTCCGCCGCATCGCCCTCTCTTTTGGCCACCGCAAACTGCACCGTGCGGGGGTCAAAAAGGCGCGTTAACGCCTCCATCGTGATTTTGCCCATGGAGTTTTGCGGGAGTTCCGTCACAAACCGCCAGCGCCGCGGCAGACACACGGCTTCAAAGGATTGCGCCAGAACGTGCCGCAGGCGCTTTACGAGTGCGGCCTTCCCTTCACTGCGCAATGCCTCAAGCCCCGCCTGCGTTAACTCCGCAGCGACCGCAAGCGTACGGTGGGCGTCGGGTAACTGAAACGCGCGGGCCGCACTCACAATCCCTGAGTCGGTCAACGCCTTTTCCATGGCTGTCAGCGACACCCGCTTTTCCTCGACCTTCGCGATACGGTCCGCGCGCCCCAGGTGTTCAAAGGAAAGGCCGTCGGGTAACGGCGCAATTTTGTCGTTTGTGCCTTCCCAGTCTGCGTGATAAAGCTGCTCGCTTTTTAGTGCCAAAAGGCCGTCAGCGCACTTCCAGACAACGCCCGGCAGCGCCCGCCAGGCCGTGCCCGTCATCGTTCCATCAGAGGCAACGCCGCGGCTACGCCAGGCAATGCCCCCGGACTCCGAGCTCCCTAAGAGTTCCACGGGCGAGAGGCCGGTGAGCCGCAGACAATCCCTCACCCCGTTTTCCGCGAGGGGCCCTCCTGAAGACATCACAATCTGCAGCCGCCCCTTCGTTTTTTCCCAGTCGGGGGTTTCAGGAAGGCGCGTCAGATGCGCGGGACTCGCGATCCACGCCGACTTTTCAAAGCGGCCTGCAAGGTCAATGACGCCTTCAGGCGTCGTCACCCGCCTGTGCCAGACGGGCCGGGCGGAAGCAATCGGCCAGAGAAGGAAAAAAAGGAGCCCGTAGATGTGCTGCTGGCTTACGGTTGAAAGAATGACGGCATCGGGATCAACGCCCGCGTCAGACTGGCGCTTTTCAATGCTTTCAACTTCACAAAAAAGCTGCCGCAGACGCTTAATCACCGCCGTGGGGGTGCCCGTTGAGCCGGAAGTGAAAAGTTCGAGTAGTTCCGCGTTTTCCTCAAGCACTCCGAACTCGCACTCCGCGGCGGCGACCGGTTCGATCACTGTGAGCCCGCTGTCCCCGGGGAAGTCCCCGGCTGCGGCGTCGGCAACACCGGCTCTGAGCCTTGCGCACGTCGCGGGCGTCGTGTCCGCGGGAAGCACCGCGGTAACGCCTGCCGCCCAGGCGCCAAACAGTGCCGCCGAGGAGGTAAAGATTTCCGGCGAAAAGACCGCGGCGCGCTTTACGCCTGCCGCTTCAAAAGCCGCCTTGTAGCCCGCAGCGGCGCGCCGCAGATCCCCGAAGGTTTTCACGCCCGCGCTGCTCACGCACCGCGTATCGGTCTCTGTCCGCTTTAAGACGTCCCTCACCGGGACAAAGCTCTCCGTTGTCATCTTTGATTCCTTCTAACCCAAAGCCTCACGGCATATTCGCCCGCAAACATGAGGCCCATTGCAATGTAGGAAATAAGCCCGTTATAAAGCGCCCACCACGCGTCGCTGCGGTTTAGCGCACTGTCCAGAGCCACCGTGCCGTTTGCGAGAAAAAAGACGCACCAGGCGACGGTAACCCTGCGGCAGTAACATACGGCTGAGGGCGGCAGATCCGGCGTCTTCATCCGGGCAAAGCGCTCGACCGCCGGTGTTCCCGC
>OMAQ01000329.1_pt1 | contig 27929 bp, 20 predicted proteins | sample 1673461 | NCBI WGS metagenome assembly OMAQ01 (sample SAMEA103958112, study PRJEB25191) | human gut metagenome | biome: human-associated habitat [ENVO:00009003]; feature: intestine environment [ENVO:2100002]; material: feces | place: Germany | collected 2013/2015
CTCCCCGCTTTCCATGGCCCGGGCGATGGCCTCGCCATAGAATTGGTACCCGGCCTTCAGCACCTCCTGCTGCACCTCGTCCATGCTCCGGAACAGGCCGAAAATGGGCTTGGCGGAGCAGTCCAGCCGTGCGGCCAGACTCCGGGCCGTCAGGGCCTCGGGGCCGGACTCCCGGGTAATGTCCAGGGCGGCCCGGATGATCTCCTCCCGGGTGAATCGGACTTTCGGCGGCATAAGCGTATCCCCTCCCCTTCCCGTTAAATAACTAACGTTGCGCAACATGCGTTTCTTATTATAGTGCAAAATAGCCCGTTGTCAAGAAAAAGTTTCAGAGGCCGGGGGCCAAGGGTCAGCAGCCGCAGCCGCAGCCGTTGTTGTTGTTATTATTGCCGCAGCCGCAGCCCCAGCTGCCGCAGTTGCCGCACAGCAGGAACAGGATGATGATGGCGATGATGATCCACCAGCAGCAAGAAGAACCCTGATTGCACATAAATGTTAGCCTCCTATGAAGAATGTGGACCCGTGGTGGGGTCTCATTCCCATAGTATGCCGGGGCCGGGGAAAGGTGCGGTCAGCTGCGGGAAATGCGGTAGCTCAGGGTCAGCAGGGTGTCCACAAAGTGGACGTCCTCAAAGAACACGCCGGGGACCTCCGTGGACAGCTCCACGTTGGTGAAGTTCCAGAAGCCCCGGATGCCCAGGTCGATAAGCTGGTCCGCCAGGGGCTGGGCCACGTTCTGGGGCACCGTCAGCACCGCCACGTTGGGCCGGTAGCGGGCCACATACTCCGCCAGCTGGTCCATGGGGCGGATGGTAACGCCCCGGATCTGGGTGTCCACCAACGCAGGGGACACGTCGAAGGCGGAGTCCACCTGGAAGCCCACCTTTTCGAAATCGAAGTTCTGCAGCAGCGCATGACCCAGATGGCCCACGCCGATGATGATAAGCCGGTGGCCGTTGTCGATGCCCAGAATGTGGCCGATCTCGGCCCGCAGCTCCGCCACGTTGTAGCCATACCCCTGTTGGCCGAACTCGCCGAAGCAGCTGAGATCCTGGCGGATCTGGGAGGCGGTGATGTCCATTTTGTCCCCCAGGGAGCTGGAGGAGATGCGCACCACGCCCTTGTTGTACAGGTCATCCAGATACCGGTAATACCGGGGCAGCCGGTGGATGACTGCGTCAGAAATTTTTTGCTTTTTCATAGAATCTTCCTCTTCTTACCGGAACAACCGGCGGTTTATCCCCTCCGCCGGGTCCTCTCCACATAACTTATGGGTATTGTACAACAAACGCCTATACTTGTCAACTTTTTTAACAATCTTTTTTTAAAATTTTCCTTTACAATTCGGGCAAAACCTGTTATAATCCTTTGAGTCGAAAGTGAATATGCGCCCGTAGCTCAGCTGGATAGAGCGTTAGACTCCGACTCTAAAGGCCGCTGGTTCGAATCCAGTCGGGCGTACCAAAATATTTTCCCCCTGCTTATGGCAGGGGGAAAATATTTTATTCAATTGTTTCCACCGGTAATGGGTTCATGTTTCCCACCCACTGGTGAAAAAACGCGGAAGCTTGGTTTCGATTCAGATTGTCGTGGATTTTTTGGTTGTAGTAATTTCTTAGGCATCTGTAGCAAGACGAGTCGCAATCGCAGTTGTCTACAACGGAAATTGCTTTTGCGAGGACTCGTTGGAATGCTTGCCCGTCCGCTGTCACAATTCTGCGAACATGGCCTGCACCACCAGCAACTGCATCATATAGAACAACAGAAAAGATCATACACCCATCCACAGATGTGTAGAACAAACATCCTTTGATGTCGGTGCGCTCTATCCCCATCTCGCGGGACAATCCCTCTAACAGGGCATAGAGCACTGACAGCATCACATTTATATCTGCCGCCTCTTGTGTCACAAAGGTAATTTTTGCCACATCTGTCTTGAAATCATGCGATAAACGGTATTCTGCCGAGTTGCCCTCTTTATTAACACAACGGTATCCTCTGGAGTTCTTGTGCTCAAGGGGGATTCCGGTTTCGCTTGCATATCCGCAATCAGGACAAACCTTGTAATCAGTCTGGCCAATGACTACGAGAGAGTCATTTGAAGTAGATTCAATTTGCAAAGATTGACCGTTTACTTCAAATATTTGCTTGGCGATTAGATTACGATGCGGGTCTCCGATGTAGTAATCGTCTGTCTTAAAATCGTGTTCGGGGCGGTGCATAGGAACAGGTCTGGCTTCTTTTTCTGCACAGAACCCCATGCGCGGTTCCAACGTTTTTCTCCAAGACAGGCGTTTGATGGGTGTATGGCAGGAAACGCATTCGCGACCGCTTCCAGTAACAGGATCTTTAGTGAAGTTTGGCTGGCCGCAAGTAGGACACTTGGGGCAGTAGAAGCCTTTCTCCCATGCGGCATCCGCATTTTTGCCCGGCATTTTGCGAATATAACGGCTGACATACATTTTTCCATCTGCCACGACCTCTGCACCGGGGGCGTACTCTGCGATGGCCATTTGTAGGTCTCTGGCTAATTGCAAAGCCCTTCCGCGTCCTACGGCATTGATGTCCGGAATCAACTCAACGGTATCCACGGGGAAACCGTACTTGGGAAGTACATTATTTCGAACCAAAAAACCGATAAGGCTCTTTTTTCCAGCGTTGTCATCCTTGCTGCACCTGAAATTTCTAAGAGCGCGGCTCCAGGCGCCGGCAGCTTCATCGTCGTGCCTGCGGCGGCAAGCCAACAGCTCTTTTTCCATTTCTGCCACTGTTCCACGGAAATCCTGTACGGCGATTTCAAGAACACCATTCTCTCCGCAAAGTCGATTTATCCAACCGAAATCAGAGATCCCCAGGCGTTGATGCATTTTTGTTGGAATCGAGCGCAGTAAGAGTTGTCGGAGATTTTCCGGCTGTGTATTCAAGTACTCCTTCAGCAGCTCATAGCCGCCTTCATTCAACAAGACAGTTTGGTTATCACCTGCATAAACTTCCTTATGCTGTGCGAAGAAGGAACTCAGAGCTACAGCGAAAATGTGGCGATTTAGTATCTTTTCGTTCTCAATTTCGAAAATGGGGGCTTTGATCTTTCCACTGATCATGGCCGTCGGGTCGCCATAATATGTAAAGTCGTGAGAGGATAATTTCGCATAGGTCATAACAAATGCCGCAGAATGCTTTGCTCGACCGGCACGGCCTGCCCTCTGTACATAATTGGATGGGCTGGGCGGGACATCACGCATATACACGGTTTCCAGACTGCCCACATCAACACCCATTTCGAAAGTCGTAGAGCAACTGAGCGCATTGATTTTCTTTTGTACGAAGGCTTCTTGATACCGTGTTTGCTGATCTTTTGCAAGCTGCGCCGTATGCTCCTTGATATATAACGGTTCAGAGTGACTGCTGCTATAAAGCCGGGCGTAGTGGTTCATGGCAGAATCCTTTAGAGGATCACAGGATTCCAAAGTTCCTGCGCATTTTACGGACGCACATTGCTTTTTTACATTATACGGCGTGATCCGACCACATTTCTTGCAGCGGTAAAATTTCGCGCCCTCGGTTCCACCGATGCAAATATCAAAATCGTTCGCATCGAGTACAAATTCCTCCGTTTCCGCTTTGAACACATTCGTCCAATAATCTTCCAAAATGGCGTCCGCTTCATCATCGGAAATACCCAATGCCCGCGTCAGCCGCACGAGTCGACTGTTGGGATAATAATTCCCGTTGGGACGCTTTCGACCACGCCACCCGGAGATCCAGCTTTGCTTTGCGGAGTCTCCTGTACGCAGCAATACCAGCTTCTTTGCCGAGGGCGTAAAGAAAATATACTCGCGCTCAGCGGCTGACAGCGTGTATTCCTTTCCCGCATCGACGGCACCGGAAAATACTGCGTCCTGTGTCAGAAGTTCAAGCAGGGCAATGGCGTCCTGTGATGAGAGGTTATACGGGTCGCCCTGAAACGCCGTAGCTACCTGAGCGTTTCGCCTGTATGCAAAAGAAAGTACACCCATTGACACAAGACTGGTGCCGCGGCGGGCATTGAACATTTCATTCAGAATCGCCACCCACGCATTACTGCGGCTCGCAGCAGATAACTTACCCACATCTTGATTTTCGCCAGCATCCCACTCGGCAAAAGATCTGTTGTTTTCAAAATAGCGACTGAGTTCATCGACGAATTGAAATACGCTTACTTTTACTATGCCGCTATTGCGATATTTCTCCGCAATGTGCCAAATACCTCGTCTACGCAAAAATTCATCATAGGAACGCTCCATATAGGAGGCGAAAAACGCCGCTTCACTTCGGCTGTCAGAGAAGCAAAGAAACTGCCGCATCAGCTTTTTACGTATTTGCTGTGGTTGCGCTGTGCCAGCGAAGATGCTGCGCCGACCAGAATTTTGATTTTCCTTTAGTGCTGATGTTATGGTGACTTCCTCGTTGGGAAGTTGCTCGAAAAGCTCGGTTCCCAATACAGCGGTGGCTGCTTCGCTTCCCAAATAGAAGCGGCGGAACGAACCAAAGCCGCAGGCAGGGCATCTGGCAACATGGTTTTTGTGTTGTTCTATTTTGCGAAGCTTGCGATAGTTGGATTCGCTGTGTTCACATAGTGGCTTAAATTTTGTGTCTGCTTCCGTAGAGATAGCCCCGCAAACCGAGCAAATGACAAAATCGTTTGTGGCGTCATCTGCACAATCTTCCTCGTCAATCAGTACATCTTCTGCGCTGTCCTTAAGGTAGTAGAAGTCGGAAGGGTCGTCCAGCCCCTTCCGCGCTGATGGGCGTAAAGCTCCGCCTTCTTCTCTGCCGACAATAGCCATTCTACCACAATCTGTGCAGACAGCGGCCTCGAATACCGCGGCATCGGTTTTGTTGTTTTCATTTGTAAACGAGTGCTTCCGATGTAAAAACAGGTGCTTCGGAGAAGCGAGTGTGATATATGCCCCCTCCAAGGCTCGCACAAAAAAGTGATAGCGGGGTTTGATCAGATTTGCGCCATCTTTTTCGGCGCGAGCACAGACTGCAATGAAGGATATGACCTGTTCATTTGTCATAGGGCATATTTCGGACAGGGCCTGACGTAGCTGTGCGACCGTAATTGGCTGGTGTGCGACCTTCCGAAGCAAAGCAAACAGCCGGGAATGCAAGAAAAGCGCATAGAGTTTTTCACCCTCGCTCCCTCCCGGAGCGAAGTCAGCGTGATAGCGGGCTAACACGGAGGAAATATCAGGACTTCTTTGCAGTTCCTCAAAAAGTGCTGGTGCAAAGTCCAAAAAATCTTCCATGGCAGGTCGCTTTTCTGTGGAACGAATAATTCCAGATCGTTGGAATGCAACACCACATAGCTTTTCAGCAAAGCTCAGGATATCACCATCTGCATCAGGCCCACCAAGTGTTGCACTTGTCAGAATGTATTGAACACTATCGGGTTCGCTGATCCTCGCCCGGAGTCGGCGCATCAGCAGGGAGGTCTCCATGCCTGTTGCACCTTTGTAGATGTGTGCTTCGTCTAAAACAATAAATTTTAACTTGGCACCGGAAAATACCGCGTCATCCTTTGGCCGCAGCATCATGTATTCCAGCATGGAATAGTTGGTTATAAGAATATGGGGAGGCCGCTCCTGCATGACCTCACGGGAGATGATTTCATTGGGAGCAGGGTCTATCGGCTCCCCAGCTTCATCGTGGTAGGTGCGGTGGTACTCTGCCAGCGCCTTGGACTGTGTATGCTCGGTATTGCCATTGTAAACACCGTAGCATATCTGAGGGTAATTCTTGAAAAGAGCGCGCATACGCTTCATCTGGTCATTGGCCAGCGCATTCATCGGATAAATGATGATTGCACGGACACCGGCGGAAAGAGTTCCGGCTTCCTGCTCCCGCAATAGATGATTGATGATGGGCAGCAAAAAACTCTCTGTTTTACCAGAACCTGTTCCTGTCGTAACGACCAGATTTTCCCCTTTGTCCGCTTTCAGCATGGCAGTTTCCTGATGCTGATAAAGAGGTCTGTCCAGCTTTAGCTCACGCTCTTTTTCTGCAACAGGCTCCAGGTTTTCAAACAAGATACTTGCTTTTTGCGCTTGGATCAATTCTCGCAATGTATGCCCTGTTTCATAGGAGCCGCCAATATCAAGAAAGGGCCCGCTGGCTACCATACCGTCCGTTTGCAACTCTTTCCGAAATTCTCGCTCATAGTCAGTGTCAGCCATATCAAATGTGGTCGTGATATAATCGATATAACTATCTTTGATTTCCTTAGAAGCCTTGATGGGATCAAACATATTGGTAGCCCTCTCTAATGCTGTACTTGAAATAGTCGGGTGTCTTTAATCGATGATGCTGTTCAGCTTTGCTCATATAAGTGGCCGGATTACGGTTGACTATTGTGGAAAAATCCTTATCAACATATACTACATCCTCCGTTGTACACCGTAGGATCAGCAAGTGTTCGTTGACAATCCAAACCTTAACAGGGTTGACCAATTCAAAGTCATTTGACGGCTTGGAGTTAAACGGGATGCGTCGCCCTGTACTGCTAATAAAGGATAGCGTTGCCGAATAGCACGGTGCGGGCATTGTTTCACCAGATGCGATAGTTGTCCCTTGGTAGTCCAAATTTGTCAGGATTCCGCATCCGTACTTCATAAGCAACGCTTTCAGAGCCTCTGTCTCAAAATCCCAGTAGAGCGCATTTCCTATAATAAGCTCTTTCCCGTCATAAAGCCATTCGAGTGGATTTCCAACGCAATATGAACCCTTGAAAATAAGTTCATTCATTCCCCCGGAAAACAGACTTTTCTTTTTTAGGAAAACTTGATAAGAATAGTTTCCCAAGGCGTAGGAACTGGTGTTGGCAAGGGTGGTGCTTTCTGTTGATGTCGCATAAGTGTCGATGCTTCCGTCGGGGCGTTGGACTTCGACTTGAAAGGTGCTTTCGGGATCGCCAACATAGTTGCCCTCCGGTTGCCAGCGCAGGGTGCTGTCAATTACTTCGATTGGCGGAGCAGCAAAGGTGGGCTTACAGGCGATAGTGGTAATTCTTCGGTTTATATGATTTCCTGTTATATTCTCCAGAGAAATCCACAGATCATACTCTGCTTGCGGCACCGTTATTGCACGGAGCACATTGCCAAGTTCAAAATAGGAAGGACTCACCTCTGGAACAGGGCTTATACCAAGCATGAGCTGTCCACTCCATCCCTCTGGAAACTCCAGCTTTACGAATTCGTCGTGCAGAATGGATTTGTGCCAAATCATACCCGGAAGATTGAATGCGTTATGCCCCATCAACATGCAGTGAACCAAAGGAATGTACAGTTCAAGCTGCCAAGCCATTCCGGAAACGGGGACGATTATACGCTCAGAGGTATCTTCTAAGACCAGGGAGTAATGAAAATGCTTGGTGGCAAAGGAAATATTGGCAGTTGCTTGTGATCCGTCTGCATAGTAGAGGGGTGCATTTAAAGTAACATTGAAATCTGCAAGAACTATGTAATTGAATTCATACTTTACCAAGTCAGTAGCAAGGTCGATTATACGGACACAGTGGCAAATTCCATCATTTTCTGATGGAATTTCCAATTCATTTCCGCCTTCACAGAAGGCATCTGCATTGTGACGCACTCCGTCGATGGAGAATTGGTATCGTATGCTTTTTTCTCCCTCGGGGAGAACGATAAAAAGCTGGAAGGGGGCAGGAAAAATATCGAAAGATGCCCCCTGATGGATTACTTGGGCAGAGGCCGCTTTACGCAGGGAGGTATGATGGCGGAACTGAGCCGCAGTTGATGCGCATACGAAGATCTCTCGGCCATCGATGGCAACTGATGACACCTCATCCAAATTTATGCGGTATAGCTGACCCAGATATGGGTAGCTATATATTCCGTCTGTATCATCGGGAAAGGTTACTTCCTGCAAGTTGCTGGCAAACAAGTAAATTGTTCCACAGTGGGGAGTTCTTTCAGCCCCCGATGCATCCAACAAGATATATTGGCGATATAGCTTTTCAGCCGAATTATAGAGAAGCTCTCCGTCATAGTGGATCTCTACCCGTATAGCCGGTGTGTTTGAAAAATCATACGACATTTCTTCAAACGGAATGAAGCGACTTCTTGTTGTTAAGCACAATTCATCCCCAGTGACCGAAAGTTCAGCGTTATAGATGCAAATTTCACTTTGGTAGATTTTAATTACAGGACGTTGCTGCGCTATCTTAGACAAGCGGATTTTAGGTATTGCTATGCCAACGGAGGAATGCTCCATCGTATATTGAGCATAGATGCGGTCTGTCGTCGTTGCAACATATTCTGTTTTCCGCTGCCGTTGTTCTCCCTGTGCCTGTACCCGTTCGGTACTGCTTTTCCTTTGATACCATTCGACGAGGATAGTGTCCCAATAATTTCGGTCGGGATCAATTAGGTCGGTGTTTTCATTCCGGAGAATTGCGTCCATCTTTTTTACGATGGAGTCACAGAGAACTGCCATATATCCGGGACGTTCCTTAAACAATGTCTGCAAACCGGAAAATATGGCATCTGCCCTTAATTGAAGTTCATCATTCTTGGCAACGCGGGAATCCCAACGCGCACGCATGCCTTTCGTAAATACTTTGTAGCTGATATCCTCCGTTACATATTGGAAATCTAAGTTTTTAGCATAAAAAATTTATGGTGAATTTAGATTATCTCTTTAGAAGTTCTTATATGTCGGTATAGCCCGTATTTCCGGGCTTTCCCGGCATTTTAGATATGGGGAGAAGTTCACATATACCTTTATAACTTCTTAGGTTTTCCCTCTCAATGGTAGTAAAAGAAGTAGTAAATCCGTCTGTGGCTATGCTGCAATCAGCCTTTCCATTTCAGCCTTTGCGGAAGCGAAAGTTGCGTGTGCGTAATAGTTCAGCGTCATGGTAATGTTGGAATGTCCCATGATATACTGTAACGCTTTCGGGTTCATGCCCGCATTGGCTAAGTTGGTGCAGAACGTATGGCGCAGGGTGTGGGGTGTCATTACTTTGGGTAAGGCTTCCTCATGGCACTTGTTGTACTTCTTCGCAAGCCCCCGGAACATGGTCGCGTAGTTCACATTTGTTTTCGGGCAGCCGTCCCGGTTGAGGAAAAGGAAATGGCTGTAACCGTCAATGGTGATCTGCTTCGCTCCCTTGCGGTTCTCCAACACGCGCCCCAACGCTTCATACACTTTTTCACTCATTGGAATTTGTCTGATACCGCTCTGCGTTTTGGGCTTCTCTATGTAGTAACCTGTTTCCGCGCTCCGTAAAAGCTGGTGGTCTACATTGATTACCCGGTTTTCAAAGTCAAGGTCGGTTTCAGTCAGTCCGCAGAGTTCGGAAATCCTAAGCCCCGTCCCCAGCAGTATGATAACCTCGTCACGGTATTTCTGATAGACGCTATCACTCTGCATAAAGGATAAAAGGCTTTCTTCCTGTTCTCCTGTGAGGGGTACTTTCGGCTCTGTGTCATCCTCGATCACGGTGTTTAGCTGGAAGTCAAAGGGGTTCTTCCTTATACAGTCGTCCTGTATCGCTGTGTAAAAAGCAGCTTTCAGAGAACGCTTGTCGTTGCTTATGGTCTTATAGGATATTCCCTTTTCTTTCATGCGCAACGCCCATTCTTTCGCGTCGGACAGCTTCACACTGTCAATGGGGCAGGAACCAAGTTTGTCCGCTTCCAGCAGCTTCATCAGCCGTTCGCGCCCCTTTGTGGTGTTGTGCCTTACATTCCCCCGGTGGCGGTTCTGCTTCGCGTAAAGCTCGCAGACGGTCATTTTCTTTCCGATTGTGTCTATCCCGTCGTCAAGGTCTTTCTGTATCTCTTTTTTCTTTTCTCTAAGGGATATGTCGTCACGCTTCCCGGCAGGGGTCTTGTCCGTAGGCACTAACTTCCAAGCATAGACAAATTGCACTTTACCAAAAGTATCGGTATATTTGTAAGCATATCTCCCGTCTTTTCTCTGGCTCTCTCCCGAACGCAAAATGCGGTTTTTATTATCACGTCTTTTCTCCGACATTGTTTTTGCTCCTTTCCGTGTCGGAAAGAGCCTTGATATGCCTACATTTATTATAGCATATTCAAGGCTCTTTTTCACTATCTTTTTCGCTAAATCGCGTCCAGTGTGTCAATGATCTTTTCAAACTGTTTCCTCTTGATCTGAATACGGTTGCCGTTTAGGAATATCCAGCCCGCCGTGGGGTTTTCCTCTGCAAGTTTGCGCAGCTTGTTTTCCCCAATGCGGAAATATTTTGACGCTTCCTCAATGGTAAGCGTGTACTTTTCCCAAATAGGCACATCAGCATTGTTCATTTCTATAAATCCCCCTTTCAAAAATGGGTAAAAGGTTAATGGTGAAAAGGGGCTGTGATCGGACGGTTAATAGCGTAACCTCACGGGAATTTCACCCCTGCATGGTTCTCATGCAGCCCTACCCATTGCCTGCGACGCTTTGAACGCTCGGACTGTGGCGGTAAGGGAGTATCATTATATATTCTGCGCTGTCGTCGCCCGCAAGCTGCTAAACTTGCTCCCCGGCGTGGTGTTGGTCGCTCGGCTGTCCCGGCGGGGAAAAGAAAACCCCGGCGCAAAAGGGACGTATCCGATCTGCCCTATGCTGCGCCGCCGTTATCTTGCGCCGCTTTCTTTGTCAAGGTTCAAGGACAAGAGCCAATAAGCCGCGCAAAGCAGAAAGGGGAGAATACTTTGCGCCAATGGCTTAATTGATCTTAAAATTAAGGATAGCCCGCATGAGCTTCGCTTGCAGCCGTTCCCGTAAATCCTCGTCTATGCCCCAAAAGGTGTTACCGCTTGTATCGCGGATTTTCCGCATAGACAGGTGGGCTATGTAGCTTTGATAATGCTGCAAGACAACTTTCATAGCGTCGGGGTCGCCCTTTGTCGCGGCTAAAATGACCGGGAAAGGTAATAAGCCGCGCTCGTCGTCATTAAAATTCTTCCCATTCATCAGCGCGTTCCTCCAAAAATCTTTTTAGCAGTTCAAAAGAGCTTGTCCGTCGATACTGTACTGTGCTTCGCGGTATCTTCATCAGCTCCGCGATTTCAGCGTCAGTCATTTCAAAGAAATAGTACAGTAACACGGTTCTCCGCTTTTCGTCTGGCAGGGAGTGCATAGCGTCAGCCAACAGTTTAGCGGTAATTTTCAAGCCGCCCGCGCAAAAGGTTTCTTCGTCCTCGTTGGCAAAATACTTGTCAACGGTATAAAGCTGTTTTTCCTCTTGTGGGGTTAAGGCTGAAAAGCTAACTTCGTTGCGTTCACGCTTTTTGCTTTCCCGTAGAGCGTCAATCAGTTCATTGCGCAAAGTATGTTTACAGTACGCATTAAACTCACATCTCGTTTGCCATTCAAATTGTGCAGGGTTCATTTTCTCACCCCCTTTCGTTCCCGGGGGCGGGTTGGTGTTCCCCTTTCGGCTGCCCTCCACGGAAGCACCGAAATTTTGCCAACTCAAACAGCAAACTTTTTTCAAATTTTTTTGAGGACAGCAAAATGCGCCCGTCTGCAAAATGCAAACGGACGCAAAGGAATTAAAAAATGTATTTATATGATTATATAGTTCATATTCATGGGTAGAAATTTCCCCGGCGGTGGTCGGGCTTTTTTTGATATGTCAATGACCGTCGGATTTTGTCGATAGGGTATGTGCTTCATGGCGGCTACCTCCTTTTAGCCGCCGCTTTTAACAGTGATACCGCGTCATTTCATTAGAAGATAAAAAGAAACGGCGGCTTTGGTTTTTCAAAGCTGCTGCGGAAATCAAAGAACGACAAGCAACAGTTCTGATTTTGCTCCAATATGGTTATTGGGGGCACAAATTAAATCAAAAAAGAGCCGATAACAGCAGTATTTCAAACTGCATATTATCGGCTCTGCGTCTGTGCGTCTGGCTCTTTTAATTAAATTATTTTTGTTGTTTTTTGGCTTTATTATATGTATTAGCTAACTGTCCACAAGCTGCTTTAATCTCTCTACCATGAGAAACTCTCATGGTAACTTCAAGTCCTGTTTGCTCTAATTGATGTTTGAACGCAACCATTTCTTGTTTTTGTGGTGCTCTAATTTTTGAATTACTCGTCGGGTTGTATTGCAGCACGTTAATCATAACATTTTTGTCCTTAAACCATTTTGCAAGTTGCTTTATATCTGAGGAACGGTCATTTATACCTGGTAAAAGCAAATACGCAAATACCACTTTTCGATTATGCCTTTGTGAATAGGACAATGCTTGCTTAACAACATCTTCAATAGCGTACATGTGCATATGAGGAATGATGCAGTTTCTCGCAGCCTGTGTTGCTGCATGTAAAGATATTGTCAACTGAATTTTTAGATGTTCTTCGCGCAATTTTTTTAATTGATTAACTGGACCAACTGTTGATACGGTAATGCCGTCGGTTGGAAAGTTAAGTCCATTTCTATCTCGAAGAATATGGATTGCTGCAATCAAGTTGTCGTAATTGAATAAAGGTTCTCCCATTCCCATAAAAACGATACGATTTACTTTTTGACGTATCAATATGACCTGCTGCACAATTTCAGATGGTGTTAGATTACGAACGAAACCATTGCGTCCGGACTCACAAAAAATACAGCCAACAGAACAACCAACTTGCGTACTTACGCAAACAGTCCCACCATCTCGCCGTTTAATAAAAACCGTTTCGATATACCTGTTGTCTTTCAATTCATAAACATACTTTTCAGTATCGCTACTTTTATAGACTTTTTTTGTTGATATTGATAGATTTTTTTTGTGAAATGGCTGTTTATACAATTCCGCATATAAGGCTCTTGCTTTATCCTCTCCAATTACTTCCGACATTTCTTTGTAAGTAAATCCGTATGGGTCATTCAATATTTCCGTAAGTGTACTTTTAGGTAAGTGTTTCATTTAATATCCTTCCTTTTGTTTTTCAGAGTTTTTGATTATGATTTCTAATTTTTCAACATCAATGATATGTGTTAATTTACATTTAGGGCAGAAAAGAGGAAAATTTCTTAATACCGTATTATAAAATACTTGAACCCTCGTCTTTCCGTTACAAATTGGACATTTTATCCAATATTTTTCAAGCAATATTTCTCCTTTTGTGCAAAAAAATACAGGTCAATTCTCAACATGAGCATTGACCTGCATTTATACATATAACACTGCAACAAAATTAAGGCATAGTTTTTATACTATGTCTATACATCGTTAGTTTTGTTGTATAGCATACGCAAAATAAGCATGACAAAAAAGCCCATATTGAAAATGGGAAAAATCTTTTTTGATTTCAATGCTTATCGAATACGCATGCTATGTAACATAAACATTTCCCCCTTTTAATAATACTATACAAAAAAAGCGGCTAATTGTCAACATATACATATGAATTATTTTGGCTAACTGATTGAATTGTGTAGACATATCCAAGAAGAAAGGGGAACAGTAAAATGTAAGAGGGTGAATAACTATGGCAAAAAGACCAGTACCACGATACGACTTCAAGGCTTTTGGGGCAGCGATAAAGGCAGCGCGTGAAGGACGCAAAGAGAGCCGCAAGAAAGTAGGCGACGAAATGTTTATCTCGCCGCGTTACCTTGCGAACATTGAGAACAAGGGGCAGCACCCAAGTTTACAGATATTCTTTGAGCTGATACAGCGTTACCATATATCCGTAGACCAATTCCTGTTAGACACGCCCGCCGCAAAGGACACAAAGCGGCGGCAGCTTGACGCGCTCCTTGACGGTATGAGCGATACAGGCATACGGATTGTGACCGCAACGGCAAAAGAGATTTCCGAAGTCGAAAAAGAGGGCGAATAGGAATGTCCGGCTTAAAACTGAACAGGAGTTAGAAAGCGTTGTAATCTTTTTTGAGATTGCAGCGTTTTTCTTTTGCGTAAGTTTGGCAAATCGTGGATTACTCCGTAGTAAGGGATAAGAGCCTAAAAGATAAAAACATTCGTAGCAAGCATAGGAAAAGAGTACCCTTTTCCGTATTTCTGCCCGCCCTGTCGGTCAGAAATGGCTTGTTGGGAAGTGTCCCAAACCCTCTATGAGAACGGAAAGGAGCGAAAAACCATGAACGGACGCAAAAGGACGGTACAGGTCAAATTCTATGTGACAGAGGAAGAAAGGAAACTGATTGAGGAAAAAATGAAGCTCGTCCCCACAAGCAACATGGCGGCGTATCTGCGCAAGATTGCCATTGACGGGTACATTATCCAAGTAGACCACACGGACATAAAGGCAATGACAGCAGAGATACAGAAAATCGGTGTCAATGTTAATCAGATCGCACGTCGCGTAAACGCGACGGGAAACGCCTATAAAGAGGATATAGAGGAAATCAAGGGGGTGCTTGCGGAGATATGGCGGTTACAAAGATTAAGCCTGTTAAAAGCACTCTAAGCAAAGCCCTTGACTATATTGAAAACCCGGACAAGACGGACGGAAAAATGCTGGTGTCCTCTTTCGGGTGCAGCTATGAAACGGCAGATATTGAGTTTGGCTATACCCTCTCGCAAGCGCGGGATAAGGGAAACAATTTAGCTTTTCACTTGATACAGTCCTTTGCGCCGGGAGAAGTGGACTATGAGAAAGCCCATGAGATCGGGCGGCAGCTTGCCGACGCGGTAACAAAGGGGCAGCATGAATATGTACTCACGACGCACATTGACAAGGGGCATATCCATAACCACATTATTTTCTGCGCGGTCAACTTCGTAGATCATCACAAGTACGTTTCTAACAAGCGGACGTATTACGGCATACGGAATATGAGCGACAAACTGTGCCGGGACAACGGGCTTTCCGTGGTCGTCCCCGGCAAGGGCAGCAAAGGAAAGAGCTATGCGGAGTACCAAGCGGAGAAAACGGGGACAAGCTGGAAAGGCAAGTTAAAAATTGCTGTGGACGCGCTCATTCCCCAAGTTTCCAGCTTTGAGGAACTATTGCAGCGGTTACAGGCGGCGGGCTATGAGATCAAGCCGGGAAAATATGTGTCGTGCCGCGCACCGGGACAGGAACGCTTTACCCGTCTGAAAACCCTCGGCGCGGACTATACAGAGGAAGCCATAAGGGAACAGATAGCGGGCAAACGCACCCGCGTCGCCAAAGCTCCAAAGGCAGAGCGCAGGGGCGTTAATCTTCTCATTGACATTGAGAACAGTATCAAGGCGCAGCAGAGCCGGGGCTATCAACAGTGGGCGAAAATCCACAATCTGAAACAGGCAGCAAAGACTATGAATTTCCTTACCGAAAATAAGATTGAGCAGTACGCCGATCTGCTGTCCCGGATAGAGAAAATCACCACGGCAAGCGAACAGACGGGGGAGAGCTTAAAGGAAGTGGAAAAGCGGCTTTCTGATATGGCATTGCTCATTAAGAACGTCACTACCTACCAAAAGACAAAGCCCCTCTATGAAGCCTACCGAAAAGCACGGAATAAGGAGAAGTACCGGGCAGAGCATGAACAGGGTATTATCCTCCATGAAGCGGCGGCAAAGGCATTAAAGGCGGCGCAGATCGGCGGCAAACTCCCCAGCGTCCCCGCCCTGCAAGCGGAGTATGAAAAGCTGCAAGCGCAGAAAGAAAGCCTTTACGCCGATTATGGCAAGCTGAGAAAACAGGTACAGGAGTATGACGTTATCAAGCGGAACATAGACAGCATTTTACAGACAGAGAAGCAGCCGGAACGGGAACGGCAGACAGAGCGCGGATAAAAGCACAAAAAAGAGCCGGGACGCGGCAGCTATCAGATAGCCACCGCGCCCCGGTTTTCTCATGGGTGCAGAGAGTGGTTTGTGACGCAATAAAACGCCATTTTCGAGGAGAAAGGTATAAATCCCTTGCCGCCTTATTTCCCCGCCCGGAAAGCCGCATAAATCAAGGCTTATTTCGCCCCTATCGCGTCACATTCGCCCGCAGTTTCCTCATGCGCTCGGCGGTCTGTCTGCGGGTGATACGCTTCCGGCAGTCCGGGCAGTAGACCGCCCGGTTAGAGCTGGACGCAAAGGGCGCACCGCACACGCTACAACGGCGCATATCACCCGTTTGGTAAATCTCGGCGTACAGCTCCTTGTCTGCGGGCAGTACCGCAATGCGGAACCATTTACAGAGCAGGGAATAGGAAATAAGCTGCGGACAAACGCACTCGTCCCCGTCGTCCAGCAAGATACAATTCCCATTATCGCAGTTACAGCAAGTCCGGCGCACAAGGGTATTGACTTTCCGGCTTTGGGGCGGCGTTAGCCGCTTAATGTCGCTCATACCTCGTCGGCGGGATAAAGGGCAAGCCCCGCAAACTCCGCTTCGGTCATGCGTCCCACTTTGGCAAGGGTGCGGGCGGCAAAGTCCCGCATTTCCCCGTCCATAAAGGGCAGCGCGGCGTTCATAGCCACGACAAGCCCCTCCTTGCTCCCGGTCATGTAGATACTCAAAAGGTTGGTTTCCTCCACCGTGAAATTATTGTATTTGTTCATGCTCATACCTCCAATCCGTGATCTTTCTTTTTTGCCGCCGCCTTTTTCGGGGCGGTTCTCTTTTTATCCTGTGCAAGCTGCGCCCGGACAGAGGGGCGGGGCTTCCTTACCTCCCTGTCCCGGTTCTCGTCCTTGCCGATCAGCGCGTATGTACCGTGCCTGTCCTTGATCTGCGAAAAGGAAAGGGTCTTATAGGGCAGCATAGAGAAAAGGCGTTCCGTGTCCTTTGTGGACGCAAGCCGTTCAAAGGACGGGGACAGTTCCACCATGAAATGCGATTTGTCCGGGCTGTTGGGGGCAGACGGCTTTTTCATGTCTGCCACAATGCGCCGCGCTTCCCGGTCGATCATGCCCTCATGCAATGCGGCGATATGCTCCTTAAAATCCCCCGGTTTCAGCTTATCCCGGCTTTCCTTTTCCTCCCGTAACAGGGATTGCAGGGCTTCCGGGTCTTTGGGCTGTACCTCGAAGCGTTCAAACTTCCCAAGCTGGGGGTCGGGATAACCGTCAAAGTGTCGGTCTGCGGGCTGCTCCCGCGTCCCATGCTCATACACAAGCGTCACCGTCCCGGCAGCAAGGGTATCATTCTTGACGCGCTCATAGTGCTTTTCATAGTCCAGCTCGTATAAATTGCCCTTGATCTTCCCGTCCTGTACCCCGGTCAGCTCCACGGCATACGCAAGGATATGGTCGCGGGTCTGCTCCTTATAGAAACGCCATGTATTGTTAGGGGCGGTGTCGCTGATAAAAACGTCACGCTCTCTAAAGCAGTACGTCCCGGACGGGCGGGAAAGCCACAAGAGGGTTTTATCCTCCTTGTTAGGGCTTGCCGCCTTTTCCGCAATAATCTGTTTATCAATGTCAAAATCGCTCTGATAAAATCCCGTGTTCTGTTTCAGAATGGCTTCAAGGGAAGCCAGTACGTCCACATCTTCAAATTTATTCAGTTTCCCCATAGGGTCAGCTCCTTTCCAAGTCCTGCGACTTACTTCTTGCCTGTTTCTTCTGCGCCGCCCGTTCCTTGTCGGCTCTAAGCTGCGCCCGGATAGAGGGCTTCTTTTCCGGCTTTTTCCCCGGCTCCGCTTTCTTGCCCTGTTCCTTTTCCGCTTTCAGCGCGGCGGCATACTCGGCAAGGGAGATCTGTTCGCCGCTTCTCGCTTTTGCTTCCAGCTCGTCAGCGGTAGGGGTGGGCGTGTTGTTGATGATACCGTCAAAATGGTTGTCGTTCTGCTCGATTGTGTCCTCGACGTGCTTTAATGGGTCTGCCTTTTCCGGCTGCTCTGCGGCTACTGCAAACGCCTGTGTCCCGTTCCCCATAATGAGATACTTTCCGTCCTCCGACGTGTGGTGTAGCCCATACCCGGCTTCCCGCATTTGTTCGGCGGTCATGTCGGTTACAGAAAAGCTCCCCCGTGGCGTTCTGATCTGCTCCCCGGTCATGCGGGTGTCGGGGGTAAGCTGCGGTGTCCGCTCCTGTAAAAACTCCGGCACTTCCCGATAGCCGTAACTGTCCGCATAGTGAGCGGTGTCCTGCCCGTTCTGATGAAGCACTACCACGTCAGAAGTCGAAAGGCTGTGTCCCTTAAAGTCTGTGGGGTGGTCGATATTAAAACGGATAGAAATATCTCCAAGCGTCATATCCGGCGCAAGGGGCGCGGTATAGATAAGGTCATAATTTGCCGGGTCAACAGAAAGCCCAGCCGCCTGCAGGCGGTCGTAAGGCTCAAATCGGTAGTCCCTTGTTTCGTCGCCGCGCTTTAGCTGGTAAATGGAAAAGGTGTCTTTTTCCGGCTCTTTCTCCGTGGTGGTCGGCTCCGGCGTTTCCTGTCCCGGCTCTGCGGCGGGCTGTGCTTCCTGCGCCTTTGCATAAAGCTCTTTTACGTCGCCCTGTGTCAGCTCCCCGGTTTCCAGCTTCCCCAAAAGCTCCCGGCACTTCTCCGGGGTTCCCGTGTAGAGAATATCCCCCAGCTTCGCCATGCCGTTATCCTGCGCCACATACTCCTGCAAGAGATAGCTGTTTTCCGGGCTGTCACTGTACGGGTTCTGCCGCACCTTGTAAAAGGTTTCCGGCGTGGCGGCGTTCCCCGGCTCCGCGCCCTGTGTTTCCTCCTGCGGCTGCTCCGGGGCGGCTTCTTTCTGCGTGGCGGCTTCCTGCCTTGCCCGTTTCTGTAACTCGGTGGGGCTTTCCCCGGTAAGGGGCTGTATGCACTTGATACGGTCGGCGGCGTAGATCGCGTTGTCATTTAGCTGCCGCTGCCATGCTTCCGCGCTGGGCGCATAGCGGAAGCCGTTCCCTTTGAGTTCCTCCCGTATCTCCTTATCCGGTTTTTCATCAAAGAAAACCTGCAAGCGGTTATCCGTCGTGTTGGCTTCCACACGTCCCCCGTCAAACTCCCAGCCCACATATCCAAGCTCTTTCCTGCGGGTGAGGGCGGTAATGCGGTCTTTCAGCCTGTGGATTTCCGCGTTGTTGTTGGATAGTTCGTAGCTCTCAAAGGGTTTCGGGTTCCCCCGCCAGCTCCCGGACATGGACGCTTTCATTTTTTCGATCTGTTCCGGGGATAAATGGGGGCAGCCGTCAAGGGTCTTATGCTTGCGGTAGTAGGCATTGACCGCTTTCATGGTTTCCTGCAAGGCTTCCAGCTTCGCAAGTTTGCTTTCCAGCTTAGAAACAGCGTTCGGGTCGTCGGCACTGATACCGCCCATGCCGGTACTGCGGATTTTGTCAAGCAAGCCCTGTATCTCCGTAAACTCCTGCATATTTTTATCTGCGGCGGCGTTCTGCTTCTCCTTTTTGCGGACAGGGAAATTGCTTCCCCCGGCGATCATAATAGACGGGACGCGGGCGGTGATCTCATAGCCCTTATTCATGTTTGCCGCCAGCTTCCGGGCGTAAGCGTCAAGCAGCCCGTCAATCTTTTCATGGAAAGAGGGGTCAACGCGCTTTTTCTGCCTTGCGGCAATCTCGGCGGCTTCGTCTACATAGTGGCGGTATTCTGCCGTTGCGCTTCCGGGCTTGTAATCGGAAAAACTGATTGCTTCCTTTGCGCGGCGGGCGGCGTTCTCATTGATCGGGTAGTATGTAACCGACGTTTCCGGCTGTTCCGCTGTATGGCTCTGCGGGTCGGCGGCTTTCTCCGTCTGCGCCCCGTTCCGCTCTGCAAGGGTCTTTTCCGCACGTTCCCGGACTTCCCCGCTGATCGGAAGCGAATACAGGTCAGAGGTTGAAGAAAAGCCCACGTTGTTGAAAACATAGTCAACGTCACTTTCTTTTAAGGCCCCCGCCGCAAAATAATTTTCCCTCGTAGGCATTTCACTTACTTTCCCGTCCAGTATGTCATAGTTCAGCCCCGTTTCTATGTGGGCGTGGATTTCACCGTCAACGGCAAGCGTCACATAATACCAGCCTATATGACCGCTGCTTTTCTCGTCCGTACCGTCGTTAAATTCCACGTTGAGCAGGGTATAGGGCTTCAATCCTTTCTGTGCGGCGATCTCATTGTCCTTTGTTTCCCGCGCCCTAAGTGCGGCAATGGCGGCTTCCTTTGTTGCGGCTATGATCTCCGGGTTATACCGTACCAGCGCGGCGTTGACACATTCATTCTGCACCCTTGCGGTTTTGGCTTGCGGTGTCCTGTGGTTGCCGATAAAGAGGGACGCGCCATTGTCAAACTTGATAGATATGTCGCTTGTCCCGCGCCATTTCCCGGTACAGGGGGAAGTTTCTATTTTTCCCTCCGTGCCGCCGAAAACCTGTGCGACAATCCCGATCTTTTCCTGCAAGGGGAGATTTTCGTACTTTCCGGCGATCTCAACCGCTTTTTTCTGTAAATCTGTAAGGGGCTTTTCGGCGGTCTGTCCCGTCTGCTCCGGCGTGTCTATTTTTTCAGAAATAGGGCTTGTCGGCTCCTGCGGTTCGGCGGTCTGCGCTTCCTGTGCCTGTGCAAATATCTCTTTTACCTGTTCCTGCGTCAGCTCCCCGGTTTCCAGCTTCCCCAAAAGTTCCCGGCATTTCTCCGGCGTTCCCACAAAAAGCACGTCGCGGGGGATTGCCCGCCCGTTTCCCTCTTTCTCGTAGGCTTGCAGGAAAAAGCGGTCATTTATGTTTTCGCTGCGGGGGTTGGCTTCTATTTTGTAGATAAATTCCGGCGTGGCGGGTTCTCCCTGTGCTGCTTCCGGCTCCGGGGCGGCGTAAGGCTCGTACCCATTGGCGGCGTATTCCTCCACGGTCATTCCTGCGGCGGCTGCTTCCTGTGCGATTTCCTCCTTGACGTGTTCCTTGTAGGCGGCAAGCTCCACGTCAAAATCTTTGAGCTGGGGGATGGGCGGCAAGCTGTATTCTCCTTGATTGACAAGCACCCGGCACTCGGCAACATAGGCTTGCATGGCGGTATGGTAGGCGGTTTCCGTTGGGGTAAGGTTCTCCCCGGATTGCAAGGCTTCCCCGGCGATACGCTCCATTTCGGACAGGTTGCAATGCAGTTTCAGATAGGGGATAAACTCATTTAGGAGCATTGCCCGGTGTTCCTTGTCGGCTTCCAGTGCTTCCTTGCCCTCATGCTGTAAAAGATAATTTTCCCAATTCGGATCATTGGCATAGTAGGTATGGTACTTTTCGATATGGTCTATCAATGCACCCTCCCCGTCGCCTAAATCCTGCCGCCCCTCGTAGTGGTCGGGTATGCCGTTCATCACATAATCAATGCGGAACTCGGTTTTATCGTAGCCGGGACTTGCAAGGTTTGCTTTGTCAATAGCTTCGATAAGGGCGTTTGCACGGGAGAGGGGGAATGTGTCGCCCTCCCGTAGCTGGGGGCTTTCGCTGTAAAGGATTGTGACGGTCGGCTCTGCCGCAAGGTCGGGTGTCGGCTCTTTTTCTGCTTCCTGTGCTTTCGCGGCTTCCCGTTCCTTTTGCAGCTCCGTGAAATGCCCGTCAATGGTGTTGATGATCTCGGCGGCGGTGGCGCGGATTGTTTCAAGGGACGTTTTCAGCTCCGCAAGCTCCCGCCCGCTGCTCCACCCGGCGACGTACCCAAAGGAATAGTCGGAAGTGTCAAGCCCATAGTGCTGGCATACCGTATAGGCGATACTTTCAGCCTGTACCTCACGGGTGCGGCGGTCGGGTCTGTCCGGCTGCTCCGGGGCGTTAAGGTCAATGTCGTGCAGCTTCGCGTGGGCGATCTCATGGATAGCGGTCTTTAGGTTCTGAAACTGGCTCATGCCCTCGTCAATGGCAATGCGCTTTTCCTCCAAGTGGTAATAGCCGTGTGCTGTCCCCTCGATCTTCTCAAAGCCCATAGGTACGGGAGAGGTCTTTTCCAGCGCAGTATAAAAATCCTCGTACTGTTCCACGTCCCCGGTCAGTTCGTTTGCACCAATGGCGGGAAGCTCCCGCCCCTCGGTCTGTGATACGTCAAAAACAGCGACGACTTTATAGGCGGGGATTTGGATTTCTTTTGTTTCCATAACGGGCTTCCCGCTGCTGTCTGTCACCGTCTTTCCCGTCTGCGGGTCTTTCTTCTCTACCTCCTGCCGGATTTTGTACGGCGACGGGGCAAGGATACGGATACCCTTTTCCCCGCGCATTACATTCCGTCCAAAGTTATTTTTCCATGCGTTAAATCCGGCGATAAGGGAAGCGTCGGGCTTCTGCATGGCGATCAGTAGCGTATTGTTGAAGCTGTAATTGTGGAACTTTGACATGACTTGCAGATATTCCTTGTAGCGTTCACTGTCAAATAATTCTGTAATTCCCTGCTCCAAGCGGTCTGTAATCTCCTTGATCTTTTCAGCGGGCTTGTCGGCGGTGAGAATGATCGGGTTCACCGGGCGCGGCTGGGCGGCTTCCTGCTCCGGCGCGGCTTCGTCCTTTTCCAGCTTATCCGGGGTGGGGTGTTCCGGCTCCGGGAAGCTCATTACCCTGTATTCTTTCGGTATGTCATTTTCCCGCCCGTTGTACCACTGTGAAAAGGTGTTGCCGTTGTTGTAGATATAGCCTTGAGCGGTAAACTGTCCCCGGTCTTTTTGAACCGCGTCCCGCCCGTATTCCTCATACTTGAAATACTTCTTTGCTTCTTCGGGCAGCTCCAATTCGTCCAGCTCGTCAATGAGGTAATAGCCGTAGTCGGCTTCGGTTCGGACGGTGGGGTATATCCAGTAGCAGTCAAGGTTCTGCGCAAGGTTGATAAGGTCTTTCACGCTCCCGGCGTGTTCCCCCAGCGTCACCGCCGCCGTGAATTTGTCCTTGTCCTCGTCGCCCTGCATTTCTAAGAGCTTCCCTAAATAATTCAGCTCGTCAATGGTGCTGCCCTGTACCACGGAAAGCGGCACGTCAAAGGGATAGCTTTCTGTATTGGCAAAGCCGTTGATAAAAAAGTCCTGCGTGTTCTCCGCAGAAATGCCGACGCTTCTCATGGCGGCGTGAAGCTGCTCCGTGGTGGTCGGCATGGATAGCCATTCGCCGCCCGGCTGCCCGGTTTCAAAGCGGCTGCGGCTGTCGATCAAGATTGAAAATGTTTCGCTCATTCGCTTGCTCCTTTCTTCGTTCATCATGCGGTGCATAAGGTCGTGATCTTCAACGCTCATGCTCCCGTCAAATACATAGGGGTCAAAATCCCCGTCCCGGTAAGGCTTTTCCGAAAAGGGAAGCCCTGCGTCGCGGGCGGCGGCTCTCGCTTCCTCCAAAAGCTCCGGGGGTAGTGTGTTGTCGTGTGCTTCGATAAAGTCAGCAATGTCATTCATGCTGTTTTCATAGTGGCGGCGCACCCCGGCGGTCAGCTCCGCAAGGTTCATGTCCTCGCCCAAGTAGCCGCAATAGTAGCCGTTTAGGATAACAGCGGCGGGGTCTTTTTCCTGTATCTCCCGCAAGCGTCCCCTGTCCTCCGGGGTGAGGGTGTCGTCCATTTCAAGGTAGATGTGATCGCTGTGCCATGAACGCCCCTCCCGCCAGAACGCCACCCACGCAATCCCCGCCCGCAGTTCGTCTTGATAGTCCTTTACGGCTTCCCGTAAACCTGCCATAGCTTCATTCCTCCTTTCCGCTGGGGCAGAAAAAAAGCGGCGCGGCGTTCCGGCTCCCTGTCCGTCCTACACCGCGCCCGCGCTTTCTGCCAAGATTTTTATTTTTTCAAGAGGGTTTGGGACACTTCCCAACAAGCAAAATCCCCGTCCGGCGCGTCAGCGGCGAAAGGGGATTTACGGAAAAGGGTACTCTTTTCCTATGCTTGCTACGGAACTTATTTTTTCTTCGGTATCTCTATCTTGTAGTTGACGTACTTCCCGCCCGTATCAGTTAAAACAATGGTTCCGTCGTAGGTTTTGCCTGTTTTCGGGGAATACAAGCCCTTGACGTTCGCCCTGCCGGATTTTAAGAGGGCGGCGGCAATCTTCGCGGAAAACGTGACTTTCCTTTCCTCAAAGAAGCGGTCGTTTTTCCACATGGTAAAGGCACAATCCCGGTCAGAGCAGTAGTAATTCTTTTTGCCCTCATGGACGGGAGAACCGCACCGGGGGCATTTCCCGATAGAGGGCTTTTCCTCCTCGCCCGTGAAAGCTGCCTTGTCCTTGTCGGCGGTGGCGTTCTCCTTTACCAGCTCCCGCGCCATAGCTTCAATGCGCTGCATGAAGTCCCCAGCGTCGGCGGCTCCCTTTGCGATCTGCGTCAGATTGTTTTCCCATTCGGCGGTAAGCTGCGGGGAAGTCAGCATATTCGGCAGGATTGAAACAAGGGCGGCTCCGTTCTGCGTGGGGATAAGCTGCTTTCCCTTTCTTTCTGCAAAGCCGGACTTCACCAGCTTTTCAATGACAGCGGCGCGGGTGGCGGGTGTGCCAAGCCCCCGGCGTTCCGCGTCCGGGTCGGTGTCCTCGTTCCCGGCGCGTTCCATTGCCGACAAAAGGGTTGCTTCGTTGTGGGGCTTCGGCGGCGTTGTAAAATGTTCTGTCACCTTTGCCGTGGGGCTTTCAATGGTCTGTCCCTCGGCAAGCTCCGGCAGGGTGTTTTCTTCCTCCCCGTCCTCTGGGTCGGGCTTGCCTTTTAAGGTCGCCCGGTAGCGGCGTTCAAGGTCTTTCCAGCCGCCCGCAAGCACCGTCTTTCCCCGTGCCGTAAATTCTGTATCTGCGCATGAGAAAACCGCCGTGACCGCTTCAAAGATATGCGACGCGGCGGCAGCGAAAATAAGACGCGCCCCGGCAAGGGTGAGGATATTCCTTTCACTTTCCGGCAGCGCGGCAGGGTCGGTCTTTGCAAGCTCCATAGTGGGGATAATGGCGTGGTGGTCTGATACTTTGCTGCTGTCAAGCGTCCGGGAAACGTCCGGGGTAAACTCTGCGCCCTCCATAAAGGGGAGCTTTTCGGATAACATGGTAACGGTCTTTGCCGCCGTGTCCCCCATGTCGTCCGTAAGATAGCTGCTGTCTGTCCGGGGATAGGTAAGCAGCCGCTTTTCATACAGGGTCTGCGCAAGGTCAAGGGTCTGCTTCGCCGTATAGCCGTATATCTTATTGGCTTCCCGCTGTAAGGAAGTAAGGTCAAAGAGCTTTGGCGGGGCGGCGGTCTTTTTCTCTTTGGTGAGGGAAACGCAAACCGCCGTTCCTGCTTCACAAGCTGCTTTCAGTGCGTCGGCTCTCGATTTATCCGAAAACCTTTCACTGGCGGCTTCCGCGCCGGATAAGTCAAGGCGCACATGGTAGTATTTTTCTTTCTTGAAATGGGAGATCGCTTCGCCCCGGTCAACCAGCATTTTCAGTGTAGGGGTCTGCACCCGTCCCACGTTCAAGGTCTTGTCATACAGGCAGGAGAAAAGGCGTGTTGCATTGATACCAATGATCCAGTCGGCTTTTGCGCGGCATAATGCGGAAGCATAGAGCGCGTCATAGTCCCGCCCGTCTTTGAGGTCGGCAAAGCCCGCCTTGATCGCCGCGTCCTCCATTGAGGAAATCCACAAGCGGCGCATGGGCTTGTTGCAGCCCGCCACTTCATAGACAAAGCGGAAGATCAGCTCGCCCTCGCGCCCAGCGTCGCAAGCGTTCACCACTTCGGAAACGTCGGCGCGGTGCATAAGCTCCTTTAAGGTCTTGAACTGCTTCCCCTTGTCGGCGGCGACGGTGTACTGCCATTCCTCCGGCAGAATGGGTAAGGTTTCATAGCTCCATTTTTTATACTGCTCCCCATAGGCGGCAGCTTCCGCAAGCTCCACCAAATGACCGACGCACCAAGAAATGAGGTAGCCCCCGCCCTCGATATATCCGTCTTTTTTCTCTTTCACCCCAAGCGCGGCGGCGATACTTGCCGCGACGCTGGGCTTTTCTGCAATGACTAATCTATGTGAAGTCAATAGAAAATCCTCCTTTCATTTTTCCGTGTTTTTCTCTGTCAGCTTCTTGATACAGTACCCCACACAAGGCGGCTCCCGGTTGTAGGGACAGCCCTTGCAGCGCGGGGGAATGGAAGCGGGCGGCGATTTTCCACGCCGCCCGTCACCCGGTTTCTGTATCATCATTCTTTCTAAAGGGTTGTCGGTGAACAGGGTCATGCTTCCTCGTCCTCCGTTCCCCCGTCGTCCCCGGCTTCGTCGTCCTCCGGCTCGTCCTCGTCGTAATCGTCAAAATCGAAATCGTCAAGGTCTGTGCCGCCCTTTACGTCCTGCTTCGGCTTCATAACCTTAAAGTAGTAGGCTGCGCCCCCGCCGCCAAGAAGTGCCACAATGAGGAATACCAAAAGCCCGCCCGTATTACTTTTCTTTTCCGGCTGCTCTGCGGGTTCCTCCGTTTCCGGCTCCGCTTCTTTGCCGCTGCAAGCGGTCATGTTATCCTTGCAGACGGGGCAGCTTACATTTACCTTTCCGGCTTCGCATTTCTCCGTACAGTTGCAGACTGCGGGCGGCTCCGTGGCGGTGTTCCCGTCCTCCATGAGTGCCATGAGGTCGGCTTCGTCCACTTGATTGAGGAAATGCACGGTATTTTCGCCCTCGTCGTCCCGGTCAATGAGGATATAAAAGTAATTGCCGTTTTTGGTCGTCACGGTGATAAGCTGCTTGTTGCCGCCGAAATCGTCCACAAGGGTAGCGTTCCCGTCCGGGGTGAGGGGTTCTTCCTTTTCGGGTTCCTCATAGACAACGCCGCTGTCGTCGGTCGCGTCGTCCTGCCCCTCCGGGGTCTGTGCGTAGGCGGTGACGGAAAAGCCGCCCATGAGGATAAGAGCGGCGCATAAGGTCAGCAGGGTATTAAAAATCTTCTTATTCTTCATCTTCGTTTTCCTCCTGTTCGTCGTTGTCTGCGCCGTTAAAAGTAGGCGCGGGGGTCATGCCGGGGATTGCGCCCCCGGACAGCATGGAAGTAAGCTCTGCGGGGGAAAGCCGCATGGAGCGCACAAGCTGGACGATCTGCAAATTCTCCGCTTCGGTTTTCTGCGCTTCCAGCCCTTTCAGTTTGTTTTGATACTCGGTGATCTTCTCGCGGGTCTTTTCAATCTCCCGGTTGATACGGTCAATCTTGTTTGCTGCCATAGTGTAAAACTCCTTTCATAGTCAAAAAATGTTTTCAGTTCCAATTCATCAAGCCGTACCCTTTGATACAGCCATAGTCAAGGGAATAGCTCTTGATCTTGCAAGCGTCCCCGGAATTGCCCTCGACGGTATAAACGCGCTGCCCGTCCGTGCCGATCACAAGCCCTACATGGTCTGCGCTCCCGTCACCGTCCCAGTCAAAAAAGATCGCGTCGCCGGGTGCGATATTTGAATAATTACGGTCGCCCCATTGCCCGTGTGACTGGAACCACGGAATACCCTGTGACTGGCAGGCGGCAAAGCGCGGCTCGCTTTTCCCGGCTTGATTGTAGCACCATGAAACGAAACAGGCGCACCATTCCACGCGGCTGTTGAAGCCGTACCAGCTCCAATAGGGCTGTCCCCCTACATTGCCTACCTGTGACTTTGCCCGGTCTACAATGGCGGTGTTTCCGGGGCGTGTGCCGTTTACAAGCTGTACGCCGCTTAAATCCTCGGACGGGTTTGTGTCCGGGGAACCGCCGCCGAAAATGAGGGGCTTGTTGCCGCTGGTTTCCAAGTACACCCGGAACATTTCAAGCTGCTCCGGCGTTAAAAGTCCCGGCGCAAGCTCGGATATGGGCTTGTTCTCCAGCTTGACGTTGAGAATGTAATAGTTATAGGCTACGTCTACCTCGTATTCGTAGGTTTCCGTAGAGGTTTCCCCCGTTGCCGGGTCGGTGACTGTCCGCGTCCCTGTCCGGGTTTCCGTGCGGTGGCGTACCTCCACTTCCTCCGTGAGAGTGAGGGTATATTGCAGCGAAAAGATACGCTCTATTTCTGCCTGTGCCGTTGCCGGGGTGTAGGTCTGTAAAAGTGCGGTCAGATAGGACGCTAATTCGTGGGGGTTATGCCCGATACTGTCAAGGTCATAG
>OMAQ01000333.1_pt1 | contig 27829 bp, 38 predicted proteins | sample 1673461 | NCBI WGS metagenome assembly OMAQ01 (sample SAMEA103958112, study PRJEB25191) | human gut metagenome | biome: human-associated habitat [ENVO:00009003]; feature: intestine environment [ENVO:2100002]; material: feces | place: Germany | collected 2013/2015
GAGCCATTATCTCAGCGACCTCAGGGTCGAGCTTGCCATTGCCGCTGAACCCGAGATTCACTACCACGCGGAACTTTACATCATGGACATGATGCCAAACTGCACGAGCGACTTGATAAAAGAGAAGATAGGGCGTTTCTACTCCATCCTGCGCAAGGCACACCCCGACACGCCAATACTCCTTGTGGAGAACCCGATATTCCCGCCGACGCGTTTCAACTCGGAGATGCGGAAGACCATCAACGAGAAGAACGCCACGCTTGCCAAGTTTTACAAGAAGTTCCGCGCCGCCGGCGACAAAAACGTGTATTTCGTCTCGTCGGCCGACATGATTGGCACCGACAACGAGGGCACCGTGGATGGCATCCATTTCACCGACCTCGGCTTCGAGCGTTGCGCCGACTACATGACTCCTATTATCAACCGGCATTTGAAAAAGTAATCCTCGCGAGACCGCGATTACATTTCGCATGGACTTAAAAGACATCGGCTTTGCCGATTACGCACAAGATGATGCCTTGCAGGGACGGGCACAGGGCTCGCCCCTGCAAAAGTGAAATTAAACAAACACGAAACAACATGAAGACACGAACCAAACTTTTTCTTACGTTGGCCATCACGTTCCTCTTCGCTTTCACAAATTCGGAAAGCGCGAGGTGTGAGGCGAGTGGGAGCAACGGCGGCTCCGCTCTTAGCAAGACATCCGAAAACATGCAAGCAAAGCCTAAATACCCATTGGGACATGTCACGCTCGATGCACATGCGATAGAGTTGCACGAAACGTTCATGATGAATGGCAGGAAGTATCACTTGGTTTTTACTCGGACAGAGAAACAGCCCAAAGGAACTGTTAGTGCGGTGTATGTGTATCCGGACGGATTCAAGTCGGGTCGGCAAAATGGTCTTATAGTAGACCTACCACAGGTCACGGAGTTCATTGTCCACAATATCCCGGGGCAGGAACTGTGGGGCAGTGTCATTATATGTGAAGAGATATATTCTCATTGGAAGGATGACAAGGGAAATTACAAGGATGATTACGTTCCGTCGTATACCCACACTTACACCGACGTGCGCTTGCCCGATGAGCCGGCTCAGAAAATACTGGATCTCATCCAAGACAATTCCGCTTACAAAAGCATGGGTGGGCGTTACGGCGAACCGTCTGGTATAAAATATAACAGGGTGCAGACCGCCGAGTTGAGAAAGACGAAAATAGAGAAAAGGGTAGGCGACAAATACACTCATGAGTATTCCAACGAGAGAAAATTCTGATGATTGACAATCTAACATGTTTGATTATGAGCAAGAAAATCGTATTGAGTGTGCTGCTGTCGCTTCTTTTCGGGATATTAGGGGCGAAAGCGTCGGTCGGTGGATTCCCCGTCTATCGTGGCCTTCCTTATAAGGTGGAGGCTCATGATGATGGTACGTGGTGGTGGACAACTACTGCGAACGACAAAATCGTATGTAAGATTAATGGGAAGAAACTTGAAGAGGGACGTTTGGCTATCTTTGGAGATGCGAAAATATTTGGGCTGGAATTTTGGGGATTCGGTTTCTCCAGCGATGTTTTTGCGGAAGTTAAGATTTCGCAAGGAGATATAGCTCAACGGACCAATGAAAAGGCAAAAATCCAGTTCTCAAATGGTAAGGAAATCCAAGGTGACGTTATTGTGACTGGTTATGCCGATATGCAGAGAGCGTTCTATTTCTCGCTTCCCAATACGAATAACCAAGAGTATCTTTTAGCTATGTTGGCGAGTTATGACGTGAAAAAAGTCATCATAGGAGGCAATGTCATGGAATACCAAACTTCGACCAAGGATACATTTGCGGCAATGCTGAACGAATGGCATGAGAAATTCTTCGGGAAAGACTTTAAGCCGACATATTCCGGTGGTGACTAAAATTTGCCGAAGTTGATAAATAGCGGTGTAGTGTTATCGTGCATGAAGAAACATATGTCAGGAGAACAGATGCCAGTTGGACAGACGTGCGTTTGCCCGATGAGCCAGCTCGGAAGATACTTGATCTAATCCAAGAAAATTCCCCCTATAAATATTTTGGAATCCCTTATATAAAATACAACAGGGTGAATACCGACGCGTTGAGGAAAACGAAAATAAGGAAGTTGTAAACTGGATTCCGCCACCGAATATGTCGACAAGAGGACGTTCTGACGATTGACAAGCGTTGCCCCTTGGAACGCAAAATGCTCAAAATCAAAAAGTTTTTGAAAATAATGGCGTAAATGCTTGGCGGATAGCGGAAAAGTCCGTACCTTTGCACCGCAAAAGTGAGTATTGCGCTGGCTTGTAGCCATCAATACGCTGAATTAGAGCAACTTGGCCTTCAGTTTGGAAGAAGTGAGCGGTTCTTTTTAAGTGTGTTGTGAGCTTGAGAAAAGCGGGTGTCACTTAAAGAGAACATAAAACAACATTATATTATTATTTAATTTTTTAAACTGAGATGCCAGGATTAATTGGAAGAAAAATCGGAATGACATCCGTTTTCAGTGCCGACGGCAAGAACGTGCCGTGCACTGTTATCGAAGCTGGTCCTTGTGTTGTAACCCAGGTGAAGACTGTCGAGAAGGACGGTTACAAAGCCTATCAGCTGGGCTATGGTGAGGCTAAGGAAAAGCGCACCAACAAGCCTATGACAGGAATCTTCAAGAAGGCTGGTACAACACCGAAAAAGCACTTGGCCGAGTTCAAGTTTGACGAGGAGTACAATCTCGGTGATACTCTCACTGTTGAGATGTTCAATGGCGTGGGGTACGTTGATGTGGTTGGCACATCCAAGGGTAAAGGCTTCCAGGGCGTTGTGAAGCGTCATGGTTTCGGCGGTGTCGGACAGGCTACTCACGGTCAGGATGACCGTCTCCGCAAGCCAGGTTCAATCGGTGCTTGTTCTTACCCTGCAAAGGTGTTCAAGGGCATGCGCATGGGCGGCCAAATGGGAGGCGACAGGGTGACAACCCAGAACCTCAAAGTGTTAAAGGTAATCCCTGAGCAGAACCTCATCATCGTGAAGGGTTCTACGGCAGGTTACAATGGTTCAACTGTTTTAATTCAGAAGTAATGGAACTCAGCGTTTTGAATATCAACGGTCAAGAGACCGGCAAGAAGGTTACATTGAATGACGCTGTCTTCGGCATTGAGCCAAACGATCACGTCATCTATCTCGACGTTAAGCAGTATTTGGCAAACCAGCGTCAGGGAACGGCAAAGTCTAAGGAACGTAGCGAGCACAGCGGCTCTACACGCAAGCTCGGTCGCCAGAAGGGCGGCGGCGGCGCTCGTCGCGGTGACATCAACTCGCCTGTCCTCGTGGGCGGTGGACGTGTTTTCGGTCCTAAGCCACGCGACTACAGCTTCAAGCTCAATAAGAAAGTAAAGATTCTTGCTCGTAAGTCAGCTCTCTCTTACAAGGCTAAGGACAACGAGATTATCGTGGTTGATAACTTCGATATGGCAGCTCCAAAGACTAAAGATTTCGTAAATATCACTAAAAATCTTAAAGTTGAGGGTAAGAAGACACTCGTGGTTTTGCCAGAAGTGAATAAAAATGTATATTTGTCCGCTCGCAACCTGCAGAAGGCTGAGATCATGAGCGCAAACAACATCAATACGTACAAGATTTTGAACGCTGATGTGCTCGTGATAGCAGAGGCTTCCCTGGAGATGATCAACAGCGTGCTTAACAAGTAATTTGGAAGAAAGAAATGGCAAACATTATCATTAAGCCTCTGGTAACAGAGAAACAGAACAGAATCACGGAGAAGAACTCAAACCGCTACGGTTTTATCGTTCGCCCCGATGCCGACAAGCTCCAGATTAAGAAAGAGGTAGAGAGCCTTTACAACGTGAAGGTTGTCGCTGTCAACACAGCACGCTTTGCCGGCAAGCGCTCAAGCCGTTACACCAAGGCAGGCCTTATCCGCGGTCAGAAGAACGCGTACAAGAAGGCTTACATCACCTTGAAAGACGGTGACACTATTGATTTTTACAGCAATATCTAAAATAAGAAATGGCAGTACGTAAATTCAGCCCGGTCACTCCGGGTCAAAGACACAAGGTTATTGGCACGTTCGAGGAGATTACTGCATCCGTGCCAGAGAAGTCTCTCGTTTACGGTAAGCGTTCAACCGGCGGTCGAAACAACACCGGTAAGATGACTGTCCGCTACATCGGCGGCGGCCACAAGAAGAAGTATCGTCTCATTGACTTCAAGCGAGAGAAAGATGGTGTTCCTGCTGTAGTGAAGACAATCGAGTATGATCCTAACCGTTCAGCTCGTATCGCTCTTCTCTTCTACGCAGATGGCGAGAAACGTTACATCATTGCTCCTAACGGATTGAAGGTTGGCGACAAGCTGATGTCGGGCGCTGAGGCAGCTCCTGAGGTTGGCAACTCCCTTCCACTTGCGAACATTCCTGTCGGTACCGTGATCCACAACATCGAGTTGCGTCCGGGACAGGGTGCATTGCTCGTTCGTTCGGCTGGTAACTTTGCTCAGCTTACTTCTCGTGAAGGTTCCTACTGTGTTATCAAGCTTCCTTCAGGCGAGACTCGCAAGATCCTCTCAGCTTGTAAGGCAACTGTAGGTAGCGTAGGCAACTCAGACCACGCTCTTGAGCAGTCTGGTAAGGCCGGTCGCTCACGTTGGCTCGGTCGTCGTCCTCACAACCGTGGTGTTGTTATGAACCCTGTTGATCACCCGATGGGTGGTGGTGAAGGCCGCCAGAGCGGTGGACATCCACGCTCACGCAAGGGCTTGTACGCTAAGGGCCTCAAGACTCGCGCACCGAAGAAGCTCTCGAACAAGTACATTATCGAGAGGGCTAACAAGAAGTAACTTAAAACACAGAGCAAATTATGAGTCGTTCACTTAAAAAAGGCCCCTACATCAATGTCTCGCTCGAGAAGAAAATCCTTGCCATGAACGAGAGCGGCAAGAAGAGCGTTGTCAAGACATGGGCCAGAGCATGTATGATTTCACCTGACTTCGTGGGTCATACTGTCGCAGTTCATAACGGTAACAAATTTATCCCCGTGTACATTACTGAGAACATGGTGGGTCACCGCCTCGGAGAGTTCGCCCTCACACGTCGCTTCGGTGGTCATACCGGAAACAACAAGAAGTAATCGGGATAAGCATTAAATTCAAGCAAACATAATGGGAGCAAGAAAACATAACGCGGCTGAAAAGTTAAAAGAAGCCCGTAAGAATCAATACTTCGCCAAGCTCGTTGGCGTTCCCTCCTCTCCCCGCAAGATGCGCTACGTGGTAGACATGGTTCGTGGTATGGAGGTCAACCGTGCCCTTGGCGTGCTCAAGTTCTCGAAGAAGCGTGCCGCACAGGACGTGGAGAAGCTTCTTCGCTCTGCTATCGCTAACTGGGAGACCAAGAACGATCGCAAGGCTGAGGACGGAGAGCTGTACATCAGCAAGGTCTTCGTAGACGAAGGCGTAACCATGAAGCGTATGAGACCGGCACCACAGGGTCGCGGATACAGAATCCGCAAGCGCTCTAACCACGTCACTTTGTTCGTGGATGCCAAAACTAATGACGATAAAGATTAAATAGAATGGGACAGAAAGTTAATCCAATAAGCAACCGTCTTGGTATAATCCGTGGTTGGGATTCTAATTGGTTCGGTGGCAAGAACTTCGGCGACAACCTCGTAGAGGACAAGCAGATTCGCACTTACCTGAAGAAGCGTCTCGAGAAAGCCCAGGTTTCACGCATCATCATCGAGCGTACTCTCAAACTCGTCACCATCACTATTTGCACTGCCCGTCCAGGTATCGTCATCGGTAAGGCTGGTCATGATGTGGACAAGTTGAAGGAGGAGCTGAAGAAGCTCTATAAGAAGGATATCCAGATCAACATCTTTGAGGTTAAGCGTCCTGAGCTTGACGCCACAATCGTTGGTGAGAACATCGCAAGCCAGATTGAACACCTCATGGCTTATCGCCGTGCCATCAAGATGGCTGTGCAGAACACAATGCGCGCAGGCGCTGAAGGCATAAAGGTGCAGATCACCGGCCGTCTCAACGGTGCCGAGATCGCACGTAAGGAAATGTTCAAGGAGGGTCGTACTCCTCTGCACACTTTCCGTGCCGACATCGACTACTGCCAGACAGAGGCTCTGACAAAGGTTGGCCTGCTTGGTATCAAGGTGTGGATCATGCGTGGTGAGGTCTATGGCAAGAAGGAGCTCGCTCCTAACTTCCAGCAGGATCGTAACGAACGTGGCTCACGCCGCGACGGTGAGCGCCGCAACCGTGGCGGACGCCGTAGAAACAATAATCGCTAAAAGAATCATCTACAATGTTACAGCCAAAAAGAGTAAAATATAGAAGGCCGCAAGATGGACGTGGCAACAAAGGCAACGCTCATCGCGGCACGCAACTGGCTTTCGGCTCGTTCGGCATCAAGACCCTTGAGAGCAAATGGCTGGACAGCCGCCAGATTGAGGCAGCTCGTGTAGCTGTCAACCGTTACATGAACCGTGAGGGTCAGGTCTGGATCCGCATCTTCCCTGACAAGCCAATCACTCGCAAGCCTGCAGACGTCCGAATGGGTAAAGGTAAGGGTGATCCAGCTGGATGGGTAGCTCCTGTCACTCCGGGTCGTATACTCTTCGAAGTGGAAGGCGTCAGCCTCGATGTGGCCAAGGAGGCCCTTCGCCTGGCAGCCCAGAAACTCCCAGTGAAGACAAAATTCGTCATCCGTCGTGATTACGACAAAAACGCATAATAATGAAGATCAAAGAAATCACAGAACTCGCCGACAAGGACTTGCGCGAGAAGCTGGCGCAATCTGAGGCAGCTTACAAGCAGCTTAAGCTCAACCATCAGATTTCACCGCTTGAGAATCCGTCACAGATCAAAGCTGCGCGTCGTGATATTGCACGCATGAAGACAGTGCTTCGCGAAAGGGAACTTAACAAGTAATGACACAAATGGAAACACGTAATTTAAGAAAGGTAAGACAGGGTGTCGTTATCAGTGACAAGATGGACAAGACTATCGTTGTCGCAGCTAAGTTCAAGGAGAAGCACCCTATTTATGGTAAATTCGTCCAGAAGACGAAGAAGTATCACGTTCACGACGAGAAGAACGAGGCCCATATGGGTGATACTGTCCAGATTATGGAGACTCGTCCACTTTCCAAGACCAAGAGGTGGAGATTAGTACAAATCGTAGAAAAGGCTAAGTAATTATGATACAGGCATTAACAAAACTTACAGTAGCAGACAACAGTGGCGCTCGTGAGGCTATGTGCATCCGTGTGCTCGGTGGTACCGGCCGTCGTTACGCAAGTGTCGGCGACGTCATAGTTGTTGCTGTCCAGAACGTCCTGCCAACCAGTGACTTGAAGAAGGGTGCGGTATCTAAGGCTTTAGTCGTTCGCACCAAGAAAGAGATCCGTCGTCCGGATGGCTCTTACATCCGTTTTGACGACAATGCTTGCGTGTTGCTCAACAACGCTGGTGAGCTTCGCGGTAGCCGTATCTTCGGCCCTGTAGCCCGTGAGCTGCGTGCTGTCAACATGAAGGTCGTGTCTCTCGCACCTGAGGTTCTTTAATCTTTTAAATGAAAGAAGTAATGAGTAAGTTACATATCAAGAAAGACGACAACGTCATCGTCATTGCCGGTTCCGACAAGGGCAAGACGGGTAAAGTGCTCAAGGTGCTTGTGAAAGAGAACCGTGCCATCGTTGAGGGTGTCAACATGGTTTCAAAGAGCACGAAGCCTTCAGCTAAGAATCCTCAAGGAGGAATCGTGAAGCAGGAGGCTCCTATTCACATCTCAAACATCAGCCTTATCGATCCTAAGAGTGGCAAGGCTACCCGCATCGCTGTCAAGCACGAGGGTAAGAATGTCATCCGCATCGCTAAAAAGTCAGGGGAGGAGATCAAGTAATGGATACAGCACAGTTAAAGAAACAGTATAACGAGCAAATCGCTCCAGCTCTCAAAGAGCAGTTCAACTATTCTTCTGCCATGCAGATTCCTGCCCTGAAGAAGATCGTCATCAACATGGGTCTTGGCGATGCCACTCAGGACAAGAAGATTATCGATGTGTCTATCAACGAGCTCACTGCCATCACCGGCCAGAAAGCCGTGGCTACATACTCTAAGAAGGATATCGCTAACTTCAAGCTTCGTAAGAAGATGCCTATCGGCGTGATGGTAACACTTCGCCGTGAGCGCATGTACGAGTTCTTGGAGCGTCTCGTGAAGATCGCTCTTCCTCGTATTCGTGACTTCAAAGGTATCAACTCTAAGTTTGACGGTCGCGGTAACTACACTCTCGGTATTGATGAGCAAATCATCTTCCCAGAGATCAACATTGATCAGGTGGACCGCCTTCAGGGTATGAACATCACTTTCGTCACATCAGCCACTACTGATGAGGAGGGTTTCGCTCTGCTTAAGGCATTCGGCCTTCCTTTCAAAAACGCTAAAAACGATTAAGAGATATGGCAAAAGAATCTATGAAGGCTCGCGAGGTTAAGCGCGCCAAGCTCGCTGCCCGCTATGCTGAAAAGCGTGCGGCTCTGAAGAAGATTATCGCTACTTCTAACGACCCCGCTGAGGCTTATGAGGCTGCACGTAAGTTGCAGGCCATTCCAAAGAACGCAGACCCTATCCGCCAGCACAACCGCTGCAAGATTACAGGTCGTCCACGTGGATTTATCCGTCAGTTCGGTATTTCACGTATCCAGTTCCGTGAGATGGCTTCTCAGGGCTTGATTCCCGGCGTGACGAAGGCAAGCTGGTAAATACACTCTAACCTTTGGTTGGCAGCATGATGCTTTTATCGGTATCAAAGCTGTCAACTAAACAAAAGGTATAAAAAGAGACACTCACATATTTAATATTGTCGGGGTAGTCCCGATTAATTAAACATTTTTATTTTATGACAGATCCAATAGCAGATTATCTGACACGGCTCAGAAACGCAATCATGGCACATCACCGCGTGGTTGAGGTTCCTGCGTCAAACATGAAGAAATCTATCACGAAGATTCTCTTCGAGAAGGGTTACATCCTGAACTACAAGTTCGTCGAGGATGGTCCTCAAGGTACTATCAAGGTTGCCTTGAAGTATGATCCACAAACAAAGGAAAACGCCATCAAGAGCTTGAAGCGCGTTTCCACACCTGGCCTTCGCCGTTACACCGGTTACAAGGACATGCCGAGAGTTATTAACGGACTGGGTATCGCAATCCTGTCTACATCTAAGGGAGTCATGACAAACAAGGAGGCCGCTGACCTTAAGATCGGTGGCGAGGTTCTTTGCTACGTCTATTAATTGGAGGTTTAAGTTATGTCAAGAATAGGTAAATTGCCAATTAGTGTTCCCGCTGGAGTTACAGTTAACTTCGATGCGAAGGAGAACGTTGTTACCGTTAAGGGTCCTAAGGGTGAACTCTCACAGTATCTTGATCCTTCTATCAAGATGGTTCAGGAAGATGGTCATATCACCTTCGAGGTTGATGAGAATAGCCCCGTTGACTACAAGCAGAAGCAGGCTTTCCACGGCCTTTATCGCTCTTTGATCAACAACATGGTTGTTGGCGTAAGCGAGGGTTTCAAGAAGCATCTTGAGCTTATCGGTGTCGGTTATCGTGTTTCCAACCAGGGAAATCTTCTCGAGTTCTCTCTCGGTTACACTCACCCAATCTTCCTCCAGCTCCCTAAGGAGGTGAAGGTTGAGACAAAGTCTGAGCGCAACCAGAACCCACAGATTATGCTGGAGAGCGCAGACAAGCAGCTGCTTGGTCTTATTTGTGCTAAAATTCGTTCTTTCCGCATGCCTGAGCCTTATAAGGGTAAGGGTATACTCTTCAAGGGTGAGGTCATCCGCAGAAAGTCTGGTAAGACAGCTGCAGCTAAGTAACTTTTAAAGTGACAACGAAATCATGACAACAAAGAAAGTAGAAAGACGAATCAAGATAAAGTTCCGCATTCGCAAGAACGTCAAGGGAACAGCTGAGCGTCCCCGTCTTACTGTGTTCCGCTCCAACAAGCAGATTTACGCACAAGTGATTAACGACATAGAGGGCAAGACCGTGGCTTCCGCCTCTTCTTTAGGCTTGGAGAAGCTTCCTAAGATTCAGCAGGCTGAGAAGGTTGGTGAGGCTTTGGCAGAGAAGGCCAAGGCTGCAGGTGTTGAGGCAGTGGTTTTTGACCGTAATGGCTATCTCTATCATGGCCGCGTTCAGGCTCTTGCTGACGCTGCTCGTAAGGGTGGACTTAATTTCTAATCGATTATGGCAATGAATAAAGTAAGAGTTAATAGTGACGCTGAATTGAAGGACCGCCTGGTTGCTATCAACCGTGTGACGAAAGTTACCAAGGGTGGTCGTACCTTTACATTCGCTGCCATTGTCGTAGTCGGTGATGGCAACGGCGTGATTGGTTATGGCCTGGGTAAGGCTGGTGAGGTTACCGCCGCAATCCAGAAAGGCACAGACGCTGCCAAGAAGAACCTCTTCAAGGTTCCTGTGCTCAAGGGCACGGTGCCTCATGAGATGGAGGTGAAGTTTGGTGGTGCTCAGGTTCTCTTGAAGCCCGCTGCAGCAGGTACTGGTCTTAAGGCCGGTGGTGCTATGCGTGCCGTCCTCGAGAGTGCTGGTATCACGGACGTGATTGCAAAGTCTAAGGGCTCATCAAATGCCCACAACTTGGTGAAAGCCACAGTGCTCGCGCTCTCTCAGATGCGTGACGCTTACACCGTAGCCGGTGAGCGTGGTGTCGCCATGGACAAAGTGTTTAACGGTTAATGGGATTATAAACAATGGCAACAATCAAAGTAAAGCAAGTCAAGAGTCGTATCGGCGCTCCTGTAGACCAGAAGAGAACTCTTCTCGCACTTGGTCTTCACAAGATTTCTCAAGTTGTTGAGATTGAGGATACTCCCAGCAATCTCGGTATGGTTCGCAAAGTGCACCATCTCGTTGAGATCGTTAAGTAATAACATTTAAAATCAGACGTAATCATGAAATTACATACATTGAAGCCGGCAGCCGGCTCTACTCATTCACGTCGTCGTATAGGCCGTGGTCCTGGTTCAGGTCTCGGTGGTACTTCTACGCGTGGTCACAAGGGTGCCAAGGCTCGTTCCGGTTACAAGAGAAAGATTGGTTTCGAAGGTGGTCAGATGCCTTTGCAGCGTCGTGTTCCTAAGGCTGGTTTCAAGAACATCAACCATGTGGAGTACTTCGCAGTGAATCTCTCAACCCTTCAGAAGCTCGCCGAGGAAAAGAACCTCACGAAGATTGGTATCGCAGAGCTTGTCGCTGCTGGTCTCACGAATGGCAAGGAGCTTGTCAAGATCCTTGGCAATGGTGAGCTCAAGGCAAAGGTTGACGTAGAAGCCAACGCCTTCTCTAAGACTGCTGAGGAAGCTATCAAGGCAGTCGGTGGTAATGCAACAAAAATTTGATAATGAAAAAGCTAATTGAGACACTAAAGAACTGTTGGAGGGTTGAGGATCTTCGTCAGAGGCTTCTTGTTACTTTCCTGTTTACGGCTATCTACCGTTTTGGATCTTTCGTTGTGCTTCCGGGTATTGATCCCGCCAAGCTTGACCAACTTCAGTCGCAAACCAAAGGTGGCTTGATGTCACTGCTGGACATGTTCTCTGGTGGAGCATTTTCCAACGCATCTATCTTTGCGCTTGGAATTATGCCTTACATCTCAGCTTCCATTGTCATGCAGCTCCTTGCCGTCGCTGTGCCTTATTTCCAGAAGATGCAGCGAGAGGGTGAGAGTGGCAGGAAAAAAATACAATGGTATACTCGCGTGCTGACAGTAGCTATCCTGCTGTTCCAGGCACCGAGTTACCTTATAAACCTCAAGATGCAAGCCAGTTCGGCTCTTGCCAGTGGCATATCTTGGAGTGTGTTCATGATTCCTGCGACTATTATCCTTGCGGCAGGCTCTATGTTCATCCTTTGGTTGGGTGAGCGTATAACTGACAAGGGAGTCGGAAATGGAATCTCATTGGTCATCATGATTGGTATCATCGCTAGACTTCCTCAAGCTTTCGTCCAAGAGCTTAGCTCGAGGTTCACTGCCATTTCAAGTGGTGGTCTTGTGATGTTTATCGCCGAGATTCTTATTCTCTACGCTGTCATTTGCGCTTCTATACTTTTGACACAAGGCACTCGCAAGGTGCCAGTACAGTATGCGAAGCGTCTTGTCGGTAATAAGCAAGTGGGTGGTGCCCGCCAGTATATTCCGCTGAAACTTTTCGCAGCCAACGTGATGCCTATCATCTTTGCCCAGGCATTGATGTTTATCCCATTGGCTATCGTTCAGTATCAGAGCAGTGAGTCAAGCTGGTTGGTTCGCAACTTGATGGATAATCGTAGCCTTGTTTACAACATAGTTTACGTTATCTTGATTGTCGCATTCACCTATTTCTATACAGCCATCACTTTGAATCCACAGCAGATGGCTGAGGACATGAAACGCAACAACGGTTTTATCCCTGGTATCAAGCCTGGTCATGACACAGCCGAGTATATCGACACAGTCATGTCACGCATAACGTTCCCAGGTTCACTGTTTATTGCTTTCATAGCTGTCATGCCGGCATTGGCAGGGTTGCTTAACGTTCAGCAGGCGTTCTCACAGTTCTTTGGAGGCACGTCCCTCCTCATCACGGTGGGTGTCGTTATCGATACCTTGCAGCAGATAGAGTCATATCTCTTGATGCGTCACTATGATGGACTGTTGAATTCCGGTCACACTCGTAAGGCTGGCGCTGTAAGTGCATATTAATATGGTCTTTGGATACATGCTTCCAAGGGCGGATGAATGAAATACAGGATTGGCTCTCCATTGGGAATCCTGATGGAGAGCCTTTCAAGGTTGAGTTTTGATACGCTCGGCTTCTTCACTTTCTTTGGAACATTGATAAAGGTTAAATAAGAATTATGTCAAAACAGTCAGCAATTGAGCAGGACGGCACAGTGATAGAGAGCTTGTCCAACGCCATGTTTCGCGTAGAGCTTGAGAATGGAGTACAAATCATCGCCAATATCTCGGGCAAGATGCGTCTGCATTACATTAAGATACTCCCAGGTGACAAAGTTAAGGTAGCGATGAGCCCTTACGACCTCACTAAGGGAAGGATTGAGTTCAGATATAAATAGAACATCATATTTTTTACATTTACAAATATGAAGACAAGAACATCCATCAAGAAGCGTTCAGCCGACTGCAAGATCGTTCGTCGCAAGGGTCGCCTGTTTGTTATCAACAAGAAGAACCCTAAGATGAAGCAGCGTCAGGGCTAAACGTTAAAATTGCGTAAAGTTATGGGTAATGAGAAAGCTGTTTGAAGTTTTCTTATTACTTTTGTACGCTTTTAAGCAAAAACAACGCGTTAATTACACAAAAAGTTAAGTTTTTATTCAATTTATTTCAACTAATGGCAATACGAATTGTTGGAGTAGACTTGCCCCAGAACAAGCGTGGCGAGATCGCATTGACTTATATCTATGGTATAGGTCGAAGTAGTTCAGCAAAGATATTGGATAAGGCAGGCGTGAGCCGTGACCTGAAGGTCAGCGAGTGGACTGACGATCAGGCAGCCAAAATCCGTGAGATTATCGGCGCTGAATTCAAAGTGGAGGGTGACCTCCGTTCAGAGATTCAGATGAACATCAAGCGTCTGATGGATATTGGTTGCTACCGTGGTGTCCGTCATCGTAATGGCCTTCCTGTTCGTGGTCAGAGCACCAAGAACAATGCCCGTACTCGTAAGGGTAAGAAGAAGACTGTTGCAAACAAGAAGAAGGCTACTAAGTAATTAATGGAGGAACTTAATTATGGCAAAACAACAGAAAGCAACATCTAAGAAAAGAAATGTCCGTGTTGAAGCTACAGGTCAACTCCATGTTCACAGCAGCTTTAACAACATTATTGTGTCTCTTGCCAACAACGATGGTCAGGTTATTTCCTGGTCTTCAGCTGGTAAGATGGGTTTCCGTGGTTCTAAGAAGAACACTCCTTATGCAGCCCAGATGGCAGCAGAGGATTGTGCTAAAGTGGCCTATACACTTGGTCTTCGCAAGGTGAAGGCTTACGTTAAGGGTCCTGGAAATGGTCGTGAGAGCGCTATCCGTGCCATTCATGGCGCTGGTATCGAGGTTACGGAGATTGTTGACGTAACACCGTTGCCACACAACGGTTGCCGTCCTCCTAAGCGTCGTCGTGTATAATAAGAACCACTAACGTACATCTTTAGATACAATAAGAAAAGCATTTAAATTATGGCAAGATATATAGGTCCTAAGTCTCGTATCGCACGCCGTTTTGGTGAGCCCATCTTTGGTGCAGATAAGGTACTGTCTAAGCGCAACTTCCCTCCTGGGCAGCATGGCAATGATCGTCGCCGCAAGACATCCGAGTATGGTCAGCAGTTGGCTGAGAAGCAGAAAGCCAAGTACACTTACGGTGTATTGGAGCGTCAGTTCCACAACTTGTTCGACAAGGCAGCCAAGGCTGACGGTAAGACAGGTGAGGTTCTTCTTCAGTTGTTGGAGAGCCGTTTGGACAACATCGTTTTCCGTCTTGGCGTTGCTCCTACACGAGCTGCAGCCCGTCAGTTGGTCAACCACAAGCACATCACTGTCGACGGCAAGGTCGTCAGCATTCCTTCCTACTCGGTAAAGCCCGGTCAGGTTGTTGGTGTGCGCGAGAAGGCAAAGTCACTCGAAGTGATTGGCAATGCCCTTGCAGGTTTCAACCACAGCAAGTATCCTTGGATGGAATGGGATGAGAACACCAAGAGCGGTAAGTATCTCCACGTGCCTGAGCGTACGGACATCCCTGAGAACATCAAGGAGCAGTTAATCGTTGAGTTGTACTCGAAATAAATAAAAATCATTGAATTAATGGCGATATTAGCATTTCAAAAACCTGATAAAGTTGTGATGTTGGAGGCCAACGACCACTACGGAAAGTTTGAGTTCCGCCCTCTCGAGCCTGGCTTTGGTGTTACCATTGGTAACTCCCTTCGCCGCGTCCTTCTTTCTTCGCTTGAAGGTTATGCCATCAACACCGTCCGCATAAGCGGTGTTGAGCATGAGTTCGCCACCGTTCCCGGTGTGAAGGAGGATGTCACCAATATCATTTTGAATCTGAAACAAGTACGGTTCAAACAAGTAGTAGACGATTTCGAGAACGAGAAAGTTAGCATTTCCGTGGAGGACACCACGGAGTTCAAGGCAGGTGATATCGGTAAGTATCTGACTGGATTTGAAGTGTTAAACCCTGATTTGGTGATTTGTCATTTAGATTCTAAGGCATCGTTCCAGATGGATCTCACAATCAACAAGGGTCGTGGCTACGTCCCCGCTGATGAGAACCGTCAGTTCTGCACCGATGTCAACGTACTTCCCATCGATTCTATCTACACACCTATCCGTAATGTGCGTTACAGTGTTGAGCCTACTCGTGTCGAGCAAAAGACCGACTACGATAATCTCATCATTGAGGTAACAACGGATGGATCCATTCACCCGAAGGACGCGCTCAAGGAAGCCGCCAAGATTCTCATCTTCCACCTTCTCTGCTTCTCTGACGAGAAGATCACGTTGGAGAATACGGACAATGAAGGCAATGAGGAGTTTGACGAGGAGGTTCTCCACATGCGTCAGTTGCTTAAGACCAAGCTCTCTGACCTCAATCTGAGTGTCCGTGCGCTCAACTGTCTGAAAGCTGCCGACGTATCAACTCTTGCTGATCTTGTGCAGTATCAGAAGACAGACCTCCTTAAGTTCCGCAACTTCGGTAAGAAATCGCTCTCTGAGCTTGATGATTTGCTCTTGAGTCTGAATCTGTCGTTTGGAATGGATATTTCAAAGTATAAACTGGATAAGGAATAAACCTCAGGTCACTGTTCAACTGTCCAATTAAGCATTAAAACAAAATGAGACACAATAAAAAGTTCAACCATCTGAGTCGTACTGCATCTCATAGGGCCAGCATGCTTTCAAACATGGCTACCAGCCTTATCATGCACAAAAGAATCACTACGACTCTCGCAAAGGCCAAGGCTCTTAAGAAGTATGTAGAGCCGCTGATTACTCGCTCCAAGACCGATACAACGTCTTCACGTCGTGTCGTCTTCCGTTATCTTCAGAAGAGCTATGCCGTCAAGGAGCTCTTTGGCGAGATTGCAGCTCGCGTAGCTGACCGTCCTGGAGGTTACACTCGTATCATCAAGCTGGGCGTTCGTCCAAGTGATGCCGCTTCTATGTGCTTCATCGAGCTTGTCGACTTCGATGAGAACATGGCTAAGGCTCCTAAGGCTGAGAAGAAGACTCGTCGTAGCCGTCGTTCTACAAAGAAGGTTGCAGAAGAGGCTGCTCCTAAGGCTGAGGCAGAGGCTCCTAAGGCTGAAGCTGAGGAGGCTCCTAAGGCTGAATAATAAGAATATATCATATCTCAATAAAGAAATCTCCATTCGCCCAGTGCGGATGGAGATTTTTTTGTTCTCTTTTTCCCCCTATTTTTGTCGTTCGCTAAATTTCTTGAAGTCAAGAGTTATGTCCTCTATAACGTGAAATATGGCAAAGACTTGATGTTTCTATCAATGGTTTATCAATGCTTGGATAGCATTCTGAAGATAACATTAACCCACATTTGCATGTAAAAAGATTACTCTATAGCGAAACATGTGTAATAAAAATAAACACATGATTCTTTATAGGGCAGTTTTATATTTGTTGCTTTGTTGCAATCCATTTTGTCGGTTGACGTTGTATTTTAATGCCAGCATCGCGAACCACATGGACAACAGGAAATTTACGAGAAACAAAATATAACAGTGAAAAAGTACGACGGCTGGTCGTTATGCGACGATAATGATGATGACACCAATCTGTGGGGCCACGGTAGCTCCGCGTGGGACCGTGGCTTCACCACGGGCAACTGACCTGCGGCCGCCCCCCCCTCTTTCTCAGTCTTTCCTTTTCCTTGCCACGAAGAATTGCCGAGTGGCAAGGAAAAACAACATCACGCCGATGGCGTTTTCAGCGGTTACCATCCAGAATGTGGCCGCATAGCCCCAGTGCTCTGCCACGACACCGCCGAGCAGGCAGCCAAATCCGAATCCGAGGTCCCATCCCGTGAGGATGCTCGAATTTGCCGTGCCGCGCTGGTCGTGCCGTGCCACGGCCACGAACATGTTGAGGAAGGCAGGGTAGAGGTGTCCGTTGCCCAAGCCTATCATCAATGCCGACAGATAGTAGGCCACGGGATGTGGCACGGCGACAAAAAGTATAAATCCCACGAGCGAGAGGCACATGCCTTCCGCGGCGTTGTTTGTCAGCTTGCCCTCCCTCAGCGACTTTTGCCCCTGCAGGCGAGAGAGGAAGAGGCCGGTAGACAGAATGGCGAAATAGGTGCCCGTGCCCCCGGTTATGCCAAGGGCCTCCTTGCTGTATATCGCCAGGTAGTTGCTCAGCGCGCCCCAGCAAAACCCGAACATGGCGATGTTTATGGCAAGCAGCCACGCCCTGGTGAGGAAGAATCGGTCGAGCGATATCTTGCTCTTGTTTCTTATTATCTCTTTCTCCGGCAGGTTCACGGTGCTGGCAACCACTACCGACAGTCCTGCCACGCCGAGCGCAATCCAGAACAGCGCGCCATAACTTCCCATGCCGTCGTGCAGCCATATCCCCACCGACGGCGCTATGGCCATCGCGAAGTTGTTGCTCAGTCCGTAGAGGCCAATGCCCTCGTTGCGTCGCGCCGCCGGCAACACGTCTATCGCGCACGTGCTGTTTGCCACAGTCACCGCCCCGAAAGGCGCGCCGTGTATGGTGCGGCATATGGCGAACATGAGCAGCGTGCCGGCGGCTATGTATCCGGCGAAGCACACGAAAAACAGCGTCAGGCAGACCATGAGCACCTTTTTCCTTGAGAAGCTGTCGACCACGTATCCGCAAAACGGCCTCACTATCAGTGCCGCCACGGTGTAGCCGCTCAGCACGGTGCCTATCACGTCTTTCGTGGCCCCGAACTCCTCGCTCAGGTAGAGAGGCAGGAGAGGGGTGAGCAGGTAAAACGCGAAATAGAGCAGGAAGTTGGTCGTCATCACCTTTATGTAGTTGGCGTTCCACAGTCGTTCCGTGGTTGCCACCGTCTCGCTTGTCTTTTCCTTTGTCATCCTTTTGGCTGTGTCAGTTTGTCTTTTTGTTCTATTATTGCAAAGTTATTGCTTTTTCAAGTATTTATCCCTCCGTTTCCCCAGATTATTTTGGTTCTATGTTGATTCGCGTGTGGGGTGAGGCTTCGCATGTTTCATTTCACACGGATTTCAAAGATTTCAAAGATGTCGGCTTCGCCGATTTCGCACGCCGCCTTTCAACCGTTTTGTATGGGCCGGCGTTGCGATACCAACCACCCGAATGGCAACCACAACATTCAGACGTGGAAAATGTAAAATATTATTGCCGAAATTTAACACTTGAAAACCGGTGCAAATAGAGCGGAAAAAGGGTAGCCTTCCGCCTATTCGCAACACCGCCAGCGGCTTTTTTACCGGATTTTTTTGCGATAGTAGCCAAATGGCGTTGCCGTTATACTGTAATCGCAATGCGATTGCACCGTAACGGCGACGCGATTACACCGTAACGGCGTTGCGATTGCACTGTAACGGCGACGCCATTTTAGCGAAAAAAAGGTGCTTGGAAACCGTAAATCTTGTAGCGTACAGATATTCAAGGAGTTATCAAAATGGCCCATAATCGCGTTATTTCGAGCCAAGCGACGGCATGGTTGAAGAAAATCGATTCTCAGACGGCCATTTGTAAATTATTATTATCTATCAATAGTTCGTTATTTTTTGGGGATAAAGGCTAGCATCGTCAGCATCTACCAGCCGCACCTCCGTCCTATTGTCAGGGGCAAGGCGAAGGCCAAGGTCGAGTTCGGTGCGAAGATTGGCGCCAGCATCGTGAACGGTTACACCTACGTCGACCATCTCAGTTGGGACGCCTACAACGAATCGTCCGACCTCGCCATGCAATTGGAACTCTATAAAAAGCGCTTCGGCATGCTGCCACAGGAAGTCCAAGCGGACAAGCTCTACCTCGGGAAGGCGAACAGGAATCTTATCAAGACAAGAAGAGGGCCATCGGCGAGAGGAACGAGGTGGAGGCCACATTCGGAACCTCCAAAAGGGTTTACCGGGCAAACGACATCAGGGCGAAACTTGACGACACGGCTGACACATGGATAGGAGCTTGCTTCTTCGCTAAAAACGTAATGAAGTTCCTTAGGGGACTTCTTTGCCTCATTTTCGCAAAATTGGGTCTAAAGGCCTTCAAAAGAAGGATTTCATACAGCATTGACTACCTCATGGGAGTTTTAGACCCAACACGAGGCTGCTTAGTCAAAATAATTTAGTGAACCCTACCTAAATCTATCTGACTCTAACAAAATCCTCGTTATCTTAAAATTTAATAAAAAGAATCTTGCCTTTTGTTGTTTTACTCTTTTTTTTGATAAATTTGTTTTTTATATTTAAAGAAAATATTATTATCCACATTCTAACGTAACAGAACGCTGAACATGAATAAATATGAACTTGCGAAAAAGATAACGCAGCTCGAAGGCTTGACAAACGAAGAGAAGGCTTCGCTTGTTGAGCTTCTTCGTTCTCAGAAGAAGTACGGCTTGGTGTGGGAGGACAAGCCAGAAGAAATAGAAACACGTCTTGTGGACGAACTGCCCGTCCTTACCGAAGTGACCGAGCGTGCCATCGTGAGCGATGCTCCCGATGCGCCCAACCATATCCTTATCGAGGGTGACAACCTCGAAGCGCTCACCGCTCTCGCTTATACTCACGAGGGCAAGATTGACGTGATATATATCGATCCGCCTTACAATACAGGCAATAAGGATTTTGTATACAACGATTCTTTTGTAGACCGTGAGGACGGATACCGTCACTCAAAGTGGCTTTCTTTTATGAACAAAAGACTTCAGATTGCGAAGTCTTTACTTGCTTCGGGGGGGGGTAATTTTCATCTCTATTGATGATAATGAACAGGCACAACTGAAGTTGTTGTGCGATAGTATTTTTGGAGAAAGAAATTTTATCGCAAAATTTGATTGGAGAAAAAAGACTGGAGCAAATGACGCAAAAGATATTGCTGTCATTACTGAATCTGTACTTCTTTTTGCACTTAATAAATCAGAGTTAATTGAGAAAGGATTATGGAATAGAGATGAAGGCTCACGTGACATTAAGCGTTTTAAGTTGCAAGATGAATTTGTTGAAGAAAGAGGAAAGTATTATTTAGACACACTTGATCGAGGAGGACTTCAATATTCCGATTCTTTAAACTATGGTATAACAGCTCCTGATGGAGGTGTTATATACCCTAATGGCAGAAGTTCTTTTGTTAATGATGGGTGGATATGGAAATGGAGCAAAGATAAAATTGATTGGGGCTTAAAAAATAAATTTGTTGAGTTCGTAAAATCTAAAAAAAGTAGCGGTTCAAAGTATACAATAAAATACAAAGTGTATGAAAAGGTTGATAACGAGGGGAACCCAAGAAAAAAAATAGGTCGAGCCTATACAAATTTAATAATTGACCCAATAAATCAACAAGGTAACACAGAAATATCAAATATATTTGATGGTCTAAACCCTTTTTCTAATCCGAAGCCTATAGGTCTTGTAAATTATTTGTTAAATACTTTATCAGATAATAAGTCTATTATCCTCGACTTCTTTGCAGGCTCCGGTACCACTCTCCACGCCACCATGCAACTCAATGCCGAGGACGGTGGACATCGAAAATGTATCCTTGTCACCAACAACGAGAACAACATCTGTGAAGAAGTCACCTACGAGCGCAACAAGCGAGTAATCCAAGGTTACACCACACCCAAGGGTGAGGAAGTGGAAGGCTTGCACAACAACAACCTTCGCTACTACCGCACCAACTTCCTCTCTCGTGACAAGAGCGTAAAGAACATGCGCCAGCTCGTGCATCTCGCCACCGACATGCTTTGCATCAAGAACGATGTTTATACAGAAGCAGAATTCTGCGGAAAGAAAATCAATCCTAATATTGCCCGCTATTTTGATAACGGGCAAGGAAACCGTATGCTTGTCATTTACGAGGAGCGTGCCATACAGCTATTGGTGCAGCTCATGGCGCAAACCGAGGATGACGGCATCAAAACAATGGTATATGTGTTCTCGCCAGGCGCCGACCCTTACACTGACGATTTTGAAGATGTAGCCGAGCGTGTAAAGCTATGCGCTCTGCCATCTGCCATTTATGAGGCATACAAGCGAGTGCTGCCCAAGCGTAAGCCAAAATTCTTTGACGAAGCGTTGCAGGAGATGAAAACACAGGCAGAAGCCGAAGCAAACATGCAACAGACACTCGACTTTGGAGAAAACGACAACATGAATGAGGAAGGAGGCGAAGCATGAAAGTATTGAAATATCAGCAAAAGGCTGTACAAGAATTAGTAGACAAGTCAATCGAGTTGCTGTCACTTACAGGGCAGCGACACACGCTTGTGTTTGAAGCACCTACTGGTGCCGGCAAGACCATCATGGCATCCGAGATGCTTATGCGTCTATGCACCGAACTGACAGAGCGTGCCGACGCTCCATGCTCTGAAGTGGCGTTCATGTGGATAGCCCCAAACAAGCTGCACGAGCAAAGCTACTTCAAGATGAAGACCTTCTTCACCGAAACACGCGAGCTTCACCCCGTTGTCTACGACGATATGGACCATTCTGCCAACGGATATATACATCCAGGCGAAATTCTATTTGTCAACTGGGAGAGCATCAACAAGGACAATGCGCTTATGATTCGCGATACGGAGCAGAGTGCTTCGCTCTACGACCTTACTCGTCGCACCCAGATAGAACAAGAAATACCGCTCGTCGTCATCATCGACGAGGAGCACATGTTTGGCGGACGACAGGCTAAGAAGTCGGAAAAGGTGTTGCAGAACATCATGCCGAAACTGGAGATACGCATCTCTGCCACACCTATCACGGCTCACCCAGAGGAGAAGGTCAAGGTGCATCGCCAGCATGTTATCGAAGAACAGATGATAAAGGAGGGAGTGGTCATCAATCCGGCACTCGACTTCACGTCTCCGGAAATGTCGCTCACACAACATCTTGTCAGCCTTGCTCTTAAGAAGCGCAAAGAACTTGCGGAAGCATACAAGCGACTGGGAGTCAACATAAATCCGTTGTTGCTTATCCAGCTGCCTAACGACGGCTCTGAATCTATGAGCACCGAGGACACAAGCATCAAGGACGAAGTGACCCTGTATCTCGACACGATTCACGGCATTAACACTGCCAACAATCGCCTTGCGGTATGGCTGAGCGGCGAAAAGGTGAATGTGGACGGACTGGAGCAAAACGACAATATGACAGAAGCCCTGCTTTTCAAACAAGCCATCGCGCTCGGTTGGGACTGTCCTCGTGCTGCTGTGCTGCTTATCTTCCGTAAGATAGAAAGCTTCACTTTCGGCGCTCAGACCGTTGGTCGCATTCTGCGTATGCCAGAACAGAAGTTCTATCAGGACGACCGTCTGAACAAGGGCTATGTATATACCAACATCAGCCAAAATCTTGTAAAGATAGAACCAGAGGATATGGATTATCTCTCTACAATTCATACTATAAGAAGAGAGAATCTATGCAACGTTTCGTTGCAGTCGGAATATTGTGAACGCCCTGCCATAGGCCGTAAACGACTTGGCAGCGACTTCCTGCCTCTGCTCATTAAGGTGTTTGAGGAGCTGTTGCAAATCAAAAACAGACAGCTTTCGCTCTTCACCGAGGAGGAGTTGTATGGCGACGAGCCTCTTCCTGAGGAGGACGGTTCTGAACACGAGAGCCAAATATCTAAAAATCGCCGTGCGGTGATGGATAAGATAGAGTTTAGGGTGCAGAGTATCGGCGTGGAGATTATTGAGGACTTGAACATTACGGGAGAGATAGGACAGACTCTCGCTGCAAACAAGGCTAAGTATATACGTACCATGCAGGAGCTTAACGCTACCTTCAATGTGTTCTGTGCCCGTCTCATTGGTGCTCAGTTTGAGAAAGTTAGTATTCCTACGCTCGGCATGGCACTGAAAGAGGCAATGGAACAGCTATTCGGCCTGTTTGAGACGGATGCGGTGAAGGTGATACTTTATCACAAAAACCGCCCTCGCTTTGAAGATATCATCTCACGTGCGCTTAATCGTTATCTCAACATTCTCACACAACGACAGAAAGAGAAGTCAGAAAAGTCGTTTGTGAAGTATGAATGGGAAGTGCCGGCTGACCGTCTCTACAAAGAGGATAACAACGTCGTTGTAGACGATGTAAAGAACCATGCGCTTATGCCATTCGTGCAGCTGCGCAATGCTTCGTCTCCTGAACGTATGTTCGAGGCTTACCTTGAAGCCAACTCAGAATATATTGATTGGTGGTATAAGAATGGTGACAGCGGAAAGCAACATTATGCCGTAAGCTATATTGATGGAACAGGAACAAAGGCATTGTTCTATGTTGACTTTGTTATCCGTATGAAGAACGGACAGATATTCCTCTTCGACACAAAGAGCGTTGGCAGCGATGGGGACGCTCCGGCAAAACACAATGCCCTGATTGACTATATGGCAAGCGAGGAAAACCAAAGCAAGCACCTCAAAGGAGGTGTAATCATTGCTGACGGCAGCAACTGGAAATATTCACCACTGAAGATAGAAAACACTACCGATATAATAAATTGGGACTGCTTCTATCCTTCCGACTATAAAGAATAACAGCACACTATGGGAAAGGGACTTGATGGAAAGTTTATCAACTATGGTATCCGACAGGACGACTTGATGCTTATCAGCACTTTGTGCGAAAAGCATCAGGTGGACTTCGAGTGGTTGAAAGAAGAAATATTGCGCAAGTTTCATGCTGCGCGAGTGGACAAAATAGAAATGAGTGATGCCGACACACAAACTATCATTGCAGAGGCTATTGCTCTGATTAAGTAAAGGAGGACAGCTGATGATTATACGTCGTATCAAGATAAGCAACTATAAGACTTATCTGTCACTCGATCTTGACCTCACCGTGCGTCCGGATCAGCCGATCATCCTCATAGGAGGTATGAATGGTGGCGGTAAGACAACATTGTTTGAAGCTATATGTGGCGCACTCTATGGATTGAAGATTAAGGACAAAGCTCATTTCATGGAGTTGCTTAATAATGGTGCAGTTGGCAAAGTCACTCCACAAATAATGCTTGAATTGGCTTTCGATGGTGTTGTATTGGGGCAGACACAAAAATATATGCTTCGACGCACATACGCTCTCAACCCAAGTGACAAGCCCGTGGAAAGTGTAACACTGAATATGAATGGCAACACGTTCGTATATGGTACTGCTATGCCTTTGCAGCAGCGTGCCATGGCTGAACAGCAAGTGAACAAAATTATCAAGGCAAACCTACCTCAGGAGTTGTCGCAATATTTCTTGTTTGATGCTATGCAGTCGAGCGAGTTGCTGAAGGAAAACGTGTTCGCCCAGATCATCAAGGATAATATACAGAACGTGATGGGCTTCAACAAGTACATCCTGTTGAAAAATGCTGCCGAACACTTGCAGCAGGAATGGGCAGCAAGACGACTTGAAGCGCAAAAGGAGGCTGAAGAATATAATGGTCTTTGTGAGCAGCGCAACAAAATGATTGAGGAACAGAACCGAAATATTGAAGAGCAGGATAAGATATACAAATACCTGACTTCAATACAAGAGGAGTATGATGCTGCTAAAGAGGGAGCAAAGAGTTCTGCTGAAATAACAAGGAAGATAGAGGCACTGGAAACTGACATTAGGCAGACACACGACATGGCGCAACGATACAATGACCAGCTAAAGCAGGTGGTTGACACACTGGAGATAAATGTGTTTTTCCCTAAGCTGGCGCTGGGCATCAGCAATGAGATAAATGATATTATACGTCAGAAAGATGCTTTGAAACAAGAACGACAAGGCATCCTGTCATTAGAGCAGATGCGCGACGTTACAGCTAAAATCATATCGTTCCTTAAAGCTAAGGCTTTGTGCGCTCCTAATGTTGATGATGAAACGGTTGTTTCATTCCTTGCCAACCAGCAGGAAAGCCTCAATGGAAAAGACGAATATGCCTTTCTTGATGATAATGAGTTTGAAGCTCTTAAGAATCTCCTGAACGCTAACTCTGTAAATGAGTTCTTGCAGCTGAATGATCTGCACTATGATTTGGAGAAGCGAATCGAGAACTATGACAATCAGCAGAAGCAGATTGACATTCTCCGTCGTAGTCTCGTAAGTGGCAATGGAGAGATTATCAAGGCTTATGAGGATAACAGCCGTCAGCTTGAATCTTTGAAGAAAGAGCAAGATGACAGGAAACTTGCTATCGAGAAACTGGAACGTCGCATACATCAGTATGATGTGCAGATACAACAGGAGCCGGATGTGAAGTTTGATACTCTCGTAAAGCTGAAACCTCTCTTTGAGGATGTTGCAGACTCTCTGCTTAAGCGCAAGAAGATGAAGATTGAAGAGGATATGAAAGAACAGCTTAACAAGCTGCTCATTTCATACAAAGGCTGTATCGCTAAGGTGGAGCTGAGCGACTCTATGGAGAACTTCACCATACGTTTGTTCCACAAAGCTGGAAATGAAATTTCGCTTAATCAGCTTAACGCTGCATCAAAGCAGATTTTCATTCAGGTTCTCCTGAAGGTCCTTCGCAACTTGGGCGACTATAATCCTCCTGTGATGATTGACACCGTAATGGGTGTGCTTGATGAAGAAAGTCGCGATGTCTTGATGGAAGAGTATTTTCCAGGACTGGCTGACCAGACCATCCTGCTATGCACAACCTCAGAGATAAGAAAAGACAAGGATTACCCGAAACTCGAACCTTTCGTGTCGCGCACATACACTCTTATGCGTGATGTTGAATTGCAGAGTACTCATGTGGAAGAGGGGTATTTCGGTACTCCACTTAACAATTAAAGAAGATTGATGATATGGAAGTAGCTTTTGAAAACATACGACAGGCAGAAAGAATCACAGAGGATATACTGCCCTTGAAAGAGCTGATGGAACATCGCTTCAACCTTTCACGACAAGTGAACGGTGGCAAACAGCTTGTGTTCACCTTAAACAAGGTGATGCGAGTTTGCCTCATTGCAAGTCTTAGCTTGTCTGACAAAAGGAGCATTGACGACTTGAAGGACATTCAGATGTCAAAGACCAGTGTGCGTATAATGCCGAGCTTTTTTACCAAGGACAATAACAAGTCGCTTTTCTCTGCGCTACTGAAACTGCGCTACAAAGACTGCGACATAGATTGGCAGGATTCTTCTATTGTAGGTAGAATAGTGGCAAAGGAAATGTACCGAGGCATGAAATACCTTATGGATGAGGACAATTTGAACTCATTCCTTTTTGTTCAAAACGGACGCCGTCGTTCATCAAACAGCATACCGCCACTTGAACTTCTTATAGGTGAATATGGCGATGACATGGAAGCGACGCTTAATATTAACGGTCGCTCGGTGGCTAATGCACAAGTGCTTGTGGCAGGTACCACTGGTTCGGGTAAGACCAATCTTCTTTCTGTCCTTATACAACAGATGCGATCGCTGTCTACAGATACGCCATATCCAGTTAATTTCCTTTTGTTTGACTACAAAGGTGAGTTCTCAGATCCGGCTAACAACAGTTGGCTGGCTTTATTTGACGTTGACCGTTCATGCATACTTGATCCAGTGCAACAGCCATTGCCTTTCTCTCCATTCAAGGACTTCAGCGGTAGGAGTATTAACGAGATAAATCTGTATTCTACAGAAATGGCAAATGCGCTCTGTGCAATCGAAAGAACAAGTATTAGCGCAAACATGAGCAATCGCCTGAGTGAAGCTATCGTTGACGCATATAAGAAAACGAATGGTAAACCTGTGACGTTTGGACTGATATTGCAACATTATCAGAGCAAGATGACTAATCCGGACAAAGATGATAGCGTGACATCTGTTTTGAAGCAGTTGGTTCGCAACCATCTTTTTGCAGAGACGGACAGCGTCAGTCTTACAGACGAGTGCTTTATCATTAAGATGGATGCGTTTCCTAAAGACGGACCTATCGCTAAGGCTATTGTGTATTTTGTTATATCGAAATTAAACAACATTTATGAGCAGCTGCCGAAGCAAGCTGTGAATGACGACTATGTCCAGATCCGTCATTTCACTATCATTGACGAAGCCCATTATATGCTGGACTTCGACAATCAGCCTTTGCGCAATCTTATTGCTGTTGGCAGAAACAAGGGATTAAGTATTATTCTTGCCACCCAAAACATGGATAGTTTCAAAAGTAAATACTTTGATTTCTTGGCTAATGCCCAATATCCGTTAATCATGAAGCAGCAGAGCATTTCTGATAGTATAATAAAAGACCTCTTCGGAGTCACTGGTCGAGAGTTCCAGGAAATCAAGGCTGAGATTGCTGGACTGCAGAAGGGCGAGCTTATTATCAAGGATAATACAATGGCAATGTTAGGATTGGGTGGAAAGATGTATAAGAAAATTAAAGTAACACACCTAATTTAAACATATATATCTGTCGCTTATGAAGTTATATCATTATACCTCATTAGATCAATAGTTCGTTATTTTTGGGGGTTAAAGGCTAGCATCGTCAGCATCTACCAGCCGCACCTCCGTCCTATTGTCAGGGG
>OMAQ01000337.1_pt1 | contig 27524 bp, 42 predicted proteins | sample 1673461 | NCBI WGS metagenome assembly OMAQ01 (sample SAMEA103958112, study PRJEB25191) | human gut metagenome | biome: human-associated habitat [ENVO:00009003]; feature: intestine environment [ENVO:2100002]; material: feces | place: Germany | collected 2013/2015
GATGCGCCGGAATCGACCGTTACCGTGATCGTCGCGCTAAAGAACGTCAGAGACACGGCGTAGCTGTCTTTTACGGACACGCTTTGCGTGTTGGAGGTCTGCCCGTTCAGCGTTGCCGACACGCTCCACGTACCCGCCTCCGGCAGTTTCAGAACGCAAGAGCCGCCCGCCGCCGTGCCTGTGACGGTCTTGCCGCTTTTCGTCGCGGTTACTGCCGCGCCGGATGTAACAGAAACGACGAGGGATAATTCCACCCCCGCCGCCGATAATGCGTTCGTTTTTCCGATCATGTTTTACACCGCCTTAATGCACAAAATAGATTGCAGCGTGATCGCCGCCGCCGGTTTCGACGCGGCGTAGATTTTGACCGTACCGCTGCCGGACAGCGCGACGGGCGCGTAGATGCCGGATGCGGCTTCCGTTGCCCCGAACGTAACCTCCGGCACGTGGCTTGCGGTCACGCCCGTCAGCGCCAGTGTCGCCGCGTACGGGTATGCTGCATACGTGCTGTCGCTGCTCCACGCGGACGCTGCAACGCTGACATTCTGGAAAATAAGCGCCTGCGCATACCCGCTGTGTGAATGGCTGGCGGCGGCGAAATCTCCCGGCTTTTTGCCGCTGTCTTTCTGCTTGCCGGTCGTGCCGTCAAATGCGACGAGGTTGCCATCCGTCGGGGATGTGACCTTTTCCGTTTTTCCGTTGTTCAGGGCTGTAATGTTGTCCTGCATTGCTTTCTGATCTGCCGCCGTGAAATATCTGCCGATAACGTCGCCCGCAGACCACGCCCGCGCGGTCGTGCCGTCCTGCCCGCGTACAACGGTCAGCACGTTCCCGCTCTTTGCGGTCATCAGCACAGTTTCCGCCGTAGACCCGTCCGCGCCGATTGTCAGCAAGTTCGGCGCATCCGGCAGCATTGTCCCGTCAACGACGTTTACGGTCGTTCCCGCCGCCGTCAGCGCGCCGGACAGGGACGTTTCCGGCGTGTTCGCCTGTGGCGGGTACATTTTTGCAAGTTCTGCCATTGCGTAACCTCCTGTTTTAATAATCGCCGCCGCCGCGCGAATTGCAGAACGTCTGCATGAATACCGCGCCGACAATGCGGCTCATGGAATTCGGTAAAATCTGAATCGTATGCCATGCGTTGCGCTGAATCTTGCCGCTGCCGTCCGTTTTCAGGTACTCGACAATATCCAGATTGTCATACGATGCCGGGGCAGGGATTTCCACGCCGTCAACCTTGATCGTTGCCGAAGATGCCCGCGCGCCCTCATAGATGCCGAATTCGATTTTGTGTGTATGATCTTGAACCGTGTGCGTGTGCGCCTTTACCGTGTGCGTATGGGCGCTGACTCTATGCGTATGCGCGCTGACGCTATGCGTGTGCGAACCGACGGTATGCGTATGCCCCGGATGCGTATGCGCGCCGGACGGCACGAAATTCACGCCGCCGATGATATTGTTGTTGTAGTCTATCAGCGCAAGGCGGTCGCCGCGCGCAAGACCGTGATTGTGATTTTCGCCGCCGCTGCCGCCATTATCCGAAGAATTGATTGTGTTGCTGCTTCGCAGGCTTGTTGACGATGACGTTGTTCCGCCGCCGGATGACGTTGTTTGTCCGCCGCCGCTGGAGGTTGTCTGCCCGCCACCGCCGCCGATTGCTTTTTCATACGCGCGGAATGCTTCAAACTGGATGTTTAACAGCATTTTGTTGATACGCACGACGGAATCAGAAATATACAGTTTCAGCGTCGCCGGATGCGTTGCGTCGGCGTTGTCCGTGAAATTGTAAATCTGCTGATTCGTCGCGCCCTGCGCATACGTTTCGTTTATGAGGGCGCGGCTCTGCAAGTCCGAAATGCTCCCGGCTATGTCTTTCGACTTGTTCGCAATCGTCACGCTCACGGCTCCGGGGTCGCCCTGCGCGTCGCTTTTCTCCACGCTGACAATGCGCGTGCGGAGGTTGATGCCGTCGGCTTCATCCACGACGCGGACGATCTCGCCGGGGCGGAATTTTGAAAACGTGTCGCCGGTCAGCCTGTGAAGGTCGATTGCGCCAATCTCATAGCTGACATATGGGTTTTTCAGTTCTGCAAGCATCTGTTCCGCGTAGCCCTTGAGGTTTTCCGCGACTTCATACCGGCTGTCTACAAGGATGGTCGAACATAGCCCGTACTGCTGAATGCTCATTGCATCCTCGACATACGGCTTGCCGCCGTTCACGCCCGCAATGGTCAACTGATTCACGCCCTCGCCGTAACCGAGGGCATAAATGCGGTTTGCGATGCCGGATGCGTCCACGGTCTTTTTCATCGAGGTCATGTTCTTCGCGTATCGGACTTCGCTTTTCATCGTGTCCGACGGCGCTACAAGCGAAATCGTCCACGGGTAAACAGTCGTGTCCCATGTCCACATATATTCGCTGTCAAAGCATTCCGGCACGGCGAACAGCGCCGCAAGCAGCGTTGAATTTTCCCAGTTGTACTCGAAATACCGCTTGAAATCGCAATCGCCCAAAACCCAGTTGCGCGTTGTCTGCCGCGCAAGCACGTAGTTCAGCACGTCGGCGGTCTTGATGCCGCCCCCGCCGTATTGATGGTACTGAAACAGCACGTCGGACAGGAGCGTAGCAAGGACGTGTTCGCAGTCATAGAACCGCGTCGCGCCGTTGCTGCGCTCCAAATCTTCCCCGATGATGCGAAACAGGTCAATTCTTTCGTCGCCGTCAAAGATTTCAACGAAATTCAACGGCTGGCAATAGGCGTTCTTGTCATCGTCCGCCGGAAGCGTAAACGTCGCCGTCCATAACGAATTGATTTCCAGCGAATAGCCGACGGAAACGGCGTTGTCAAGGAACGCAAGGCGCTTCATGTTGCGGTCAAAAATCTGTGGGACTTTCATTATAGCCACCTGTCTTTCCACAAAACTTTAATGTCCGCCGTCGTGCCGCCCTCTACGATAATGTCGTTTTCGCCCGGTTTCAGCTTGAAAAATTCGCTGTCATCGCTCAGAAGGTCAATGACATTTGCACCGTTCAGCGTGATCGTCATGTGTCCTGTGTCAATAATCAGTTCGTCACCGGCTGTCATGGTCAGACCGGGGAATTGCATCGTAATCGAACCGTACGTTGAAACGCCTGTTGCGGTCGCCGTCGCTACGGCTTCCGCCATCGCGTCAAAGAACAGTATGCGGATGTAATCACCCACGCTGGATGATTCTGCTTCTGCAATGGCAGACGGCAGCACGACGCGGATAATCACGCCGCGCGCTTCTGCAACCGCTTCGACCGCTCCGTTCAAATGCCGGATGATCTTGACCGCCGCTGACGCATCCGTTTCCGCGTTCGCCGTCGCAAGCCATTCAAAGACTATGGACGATGAACGGTTAAACGACGTTCTGTTGTATGCAGAGCGGTTAAACATGGTCTTGCCCCCTTATGACAGCGTACAGACGATTGCCCCCGTCGAAACCGTGATTGCGTCGCCGCTCAACACATTCTTGCTGCGCGAAAACGAGCCGTACCAAAGCAGATTGCCGCTTGACTGTGCATCGTAGATGCCCCAATACGCGACCGTGCCGAGGTCTGCGGTCATCGTGCCGAAATCGACGGCAGCGCTGTTTGTGACCTGTTCTTTGCCGGACACAAGCGACGGCGTACCGAACGTGATAATCTTGCGGGCGTATCCGCCGCCGCTGACTTCCGTGCCGTTTCCGCTTGCCGTCGGGTCAGTCAGAAACAATGCAAGGTAGTACGTGCCGCTGCGCAAGGATGTGTTCAGTAGACTTGTCGCGTGGACGTTTGATAATGCGCTCATGTTGAAATACCTCCGTTCTTTAATTCACCTTTAACCGCGTAACGGTCAAATTCGTAATTGTGCCGCGCGCTGTAATGTAAATCAGCCCGTCGGTTTCCTGCGTGCCTTTTACGTTAATCGTGACCGTATCCGGCAGGGAAACGGACTGCACGGCTTTCTGGTTGTAGCCGATGGATTCCGCGAACGGCTCACACAAAAACGTAACGCTGCAATGCCCGGTAACGGCAATCTGTTCAATGCCGATGCCGTCAATGACCTTTGCGCTGTACGCCTTTTCTGGTTCGTCATCGAAAATAAGCAGACCGTCGCCGGAGAGCCATTCCGCGACGGCGCGCGCCGTCTGCCGAACGCCCGCGTATGCGTTGCCCGCTCCAACAAAAGCGACTGTGCATGAAATCTGCCGGTTGTCGTAGCCGTCTGCAATGTCATACGTGCCGGATTTGCCCGGAATCTTGTATTGTGTGATTCGTTTTGCCGGAAGCAGCGTCCTGTCATCGGACTTGAATACTACGCCCATGTCCCGGCTGTGGACGTTGTTGAATGTAAATCCAATCATTACGTAACGACCCCCTTGCTGCGCGTTTTCGTTTTCTGCATATTGTAGAGTTCCTTTGCAACCTTCTTCACGTCGGCTTCTTCCCGCACTTGCAGCGCCGCAATGTGAAAATGATTTGTAACGGTCGTTTCGCCGCCTGCGGTCGCGCCCGCTCCCATGCGTCCAGCGTTCAGGGATGCCGGAATAGACGCGGCGACTTCCTGAATGGTCGCCCGCGCGGTAAAGCCCGTTTCAATGTCCCCGATGCCATCCGCGAGGGAAGCGTTGACCTTTGCCATTTCGGACTCGACTTCCGCAATCATGCCCGCCGCCATATCGTCAACGGCTGCAACGGCTTTGTCGCCGTCTTTGTCGATTGCGCCCGCCAGACCCTCGACAAGCATTGACCCCACCCATGCCATCTGTTTTGACGGGGATGCGATGCCGAAGAAATCTTTGATTCCGTCCCAAATGCCGGAAATCCAACTACTAACCTGATCCCAAAGCCAACCGGCAAGGGACTGAATGCCGTTCCACAAGCCGCGCACAATGTTCGCGCCGACTTCCGTTACCTGTGAAATGCCCTCTGACAGCGCATTGACGATGCCGGTAATGATCTCCGGCATTGCCCGCACGATTTCCGCGATGATCTGCGGAAGATTCGTAATCAGGGACGTGAGCAGCTTCACGCCGGTTTCTACGATAAGCGGTATATTGTCTGTCAAAGCCTTTACGATTGCAGAAATGATTTCCGGAAGCGCTTCGACAATGGTCAAAATGATTTCCGGCAGATTGTCAATCAGCGCCGTAAGCAGCTTGAAACCCGCGTCAATGATCTCCGGCAAATGCGTCAAAAGCGTTTGAATGACGCTTGTGATGATCTGCGGCAATACCGCAATGATCGTCTGAATGATCGTCGGAAGATTTGTGACGAGGGCGGTCAGGAGCGTCACGCCCGTTTCGATGATCTGCGGGACGGCTTCAAGCAACGCCGAAATCAGGCTTTCAATCAGTTCCGGCAGCGCCTCCAGCAATACGGGAATCGCTTCAATGATGCCCTCCGCAAGCCCTGTGACAAGCTGCAACGCCGCTTCAATGAGCAGCGGAATGTTGTCAATCAGGGATTGCACAAGCTGTGTGACGGCTTCCACCGCCGCCGGAATCAGCGTCGGCAGCGCCGCCCCGATACCCTCAACAAGCGCGGTCAATAATTGCGCCGCCGCTTCGACTACAAGCGGCAGCGCCTCCACGATGCCCGTAATCAGCGTCGTAATCAGTTCCGCCGCCGTGCTGCTCAATTCCGGCAGCATATCTATGATGCCGTTTAGCAGGGCTTCAAACAGATTCACGCCGAGTTCCAGAAATTCAGGAATTAGCGGGCTGATCGCGTCCAGAACCCCCTCCATTGCATTCGGAATCGTCTTTGCAAGATTCTGAATGACGGGAGAAATATTCTTTACGACGGATTTGAACGAATTTACGACGTTATCGCACAGTTGGTCAATATTTGCATCCGCGTCTCCCATGCCGGTAATGAGGTTTTGAAACGACGTTTTCAGCATTCCAATAGAGCCGGAAATCGTTTCTTCCGCTTCTTTCGCCGTCGTTCCCGTAATGCCCATTTCCGTCTGGATGACGTGAATAGCATCTACAATGTCGGCGTAGCTGGAAATATCGTACTTGATGCCAGAAATCTTTTCCGCGTCATCAAGCAACCGTTGCATTTCCTCTTTTGTGCCGCCGTAGCCCAGCTTCAAGTTATCAAGCATTGTGAACGTCTGCTTTGAAAATCCTTTGTAGGCGTTCATAATGCTGTCCATGTCAGACCCCATTTTGTTTGCGTTGTCTGACATATCCGTAATCGCTTTATCCGCGTAGTCTGCGGCTTTTTCCGTGTCCCCGCCGAGGCTGGATAACAAACTTGCGGAAAAGCTGGTCACGGTTTCCATGTATTCATTTGCGGACAGACCCGCCGTTTTGTAGGCGTTGTTCGCATAGTCTAAGACTTTGCCGCTGCTGTCCTGAAAAAGCGTTTCCACGCCGCCGACAAGCTGTTCATAATCCGCATACGCGGTCACAACTTCAACGCCCAGCTTGACCGCCGCCGCGCTGATCGCCGCAAACGCCGCCGCTGCCGCCGTCGCACCTGCGACAAGCCCGGTTTTCAGCTTTTCGGAAAACTTCTCCGTATCTTCGTCGGCTTTCTTGACCTTGCCGCTGTATTTATCGACGGAATCAGCGCATTTGTCGGATGATTTTGCAGCTTCGTCCATGCACTTATTGTTTTCGTCGATCTCATTGCCGAGTTTATTCAATTCGGCTTCGGCGCTGTTTGCCTGCGTCTGATATTTGTTGACGGCTTCCGTCGCTTTCTGCTGATTCGCTTCGGCGGTCGCAAGTTCCGTCTTGTATTCTTCGAGTTCCGCCGTCAATTTTGCCTGCTGTTCGGAAGTGTCCCCCTCCGCATCCGCAAGCGCATTCAGGGCGGCTTCGGTTTTTGCAATTTTGTCTTTCGCGCTCTGGACTTCGTTCCCGAATTTGCTTTGCGCGTCTTTTGCTTCTGACAGAATTTTGTTGATCGCGGCAAGTTTCTTTTCCTGCTGGTCATACATACCCGCGAGGGTTTCGCCCTTTGCAGACAACGCCGCGTAGCTGTTCAAATGTCCCGCAAACTGCGATTCTGTCAATTTCAGTTCACTTTTCAGCGTGCCGAGTTCGGAATTGATATTTTTTAGCGACGCGCGGTATTCGGCTTCGCCGTCAAGCTGCAATTTCGTTGATATTGTGCGCGTTGCCATCAGTTACCCTCCCCGTTGTTGCCTTTACCGTGTGCGATAAGGTACAGTTCCCACAAGTCAAATACTTCCCCCGGCGGCATAAACAGCGCATCAGCCGGGGAAATGCCGCACAAAACGGCTATTCTGTAATAGTCCGCGCGGCGAATCTTGTTTTTTTTTGATTCAATTCTTCAAGCCCTTCGTCAACTTCATCGTCGCCGGGGGCTGTGATCTCGCGCCCGTAACCGAGTTTGATTGCGTTCGCAATCGCACGTTTCAGCGGGACGATTTCATACGGCTGCGTCAAAAGCGCGAAATCGTCGCGTTCCGGGATGCGCCCCGGCTCATATCCCAACCGGCGGCGGACGAGTTCGCCGCGCTCTGCAAGGATAGCGGCGGCGTTGCACGTTTCAAGGAAACCTTCGCGCGTGTCCTGTTCCATCTTTTCCAGCATCAGGCGCGTGCCGCCGTAAATGTCGCGGATGGTAAACATCGCTTCGCCGTCCATGACGAGGAAATACGTTGTACCCGCAACCGTGATTTTTGCCGCTTTCATTGTCTTTACCTCCATAGCGCCAAAGCGGGCGGCGGAATTGACCCGCGCGCCCGCTCTGCTGATTGTTTAACCGCCGCCACCCGTTGCCGATTTGCCGAGTTTCGTATCGCACCACGCAATACAATTCGCTTCCGCGCCGTCACCTGTGAATTCCTTCGTAATGCGCCATGCGCCGGAATTGCAGCGGAAGATCGTAAACGTCGTGTTGGACGTGCCGAACGTGATAGACGAACCCTTTGTTGCGGCGCTGTCGTTGCCGAGGATTGCCTTTGTTTCGGGATGGAAGATGCCCTTGAAATAGCGGATACCCTTGCGCATGATGACCTTGTAATACACAAGACCGCCGCGCGGGGCTACGTCGCCGTCGGAGTCCGTGACTTCGCCGCTTTCCACGTCCTTCGTCGCACCATGCAGGGCGGTTTGTACTTCGTCGGTCTTGTCATCCGTTTCCAGCGCCAGAGAGCCGGACGCGAACATATCGACTTTTTCCGCAAGCGCATCGTCGCCGTACAGTTCGCCGGAAGCGTTCGTAACGGTCAAATCCGCCTTGACCAGCTTGCCGATTGTGACTTTCTTTTCGTAATCATACGTCGGCAATGCACCGTCAGGCGTGGTCTTGATGGGCGCAAAAACAGGGCGTTTTGCTCCAAACTGTGCCATAATGTAACCTCCTAAAGATTCTTGGATTTCAAATACTTGTCATAGACACCCGCTGCCGCTTCAACGGCTGCGTCTGCCGATTTTTCGTTTGCTGTGTTGATGAATGGGCGGGCGGGTTGTCCAGCCTTGCCGTATTCGTTGACGAATGCGACCTCGGCGTTGCGGCGCTTGTTTCCGTCGCTGCGCGTCCCTTTCGGTGAAACGTAGATTGCGCGGCTTGCGCCCTTGACCTTCAATTTTTTGTCGTATGAAATACTGCCCGCCGTTTTGCCGGTCGCATATACGCCCATGCTCTGCGCTTCGGACTGCTGCGCGGCGGCGACCACTTCCGCCTCCGCCGTCAGCATTTCCAAAACGGTTTCGTCTGGCAGTTCCATAAGCGCCGTCATATCGTCAATCAGACCGTCAAGCCCCTGTGTCGATAATTCAGCCATCGTCAACGCCCCCGGAAATCTCGCATTCAAAAACGTAATGCTGCCCGGTTTCATCGGAGGCGGGCGTGATCGTCGGGCGACAAGCCGCCGCGTGATCTCCCGCCGGTGCGCAAGCGAATTCTTTTCATGCGGCGCGTATAAATGCACCTGCGTCAGATAGCGCCAGTGTTGCGCATCATCGTCCCCGAAATCTTCCGGGATAGCCGTATAGTTGAAAACGATGTATTCCGTCGCTTTGCCCTTGTAGGTATCAGCGGCGACCGGCAGGAGGTCGGAAAACATCGTTTTCAGCGTTTCGTTGACATTCATGCGCTTGCCTCCTTGAATTCAGAGCATTCCAGCGTGTAGAATTCGCGCGCGTCCGTGTATGCCCGCTCGACCTTGTATTCCTTGCCGCTGAACAGCAAACGTTCCTGATTGCTATAATCGCCGTATCGGACTTTCACGGTTATTGCAAGATCAATGCCGATCTGCTTTGCGGCGTAGAATTCCGTGCGCTTGACGGATTGCACGTCCGCGAAAACGCGCGTTTCCTTCACGACTTCCGCCGGGTATCCGTCCGCGTCCGTGTCCGTGACTACGGCGCGGAGTATCACGACATCGCGCCAATACACGGGCTAACCTCCTTCCGCGACAATGTATTTATCCGATAGCGTCAGACCGTTCCGCTGCTCTTTGTACGATGCGCGGTATCGCTCCGCATCATCGTTGTCAAGCCCGAATTCAGCCTTTACGTACGTTTCGACCGCTTTCAGAATCAGCGGGTCAGTTTCGTCGTTCGCTTTTTCCTCAACAACGCCGCCGAGCGCAAGGTCTGCGCGGGCGGCGTTGATGAGGTCGGTAATTTCATTGTCGAAATCGTCGGTTGTCAGCCGCAAACGTTGACGGATAGCCGCGACATATTCGCTGCTAACTGCCATGTTCAGCCCTCCGCGTTACGCCGCTGCTTTTGTGAGATGCACGAATGCACCGAGTCCGGCAACCGGCTTGCAGTCAAAGACACACGCGCCGAGGTAATCAATGCTGTTGGTTGCAAGCCCGGAATGCTCAGAGCGGACAACCGTAATGTCCTGCGAATAGTTGCCGATGATGTACTCGAAATCGCCGTAGTACGCTTCATGTGCCGCAAGCGAACCAGTGAAGTAGACCTCTGCGCCCATGATGTAATACTTGCCGCCTGCGAATTCGATGAGGTTGTTCTTCGACTTGTTCATCAGCGGGAAGAAATCAGTAAAGAACGTCGCCTTGTTCATGCACCAGACTGCATTTCGCTCATAGCCGGACGCAAGCATACCGTAAAGCGAAACTACATTTTCTTCTGTCAGGGATGCCGTTTTTGCAACTGTCACCTGATCTGTGCCGTCCGTGTACGCGCCGCTTGTACCCTTGCCCGCGACCTTCACGCCGCCCGGCTGATCGCTGCCCGTACCCGTGAAGATGTAATTTTCGATCTTGCGGGCGATGGATTCGGCAATCACTTCGACAATGTAGCTTTCAAACGCGGACAGCGCCATTTCGGAAGATGCGCGGGATGCCTTGACCAGCTTGACGATTTCGTAGCCCGTCAGGGAAACGGAGGTCAGGCTGTCGGAAGCTGCGGTAATGCTCGCGTTCTCCGTGTGGAGCGCCGCGTCACTGTTCGTACCTTCGACGGCGAATTTGAAATTGCCGGGGACGTGGAAGATTTTGCAGCGCTGCAAAATCGGGGCGACCTCGTACATTTTCTTGATGATCTGATTCGCGGTCGTTTCCGGGATGATGGGCAGCGCGGAATTTGCAGCGGTCGAATACGCGCGCTGTTCGTAAACGCGCTTTTCATCGTCCGTCAGGGACTTGCCCTGCAAGGTTTTCAGCCATGCGGAACGATACAGCTTTTCCGTATCCTCTACGGGCAGGCTGCGGGCGGCGACGGGGTTTTCAATGGGATTGCCCATAGCCGAGCCGGAATTCAGCATACGTTCGATTGCCTGACGCTTTTCGAGTCCTGCATCTTCCTCATTCAGTTCGCGCAGTTCCTTTTCCAGCGCGTCAATGTCGGCGTTCTTGTCATCGGTAAGCAGCTTGCGGATTTCAGCCTTGCGCGCGGCGATTTCGGCGCGTCTTTTCTCAATGTTCATGTTTTTTACCTCCATAAATTCAAAAAATGTGGGTTTTCAGTATGTCAAAGCTACCAGACGTTTCCTGCGCGCGGCTTGCTCCAAAGCCGCCAGTTCCTTTGAATGCTCCACTTCAAAGAAACTGCGCGCGGAAATTTCTGTGTCTTTGTACGCGGGAATATCCACCGCCGACACGTCGTATAGCTTCTTGACCTTTGTGATCGTGCGGGTATGCGTTACGCTGTCATACTTGGATTCGCGCACAGAAAAGGAAAAGGACATTTTATCGACATACCCGCCGTCGATTTCCTCATACAGTTCGCGCCCCGCCTGTGTGCCGCCGAGGTCGGCTTCCATGTGCAAGCCGCGTTCGTCGATGGTCAGCGTAAGCGTTTTATTGCGCAGACGGGCGACCACCTTGCCGCCGTGATTGTAGTTAAAAATCACGTCGGACATATCGCATTCGTCAAATGCGTTGCGGTCAATGACCTCGGAATACTTCACGCCGTCGTATTCAAAAAGAACCGTCGGCGTATCAAACACGACCGCCGTACCGCGCACGCGGTATTCGTCCTTTTCTTCTGCGCGTGGAACGAGGGAAAAATCCTGCACGGCGCGGTATTCGCGCCCTTGTTTCATACCCATAACGTCAAGCCTCCTTCGCTTCTGCGCCGTCCGGCTCTGCGGGCGGCGGGTCTTTTTCGTTCTTCGGGTCATCCGGCGGCGTTTCGCTGTCTGCGCCCGTCTGATACTTGTCGGCAAGTTTTGCATTTACCATGTTCAACGTCTGGACGCGGCGCGCACCTTCTTCGCCGCCGATTGTCGGCATATCGAACATTGTCAAAATCTGGTCAAGCGTCGCCGCGCCGATCTCCGTCAGGAATTTCGCCGCCGTCACCTTTTCGGGCAGCGTTGCAAACTGCACGGAATTTGCGGCGAAAATGATGCGGTTGCCGTGTCCGATCTCCCGTTCTGTAAACAGCACGTTCGTGAACGCCTGCGTTAGCTTGCGGAAGAACGGCGCGATTTCGCCGCTGTAAAAAGCCTGTTCCTGCTGCGGGGTAGCCGTGTTTTCGACGATCTCTTTTGAAACGCCGAGGTAGTCATAAATTTCTGTCTTGATGTATTCAAGCTGATTTGCCGGAATCGGCGTTGTCTTGTCGTTCAGCGGCGTATAGTCATACTTGGAATCCGTGACCACGATGCCCGCACCGTTGTTCTCCATGCGCAAATTGTCCCGTACGAAATCGTCACGGCGGCGGTTCAAATCCTCATTTTTCACGGCGTTTGAAACTTTCAGGATGCCGCGAATGACGGCGACGAGTTCGGCAAACTTCGACATAGACTGATTGAACGTGTTCGCCGTTTTCAAAACAGGATTCAGCGGGCGGTTGTCATCCCCGAAAATATCGTTTTCGAGGAAATGTCTGCGGATGTGGATAATGCGGGAATACTCGCAGATATACGACGCGCCCGTTGCGAATTTGAACCGGCAATACAGCGTTCCCATATATTCAAGCAGTTCAAAATACTGCGCGTTGATGGGATAGATCGCCACAAGCCGCCGTTGACTGTCAAAGACGGGATATGCGACGGCGTTGTTGTAGACCTTGTATTGTGCCGCCAGCTTGTAATAAAAATCAGCCGCCGTCATGTACGGATTCGGCTGATACTGCAAGATGCGGTCAACGTAGTCATTGACGGATACCGTCGTTTCCGGGGACTGCCGGACGTGGCGCGGCTGCGCGGTCGATGCGCGGCGGGCGAATGCGTCCACGGCGGAACGAACCGTGTTAATATCCCACATATTGCCGGAATACGGCGAAAAGGTCGATTCCCACGAACTAAGCAGCTTGTACGCATGAAAATCCTTGTCGCTTTGCTGCTTCTTCCCGAAGATCGACTGAAATAGCCCTCGTTTTTCTGCCATGTTGTCACCCCACCAAATACATATAGTCCTCGAAATCCCGCACATAGATGACCCACGCATTCAGGAGCGAAACCGCGCCGTCAATGCGGCGCTTGTCGGAAATCTTTACGGGCTGGATATTGTTGACCCCGCTTTTCTTGACTGCCGTGTTCGTCAGACACCAAAGCAAAACGGGGTTTTTGTTGTAATTCACTTTTTTGTCTGCGAATGCTGCGCCCATTTCGCGCATCGGCTGCGACCATGTAAACGGACCCTGCGCAACGGCGACCATTTCAAAGCCGTTGGAGGTCATTTCATCGACCCAGTAACCCGCGAGGGCGCGGTCGTATCCGACTTTGTACGTGTCGATCTTGTATTCGTCGCGCATCTGGCAGAACCACGCCGTCACGTCGGAATAGTCCACGCGCACGCCGTCGCAGACCGTCAGCAATCCACGGTCAGCCCATGTTTTATAGGGCGCTTCCTGCGTGTTGTGTTCGTCCAGCATTTCCAGCTTCTTCGCCGGTAAAAAGTAATGCTGTAAAACATAAATTTGCTGGTCATCCCCAGATTTGCGAATCAGGAGCGTCGCGCACGTCAGGTCAGTTGTCGCGGACAGGTCACAACCGCCGATTGCGTACGTGTTATACACGTCCTGCATCGTGAACGTCGCGTCGCTCTTTACTTCGTCGTAGCTTAACCACGCCGCCGCTGTCACGGATTTTACGTTGAAATCCTTGCAGAGAACGCCGGGTAAATCTTCCGGGTTCTTCTTTGCCCGCTCGACGAATGATGCCAGTGTAGAATAACGCTTGATCGTGCCGAGTCCCGGATTCGCCTTTATCCACGCTTGCGGGTCTGTCCATTCGGCGCGGTCATCCAGTTCATACAGCACCGGCAAAAACGTATCTTCCGTTATCTTGCCGTCGGCTATGTTGCACGCCAATTCGTAAATGTTATCAAACACGGATTCGCGTACCGTGCCGGATGTGGTAATCATAATCACGATGGGCTGTCGGCGGCTGGAGGTCGATTGCTTCATAACTTCGTACAAATTGCGGTCACGAATGGCGTGCAATTCGTCGATGATAACCGCGTGGGAGTTTAGACCGTCAAGCGTGTTGGAATCCGACGCGAGGGCTTCAAAGATGGATGCCGTCGCCGGAAAATAAATATCGTTCCGGCGCTTTTTGATGATCGCGCGCAGTTCCGGCGACTGCTTGACCATGTTGACGGCTTCGGTCAGCGTCTTTTTTGCCTGATCTTTTTTCGTCGCTACGGAATAGATTTCCGCCGCGCCCTCATAGTCCGCGACAAGCAGATACAGCGCGATAGCCGCAAGCAGCGTTGTTTTGCCGTTCTTTCGGGCGACCAAAAGCAGCGTTTCGCGGAATCGCCGGTATCCCGTATCTTTTTCAAGCCAACCGAATAGCGTCTGAATGAACGCCTTTTGAAATAATTCCAGCTTCAACGCCGCGCCGAGTGTACCCTGTGACTGCTTGCAGAATTGCTCAATGAACAAAATCGGGCGTTCCCCGGTTTCTTCGTCGAAATAGTACGCCGAATCATCCGAGGGCGCGTCCATTTCCTGCATCAGCCGCCCGTAAACAGCTTTGACGCGGCGGCTTGTGACGATCTCGCCGCTTGAAATCCGCCCCCAGTATTCGCGCACATAGTTCATTATCTTCCCGCCGCTTTCGGCTTCGTAATAAACTGCATCAGTTCATCGCCCGCCGTTTTCTTTTCCTTTTCCGGCAGTAGGTTGATAAGCTGATTTGTCAGTGTGGAAAAAGATTTGATCGTCGTGTTATAGGCGCGTAGGGCGGGGGACTCCCGACGCATTTTCTGTGCGCCCTGCACAAAATCTTCGATAAGATCGCCGTTGTTGATCGCGTCGGCAAGGCGTTCCAGCGTAACCGACGTGACCGCGAATTGATTGATTAAACCCTCCGCGAATTGCTTCTTTTCTGTGGGTAAATCACGGAAAAGTTTTTTAATTTTTCGCTTTTTCGCGTCAATTTTTTCAGGGTTTGACATATCTTCGTATGTCTTTTTTTCTTCCGCCATATAATGTATGCCACCTCCTGAATTTTGCGTTACCCCCCCTCATGTGCGCGACCGGGGCGGTTCTAAACGTGGGTGAAGCGCGGTTACGCCGCCGGAAATTTTCAGCGGCGCACCGGGGGGGATATTGCGGATTCGATAACGTTTCCGTCTGCATCAAAAGCAAGACCGTCTGCAAGCGGCGGCATTCCTTCGTGAATGATCGCGTGACACGTCCGGCAGACGGTTTCAAGATTATCTTCGTTCAGCGTAATCATGGGGTCATCTATGTTTCGCGGCGTTAATTCCGTCTTGTGATGGACGATGCAACCGGGCGCGCCGCACCTGACGCATAGCCCCGCGTCGCGTTTCAGGATGTACGCCCGCGTCCGCCGCCATGCTGCCGATTCGTAGAATGCTTTTGCAAATGCTTTCATTCCGCTGCCTCCTTGCAAAAGGGTAAAGGGAACGCCCTGCGCATAAGCGCAAGGCGCACGGCGGCGAGGTTTCCTCGACCTCCCTTTACGGCTATCAGCATAGCACGGATTTCCGAAACTTTCTGTTCAGACTTTTTTCAAAAGCGTCCGGCGCGGTCAGAGCAGCGCCCCAGCATCCGCACCGAAGTACAGCACAGCAAAGCCCGCAACGGCTTTATTGCGCAAATCGTAGATTGACGTGCGCGACGCATAGTTCACCTGTGCGGCAATTTCTTCTTTGCTTTTCCGCTCTATGTACCATAGGCGCAGTAATTCCGCGTCTTGCGGGTCAAGCTGCTGCAATACGCTGTCGATTTCGTCGATCTTGTCTTTTGTGCAGTTGATCTCCCGTGCAACTTCGGCAATCTCAATGCAATCTGTCAGCGCATCGTTTACACTTTTCGTGCTTGTGTACGGCTTCGACGTATCTAACGACGGATAGCCAGACGGCGCATTGTGGCGCATGATTCTTTCCTGCCGCCGCATCAGGTTTTTCAATGCTTTTTCAAGCATTGAACGTGATCGCAGCGTGTTTTCCGCTGCGTCAAAATAGTTAATCATAGCCCGCCTCCTTATGCGCGCTTCCCGCCGTGCCGGTATTCGCGCCCTTTGTTGTATTCGTGCTTTGCCATAAGCACGGCTTCAATGTCTACGCCCATGAACGCAAGGAAATCCATGATGCGCATGACCGCATCGCAGAGTTCGACCGCAACGCCCTCCGGCTTGCAGTTCCCCTCCGTATCAGCGCCCGAAGGATGCCCGACGTTATCGCAGATTTTTGAAAACTTGCAATTCTCCGGCGACAGCGCACACGTGCCGTAGATAACCGGGTTTCCGCTCCGCCATTCTTCCACGGCTTCCGAGATTTCAGCGTGTATCATAACCGCGACTTCCGGGAACGTGATAGGCGCATCATACCAACCGTGCGCAACGGCGTTTTTGTGGACATCCTGTGCAAATTCATTTACCGTCATTCTTTCCGCCTCCGATTCGTTTTTGTTTTTCGCTGTGGCTTTATAAATTTACCGTCCCGGCGGTAAAACCGGGCGACGATATACCGTCCGCCGTTCACGTCGTTATGAAATGCGCCAGCTTCCGCAAGGAAATATCCGGGGTACAGCTTTTCATATTCGGCGTTGTTGGTCGTGTCCCGTGCGAGTTCTTCCGCCCGCCTGCCGGAAATGCGCCCGTCGCGTGTTTTCGGGTCAGGGTCAATCAGATTCTTTGACGCATTCCAAGCCTTTTTGCCGACGGGCTTTTTGACGATGTAATGTCCAAGACCGGCAAGCCCTGTTTCCGTGAATTGCAGGCGGCGGCTGTTTGCGTAGCCCAAGCCCCAAGCCGCCTCCACCGCGTCACGATCTAACCCGCCGTTGATTGTGATGTGATGATGATAACGCCCGGTCTTTCCGCCGCGTTCTGTCACGACGATGTATTTCAGCGGCGGCAATCCGGCTTTCTTCCGCATCCGCTGAATGCGGCGTATGTAATTGCGGGCATTCCGGGCGGCTTCTTCTTCGCTTTCCGGCTGGACGCTGTATGTCAGGTGAATTTCAAGATCATCCGGCGTGAAGTTCGCGTGAAGCAGTCTGACAAGCTTTTCTTCCCTGTGGCGCTGATTTAATTTCTTCTGCGCGTCGGTTGTCGGCTTGCTCCGGCTGCGCCGTCCGTTCGATTGCCGGTATGTAGGAAAAATATATACGTCGAGGTACTCCCCGCAGTAGTAGCGCTTTTCCCGATAGATTGTTTTCATGCCTTTACCTCCGGCGGCTCTGTGGTCGTTAAGTTACTATCCCATACAAGCCCGAAAATAGCGGTTTCCCGCCGCTTTTCGCTTGCATATCGCCCCGGAACGTGATATTATATATAAGGTATGAGTAACCTTGTCTTTTCCGAGGCAAGCACCGCCGACGTTCTGCGAAAACGTCGGCGGCTTTTTTATGCGTCCGTTTCCGCCGCATCCGTCCAGTCAATAGCCTGTCCGCATTGCCCGCAGAATGCGTTCTGCGCGCCGTCTGCATTGTGCAAGTGTTTGACGCTGCCGCACCGCTTGCAGGCTAAAGCGGGCGCGGGGCGCGCTGGAAGGTATTCCGGTTTTTTCCGAACGCGGTACGACAACGCCGCAATCCCCATGCGGCAGGCTTCTTCTACCGGCTCAATGCTTTCGTAATGCTCCCGATGCGCGGGATTCAGAATTTCAATCGCACGTTGCACGTTCATATCTGCGCCTCCATCTTTTGCAAATTCCTTGTGGCTGGTCATCGTGCAGGGGTTTCCGCAATTCCGTTTGTTGCATAGCGTGTTTTTCTGTGGGTCACATACGTATAGCCCGGAACAGTCAAAATCCATCGTCAGACCTCCCGATCATGTGAAGCGGGCAGTTTTTCAGCCGTTCTTTTGATACCCGAATGCCGCGTGTACTGTAAATCGACGCGCCCGCCGTGCAAATGCCGTCGTTGTAGCGCCCGCCGGGGCGGTTTCCCATGCCGTCATAGTAGCCGCATTCCGCGCACGAACGCGGGATTTTCCGCATATTCGTGACGATGATGATTTTCCCGATGTATTTGTTCATATTCGCCTCCTTGCGGCTACTTCCCCGGCATTGAGCCGGGGAAGTTTTGAATTCCGAATTTTACAAATCAAAGCCGGGGGCAAAGCCAAACGAGTAGTCCGCGCCGCTGCCGTTGACCGTGCCGTCAGCATTCACACGCACGAAATACGCGGAATTGCTGGCATACGGGGAACGGAGCCAGTACGGATATGTGCCGTTTCCGGGAACTTCCTTCACGCGGTCGCGTTCCGCTTTGAAAATAGGTAACTGGAAGCTGTCTGTTTCTTCTTTCCACCATCCATCCGGGTCATTGCCGAAAACGTCCGTTGCCGACGGCAACCACAACGAATCAAAATATTCGTACGTTTCGCCGTCGATTTCCTCGCATAAGTGTCGCGGCGTGATCGCTTCGCGCAGTTCGGCTGGCAAATGCGGCAGAATATCTTCGAGGACGTGTCTGCGGGCTTCGCTTCTGAAATATCCGCCCTTGTTGGTCATGGTCTTGTTCATCTGCCACATTTCGCGGAGGCAATCTTTGAAAACAAATCGGGCGCTATGCTTGCCGACGTAGCCGCAAACCGGCGTAATCGTTTCGCCCGTGTCAAGCGCAAGCGTGATTTCGTCGTGCGGGCGGATGACCTCCAGACCGCGCCCCTCCTTGATCGCCGCTTTCAGTTCCGAAATATTGATTTCCTGCTCTGTCCTGCGTGTGATTTTCATTGTGTGACCTCCTCAATAGAACAAAAGATGTGATTTCCGATGACTGCAACGATATTGTCGTTGTATGCCTTTGTGCTGAAAAATACCGCTTCGGCGGGAAGAATGTAATCTGTGTCGTGCAGCGCGGTATAAACTGCGTCGTACTGCGTCTGTGTCGGTTCTGCTGTCCAAAGATACGGCGCGGGGCTGAATTGCCAAACGTCCCCGTACTTTTGGAAAACGACCTCTTCGACCGTATCCGGGAATTCCGGCGACAAGCAGCGGTTCAGCGCAGTCAGGACAACGGCAACTTGCCCGTCGAACGGTTCGCCGCGCGCTTCGTGCCATGCAAGCGCTGCCAGCATATCAATATCGTCCTCCGTGACGTTCAGCGCCGCATAACGGTTGATTTCTTCCGGCGCTTCCTCCGGCTGTTCTTCCGGCTCTGTTTCTTCCGGCGCTTTCGGCGTGATCGTTTCCGGCGTTTTCGTGATCTGCTCCGTCGCTTTTGTGATCGCGGGCGCGATTTTTGTTGCTGCGGCAACCGTTTCCGTGCTTTCCGCTTCCGGCTGCGTGTCCCGCTCTACCGGGCGCGCCAGCGCGCAGACACAAACCGCCGCAATGATTGCGATGACGGCGCACAGCGCAACCGTCGGCGCGAACCGGCGTATCATGCGGCGTTTCCGCCGCTGCTGCGCGGTCATTGCTCTGTGCTTGCCGGTTCTTCTTCGGCAAGCACGATAAATTCACATTCGCGGGCTATCTGCGTCCAGCGGGCGCGCCATTGCCGCGCGGCGGCGATGATCGCATCATATTTGCAGCGCCCGTTTGCGGTTGTTTCGCCGTATTCGGCGTGTCTGACGAGGTATAGCTTCATAGGTCTGCGTTCCATGTAAGCCCCTGCCTTTCTCTATTCGGCAATTTCGCCGTTTATCAGTTGGAACGATTCGCGGAGAATGCCGCCCCGCACGGCAAATTCAAGAATGCAATAGCGGCGCGCCGGATGGATGTACGAAACCGTACCCCGAACGGCTTTATCTTTGCCGTCTTTGCCTAAGACGCTGAACGTGACGGGCTTGACCGTCCTGCCGCATCCGATTGTTACCATGATGTACCCTCCTTGCGGCGGTCATAGGAATAACCGCTGCTGCGCTGTATGTTCTTCAAAACGTTGTTCTTGCTTCTGAAAATAATCTGCGTCGATCTCGCACCCGATGAAATCAAGCGCCATATCGTAAGCGGCAATTCGGCTTGACCCGCTCCCAAGGTGTGAATCAAAAATCTTGTCGTATGGATGCGCGTATTTCGCGTAAAGCCACAAATACAGCGCAACCGGCTTTTGCATGGGATGAATCCGCACGTCATCCGCGCCGACGTTCCCGAAATACGCATGGTCAAAGCATTTTGCCGTTTTATTGAAACTCGTCCATGCTAATTCGCCGTCGGAATAGCTGTCCACGGGCTGACGCTTGTACCAGAAAATGAATTCCTTCGTCGGCGGCAGCAAATCCGACAAATGATTGTAGCCCCAAATAATCTGATTCTTGCTGACACGGAACAGTTCGGTGAAGTATTCCGCCGTCGGTTTATCGTCGTTCGCGGTCTTTGTCTGCCCGTAGCGCCTAACCCGGCTTGTCTCCTTGAATCCCTTTTCAATCCCGTACGGCGGGTCTACAACCGCCAAATCGAAATATTTACTCGGAACGCGGCGCATAAATTCCATGCAGTCAATGTTATACGCTTCGTTCATTTGCCGTCATTCCTCCAACTGGTACGTTTTCGTTTCGCTGCGCTCGACCTTGATTTTCTCTTTTGTGGTCATCGTGATTTTCGCCTTGCAAAGCCCGCGCACGTTGATCGTAGCCGACGTAATAAACCCGCGTGCGGTCTGCTCCGCGATAGCGTTCAGGAGTTGCAGCGGTTCTTCGGCAGCAATCGGGGCAAAGCCCAGCTTTGCAGCATCGTCCCCGAAAATCTTGCGAATGCGGTTTTGCGCCGCCGTGATCTGCTTGCGCAGATTCCGTTCATGCCGTGCGTCGTAGCATTCGCATTTTTCGGAAGCGGCAATATCGGCTTCTGCCTGCGTTTCTTCTTCGTAGTCCAGATTCACGACTTGCCCGCAATACCTACACGTGCCGAATGTCATTCCGTTACCTCCGGGCTTTCCGCCGCTGCCTGATCGCCGCCCGCGTGCGCGTCGCCGGTCGCCCGCCTGATCGCCGCCGTCAGCGCCGCGACCGCCGACGCGATTTGACCGCCCGACGCTTCCGGCTTCTGTCTATCCGGGTCAGCGTTTTCCGCCAGCTTGCAGACAATAGCCGCTTGCATGACTTCACCGACGAACGCGCCGGTTTCCTGCATCGTCAGCGTTTCGGCGGACGTACGAACGACAAAAGCGCCCGTCGTGAATTTGAATACCGCATACGCGCGCTTTCCCGCCGGGGAGACGATGCGGATAGCGCCCGCGTCCGCAATGACGGCTTCCGGCGTGGGGACTTCGTACCCGCTCGACGCGAATACTTTCAACTGTTCCGGCGCAAGCGCGTAGACCTCGCTGCCGAGTTGCTTTGAATACAGCTTTTTCATGTCTTTTGTACCTCGTATCTTTCCGGCGGTCGTAAGCAGCCGCCCATTTTTGGACACCATGCCGGGACGTACGGCAGAAACCGTTCAATGCCGACGATGTAACCGCACGTTTGCCCCGGCGCATAACATCTGAAACACTTTTGACCGTTTACCCAATCTTCCGTTACGACGCTGCCGCATCCGGCGCACGTCCGCGTATAGTCCGCGCGTGTCATTCCGCCGCCTCCGCCGGAAGCGTCAAATACCAAAGCGCGCTGCCCCGAAGGGCTTCATTCGGGCAGTTGTCGCAGTTTTCCGCCGCGCACTGATCGCAGTAGATGCGATGAAAAGCATCGTCCCACGGCGCATTGATCGCCGGAATCGCTTGCAGGAAATCCGCCAACGCCTGCGGGCTTTTTGTGATTCGGTCGAAAACGTTCATCCCCGCGCCCCCTGATTCCAAATCGGGAAGGAAACGCCCGCAAATACTTCTTCGCGGAAATGCAGCGGGACGAGTCTGTAAACGTCGTTCAGGCAAGAGTTCCGCATGGATGTGTTCATAAATTCTGCGTGCTTGAATTCATCCGGCGGAAAAAACGGCTCGTTCGCGCAGAAAATCTTCCGTCCAACGGTCGCCGCCGCTTGCCCGCTCCCGTGCTTCGCGTTCGCTCTGCGCAGCGAATGTTTCCCACGGGAAAAGAACGTGCGTAATATACACGTTTTCAGTTTTCTTCATGGTATGAGCCTCCTTTTTCATTCTGTCGCTTTCCGGCGACCTCTTTTGCGGTATGCTTCGGTCACGCGCTTTTCTGCGACTTCTGCCCGATATGCAGGGCGGCAGCGCGCGTTCAGTTCCGGCACTTCTCCGCGCTTGATTTCCCGGTAAATCGTCGCTTGACATTTGCCGATGCGCGCCGCGATTTCGCACGGCTTCGCGCCCGCGTTATACATTTCTTCGATGATTTTCCGATCTTCAAGCCCGATATTGTAGCTGTTCATTCCGTATCGCCTCCGTTTCCTGCGTTTTTGTGTATAAAAAATAAGCGCGTCAGAAGTAATAACTTCTTTCGCACTTAATAATAAACGGCGCACCCGCAAATGTCAAGTATTTAATGCGAAAAAAGTAGAAATATTTTTATGATACCTTTTTACCTCGGCAAAAAGGCGTTGTCAAGGTGCATTTCAGGGGCTATGCAGCGGCGGCGAACGCGGCGCTGAACATCTGCGCGGATGACTGGAAGCCGAGTATTTCGCGTGGGTAGTTGTTTATCCAATCTTCCACACGGGCAACATCTGCGTCCGTGACGGTTTCAAAGTCCGTGCCTTTCGGGAAGCGCCGCCGAATCATGCGGTTTATGTTTTCGTTCGTTCCGCGTTCGCAAGAGCAGTACGCATGACAATAATACAACGCCGTGCGTTTTTCTTCGGCGTTGATCGCGCTGCGTGCGATTCCGTCCGCATCCGCAAATTCCGAACCGTTGTCAACCGTGATCGACTTGAATACCGTATAGAACGCCGCGCCGTAAATCCGTTCCAGCCGGTCAAGCGCCTGCACGACGGTTTCCGCTCTGCCGTCTTTTATGCGTATGATGATCTCGCGGCGTGTCACCCGCTCAGACAGCACAAGCAAGCGTGCCTTTGTCTTTTTCTTTCCTACAACGGTATCCATTTCCCAATGCCCCGGTTCTTTGCGTTCGTTGATGATCTCCGGGCGTTCGTCAATCGGCGTTCCCCGGCTTTCCCGCTTCTGACGCGGGCGGACTTTCTTGTATTCCTTTTTCCGTTCCCTTTTCCGGGAGGTCGGCGTTGGTCAGTTCCAGAAATACGCCCTCGTCAATGTACTTGTAAAGCGTGGCGCGGCAGAACGTCATACCGAAATGCGCAAATTCTTCCCGATGCAGAAGCGCGCAGACCGCCGCCGGGGAATAATCGTCGTTTATTATTTTATCTTCGATGAACGCGGCGACGGCATGATTCTTGCCGATTTTCAGCGGCGCGCCCTTTGCTGACAGGCTTTCTTGATAACGTGCCTCGGCAATTTCAGGGCTGTACCGAATATCCGTTGTCAGGTCTGAATTCATGTGCGTGTACGTCCCGCGCTTCACTTCCCGATAGATCGTGCTGACGTGTACGCCGAGGTCTGCGGCTATCTGCTTCGGCTTGTATCCGATATTCAGACGCGCTTCAATTTTCAGTCTGTCCCGAAACTGCAACTGCTTGTATTGTTCGCCCATGTCATACCCTCCATATATAGCAAAAAGGGGCGGTTTCCCGCCCCTTGCTTCTTTATTGTTTATCTTTCCGCGAGGTTTAATTCCTGTTTCAGCGCCCGTGCCAATACCGCCGATACGTTTACATTTGCTTCTTTCGCGGCAACGTCCAGCCACGACGGAAGCGATACGTTGCGGCGTACAGTTTTCATGTCATTCTTCCTGCGATACTCCGTAAAGTCAACGTCTACAAGCGTGACAATGCCGTTTTCCGCTCCGCTTTTTGCCTCGTCAATGCTGGACGGCTTCGGCAGCTTCTCGTTATCATCTTCCATGTCGATTCCTACAAGCCCGATTGCATCGCGTGCCATCTCCATAGCGTCAGCGTAGTCCGCGCCCTCCGTATTGATATTAAAATCCGGCACATACACAATGATGTGTTCTTTCCCTTTTGTCATAACGATAGGATACGCCGCTTTCATACTGTAACCTCCTTGAAATTCGCATAGCATATATAATTATAGGCGTTCGGCAGGGGGCTTATTTCAGCCCCCGCCGTTTTATGATTGCCTTTGCTAAATCTTCGTCGATTTCTCTGTGTCTCGGAACGCTTTCCCTTTCACCGCCTTTCGTGTATATGTCGTGATTTGAGCCGTGCCGTTTGAATTTCCATCCGTTTCTTTCTAATAGTTCGATGAAATCTTTTGTTTTCACGTTCGACCCTCCTTACATTGTCTATTATACACATTTGATGTGTATTTGTCAATAGCTATCAGAAAATAATTTACACATTTTTTGTGTATCATAAAACCCGGCGAGGAAAAATCCCGCCGGGGTTACTCAATGCCCAAAAGCCACAAAACAGATACGCCGAGGACTTTTGCGAATATCGGTATTTCATAGTCAGGAACAAACCGCGTCCCGATCTCAACGCGGCTGATCGAATCGCGCTCCATTATCACGCCCTCGACCTGAACGCGCGCCGCGAGGTCTGATTGTGATAGCCGCTGTTTCAGCCGCGCTTCCCGGATGCGTTCACCGCAGATATTCTTTTTCCCGTTGTAATCGTATATCTTCATGCGCTGCGCGCCGCCCTCCTTGTGCTAATGATCTGCATTATTCTTGACTTTAACACGCGGATGAATGATAATTGTGTTAAAGGTCAGCACGACCGAAAAATATCAGGAGGGCTACTCATACCATGAAAAAACTGAAAACGTGGCAAATCGTTCTTCTTGTGATCTTCTATCCCATCGGCATTTGTGTATGGATTTATCGGGTCTGGAAGAAAAACAAGCTAAAGCGGGACGCGGCTACGGCTGCTGTCGCCCGCCGGGAAGCAAAAGAACGAGAAGATGCGGCACGTCTGGAAGCGTGGCGCGCAGAGCGGGCAGCGCGGGAAACGTTGAAATTCAAGGTTGTCGGCGTGACGTTCAAAAACGAGGACGGGAAAAGCCGTCAAACGCTTCTACGCAAGCTGCATTTCGGGGACGCGCCCTTTAACAGCGACGGGGGCGTTGACATTACGATTGAACGTGGGGCATATCAGGGCGAACCGGCGTTTTCCGTATTTGCCGAAGGTCATCAGGTCGGCAATATCAGCAAAGATGACGTGCCGTTTTTCGTGCGGCGTTGGAGCGATTTTGTCGGCGTGACTTCCGCCGAAGTCTACGGCGGCGGAACGGATGACGAGGGGCATTCGATCAACTACGGCATGAAAATCAACTGCGAGTTCCGCAAACAGGCGTAATGAAAACGAAAAGAGCGGGCGGGGAATCAAACCCCCGCCCGCTCAAATTATTTTTTGTCCGGGATAGCGTCAAGCATACCCGCGCTTTCAAAAGCGTTGTAAAGAATCTGCGCGACGGCTTCGCGCGTAATGGGCTGCTGCCACCCATAATTGCCCGCGCCGTCGCCGTTGAAAATGCCCTTTCGCTTGCAGAATTCCGCCGCGTCGCGCGCCCATGCAGAGGGCGTGTCGCCCGTGTCGGCGCAAGAGGTCAACTGTTTCCGTGCTTCTTCAATGTTCATGTCCAATTCCTCCCCGGATAACCGTTCCTTGAATTTCTTCCATTGTTCATTGCCGGACGTGCCGTAATAGGTGTTCGTATCGTCGCCCATCCACGGACGCGGACACCATTTCCCCGTAACGTCGTAATGCCGCACGACGTTTTCAAGCGGGACGTTGTATTTCTGCATCAGCATTTGTGTGAATACAACAAGGTTGTCCACGATCTCCGGCGGGAAATACCAATCTGCGGGCGCTGCGGAACGCGCCGTAGATTTGTCCAGCTTATACGGTCGGACTTCAATGCCGATACTGTTTTCATTCCTGCATCGCGGGTGAACGTATGCGCCGGATGTGCCGCAATGCCAAGCAATATTGTTGTCCTCGACGCACTGATATACGGTGCTTCCTTCGTCTAAGCAATAATGCGCGGATGCCTGAATACCCGGCGTATTGAAATAGTTTGCAACTGCTGCCGCCGTACCGAGCGAACCGAAATAATGAATCACGATGTATTCAATTTTCCGCCGCCCCGTGCATCGCCTGAAATTGCGGCTGATAAGCCGCTGTTCAACTGTCAGGGGCATTATTGCGCCCCCTTGCTTTCTACTGCGTCGCTGATCTTCTGCGTCTGCGTTCCGAAGTAGAACGCAATCACGACCGTATAAACGACCATGAATTCCTGACTGATCTGCTTCGTAACGGCTAAGTACGCGAATACCGCTGTCAGCGCAAGCGTCACAATGCTTTTGACACTCAAAAGCGCGCCGATTCGTTTCAGAATGATTTCGTTCATGTGTTTTCCTCCTTTTAACAATCCCGTTTCAGTGTAGTTTCGTACACGATACCGCCCGCCGTGTTTTCTGCCTTGCTTTTGTTCAGGGCAAAAGACAGCACCGTAGCAGTAGCCGCCTGCAATAACGCTATCAGCGCAGTCAAATACGGCAAGCTGCCCGTATAGTTGTTTGCGACTGCGATATAGCATAAATCCAGCGTTGTTGATGTCGTTTTATAGTCAATCAACAAAACGCCGTAGCAAAGAAGTTTGCTGAATGACAGATAGCCTTTTACAAACTCCCACGCTGCGGCAAACGCTGCTTTGATCTTCATGCGCCGCTGGGCGCGTTTTATGGTCATTTGTTGCCCCCGTAATCGTGGGACTCCAGAATTTCAAGTCGCTTGTTCGTTCGGGCGCTGTCGCCCTCCAGCTTTACGACACGTTCTGTCATCTTCACAAGCGTTTCGTCCTGCTTTTCCTGCTTGCGCTTAATGTCATCCGTGTTCGCCTTGATATAGCCGATTTCGGTCAGCACCGTCCCGGACTCCTTGCCCGCGTCGGCGCTGTCTTTTTTGCTGTTCCGCGCAAATGCAAGATATGACAGCGCAAACCCCGCAAGCGTTCCAAAAATGCCGATAATCACGCTCCAATTCATAATGCACCCTCCGTTATTGTTCGATGTAGTCAAGCGTCACGGTTTCTTTCCCCGGCAAAATGGGACAACCGCGCACGTGGTAAATCGTTCCGTCAATCAGAACGCCCTCGCCGTCCGCTTCTCCGCAGACGGCATACATACCGGGCGCGGTCAGCCGCACCCATATCAGCGCGTCGCGCTGCGCAATAACCTTGCCGTCCTTTGCGGCGGTGTAGATTGCGCGCGTCATGTTGCAACCTCTTTCCAGCCTACGGGGTATTCTTCGGGAGTCCATGTGTTGCTATCAAGCAGCGATTCGTAAAGCACGTCGCCCCAATAGCCACGTTCACCCTTTGAAAACGCAAGCCCCGCCGTAATGGGCGACGGGATAACCCGCACGCCGTTTTTATACAGCACGTCTTCCCACAAGTTCGGCGCGGCTTCCGGCGTGTTTTCCGCCGTGTCCCACAAGTCCACCGCCGCCCGCTTGAGCGCACCTTTCCAGTTGATACGAGTCCCGGACTTGACGAGCGCCCCGCCGCCGGTCAGCGTCGGAAACAGTTCTACGGCGGTCGAACCGTCTTTGTTGTCGAGTCCTGCGCCTGCCGCCTTTTCGATCATTGCGCGCAGTTCCCGCGCCCGCTGGACAGTAATCATTCGTCTGCACCCCCTACCAGAATGTCAACTACCTTGTCGGCTTCGGCAATCATCAACGCGCCGCTGAATTGCTCCACGGTCGCCGTCGGTTCGATTCCGAGTAGATCATCGTCAGAAAACTTAT
>OMAQ01000387.1_pt1 | contig 24953 bp, 43 predicted proteins | sample 1673461 | NCBI WGS metagenome assembly OMAQ01 (sample SAMEA103958112, study PRJEB25191) | human gut metagenome | biome: human-associated habitat [ENVO:00009003]; feature: intestine environment [ENVO:2100002]; material: feces | place: Germany | collected 2013/2015
TTAATAATAAACAAAACGAAAAGAAACAAGAAGCGCCTGATTGTGAGCGGGAAGAATATTTTGCCCGATTTTGGGAAGCATACCCGGTGAAAGTGAAAAAGCCTGTAGCTAAAATCGAGTGGAATAAGCTTGTTGATCCTTGTGTGGAGCTGTACGAAAAAATCATAGCTGCTGTTGAGCGGTATAAACAGACAAGCCGTTGGAAAGAGAACAACGGGGCTTATATTCCATACCCTGAAACCTTCTTGCAGGACAGGCGCTGGGAAGACGAGATCCGTGTTACTGAGCAGAAAAAGGAATGGGCATGGTGAGGTGATTTGAATGCTTGATATAGGCGATATAGAGGCTGCGTTTGTGGTGTGGCGAGCAGCTGGCTTAATTCCGCCGCCGATGAATGATGTGCAGCGGGAAAACTTTATGGCTAAAACGTTGGAGCAATACAAGTATACACAGGTCAATGATTGGGCGGAAGCTGTTGAGTGGGTGGCTAATAACAATACGCGCTGGGCAACGTGGTTTGACATCAATAAAGCGCTGTCGATAGTTCGGCAGAATAAAATCGGCGCAGAGAAGAAAGCTATTGAGCGCAGTTCCAGGGGGGCAAGTGAGTTTGTGAAGAAGCTATTTGCTGACCTGAAAAGCGGCAAGGGCTTTGCTGAGTTACGGCAGCCTGTGAGTGATGATTTTATAACGGCGGCTAAAAGAATGTTCCCTGACGCGAACGATGATTTTATAAAACAAAATTATACTAACATAGCTAATCAAATAGACATTGACCGTAAATGCGCCGCATGTATTAATACCTCAGAGTGTCCATATAGTGGGCATCAACCATTTTTGCTGGTAGATAAGCATGGAGGCTTTACGGTGCCAGTTGTTGATCGTGAGCGGTGTTATAAATATCATCCGTTAGTGCCTGATGTAGTACCAAAGCGGTCAACACGCCGGCAAGGTGAATTGGCTAAAGTTTAAAACAAGGAGCAGTGGTAACTATGAAAATAAGTGCAGAAAAATTACAGGAGATTATAGAAAGTCACGGTAGATGGTTGCGGAACGAAGAAGAAGGGAAATGTGCAAACCTCAGCTATGCAAACCTCAGCTATGCAAACCTCAGCGATGCAAACCTCAGCGATGCAAACCTCCGCGATGCAAACCTCCGCGGTGCAGACCTCAGCTATGCAAACCTCAGCTATGCAAACCTCAGCGGTGCAAACCTCAGCGATGCAAACCTCCGCGATGCAAACCTCAGCGGTGCAGACCTCGGCAAAACATATTATCAAGTTATTAGAATTGGCAGTCGCCGAGGAACAACTACTTATTGCGTAGATGACGACAATGTCCTATGCGGATGCTGGAATAACTACAAAGGTGGTACGCTGGACGAATTTAAAGCTCGTGTAGAGAGTGTATACGGATGTGAAGGTAATAATCCTAGCGAGCAATATTACGATGAGTATATGGCGGCAATAAATTTCTTTGAGGCTATGAAAATTAAAGCAACAACACCAGAAGATATTGACAAGCTGAACACTAATAAGTCAGAACCGTTTTGAGGTGAGATCATGAATTGCGATATATGCCATAAGGTTACAACGGCGGGTAGTCACGTAACCAGAGGTCGATATTTTGAGGTGCATATTTGCCCGAACTGCTTGATGTGGTCAGATGATACACGGGCCGTGAAGGCACGGGAGATATTTAATAACTTTAGAAGATTGCAGGACAAGGAATGCGTTAGCATAAGTAGCGAGGATCAACATGAAACTAATGAGCTTATTTGATGGCAGTGGAGGATTTCCTTTAGCAGCAAGCTTGTGCGGAATAGAGCCTGTTTATGCATCGGAAGTTGAACCATATCCAATAGCTGTTACTAAAAGCCGTTTTCCAAATATGAAGCACTTGGGTGATGTAAGCAGAATCAAAGGTGCAGAGATAGAACCAGTGGACATTATAACTTTCGGAAGCCCATGTCAAGACATGTCAGTAGCTGGTAAACGTGCTGGTTTAAAACATACGGCTGTCGGCGACGAAGAAACAACACGAAGCGGGCTGTTTATGGAGGCAATCCGAATAATAAAAGAAATGAGGGTTAAAACAAATGGAATTTATCCAAGATTCGCTGTTTGGGAAAATGTACCAGGAGCATTTAGCAGTAATCGGGGAGAAGATTTCCGGCTTGTGCTTGAAGAATTTATTAAAATCACGGAACCGAACGCCGTTATGCCTGCGGTTCCACAAGCTGGCTGGGCATATGCAGATTGTATCAGTGGAGACGGATGGAGCATTGCATACCGAGTTTTTGACGCGCAATATTGGGGAGTCCCCCAGCGCCGCCGTAGAATCTACCTTGTCGCAGATTTTAGAGGCGAATGTGCCCAAGAAATACTATTTAAGCGCGAAAGCCTGCGAGGGTATTTTGAGGCGGGCAGAACGCCGTGGCAAGGAATTGCCTCAGATGCTCAAAAATGCGTTGGAACAGATGATAGAGTGGGAGAAATCCCTTACACCTTAAAAATACGCTCAGGCTGTGAAGGCGGCGGTAAGGGCGCACTGGTTCAAAAGGACAAAAGCGCCACACTGGCGACAAACAACGATCAATACCTGTTCCAGCCGATTATCGTTGACAGTATCGTAGGCAAAGCTGAAACCGCATGGCAGGGCGATACAACCCCCTGTCTGAAAGCAACGCATTATAAAAACCCGCCATGTATAACTGTATCCGCTGGTTTTTGTCCAGAAGAAAGCGCAAAAACAAGAGGTGTAGGCTATGCAGAAGAACAAAGCCCTACACTGAGAGCAGGTGCTGTCCCAGCCGTAGTATACGATGCAAGGGGCAACGGTGATGGTCAAACCGTAAGCACTATTACAATTGTAGAACCATGCCCATATCAAAAAGCGACTGGTCCGCTCATGGCAAACAGTCACCCTGGTAGCTATACCGGACAAGATGCCTATACAGATATGTTCGTTGTCGGCAAAGAAAAAAACGTGGCGGTGCCTGTGCATTATATAGTACGCCGCTTAACACCTACAGAATGTGCAAGACTTCAAGGCTTTCCTGATTTGTGGGGACATCTGGACAAAAAAGAAAGTTTCACTGATGAAGAATATAAATTTTGGCTTGAAGTACGTAATACCTATGCAAGAATCAATAACAAAGCCGTTAAAGACTACACAAAAGCACGAATGCTTACCTGGTATAACAAACTACATACGGACAGTGCGGAGTACAAAATGTGGGGCAATGGAATAGCTCTACCTAATGCACTATATGTTATGCAAGGTATAGCAGCAGAAGCCGAGATACCGATAAATTTATTTTAGTTAAAACGGCCGCGCATACTAACTATATACAAGCATAAAGGGAAGTATACCCCTGCGGAGGTGATTAGCCCGTAGGGGGCGGCCTTTTAAATATAAGGAGTTGGAAACTATGAAACCAATAAATATAAAAGCTATGTTAGCAATGATTGAGGATGAGCCAGAGGATAAATATATACCGGTATTAAAGCCAGTACTTATGCAGGCTTTAACGGAACTCAAACAACTGCGCCGAAAAAACAGCCAGCTTGGCGGTGAAAAGGCCCGATTAAAGCGAGAAAATGCCGCACTTAAGGAGCGGCAATGTATGAGTAAATAGTTATAGCGAAAGGAGAATGAATTGTGATTAAAAACATAGATGTTTCAAAAATCCATCCGCATTACAATAATCCTCGAAAAGAGCTTGGAGACCTCAGCGAGCTCGCAGAAAGTATAAGAAAAACTGGGATACTGCAGAACTTAACTGTTGTGCCCTGGTTCTCCGACATTACCAAATCAGGAGCGGATGATCCGGTCAAACAAGAAGAAATGGGTTATATTGCTGTTATTGGTCATCGGCGCCTTGCTGCTGCTAAACTTGCTGGTTTGAAAGAAGTGCCGTGCGTTATATCGGATATGAGCTATAGCGAACAAATTGCGACAATGCTTCTGGAAAATATGCAGCGTAATGATTTAACTTTGTATGAGCAGGCTGAAGGGTTTCAGATGATGCTGGATCTTGGTGAGAGTGTAGGAGATATTTCAGAAAAGACCGGGCTTTCAACGACTACCGTTCGGCGTAGAGTAAAACTTTTGGATCTAGATAAAGAAAAGTTTCGGCAATCAGTTGAGCGTGGGGCAACCTTAAACGATTACATTGAGTTGGAGAAAATAGAAGATGTTGATCTGAAAAACAGTGTGCTCGAAGCGATTGGTACAGCTAATTTTAAATGGAAATTGCAGAGTGCCATTGATAAAGAACAAGCAAATAAAAATAGAGAAGTTCTAATTGCTGAACTGGAAAAATTTGCAAAACCAGTTGATGATACAGATGGTTTGCAATACATTCGTGGTTATTATGAATATGAACTTAGGCAGAAAAATTTTACTGTAGAAAAGCGAGATGATGCCGAATCTGTAGAGTATTTTTATAAAGTTGCAAATGGCGATGTTGTGTTATATACAAAGCAAAATGATGTTTCTCAAAATGATGAAGGATTAAATACTGAAAGAGCTGAAAGAGCTAGACGCAACAAGGCACTAAGAGCCATAACAAAACGGGCGTACCAACTTCGGGGTAATTTTGTAAAAGAAATTTCCAATGCGGTTGCTAAAAAGAAACTAACCACCATCATTGAGTATAATATGGCTCCTATGATCTGGTCGTTCAATTCCTGTTCACCTGACATCGAAGACTATACTGATTTTATTGGTGAGAATCCCATCATCAAAGATGCGGCAAAGGAAGATGACATAATGGCCGCTTTTATAAAAAATAAGATTGCTGCAGAACCAGAAAAAAGTTTACTGAATGTTACATGGCTTATGTTGGACAGCGAATACGAAAACTATTACGACTGGAATGAGCAGTATCGTTGTAATAAACAACTTGATTTGATATATGAGTTTTTAGAAAAATTGGGCTACGAAATATCCGAAGAAGAATTGGCACTAAAAAATGGCACGCATGAACTTTTTGCACCAGTAGGCGGTAAAGAAAAATGATTGCTAATTTTAGAATGATCGTCTGCCGGGAGTGCGGTGAGCAAATTTTCTTTATTCGTACCCAAAGCGGTGCAAAAATGCCGGTCAATAAAGACCAGGTTGGATATACTCTTGGCGGAAAAGAACGTATTGTAACGCCTAATGGTGAGATCCTTGCGGTTACAATTACAGATAATCCTGAATCAGGACTTGGCTATGTTCCGCATTGGAGTACCTGTAACGGAGCAAACAGAGCCCGCAAAGTATCACCGGTAGCGAAGTCTAAAAAGAAAAACGTTCTGGAAGAAAGCTTATTTTGACCGAGGAGAGATAATGGTGGAAAAACTTACTGCAAATGTTATAAAAAAATATATAGTAGATAAAAACCAACCAGTTATTGCAGCTGATTTTAAAGCCAAAGGCAGAGAATTGGTTGAACGATTTGGAGTTACAGTTCCTGAAGCTATCGACATTCTTAACAATAGGAATATTCTAGAAATATTATGTAAATACGAAGATGCGGTGGGATGAGCTGCCGGCACACCTGTTGTCGAGAGTACGCGCCGATAGTGCAATGAAATTAGATGTCCCAAAAACTGCCCCCGTATCCAAATACCATAACAAAACAACAGAAGTGGACGGCATACTATTTGACAGCCAAAAAGAAGCCGACTACTATACCAATCTGCTTTGGTTAAAGAGATCGGGGGCGGTAACTGGTATCGAACTACAGCCAGAATTTGTTTTACAGCCTGGATATGAGCGCGAAGGTAAAAAGATAAGGCCAATTATATATCGGGCTGACTTCAAGGTTACAGAAGCTGACGGGCATATATATTACGTCGACACGAAAGGGATGCGGACACAGGTGTATATGATCAAAAAGAAAATGCTGCTTTATAAGTACCCAGACATTGATTTCAGGGAAGAATAGGAGATGATACTGATTGACTGAAGCTGAACTGCAAAAGCGTATTGCCTATCAATTTGGTTTGATCAATGGCAACATAGTCTTGCCTAATATACTGTTGACCGTTGGTAGGGTTGGTCACTATGAAGCAGATTTGCTTTATATAACGCCTAAAAGATATTGCACAGAAGTAGAAATTAAAATCAGTATGGCCGATTTTAAGGCCGATTTTAAAAAGAAAATCTACCACAATAGCGACATAGTAAGAAATTTTTACTACGCTTTCCCGCATGAGCTGTACCAAGAAAACAGCACAGAGATTAACCAAATATTATTGGATTCTGATGCTGGAATAATGGCCGTCAGGGATTTTCAAGGGAGATGTGCAAGAATACTGTGCGACCCAAAAACCAGGCAGAATATAAAGCCGATAACAGAACAAAAACTATACGAACTGCTGCGGATAGGATGTATGAAGTGGTATACGGCAAATAGAATGTAAAGGCGGTGGAGTAGTGAAGAAAATTAGAAGTCTTGTAGGTATGGTATCAAAAAAGAAGTTTTTTTCGGCTTGCAAATGTTATGAAAATAATAAATATGGTGTTGATTATGTCAAACCACAACTTTGCATAGATGAAGAAAGTCATCTCATATTTTGCGACCGATGCGGTGCAGTTATAGATCCGTTTGCAGCAATGCTCATGGTCGCAATTTTTGAAGAACGGCAAAACCGTGAATGGGGTAGATACATGGAAAGTGCTAGACGGTTTTGGAAAATAGCCCACAGCTATAAACCATACAGAGTAGCACTTAAAGAAATGGAAAAGAATATGGGCCGGGGTAATAATGCTATGTTGCCTTGCTGCCCAAAATGTGACAGAGCATTTGATCCTGCAGATATTAAAGCGTATGTTAATAAAAAATATGTCTGCGACTAAGGCGGTGGAGTAGATGAAAAAAGGTGTAAAGATCGATAATAATAGACTGAAGAAATTGAAGTTATTTGCGCCGTATGAAGGAAAAAGCAAATTCTCAATCAGTTTTAATAAGAAAATTCGAGAACAATTAAAAACATGTCGAAAGGCTCGTAATAAAATAAAATGTCGGGTCATGCTGGCGAAAGCGATCATTATATTCGGGTACCACAACATGACAAAGGCGTATGATGCAAAATATCGTTATGAAATGAGGCGACGCTGTGCAAAGAATGGACAATAGAACAGAACGTATATTCTCAATGCTTGCTTATAGATATCTTCGGAATAGACATGATAAGGCTATAGTGAGTACATATTATCATTATTATGAGGAAATATCAGATGGTTTAGTAAAATGCAAAAGGGCAGAAATAACGTACCGAAATAGAATGCTTGTCAGAATAATGGTCAAAAGGCGGTGCAAATTATGAAAAAGCCTAAAATTAAGTACGTAGGTTGGTGTCATGAGTGCAAATGCCTAGGAAGTTTTATTTGTGGTAACTGTAAGCCTAATGAGAAATACAGTTTTGGTAGACCTTCTGAATTTATATCTAAGAACAAAAACCGTTGGGTAAGAATGTAGGAGTAAAAAATGAAATACTTAGACTATTGTTATTTGTGCATTAATAATAGAAAGGCCAGTGAGTTGAGCGAAAACCCAAAATGTAGTAACTGTATTCAGCTTACTGTTATGTCTATGCCAACTAAGTTTAAATCGCGTAGGATTACTTGGTCTGATAGAACGGAGCTAGAAAAACATGATAGCAATTAAAGGAATGGATATGCCTAAGAATTGTTTCAAGTGTCCTTTTATAGATGAAAGTGGGCAGTATTGTCAAGTTAATGGTAAAGCATTAGTGCCTAATATTCTTTGTACAGATATCGAGGGCGTACGAGAGAATTTTAAGGTTTTAGAAAGCGGTAGGAATACAGATTGCCCATTAATTGAGATAAAGGATGGTGAAGAAAAATGACTAAATTAAAACCTTGTCCGTTTTGTGGCGGTAAAGCGAGATTAGTACCGTATGGCGATGAACATTATTTTGTATCGTGTACAAATATCAAATGCTGTGCTACAGCTGGTCGCCATATGCAAAATAAAGATGAAGCAATTAAAGCATGGAACAGACGGGACGGTGAATAGATTATGAAAACAGTAATAGCAACAGTTATTGAAAAAAATGAGTATAGGATACAAATAGACGTAGAAAATGACGCTACAGAAGACGAAATTTGGGATGCTTTAAAAGAAGCATACATTGAAGATGATTATAATAATGTGGATAGTCATTATGATATAACAATAACAAAAATAGTAGGTGAATAGATTATGCGATTAATAGATGCTGACGTTTTGAAACCAAAAATATTAGAATATGTTAAAGCATTAGAACGTATTAAGTATTGTTATGGTTATGATACTTTCGGTAAATATTATAATGGGAAAAAATCCGCCTATTTAAATGTAGCCAATTTAATAGACGAAGCCTCTACAGTAGAAGAACGTAAGCAGGGGCATTGGATACAAGTTGATGATACAAAATGCAAGTGCAGCGCATGCGAAATAACACATTTAATTGCTCAATATCCAAGCGGGGATAAAAATTACTGCCCGAACTGCGGCGCAAAAATGGAAGGTGAATAATATGGAATTGATAGATAAAAAAGCCGCATTGAAAGCAATCTATCTTGCGGGAGAACTTATAAACAAATATGGCGGCAGATTTTATGAGGGCAAATTTTACGGATGTCAAAGCGCGTATGAGATTATTAAAGATATGCCTACCGTAGAAGAACGCCAACACGGTTATTGGAAAAATGGCTGTTGTACCGTATGTGGTGAATCTGCTGCAACCGATGGACACTTCGACTTTATAGCCGAGGAAGAACAGAAATTTTGCTGGAATTGCGGGGCTATTATGGACGGAAGGAAGGAGAAGAGTAGATGACGAACGATAAAGCCTACTGCATACGAAGTAACAAATTTATGGATAAGCCCTGCACTAACACCGACTGCGACCGGCACGAAGCTAATGTACCGCTTGTAGATGATGATGGTAGCCGTAGGGGGTGGGTACTGTTTGAATGTAAGGAATATAACCAAATTTATAGAGAAGAGAGGGAATGAATGATGAAAATATTTAAGGACGATACAATTTTAGTAGGAGCGGGCATATTAGTGGTATTGATCTGTGCGTGCGTTGTTTTAGTAGGCTATCCACTTTATAATGTGTGGACTAGCGAGCAGGCTGGTATTGCAGAACTAAGAAAAGCGGAAGGTAACAGAAAAATTGCTATTCAGGAAGCCGAGGCTAAAAAAGAAAGTGCAAAGTCTTTAGCAGAAGCAGAAATCATCAGAGCGAAAGGTGTGGCTGAAGCGAATAGAATTATTGGTGATAGCTTAAAAAATAACGAAGCTTATTTACGGTATCTTTGGATTCGCAATCTTGAGGATGGACCTAATCAAATTATTTATGTGCCTACAGAAGCGAATTTACCTTTATTAGAAAGCTCTCGTCACATTGCTGATAATTTATCAGAAAAGAGTGTAGTTGATCATGAATAAAGTTATTTTAATGGGACGCTTAACCAAAGACCCGGACGTAAAGTATACACAGACCGGCAAAGTAGTAACTCAATTTACGTTAGCGGTAGACAGATCTTTTAAAGATGCTAATGGCAACAAAGAAACCGATTTTATCCCCGTTGTTGTTTGGGGTAAAGCTGCTGAATTAGTGGGTAACAGCTGTCAAAAGGGGCATAGACTACTTGTAGATGGACGGCTTCAGATACGTAGTTACGAAGCCAAAGACGGCAGCAAACGTTGGGTGTCTGAAATAATCGCAAATGGTGTGGAGTTTGTAGAGCGAAAATCTGATAAAGGCGGTACAAGCGGCGATAAAAGCGAGTTTGAGCAGTTCGGGCATGCGGTGCCGTTCGATGAGGATATCCCATTCTAATGAAATCAAATACAGCGTTAGTAATTGGTATAGCAATAGGCGTTATAACGGGTATAGCAATAGGTGTGGGTAGTGAGATAGGACAATATATAGTATGGACTATGATAATGCGGTAGAAGGAGCTGAAAACGTGATAGATTGTGAAAAATGTTATAGGCTAAAAAGTTGTGGGGACAGATATTATTGTGCGTTTATAGGCTTAAATCCTTGTATTAGAGGAGAACATACACCAGTACAAGAGTATAAAGGTGCAGCAAATCCGCTAACATCGACAGATCCACGTTTAGCTCATTTACAAGAGCAGCAACGTAGGCGTGAGGAAGCTAGGGCAAGGAAAGAAACAGACGCGGGAAAAGAGCAATACAAGCCGCACAAAACTATGAAAGTAGTATTTAGGGATATCGTGGATAAACATGGTGGGATTCCGATATTTCAACCGCTTGGAAATTCGGCATCGTCTAAGGCGTTTGATTGGAGTGATATGCATACAGCAATTTTTGAAATGGGGTTTGCTGGGTGGGATGTTCCGGCGATTGCTCAAAAGCTGAATGTGAGCAAAAATACGCTATATTCATACATCGGTAGATATAGGGGGTAAAATGATAATGATACTTGGCAAGAAAACCTTAAAGTCTGTAGAAAACAAATTTTTCAATTACCAAAAAATAAAAGATGCCATTATTGATGCACGAGCTGAACAGGATTCTAAAGGTGGTTTTACCGGCGGAGATAATGGACATAGTCGAGTATCAGACCCCACGGCTATAGCAGCACTAAAGCACATAACCCCGCTTCATTATGTGACTATAAAAGATGGTCTATGGGATATTAAGTTTTATAATCCTGAAAAATGGATATCGATTATAGAGTATTGCTTTGGAATATATCACGAGACACTTACCGGGAAATTAGCTGAACGCCGATATTTAAAAAGTGAAACTCCAGAATTTACTATGGGTGAGATGGGGATAAACAGTAAAAGCACTTATTACGCTTGGCGCGATGATTTTGCTACCATGGCAGTTATGCTGGCTGTGGCAGAAGGTATTATAGACAGCAAAAATATATCTGAGTAAATTTTAAAAGTTCCGAACTTTTTTCTGCTTTTTATATGCTATACTATCAGTGTAAGCTTCTGTCTTATTGAAAATATAAGAATACGGCCGCTGATCCTTCAACAAATCAACGGCTTTTGTGATATAGCAGAGCCATCTTGATGATAGGAGTGTAGTAATTCATATGAATATTACTATAACAGATATAACGGCCTTAATAGGTGCATTAACAGGTGTTGGCGCATGTGTTTATAATTTGGTGCAATGGTATAATGATCGAAGAGAGCTTAAAGTTGAAGGCGGCATAAGGCAGATAATAAACAGTGGTGAAATTGGAGAAGAAGCTATTTATATAAGTGTTACTAATTCGAAAAAGCGTCCAGTAAATGTTCAAGGTTTATATTTGGTGAGTGAAAATGGTGAGACATTTATAACTGTTCAAGACAATGTGCCTAAAGTTTTACATGAAACAGAAAGAATTTTTTTGAAGATAGATTTACCACAGGTTATTGATGATAATAAAATAAAAACAATAACCAAGGTGGTCGTTTATGATGCATTAGATGGAGAGTGGGAGTTATCTAAAAATGCTCTCAAAAAACTAAATAATGGAATTATCAGTAGACGAAAAAGTAATAAATAATTTCTATAATATAACTAAAAGCACTTACTTATGTAGGTGCTTTTTTATTGCCAACTTTCAGAGAGGAGATAAGCAAATGGCAAAAGGAAAATTTGAAGATTGGTTAAAGCCTGACGGCTTACTTCTTATCAGAGGGTGGGCAAAAGATGGTTTAACTAATGAACAAATAGCAGAGAACATAGGGATATCACGTTCTACCTTAGCTGTATGGGAGAATCGCTTTCAGGACATAGCAGACGCCTTAAAAGAGTGCAAGGCAGTTCCTGACAGGCATGTTGAAAACCAGCTGTATAAAAGAGCAGTAGGATATAAGTATACTGAAGTAATTAAAGAACGCGATAAAATAACTGGTGAAATGGTTACTACGAAGGAAATAGAGAAAGAAGTTGCTCCGGATGTCACAGCCCAAATTTACTGGCTTAAAAATAGAGTGCCGGAAAGATGGCGGGACCAACGTGAAACGGTACTAACTGGTAAAGACGGAAAAGCCATACAGGTCGAGCAAATTCCTTCCGTGGATTTATCTAAGCTTAGTAAAGAGGAACTGATGGCTTTAACTCGTGAGGCGTTTAAAAATGAACCTAACGATTAGCAAAGATGTTTTGCAAGAGGGCATACGTCGAGAGCTGGCCCGTCAGACATTAGCCGGCTTTACATTATATACATATCCGGGTTATCAGATGGGGTGGGTACATGAAGAAATATGTCAAAAGTTAGATCAGTTTCTAGAGGATGTAAAAAATAAAAAAAGCCCGAGACTTATGATTATGGCCCCGCCTCGTTCCGGTAAATCTGAAATTATATCACGTAGATTTCCTGCATACACTTTTGGTAAATATCCCGATATGTCAATTATAGGAACTTCATATGCAGCTGATTTATCAAGTCGCAATAACCGTGATGTTCAACGTGTTATGGATAGCGAGGAATATCATAATGTATTCCCAAATACAAATTTGTTCGGGAAAAATATTCGTACAGTTGGAAATGGTGCATATTTAAGAAATTCTGATATTTTTGAAATAGTTGGACATGCTGGCACATATAGAAGCGCCGGTGTAGGTGGTGGTATTACCGGCATGGGCGGCAATATTCTTATTGTTGACGATCCGCTTAAAGATAGAGCAGAGGCCGACAGCCCTACTATTAGACAAAAGATATATGACTGGTATACATCGACACTTTACACAAGGCTTGCGCCAGGCGGCGGGATATTGATAATTATGACCCGCTGGCATACTGACGATTTATGTGGCCGACTTCTTGCTAATGCGTCTAAAAATGATGGTGATCAGTGGGAAGTGGTTGAATACCCTGCTATTGCTACAAGTGACGAACTATACCGCAAGACTGGTGAAGCACTGCATCCAGAGAGATATTCTCTTGAACAACTGCTGAAAATCAAAGCGGCAGTCGGCAGTCGTGATTGGGAAGCGTTATATCAGCAAAGACCAACTATTGATGGTGGCACGATTATAAAAAAAGAATGGTTAAAATATTATACGAAGCTGCCTGACAGTTTTGATACTATTGTTATTTCCTGGGATATGACATTTAAAGATACTAGTACAAGCGACTTTGTTGTCGGTCAAGTTTGGGGGCGCAAAGGAGCGGATTGTTATCTGATTGACCAAAAACGCGGCCGCATGAGTTTTACGGAAACCATAGATGCCTTTTTGGAGTTGAGCAATAAATATCCAAAGGCACTACGCAAACTCGTTGAGGATAAAGCAAATGGACCTGCGGTAATTGACGTTTTAAAACACTCTGTGCAAGGCATTATACCGATTGAGCCAGACGGCAGTAAGGTTGCGAGAGCGTATGCGGTAACACCGATGTTTGAAGCTGGTAACGTTTATATACCTGCACCAGAGATTGCTTCATGGGTCAAAGATTATGAGTTGGAATTATCGCAATTTCCGATAGTTGCCCATGATGATCAGGTCGATGCTACGACGCAAGCACTTAGAGACTTGCAGCAACATAGAAAAATAATTATTAATCCTCGGATATTACGGAGGTAAAAATGAGAACGAAACCGCATTCAAAACCGTTAAAAATGAAAATAAATAACATGATAGTTGCGGATACTGCTCCTAAAATGTTGTGTCCGGATGATTTTAACCTGCCCTATACTTTGGGGGGTGTGCCGGAAGAACAGCAAGTTATTTTAGATAGTTGCTTTGCTCCGGTATCGTCACTTTTAGAGCATAGCATCAAGGGGCTTGCCGCAGAAGGTATCCCGATGTTTGTAGGTTATGGTGTTTTAACAGGTCTTGCGCAAGTTGGGATTGTTCGCGCCGGCGTTGAAATGCGGTCTGACGAAATGACTCGTAAATGGGGCGAGTTTGTCAGGACTGGTGATAACGATGACACTGATGCTGACGATAATGATGATAAAGTCAAAAAACTTAACGAAGATGCTGTGAAATATAAATTGCCTGCGATATTTAATAAAGCTTCTAGCTATTGTGGGTATTATGGCGGCACGCTAGGCTTTATTGATACTGGAGAGGCGCAGGATAGATGGGCTGATCCTCTGATTTTATCGCAGGAAACTATCAAACAAGGCGGGTTTAAAGGTGTAAAACTTATTGAGCCATATGTAGTAAGCCCTGGTTATTATAATTCGGTTAACCCGATGGCAGATGATTATTTTAAGCCTACACTATGGTATGTGCAGGGGATACCAGTACATGCTTCAAGGATGTTATATTTCGCAGAAAATGAACTGCCAACTATTCTGCGGCCGGCTTATAATTTTTTTGGCTTATCATTAGCGCAAAAGGTATTGGATGCAGTAAGTCATTTTACTGGTTGTCGAGAATCGGCAAACCGGTTGCTTGAAAAATATTCGCTTACGGTTTTTAAAACTGATATGACCGAAATATTAAGCGGTGGTATGGATACGACACTGCAGCAGCGCATACAGTATTTTGTCCAGAACCGGAGTAATGATGGCTGTGCTACGATCGACAAAGAACAAGAAGATTTGGTCGTTATGACCACATCTTTGGCTGGTGTAACTGATTTGGTAAGGCAGGCAATGGAATATGTTGCGGCGATGTTTAACGAGCCTGTAACGAAGATGTGGGGACTTTCACCGGCAGGTTTTAATACCGGCGACTCTGACCTGCGTAATCACTATGATAATATCGAAAGTCTGCAGCAGAAAATGTTTGGCGAACCTATGACAAGGTTATGCAAACTTTTACAGCTTAATGCGTTTGGCGAAATTGATCCGGCAATAGAGTTTAAATTTGCACCATTATCAGAAGATGATGAAGCGCTTAAAATTACCAATAATAAGACTAAAGCTGAAACTAATGTAATGCTTATGGATGCTGGGGTCGTAGCTCCGGAAGAAGTACGCGAACAGTTGATTAATGATCCGGACAGCGGTTTTAATAATTTAGAACCTTATGACCCTGTTGCTCCGAGTACTGACCCGTTAGAACCTTTTGACCTGTCTCTTGATCCGCTCGATAGCCCTGATATTGAACGGAAAGAAGTGACAATAGATGCCAATTTTAATGAAAGCGATCACAAGCGAGATGCAGATGGAAAATTTACATCTGGCGGCGGTTCAAGTGAAAGTGGCAATGAGTTGACAAAATCGGCGAAGGAATTGATGGGCAAGGAGTATAAAGGCTACACAGGTCAAAAGGCTATAGATAAGTTGCTTCAAGAGAAAAACGGACATATAAAAAACGCCTTTACCCGTGAGGATATAGGCGGCATAAGTGTATTATGGGGTGACGATAAAGCGGGGCTAAAACATATAATTACACAACGTACTAAACAGGGGTTTACACAAGAGAAACTTGATAAATTTTTCTCTGAACTTGGTAATGTTATTGAAACAGGTGCATTGGGAAAAAATGATCGAGGAACTTTTGAGCTGTCGAAAGACGGAAAAGTTGCTGTTGTTTCACCAGAACTGCATGAAAATAATTTTACATTTCTTCTAACTGCATTCAAGAGAAGAACAAAAAAATAAAATAGATTGTCGGATGGACGCCGTCTGGGATTGACACCCAGTTCCCATCATTCGTTAGCAGCTAAGGCGACTTTCTGCTGTCGACAATCTATTTGGTAAATACATTATATCATATTACCAATATAGGAGCAATATATGAAACAGCAAACTTTTGGTCGCAGTCGCCCAAGTATAGCTTGGGAACTGCAATACAGGCGAGTGTTAGAGGAACTTATTGCTAAGATGCAAAAAGATGTTGAGCAGGAAATAACTCAATATTATAACAACGAACTTGTTACTGATGCTGCTTCGGTTAAGTGGGTACAGATAATGAAGGCGCTTCGACAAAAGTGGTACCGTGAATTTGATGTAAAGGCCCGCGAACTGGCTAAGTGGTTTGCGGATAAAACCAATAAGCGAACTATGGCGCAGATCCAGCGCAAGCTAAAGGAAGTGGGTATGACTATAACTCCTTCTTACACAGCAGCGCAGAAACAACTCATCAGTGAGATTGTTGTTGAAAATGTTGGAATGATTAAATCCATACCGCAGCAGTATTTGAGAGGAATACAAAAAGTCACTGCGGGCACTTTTAAGCGTGGTGGTGATCGGGCGACACTGGCGAAATACCTTGAAAAAGTCTTAAAACGTGTTGTTGATGACGAAAATAAAAAAATACGGCATCGTGCCGTACTTATTGCCAGAGATCAGACCAATAAGGCTACACAGCAACTGGCAACTGCCAATGCACAGGCGTTAGGTGCAACTAAAGGTCGTTGGATACACGTGCCAGGTAAATATAGCAGTCGTAAAACTCATGTTGAAATGAATGGGAAAGTATTTCCTTTGTCAGATGGGTTGTACGATAAAGATGTACACCGAAATGTCAAACCGGGTGAGCTTATATATTGTAACTGCCAATTTGAGGTTTTAATGCCCGGATTTGATGAATGATTAAATAACTCAGACGTCTACAAAAGTAGGCGTCTTTTTTATGCCCACTTTTAGAGAGAGGGGGTGAAACCAAAATGAATCGAGATAAAAATAAAATTGCTTTTGACGCTCGTTTGAGCATGCGCCACATTGACGACAACGGTTATTTACATGTTGCGCTGACGCCTATCAGTAAGGCTTGTGTCAATCCTTACCTTGGCCGTGAACTGCCTGGCTGGGAAGAAGAAGGTCTTGATCCGGACCGCATTTATTATGGGCTGCGTGATCCTGAAGAACTGGAAAAAGCAGCTTCGACTTTTAACGGGCTGCCGCTGCTTTTAGATCACCATACTATCAGCGCAGATAATCCACAGAAGGATTACACAGTCGGTAGTACAGGGACAGACGCAGTGTTTGAAGCACCATATCTTAAAAACAGTATGAGCGTTACTGATGCTGAAGCTATTGCTGCTATTGAGGATGGCACAGCGAGAGAAATTTCCTGCGCTTACAGATTTACGCCAGACTTTACAGCCGGAGAATATGACGTAGGTAATGGTGACAAGGTACATTATGACTTTATTATGCGTGAGATATCGGGAAACCATGTCGCGCTTGTGGCAGAAGGTCGTGCAGGGGCTGATGTAGCCGTTGCAGACAGTATGCCACATTTAAATATTAAACAAAGGGGGACCAAACAAATGACCAAAAGACAAAGAATTACAGCTTTTAAACGCCGTCGCAACGGTTTGGCGCAGGATGCTAATTTAGGTATCGAAGCGTCCGAAGTTACCAGCGCCGGCTTTTCAAAAGCGGTCAACGTTATTGAAGCACAAGTTGAGGGCTATGACCCGCGTGAAGTAGGTCTTGATATTGATGCTAATGCTACCGTTGACGAAATCGTAGCTAAGTTTATGCCAGGTTTGGATGATGAAAGCAAGGAAGCTTACAGAGGTATCCTGACCAAACTTAAAGGCGCAGACGTTGCCGATGAGGATATTGAAAAAACCTTAGAGGATGACGACTTTGAGGAAGGCGTCAAGTATGGTGAAAAACTGGAAAAAGATCCGGCAGAGCGTCGGAAACTTGACAGTGAACATGAATCTGAGGGAATGGAAAAAGCCTTGGATGAAGATGTCAAAGTTGAAGATGATGAACTTGACGAAAAAATGAAGGACCCTGCTTTTAAAGCAGCCTTTGAAATGGGCGTCAAGTATGGTGAAAAACGTGAAAAGGCTGATCCTAAACGTATTGACCGTGACCATGAACGTGAGGGAGAAAAACGTGCTCTAGGCGAGGATACTATCGCTAAAGTTAAAGCTCAGGTTGCTAAAGAGATGCGTGGTAGCTTGCGTGCGTTAAACAACGCTGCAGCCAAAGTAAGACCTATTGTCGGCACTATTCAGGACCCTATGGCTTTTGACAGTGCCGAGGATATTTATGCATTCGCTTTGCGTCAAGCAGGCAAAGACCCTGCCAACTATAGCAAAGCTGCTTATGCAGGTATGGTTGATATTTTGCTTGATGCTAAAGCTGCTTATCCTATCGCTAACGACAGTGCTTTTGGACGTCGTAGTGCTTTAGACGAAGTAAGCATGAAAGCTTTTGAACGTCTTGAAAAAATCCAGTAGAGGAGGATTAAAATAATGGCTGATTTTCAAACTAAAGTAAATATTTATCCTGCGGTGGGCGTACCGGGTGCGTTTGCATCTGTCAATCCTATCGTATCTACATCGCTCGGCCGTATTGCAGGCGCCGATGTACCTATCGGTGGTTTCTGCTGGGATGACCCGAGCAATGAGGGCGAAGTTTTGCCCAGCGGTACTGGCAAGCCTTTAGGCTTCGTCTGTCGCGATGTGATTTATCCTATCGCATCCTTTGATCCTGCACAGAACTTTGTGCCTGAAGGTTGTACTCCATGCATTATGGTCGAAGGCGACTTCTATGTTCAACCGGAGGCTGCAGTAACCAAAGGGCAGAAGGTGTTTGCAAATTTAACTACAGGCGCTGTATCGGGTGGCGCTGCTGGTGCTACTGTGTCCGGCTCGGTTGAAACCGACTGGGCATTTGCTACTGGTGCAGAAGCTGGTGGCATCGCGATTATTACTAACTACGGAGCTACTCCGGTTATTCCGGCAGCTGGCGCATAAGGGGGGACATAAATAATGCTTACTGAAAGAGATGCAATGCGCTTGATGCGCGAAAAGGGATTTGTATTTGATCGCGCACAAGGCTTTATTACTGAAAAAAATATGCAGCGTATTTTACAGGATAGCGCTGCAATGATTACTGCTCCTAACAGCGGTGTACCAGCTGTAATGACTACATGGATTGATCCTGCTGTAGTGGAAATTCTTACAGCACCAACTAACGCCCGCGAGATCTTTGGTGAAACGAAGAAAGGCGACTGGACTGACAGCAATGCTATCTTCAAGGCTGTTGAGGCTACCGGTGAAAGCACTGAGTACACCGACTACGGCAACGGTGCTACAGCTGACGTTAATGTTACCTATCCGACACGTCAAAATTATCTGGCTCAAACCCATATCCGTTATGGTGAGTTAGAAATGGCAGTGTCTGGCCGGGCCATGATCAATCTGGCATCTGAAAAACAGCGTAGCGCCGCTACAATCATCAACAAGGAACAGAATAAGTTTTATTTGTATGGCGTGAAAGGTAAAGAAATCTATGGGTTACTCAATGACCCCAATTTGCCTGCTGCACTGACACCGTCCGTAGTTGATACAGACAAGACTAAATGGACAGATAAAACTACTCAACAGATTTATAATGATATCCTGCTTTTGGCAGCAGAACTGTTTGAGAACTCTAATGGCAATATCGACGAAAAGTCCGACCTTGTGCTTGCAGTTCCGCCTACTGTCAATGTTATGCTGGGCAAAGCTACTGATTTCAACGTTAGCGTCAAAGATATGCTTACTAAGTATTTTGACAATATCAGCTTTGTAACTTTGCCTGAATTGGCAGCAACCAGCGGTAACAGTGTTATGTTGATTGCTAGGACTGTACAGGGCTTACCGACTGCGCAGCTGGGGTATAGCGAAAAAATGCGTGCATTCCAGCTTATCCCGAATACTTCCAGCTGGGAGCAGAAATTTGCATTTGGTACTTATGGCGCGATTATCTATCGTCCGTTTGCGATCGCCAGCATGGCAGGCGTATAAACTTAAAATTAAGGCATCTGTGAAACACAGGTGCCTTTTTTATTTAAAGGAGCGATAATATGGCAACTAAAAGAACATCTAAAACTACTACTGACGAAGTTGAAAACAAAACTACAGAAACGACACAAGAAGCGGAAAAAGTGACTTCGACGGCTACTACTGACGAAGTTGTTGACGGCGAAGTAATCGGTGGCGAAACAGAAGAAACTGTCGAAGAAGCACCGATGCAGACTAGCGGTGAAACTGTAACCGTCTGCTCTAACTACCCGCGCGACTTGAAATTTATGGTTCCAGATAATTCCGGACGTCAAGTAGCTATCGTTATCAAAGGTAATGCCACAAACCTGCGCGGCAAAGAAAAAGGCATTATCCCTATCGGTGGCTATGGTGTGACTACGGGCGTGCCAAAAGATGCCTGGGAATGGATTTTAAAACATCGTCCTGACGATGAGTTTATTAAAAAAGGATTGGTTTTTGCTACTACTGCAGCCAAAGCCAGAGCTGCTGCTAAAGAACGCGCTGAATTGCGACATGGTTTTGAGCCTGCCGATACCAAAAAAGCAAACAGTCGTCCCTATAATGGCTGATCATGGACGGAGTAGTAATATTTGATCCTGCCAAATTCAAGGAACTGTATCCGCAATTTGCTGCGGTGTCCGATGTTATCTTAACTAATTATTTTAATGCGGCAACTCTGCTTTTGAATAACACGCCTAAATCGCTGGTTACGGACCTTGCTGAACGCGAAACGTTGCTTTATATCCTGACCTGCCATATTGCAACGCTGAAAGAGCGCGGTGACACGCTGGTAGGAACAATAACAAGCGCAGCAGAGGGAAAAGTCAATGTGTCGGTAACGCCGTTCAATAATGCTAACTGGTATCAGCAGACGCAGTGCGGAGCAATTTACTGGGCGGCTACTGCTAAATATCGTCTGGGGGTGCGCTATAATGCCTGGCATCCATGTTAAAAAAATAACCGGTGGCGAAAAGTTGCAGCAAAAACTGCGGGAAATAGCGGCGATCAAGGCGCAGGCAAAGGTAGGCTTTTTTGACAGGGCTACTTATACAAATGGAACATCAGTGGCTTATGTGGCCTATCTTAACGAATACGGCGGCCATAATCCGCGTCGGCCTTTTATGAAACACACTGCACGCAAGAATATTAAGAAATGGGTACTTGGTATCAAAAAAAATATCAAAATGGCAGGTATGTCAAGGGCGAATGTTAAGCGTGCCTATGAACGCGCTGCTGTTGTAGCTGTTGGCGATGTTAAAAAGACGATTAAGGCGTGGCCGCCGGGCGGCAATAAAGAATCTACTGTTAAAGCCAAAGCACGGCGTGCCCGCAGCGGTAAGAATCTGCAGGCGATAAATCCTGAAACAGTATTGATTGATACAGGCCAAATGATTGGCGCCGTCAGTTATGAGGTGAAGGTATGATAGGTTTAAACTTGCATAAGGTTGTGCGGGGCGTTATTACTGCTGTGCATCCTGATGAAGAATGTACCCTTTATCAATCTGTTGGACAGGTCAACGTCAAAGGCATAGTCAAAAGCAAATATAGTGAGCCGCAATCCGTTAAGGTAAACTTTCAGCCGCTGGATACACAGGCGCTGCAGCATCTTGAACGTGTGGGTGATACCAAAGCCAGTGAGCAGATTTTTTTATATTCGGATATGGTGATGCCGATTTCAGCAGGACAACGTCAGCCGCTTTTACGCAGTGGTGATTTTATTAAACGGATTGATGGTACTTGGTGGCTGATAACGTCTGTTATTGAGGATTGGACACGTGACGGCTGGGCTAATGCAGGCATCAGTCAGCAAATCACGGCACCGGATTTTAGCGCCAGCGACTGGAGCAAGGGTGATACAAATGTTTGAGGCAGTAAACGATTTTATTTTGAAATTCGCGCCTGGTGTGGTACAGGACAATATTTACCGAGGTTATTTTAACAGGGCCAGTCTGCCGGATGTTCAGGATTATACGGTAATTTCTGTGTCTGATACTTCGCGTGTAGGTACTAATATCGGCGACGATGCGCAGGCTGCCGACAATATCTATACGACAAAGGCCCTGTATGAATACACGATTGATATTGACTTTGTCTGTGATGATCAGATGACAGCACACAAAAGAGCCTCAGCATTGGCTACTCTGGGACGCGATTATATTGCAGTTGATTTTTTCAAAGGCTATGCTATCGGCTTTAATTACGCTGACGATATGGCCTATTTACCTTTTGTCGATTTAAGTGACCAATACATACACCGCTATCGTGTGACGCTGCACCTGACACAATGGGAAAGCGTTAGCACTAGCCAGGAGTATGCAGAAAAGGTTGAGATCAACCTGGTCGAAAATATCGACGCTCACCATAAACCAAAAAAGGAGTGATATTATGGCAATTCCTGCATCACAAATTGTAAATGTAACGCCGCGGGTTAGTAATGCCGGCGGTAATGATCTGGAAATTACAGGGCTTATTTTAACAACAAATCCTTTGTGCATCGTGCCCGGAACAATGGCTTTTACATCTAAAGCAGCTGTAGGAAGTTATTTCGGACTTGACAGTGCTGAATATCTGGCTGCAACAAAATATTTTTTAGGTTATGATAATAGCTTTAGGAAACCGCGCCGTCTGCGTTTTGCCCGCTTGCTAACTGAAGCAGCAGCCGGTAGTTTGATCGGGGGCACAGCGCAAAATCTGGAAACGCTGAAAACCATTACAGACGGTGGTTTGACTATCAGTATCGACGGTACTGAAAAAAGTGTGACAGGGCTGGATTTTAGCAGCGCCAATACTCAAAGCGATGTGGCTGCAGCGTTGCAGGCAAAACTTACGGGGACTACAGTAAACTATAACAGTAATTTAGGCAGCTTTATTGTTACATCGGCTACGACCGGTGTTGCATCGGCAGTTTCGGTTGCTTCTGGTGGCACCGCGGTTGGAGGTTATACTCCGGCACAGGCTTTAGGTCTTACTACAGATACCGGAGCTTTGATATCTGCCGGCTCTGCTGAACTTACCCCAAGTCAAAATATGGACAGCATTATCGATCAAAACCAAAACTGGGTAAGTTTTACCACGTTGGATGCAGTAGACGATGCAACTGTTGTTGCTTTGGTCGAATGGACTAATCTGCAGAATGTTTCTTATATGTATTGCCCTTGGACACAAAACCCTGCAGATACGCTGCCCAGCAATACTTCCAATTTGCCTAATACTTTAATTGCAGCAAATCTTGAAGGAACTATCTTAACCTTTGGTGGGTTAGAAGATGCTTTACTGGTCCTATCTATCGGTGCGTGCATTGATTGGAACAGGGTAAACGGCCTTGTAACTTATGCTTTCAAAACACAAACAGGGTTAGCTGCATCCGTGACAGATGAAACTACTGCTGAAAATCTGGTAGCTATGAATTGTAACTATTACGGACGTTGGGCTACACGTAATGATGACTTTGTCCAATATTATCAGGGCAAGATGATTGGCGGTAACTTTGGTTATGCTGATGCATATGTCGGTAATATCTGGCTGCGTAACGCTTTGCAGGTAGCTATTATGAACGGCTTGAATCAAACGGGACGTGTACCATACGTAGAACGTGGCTATGCCATTATCAGAGCGTGGTGCAGTGATCCAATCAACAGAGCACTGAATAATGGCATTATTGATACTGGGGTGACTTTATCTGAAGCGCAGAAAGCTGAGCTGATTACCGAAATCGGTCAGGATGTATCCAGTGAAATATTTACCAATGGTTACTACCTACAGATAACAGACCCGGGGGCAGTTGTTCGTGCTAACCGCGAAAGTCCTGTTATGGGACTGTGGTATACATATGGCGGCAGTGTTCATAAGGTAGAATTGCCAGCTACAGCAGTATTATAAATAAAAAGATCCCTCGTAATTGAGGGATCTTTTTTATCCGATTTTTAATTCTTTAATCAGGGCTTTTTGTAAAACATTAGAGAAGTTTATATTTTCGTCTAATGCTTTTTGATTAAGCCAAGCTGGGATGGTCAAAGTTTTTTTGACAGATTTAGTATTTTTCGCTAAATCTATATTTGCCTGAATTAAAGAGATATATGTATTTTCTTCTTCGAGAATAATATTCTTAGGAGAGGTTGCTTGAGGAAGTTTTTCCCCTGCTTCCAAAATACCTAAGATATAACACTCCACTGCTTCAGCAGCGTTTGCAAGAATTTCTTGTTGGTTGTCCCCTTGTGTAGAGCATCCAACTAAATCTGGAAATTCTGCCCATAAACCGTCTTTGTCATCGTGTATAATTGCTGGATAAATAAGTAACATAATATTTACTCCTTTTATAATATGTAGAACGGGGCTTTATTCAAGCCCTGTTCTTTTTAAAATCTTTTTTAATAGTCCGAGTTTCATGTCTTTTCCATGAACTGGTATAACCTCTAATTTACCATCTTTCTTTAGTCGGTGATGGCTGCCTTTTATGCCATCTAATTCCCAACCATTTTTTATTAGTAATTTTAGCAGGTCTTTATCTTTCATTGTGACCATTAGCTGACCTCCTCACATGCATATTATAACACGTGTACACGTATAAAACAAGAAGGGTTAAATATTTTTTATTAAAATTAAGGAGTTGACAACATGGAAAATAGAAACATTACATCCGCTGATGCGACAATTGTATTACAATGCGAAGATTTATTTCCGCAGGGTATCATTTTAGAACAATTTTCTACTGATGCTATGATTTCACAGGCAGATGAAACCTTTGCAGAAACACGAAAAGGCGTCGACGGTCAAATGGTTGCCGGTTATGTAGACGGAGTAAAAACTTTGACTATTACACTTGAACCGTCCAGCCCTAGCGTCGAATATCTTGATACTTTAGCCAGGGCGACACGTTCAGGGAAAAAGATTTACTGGCTTACATTGCTGATGTCTATTCCGGCACTTGGTAAAACGCTTACTTACAGCAACGGTGTATTAAAGACAGGCAAGCTTTTGGCAGATGCACAGCAGGTTTTTGCGCCGATCCCTTATACATTCGATTTTGAAAGTGTTAAGTAAGGAGTAAATAAAAAATAACCGCTTCAAAAATGAAGCGGTTATTGCAATATTAATTATAATGTCGAGTGAAATTTTATTGTTCTTGTTTGGTTAAGATTTGGATATTTTGAATTAATTCTGCTTCTATTTCATCATTTAATTCTTCGATACGAGAACCAATGAAGAAGACGTCAATAAATGCCCAAATAACTAGGCCTCCTAATGTGAAGAACATGAACAAAGCTCTTTTGATGTCGCGAGAATAAAATC
>OMAQ01000406.1_pt1 | contig 24201 bp, 20 predicted proteins | sample 1673461 | NCBI WGS metagenome assembly OMAQ01 (sample SAMEA103958112, study PRJEB25191) | human gut metagenome | biome: human-associated habitat [ENVO:00009003]; feature: intestine environment [ENVO:2100002]; material: feces | place: Germany | collected 2013/2015
CACCTGTTGAGTTAGGAACGATGTTTGCAGCACCAGCTCTTGCTCTTCTCAGGTCGCCCTTTCTGTGAGGACCGTCGAGGATCATCTGGTCGCCTGTGTAAGCGTGGATTGTGCTCATGATACCGCTCTGGATAGGAGCATAATCGTTAAGAGCCTTAGCCATAGGAGCGAGGCAGTTTGTTGTGCAAGATGCAGCAGAGATGATCTTGTCATCAGCTGTAAGAGTCTTTTCGTTTACGCTGTAAACGATTGTGGGCAGATCGTTACCTGCGGGAGCAGAAATAACAACCTTCTTAGCACCAGCATCGATGTGAGCCTGAGCCTTGTCCTTTGAGCAGTAGAAACCTGTGCATTCGAGAACTACGTCAACACCGATTTCGCCCCAGGGAAGCTCATTAGCCTTAGCCATAGCATAGATCTTAAGTGTCTTGCCGTCAACTGTGATTGTGCCTGCTTCGTCATCAGCAGTAACTGTGTGAAGGTTCTCACCTATCTTACCACAGTAACCGCCCTGTGCTGTATCATACTTTAAAAGCTGAGCGAGCATTGAGGGCTTTGTAAGGTCGTTGATTGCAACTACCTCATAACCTTCTGCGCCGAACATCTGTCTGAAAGCAAGACGTCCGATACGGCCGAAACCGTTAATAGCAACTTTAACTGACATTGGAATATTCCTCCTAAAAATTTTGTGAATTTTTTGCAGGCGCAATGCGTCCGCTAAATTTCTACATCTCTATTATACAAAATTTTTCGTTCATTATCAAGTGGTTTGACAATTTTTTATCAAAAAAACAAAGTGAATTATTCCCGACTTTTAAAATACCAATTTGTGCAATATACACAAAACGCTTGAATTGTGTAAGATTTTCTGTTATTATAGATATATAAATTGTAATCGGAGAAATCAAATGAAACTGTATCTTACCGACCTTGACGGGACTCTTCTTGACCATAAGGCGCAAATCGGACGAATGACTGAGGCGCTGATGAACAGGCTTATTAACGATGATATAAAGATAAGCTACGCCACCGCACGTTCAGTGCATTCAGCCGAGCCGAAAGTAAGCTGTATCAATTTCAATCTGCCCGTGATAACTCATAATGGCGCTTTTATAATCGACCCTGTCACAAAGGAGCGTATTGTAACGCATTTTTTCAGCGAAGAATCTAAAGCGTTCATAAAGTCGTTCTTCCGTGAACATAAAGAGTCCGTGCTTGTGTACTCGGTCATAGACAATTACGAAAGAGTAAGCTATCTTAAAGACCGGCTCAACAAAGGTACGGAGCGTTATTTAAAGGACAGAGCCGGTGACAGAAGAATGCACCGTGCAAAAAGCTATGACGAACTGTTCAAAGGCGATATTTATTATATAACGCTTATCGAGCCTGTAATGAAGCCCGATGAGCTTGACCGATATTTTTACAGAACAAACGGCTTTTCAAGAAACTATCAGCCCGATACATACGATACCGACGAATACTGGTATGAAATCTACCGTGAGGACGTTTCAAAGGCTAATGCGGCGCTGAAGCTGAAGGAACTTGTCGGTGCAGATGAGCTTATAGTTTTCGGTGACAACACAAACGATATATCAATGTTTACAGTAGCCGACAGATGCTATGCCGTATCCAATGCAACGGATAAGCTGAAAGAACTTGCAACAGGGATAATCCGCTCAAACGAGCAAGGCGGTGTGCCTGTGTTCATACAGTGCGACAGCTGTACGGTAAGGCAATATGATAAGCAGCCTCTTTACGTTTCGCCAGACAACGCACGGTTCAGCGCCTGTACTGCTACCGCCGACAGCGGCGACGGTGTGGGCATACTGAACGAAAAGCAGATACACGCAACGTTGAAAAGCTATTTTGCCACCACTCTTTTCGATAAGGAAATAAAGATAGGCAGTTACTTTGCCGACCTTGTTACCGAGAACGGAATTTTTGAGATACAGACGGCAAACTTCAGCTATCTCGTGCCTAAGCTGAATACGTTCCTCAAAGCCTCGCACGTTACGATAGTCTATCCTTTTCATAAAAAGAGCCGCCTTAATTATGTCGATAAGGCGACAGGTGAGATACTCAGTAGCGGAAGGAACATTACCGCAAGCGATATGACCGACTTTTTCCTTGAGCTGTACCGAATCAGGCAGTACCTGAACGATCCGAATCTTACCGTCTGCATTGCGGATATAGCCGTAGAAAATCTTCGCTACTGCGCAAAGGATATGAAACGCAGAAAGACAGACAGAAAGGTAGCCGTTCCCACTTCCCTGCTTCGCCTTACGTTTCTTGAGGACAGCGACAGCTACCGATGCTTTATCCCCGAAGGATTACCCGAAACATTTACACTAAAGGAATTCAGAAGGTGTATGCGTTCAGGCGATGCAGGCATCGCAATCAAAATTCTGCAATATGTCGGAGTAATTGATTATATCGGCAAAAGAGGAAACGAATATCTTTATAAAATCACATAAACGAAAAACTCCCGTAAACCGTTTAGTCGGCTTACGGGAGCTATTTATTCATCGCCCTTAAGATACCTTACCGCTATCTGCGTCCTGTGTTCAAGACCTGTTTTTTCAAGTATCACGCTGATATAATTTCTCACCGTACCGTTTGACAAAAACAGCTTTTCGGCAATTTCTGCGTTCGAACAGCCGTCTGCAATCAGCTTTACTATATCAAGCTCTCTTTCGGTAAGCAGACCGAAAACGGCGCTCTTGCCGTAGCATTTTACTGCAGCGTCACGGATATACGACAGAATATCCTGCTGGAATACCGTACCGCCGTTATATACCGTCCTCAGCGCACTGAAAATTCCGTCTGTCTGTGTGTTTTTGAGAATATAGCCGCTGACCCCGACTTTAAGCGCACGCTGTATAAGCTCCTGCTCGTCAAACGTTGTCAGCAAAAGCGGTTTGCATAGATTTTCTTCAAGCATTATCTTTGCGGCTTCAATGCCGTCCATAACGGGCATTCTTATATCAAGCAACGCTATATCGGTCTTGTATTTTCTGCAAAGCTCTACCGCTTCTGCACCGTTGCAGGCGACACCGGTCACCTCGAAATCAGGCTGTGACGAGATTATCATCTTTAGCCCCTCACGGATTATGCTGTCGTCATCTGCGATAATTATCTTCATACGTTCTCCTCTTTCAGACTGAATATATTTACTACCGAAAATCCGTCCGTCTGTGCAGGAAATATGCACTTTCCGTCCGTAAGCACCGTTCGCTCCTCTATCGCTGTAAGACCCGTACCCTTTTTGAAGCTGTCGCTTCCTTTGCCGTTATCCTTGAACTCGGCACGGATCACCTTGTTCATAACCGATATTTTCAGCGAAAATTCGTCCGCTCCCGAATGCTTTAGCGTATTTGTAAGCGTTTCAACGAGATTTTCCTTTATACAGTTCCATATGCGGAATGTGACCTTGTCTAAGTCCCCCTTGATTTCAAGCGTTGTCCTTATGTTATATTTTGCCTTATATTCACCGAGTATCTCTTTAAGCTCGCTTATTCCTATTGTTTTGCTGTCGGGACGTTCCTCACGCAGTGCCTGCCTTATATCGTCAACGCCGCTTCTGAGGTTATCGGTTACAGTTGTAATACATTGCTCCGCACTGTCGGGGTTTGTCCTGATGTTCAGCTTTGCCGCCTCAAGCAGAATTATACTTCCGGAAATGCTGTGTCCGAGCTTATCGTGTATCCTTGCTGAAAACCGTCTGCGTTCTTCGACAGCCGCAGATTTTTTTGCTGTTTTAGCGTATTCTTCAAGGCTTGCTATCCTGCGGTTGAGGCTTACAGTTTCCTCTCTGCTGTCCGCAAGCTGTTCACGGCATTTGATAAGCTGTCCTGCGGTAATATGGGTGACAGTGAATGCCACAAGCATTATAATAAGTATCAGCACATCAATAAACGGCGGTTTTACTATGAAAAGAACAAGCAGTACCGAAACAGCGCCGATATGTCGGAAATACTTTCCCGCACCGAATTTATCTACAGCAAAGATTACGGCAAAGCACAGCACGAATATCAGATTGTCGCTGTATATAAGAAATGCGATAAAAGCCGAAACGCACGAACAGACCGCCGCTGCTTTATCCGACTTTTTAAGCACCGACAGCAGATATTCAGCCAGAGCAAAGCAGGAAAAGGCGAGTACGGTAAGCACCGTATCGCCCGAATCACAGTTATTCATTATATTCATAGTGCCGAATGCGGCTGTTGCCGTGAGTTTGAATACAAGATATATAAGTGACAATTCGTATTCCTTTCGTTATGCCTTTGAAACTACCGACTTTCTGCCGAAAAGTGCGGCGCTTGCAAGCATTATAAGCAATGTGTAGAGTATAAGCACGCAGATGTTTATCACAGGCTGTTCAGCCTCACCCGACATAAAGCCGACATACCAGTATTGCGGCGTGATATATGACAGATATTTCAGCATACCTGCCGTTTCGTCTATCGGGAACCACGCACCGCCGAGCAATGCGCCTATCGAGGTGATACAGCCCGAAAGCGTGGCAAGAGCCTGCTTTGAGCTTATCAGCTGTGCGAGCATTATTGATAATGCCGAGTTGAACAGCGAGTAGATTATTACGGCGGCAAACACAAGCGGATAGCCGGCTGTCATCTGAGCGCCCGTGATAAGCAGGTACAGCGGTAAAACGACAAGCGCCGTAAAGGATATAAGCATGCTTGCCCCAAGCGTTCCGACAATGTACTGTACGCCCGTTACAGATGAAACAGCCATCCTGCTGTATGTTCCGTACTGCCTGTCTTCCATTACCGCAAGTGTGATAAATATGCCGATAGCGGTTACAAGCATTATCATAAATCCTTCGGAGAACTTAAAGCCTGCAGAGACATATTCGTCCTCTCTGTCGGATGTTACCGCATTTTCCTTAGTGAGCTTTGTGTCGGCGGCATCGCTGCTTATAATCTTTGAAAACAGCTCTGCATCGCCTTTTGCGGCATCTGCGGCAATATTGACGCTTCTCATAAAGCCTTCGATATATACCGAGATATAAGCGCCGTTTTCGTAATCGTCAAGAGTGGTAGATTTTATCTTCACGTCTTTTCCGCCGATTACATTCTTTTCAAAGCCCTGCGGTATCTCTATTATAGCAGAAACGTCACGGTTAATCAATTTATCATTGAATTTTTCTTTGCCGTCCTCGATAATGTTCATATTTATCCTGTCGCTGAGATAGCTTTTCAGCATTGCGGAAAGCTCCGAATTATCATTATCGGTCAGGGCGATGTCTATCTTGTCGTTTACCGAGAACACGTTTGCTATCGGTCTGCCGCAGTAATAAAGCCCTATACTGCCTGCCCCTACAAGAAGTGCGATTACAAGTGCGTATTTAAGACGCTTCAGCATACCGAAAAATACCGTTCTTATATTATTCATAATACGCTCCCCTTTCAGACGGATTTTTTTACACGGAATATTGTCGCACCGATAAGCGATACCACAACTGTCACGGCAAGGCATACCGCAATTACCGCCAACGCACTGTCACTTTCACCGTAAAGAGTAAGTCTGAATGCCGCTTGCTGAACGATATAAGGCGGCAGCTTGTCGCTGAAGCCTTCGACGAATACCTGCTTTGAAAACGAGCCTGAGAAGAACAGCAAAGCCCATGTAAGCGGTATCACGATGCTTTCCGCAGGTATTTTTATCAGTACCCCTATCAGCATACCTACGGCTATCGTCGCAAGCGAGCAGCAGGAGAACAGCAGAAACAGGATAAGATTTCCGACAAAGCTGTCGCAGTATTTCGCACCGAACACAAACACCGAAAACAGCATTATCACCGCATTTCCTATAACTGCGGGGGGAAGCGTACCGATGAGCTTTCCGAAAAACAGCTTTACTTTGCCGACAGGTGACAGATAAAGACGCTGCAGTGTGAATATCCTTTCCTCGTCCTTAAGAGACGTACTGCCCATTATCATATGCGACATGAATATCATCATTACCGCCATACTCACCGCATAATAGTCCATCATACTCCGTGTAACGCCAAGTCCGTCCTGCTCTACAAATGACTTTTCGGTATCGGTATCTGTATTCATAAGCAGTGACGGGTCGGTCGATGCTATTTTATAATATGTATCGGATACCGCAATGAAAGAATTCAGCACCGAGCCGAGCGCCCTGTTTGCAATTTCGTTTCTGCCGCTGTATAACAGAATTTCCCCGTTTTTAAGTTCGATATATGCATCTATATCACCCTTATCGGTAAGGCTCAGTGCGGTTTTTTCATCGCTTGCCTTTTCTGCCTTTATCATACTGATATTGTCAAGAAACTCAGCAAATGCCTTTCCGCTTTGCTCGTCTGTTTGCGTAACGTTGTATTGCAGTTTAATTTCTCCTATGTCATAATCCGCTATATCAAGATTCTGAAGCATCGTTCCGAGAAAGAATACCAGCAGTACCGGGAAGAAAAGCCCCATGAATACGTTTGCGGGGCTTCTGAAATACTCCCTTATCTGTTTTATTATCAAACTAAGCATATTTCCGCTCCTTAACGTATCTCGTGTCCTGTAAGCGACAGGAACACAGCGTCCATATCCGGCTTTTCCGTGCTTATCTCGATTACAGGCAGATTTTGCTTTACAAGTTCGCTTATAACGTGTGAAATATCGTTACAGCTTATGCTCATATCAACGCTTATCATATTGTCGTTAAATTGCACCCTGTTTACATCGGGCAGGCAGGAAACAGCCCTTGATACTCTGCCTCTCGTTTCGCTGTCGCAAGGCTTTGTGGTAATATGTACCGTACAGCTGTCGGTTATCATCGTTATAAGTTCCTGCTGTGTACCCTCTGCCACAAGCCTGCCTTTATCAATTATAGCGACTCTGTCACAGATTTCCTCTACCTCGTGCATATAGTGCGAGGTATATATTACTGTCGCACCGCTTTCACGCAGTTTCTTTATCGAACTCATTATATGCTCTCTTGACTGTGCGTCAACGCCTACGGTAGGTTCGTCCATAACTATCAGCTTAGGTTTATGCGCTATACCGCAGGCAATATTCAGTCTGCGCTTCATACCGCCCGACATTTTCTTCGGCTTCATATCCGCCTTATCCGTAAGCCCTGCAAATTCGAGAGCGGTCATTGCATTCTTATGAAGCTGTTCGCCCTTGAAGCCGTACAGCGAAGCGAAAAATTCAACGTTTTCCTTTGCGGTAAGATACGGGTACACCGCTATCTCCTGCGGAACGCATCCGATCATCCGTCTTATCTCCGCTCTTTGCTTCACTGTATTCATACCGTCTATCGTCACACTTCCCGAAGTCGCTTCGTCAAGTGTTGTGATAATATTTATCGTGGTTGACTTTCCTGCCCCGTTAGGACCTATAAGTCCGAATATCTCGCCCTCGCTTACATTGAAGCTGAGGTTATCTACGGCACAGTGATTGCCGTAATTCTTGACAAGATTGTTCACGCTTGCAAATATCATAAGTATTCCCCTTTCGGCTGTTTATTTATCTTACTGTAACGATTATACACCTGCAAAGCGGATTTCACCAGTTACAAACGGTATTTTCCCGTATGACATTTGTAATAAAAAAGCTCCGACGGAGCGTTACCCCCGTCAGAGCCTTTGACTTATTAAGTTATTGATTATTTATCGTCCGCTGAGATGCTCTCTGTTCTGTAAATGAACTTTACAGTGCCTGCTGTCTTATCCGACTTACCGCCGAATGTGTCATAGTCCTTGCCTAAAGCAACCGTAGCCTTCAGCTTGTCGATAAGTCCTGCAATATCGCCGTCAACAGCGTCTACTATCTTCTTGACAGCCTTCTCGTTGAACTCATCCATACCGTCGTTCAGCTCCTTAGCACCGTCCCTTAACTGCTTTACACCGTCAATAAGAGTTGCTACACCGTCATTGAGCTTATCGGCACCGTCCTTAAGGTCGCCTGCACCGTCATGAAGCTGTAATGCACCGCTGTGAAGTGTGCCTACACCTGCAACAAGGCTTGTCGTACCGTCCTTTAACTGTCCTGCGCCGCTGTCAAGCTGTGTTGCACCGTCATAGAGCGTGCCGATGCCTGCTACAAGGCTTGCTGTACCGTCTTTCAGGTCGCTTGCACCCTTGTCAAGCTGATTTACGCCTGAGATAAGCGTTGAGCCGCCGCTTGTAAGCTGCTGTGTGCCGCTCTTAAGCTGTGTAGCACCGCTGTGAAGATTTTTAGTGCCGCTGTAAAGCTGTGTTGCGCCTGCCGACAGCGTCTTTGAACCGTCATATGCACTGTCGACACCTGCTGTATACTGAGTAAGTCCTGTGTAGAACTGATTGTAGGAATCAAGCTGTGCGATAAGATTCTTTATCGTTGTCTGACCTGCCTTAGCCTTTGCTACAGCTTCGTTTATCTGCTTTGTGACCTTTTCGCTTTTCATATTCTGCTCGATAAGCTGTTTCTTCTGTGCTTCAACATTTGTACTTATCTGAGCCTTGACAGCATCTGTTGACATCTGAGCGGAAATTGCGGCTGTAACCTTAGCCTGTACGGCTTCGGGTATCTGTCCTGCCTTTACTGCCGCATTGTACTGCTCAGCGGTCATATTATAACCTGCGGCTTTGAGAACACCCTCAAGTACCTTTGCCTGTACAGCTTTTGTAACGCCTGCTGTTATAGCGTCATTGTTCTTTTCTACCTCGGTAGTTACCGTTTTGAGTGCCGTATTGTAAGCAAGAGTGTAGACCTTATCCTTGTCAAGAGAATCTACCAGCTTGTTAAGCTCTGTCTTGTAATTCTTTATCGTCAGTTTTGAAACGGTAAGACCGGAAGCCTTTATCTGCGTTTCGGCTGTGGATAACAGCGTGTCGAATACCTGCTTTGCGCCTGCGTTCAGCTGTTCGCTGTTTGATGAAAGCTCGCCAAGACCTTCGTTCAGCTCTGAAGCTCCTGCGCTTACCTGTCCTGCACCGCTCTCTACCTGAGATGCGCCGCTGTCAAGCGATGACGCACCGCTGTTAAGCTTATCTGCACCTTTGATAAGATCATTTGCACCGCCTGCCAGTGCAGAAGTGCCGTCCTTCAGCTTTCCTGCACCGCTGTCAAGAGCCTCAGCGCCTGTTTTCAGATCCTTGATACCGGCTACCAGAGAAACAGTGCCGTCCTTCAGCTTTACTGCGCCTACGTTCAGCTCATCCGCACCGCTCTTTAAATCGTTTGTGCCGTTTACAAGTGTGCCTGTGCCGTCATACAGAGTGCCTGCACCGTCTGCAAGCTGTTTTGTACCGTCAGCAAGTTCGCCCGATTTTTCAAACAGTGTAACAAGTCCGTCATAAAGCTGTGAAGAACCGTCTGAAAGCTGATCTACAGCGTCTGTGAATTCCTTGATAGTACCGTCAATATCGTCCATATTGAGTTTGTCGGTATCGACCTCGTTGAACAACTCTGTCGTGCCTACCGTCATACAGGTCATAAGCTCGAAATCCTTGACATCTGCGCTGATTTCAACGTATGAGGGGATTTCATAATCGTCCTTGTCAAGTCCTAAGTTTTCCTGCATACCGGGAAGCGCAAAGCCGAGAACCGCCGATCTGTCACCGTCGTTTACAAGCTTGCCGTTGGTTACCTTTACGTTCGAGAACTTCTCGTTATCAAGAACCGTTCCTGTTACCATCAGGAAAGGAACGTACATCTGCGTATCCTTGCCGTCAACCTTCACGGTACGCTTTTCATTGTTCGTATAGTCGATGCGGATTGTTACCTTGCCGCTCTTGCCTTTGATTTCATCGGGAGTGACCGTCTTGCCGTCAAGAGTATATGTAATCTTCATATCAACGGGGAGTGACTTGTCTGTCGTACCCTGATAGTAAATGTCACTGCCTTCAGCCGCCCATTTGTAATTCTCACCGCTGTTTGTAAAACTCTCGTTGCCCTTTACATTCTTAATGTCCTTAAGCAAGGTTTCGTCCTCTATCGTGGCGTTGTGCGAGCCGTTCTTCAGCCAGTCGCTGACGATGACCTTCTTTGTTGTACCGTCTGCGTTTGAGATGATATATACCGTTTCTTCCTTGCCGTCCGTATCCGAGCTGCTCTTTTCGCTGCTTCCGGTTTCTGTGCTGTCAGAAACGGATGACGATGTATTATTATCGTTTCCGCCCTGTGCGGCGAATGCGAGAAGTCCGGAAGATGTGCCTATCATTGCGGCGGCAAGAACTATTGAAACTATCTTTATTATCTTTTTTCTTATCTCTTTCATACTGTTGTCCTTTCTCAGTTCGTCTTTTTACCGGCTTGTCTTGCTTCTTTAAAGCCGAGGCTTGTGTGGATTATAATCTTATCGAACAGCTTGAGCATAGCGGGTAATAACAGGATTACCGATACCATACTTATGATTGCGCCTCTTGCCATAAGTGCGCAAAGTGAGCTTATCATATCTACGTTTGAATAAATGCCTACACCGAATGTAGCGGCGAAGAAGCCGAGCGCACTTACTATAATTGAGGGTATTGACGACTTAAGCGCTGTATAAACCGCCTCATTCTTGTCACTGCCCTTGTTACGTTCCTTCTTGTATCTTGTTGTCATAAGGATAGCATAGTCAACGGTTGCGCCAAGCTGGATGGTACTGATACAGATAGGTGCGATGAACGCAAGCTCTGTACCTGTGTAACACGGAATACCGAGGTTTACGAATATGGCAAACTCGATTACCGCTACAAGTATCAGCGGAAGTGAAACCGACTTGAAGGTTACCAGAATGATAAGGAAGATTGCGGCTATCGAAATTACATCGACTACCTTGAAGTCCCTGTCGGTTACTTCGATAAGGTCCTTCGTACAGGGTGCTTCACCGATAAGCATTGCCGAGCTGTCATACTTCTTTATAATGTTGTTTATCTCTGTTACCTGATTGTTTACCTCGTCTGTTGCCGTTCCATATTCACTGCCTACAAGCATAAGCTGGTACTTATCGCTCTTAAGCACATCCGAGATAGAATCCGGGATTATCTCTGAGGGAACAGCCGAGCCGATAAGCGAATCAAAGCCTACCGCAATGTTTACACCGTCAACCTTTCCGACCTCGTCAAGCATCGCTTTTGCGTCCTTCTGCGACATCTTTGAATCAGCGAGTATCATATGAACGTTTGACATTCCGAAATCGTCCTTCAGCTTTGTATTGGCGATAACGAAATCCATATCCTGAGGCATTGTCTGACTCAGATCGTAATATTTCTGTGTGTTGTTATAGCCGTAAACCGCAGGTCCTATCAGCACTGCGAATATTATAAGGAATATCCACGAACGCTTTGTGATGAATTTTGCAACCTTGTCGAACTTCGGCATAAGCTGTTTGTGTCTTGTCTTTTCGATAGCCTTATCAAATACAAGGATAAGTGACGGGAGGATAGTTACACAGCCGATAAGACCGAATACAACGCCCTTCGCCATTACTATACCAAGGTCCGCACCGAGCGTAAAGCTCATAAAGCACATTGAAAGGAAGCCGGCAATTGTTGTGATAGAAGAACTTGCTACAGAAATGATACTGTTTGAAATGGCGTGTGCCATAGCACGTTCCTTATCACCGTCAAATCTTACCTTCTGCTCGTTGTAGCTGTGCCAGAGGAATATCGAATAGTCCATCGTAACACCAAGCTGCAGTATAGCGGAAAGCGCCTTTGTTATGTAGCTTATCTCGCCTAAGAAGTAGTTACTGCCTAAGTTGTAGAGAATAGCCATACCGATACTTACGAGGAAGATTATCGGGATAAGGAAAGAATCCATAAAGAGCATCATTACTACTACAGCAAGAACTACTGCGATAGCGACATATATCGGCTCTTCCTGCTCGCAAAGGTTTTTAAGGTCTGTTACCATTGCGGACATACCCGAAACGAAGCACTGATTGTTCGTTACATCTCTTATCGTGTTGATAGCTTCCATTGTTTCATCGGCTGATGTCGATGTATCGAAGAATACCGCCATAACCGTTGAATGATCGGTGTTGAATGCGTCTTTTATCTTGTCGGGAAGAATATCCATAGGTATTGAAACGTCTGCTATCGAATCATACCATATTACCGAGTCAACGTGATCTACCGCCTCTATTTTTTCTTTAAGAGCGGAAACGTCCTTCGGCTCCATATCTTCCACAATTATCATACTGAATGCGCCCTTGCCGAAGTCATTCAGCAGAATGTCCTGACCCTGTATGGTTTCCATAGTATCAGGCAGGTAATTTAGCATATCATAATTTATTCTTGTAGCTATCATACCGAGTACCGAGGGTATCAGCAGTACGACCGCAACTATAAGAATGATTACTCTGTGCTTTGTTATCCATTTGCCAAGCTTAATCATCTTTGTCCTCCCTGTTGCTTGTTTCTACATAGATTTTGTCATCGGCGTGTACTTCTTTTTTTATAGCCTTGACTGTGTATGCGGCGATCCATATATTTGAAATGCCGTCCGCAAGCAATGTGATACCGAGCAGAACAGTAAGCGCTACCGCACTCTCAAAGGGATTTACGAGTAACAGTATTCCTATTCCGCCTGTAACTATTGCGCTGACAAGAATCAGCCACCAGCTCCTTACGCCGAAACGCTTTGCATCAACAGCTGTCTGTATCTTCATTATGCCGTCGATCATAAAATAAATGCCCATTATGACAGGTACCAGAGCCATTATATTACCCGGATGGATAATAACTATAAGTCCGAGCAGGATCGCTATGATACCGAATGCAAAGTCAAACTGGAATGCCAGCCCGTAGGGGTCGGCTGAAAAATATCCCGTGATTTTTACAATGCCGAATACTATAGCTGCTATTCCAAGCATATAGCATACCACAAGCATTGAGATCTCCGGGAAAAGAATAAGTATAAGTCCTATGACCGCTATTGCGGCGCAAGTGGAAATATATGCTGCTTTTGCACGTTTGATAAATCTCATGATTTTCAGTCCTTTCTTTTTCTTTACAGCTATATTTTAACCCGCCGTGACGGTTTATACAACGGTCAATCCTGCGCCACTGTTCAATTTTAGGGCAATCGGTATAAATTGACCGATTTTTAGGCAGATGCGACTTTTTGCCTAAAACTTGAATTTTTAACGGGAATGTTGTATAATTGTAACCGTAAAATAGAAAACAGGAGAAACCACAGCTAAAACGGAGGTAATATGTCCGCACTTACCAAAAGAGCAATACAGGAATCGTTCAAAAAACTGCTGAGCAATCAGCCCTTAGATAAAATTACGGTAAAGAATATCACCGACGACTGCGGAGTAAACCGCAACACGTTCTATTATCATTACAGTGATATTTATCAGCTTCTTGAAGAGATTTTTCTTGCAGAAGCACAAAAGTCGGTAGATGAGATGATAATCGGACAGTCTTGGGAGGAAGGGCTCAAGACGGGACTCTGCTTTGTAAAGGAAAATAAGAAGCTGATTTACCACGTTTACAATTCACTTCACCGTGAAACGATTGAACGTTATCTTTACAGCGTTTCACTGGATTTTGCAAATAAGTTCATCGGAAACGCATCAAAGCAACTTAAACTGGATGTTTCTGATGAGGACAAAAAATTCATAGCGTCATTCTATAAGTACGCTATTGTGGGAATAGTACTTGACTGGCTTGAGGGCGGTATGAAGAGCGAGCCTGACGACCTTATCGCAAAGATGTCTTCACTCCTTACCGGAACTCTCAGGACAGCTCTTGAAAATGCAAGTAAAAAGTAATAAAAAACCGGTTGCCGAATGCAGGCAACCGGTTTTTTGCGTATACCGGGGTGTGATTTTCTTGACTTTTAGGCTGTTTTATAGTATTATTAATTAGATAAACGTATATCAAGGGTGGAACACAATGGATATAAAAATAACACCGTCAAAGCTCGGTGGAAAGCTGATAGTGCCGCCGTCAAAGAGCATTTCTCACAGGATGCTTATATGTGCGGCTTTTTGTGACGGTATGACACATATAGATAACCTGCTTGAGTGTATGGATCTGCACGCAACAATAAATGCATTGACGGCACTCGGTGCAATAATAAACGGCAAAGACGGCAGTTATGACATTACGGGGATAACTCAGCCCTCAGAAAAAGCCGCAGTGGATTGCTTTGAAAGCGGCTCAACGCTAAGATTTATGATACCGATATTCTCGGCTTTCGGCTGTGAAGCGGAATTTACGGGCAGAGGAAAACTCCCTGAAAGACCTATAACGCCACTGATTGAGCCTATGACAGAAAACGGCGCTGTGTTTGAAACGCTTTCGATGCCGTACAGGGTCAAGGGCAGGCTTAACGGCGGAAAGTATTATATTGACGGAAGTGTTTCATCGCAGTTTATAACAGGGCTACTGTTCGCACTCTCTGTGCTTTCAAAGGACAGCGAGATAATTCTTACTACCCGTCTTGAGTCGAAGCCTTATGTCAATATTACAATAGACTGTATGAAGCAGTTCGGGGTCGGGGTTTGCGAAACAGAGAATGGTTATTTTATAAAAGGCGGTCAGAAGTATCAGCCGCATAATTGCACAGTGGAGGCCGATATGTCGCAGAGTGCGTTTTTTCTTGCGGCAAACTGTGCAGGCTCGGATATAGAACTTACAAATCTCAACCTGAACAGCGTGCAGGGTGATAAGGCTATAATTGACATTGCCGAAAAATTCAGAAACGGCGGCGATCTGTCGGTAATAGACGCATCGGATATTCCCGACCTCGTTCCTGCGATTGCGGTGATGATGAGCTTCTGGAAAAAGCCGTGCAGGATAATCAACTGCGAGAGATTACGCATCAAGGAATGCGACCGTCTTGCCGCCACCACAGAGCTTATAAACGATTTAGGCGGTAAAGCAATTTCTACGGAAAACAGCATTGAAATATTCCCTGTTGAAGCGTTCAAGGGCGGTACGGTACGCAATTACAACGATCACAGGATAGCAATGGCAGGCGCTGTTGCGGCTACGAGATCAACAGGCGAGGTAATTATAAAAGGCGCAGAATGTACAAACAAATCCTATCCGGGATTTTTTGACGATTTCAGGGCGCTCGGAGGTATAGCAGATGTCATCAGCGTTTAAATTCGGAGAGCTTTCGGTTTCAATATTCGGCGAATCGCACGGAAAGGCTATCGGTGTTGTTATAGACGGGCTTCCCGGCGGAATCGGAATCGACTTTGACGCTGTGCTTGACTTTATGGCAAGACGTGCGCCGAAGAAAGACGGCACAAGCACAATGCGCAGTGAGAAGGATTTCCCGAATGTAGTATCGGGAATGGTGGACGGTGTGCTGACAGGCACTCCCCTTTGCGCTGTGATACAGAATACAGATCAGCATTCGGCTGATTATAAGAGCGTGAGCCACCTTGCACGACCCGGTCACGCCGATTATACGGGATATGTGCGTTATAACGGCAGTAACGATCTGCGTGGCGGCGGACATTTTTCGGGAAGAATTACCGCACCGCTGGTTTTTGCGGGAGCGATAGCATCGCAGATACTCGAAAGCAAGGGGATAACCACGGGGGCGCATATCCTGTCGATAATGGACGCAGGCGATGAACGCTTTGACCCTGTGAACGTGAATGCCGAGCAATTAAAGCAGGTCAGAAGCCGCTATCTTCCACTTATCAATACTGATGTTGAACAGCAGATGAGAGATGTTATAGCAGGTGCGGCGGCAAAGCTCGATTCGGTAGGCGGAATTATCGAATATGCGGCGGTCGGACTTCCTGCAGGCATAGGCTCGCCTATGTTCGACGGCATTGAAAACAGGATTTCACAAGCGGTATTCGGCGTGCCTGCTGTCAAGGGCATTGAATTCGGCGCAGGCTTTGATGTTGCGAATATGTATGGCAGTAACAACAATGACGAGTTCTGCATTGAAAATGGCAAAATCAGGACAAGGACGAATAACCACGGAGGCATTTTAGGCGGTATCACAAGCGGTATGCCTATAGTATTCCGTGTTGCGATAAAGCCTACCCCGTCAATCGCCCGTCCGCAGAAAACAGTTGATTATACTACTATGACGGAAGAAACGCTTGGTATCAAGGGCAGGCACGATCCCTGCATCGTTCCGAGGGCTGTACCCTGCATTGAGTCGGCGGCAAACCTTGCGATTTTATCTTATGTTATCTGACGTTCATATCTGAAAGGAGGAGCAATATGAGTATACCGGTCCCTAAATACACGCTCTATGACCGCAAGGACATTGAGGTGCTTGTGGCATATATTCTGTACAAGGTCGGCAGTATCACAAAAGACGAACTTATGCGATGCACGGTCGACCACGATTTTGTAATGTATTTCGATCTTATCTGCTGTCTTTTCGATATGGAAGACAAGGGTCTTATAATCTGCGAAAAAGCCGGCAATGACGAAACCTGTCTGCCAACGGCAAAGAGCGAATATCTCGCTATCGAACTTGCTTACACTATTCCCCTTTCGATAAGGGAGGACACGATATACTACGCAAAGAAAATCACTTCACATTCACGGCTCGAAAAAACCGTCAAGACCGAGATAGTAAAGGTCGAGCAAGGCGGCTATCAGCTTTGCATACGGTTTATAAACGAGATGGGCGGAACGGATCTTATGGAGCTTAAAATCTACGCTCCGACAAAGGAAAGCGCCGAACAGATGGAAAAGAGGGTTTTCGACAATCCTGTGGGTGCGTACAGAAACGTACTGAATTCATTTATTCAAGGGTATCTCACCGTATCGGAAAAGGAGATACAGGAAGTGCTTGATGATACGAAGATTTAAAATCATTTTAAAAACGCACATAAAAGCAGCGTCCGTGTAGCTTTACACGGACGCTGTTTTTATAATCCTACTTTTTACCGCAACAACCGGGCGAACATATACCCTTGTACATTTCGATTTTCCTGTCAAGACGGGAAAGCGTACTCTGCATTTCTTCAATCCTGCTTATAAGTGCCTCACGCTGTTCGACAAGTATCGCCATACGGGCTTCTGCGGTAGAGTCACCCTCTTTGAAAAGCGTCATATATTCTATAAGTGCCTCAATGGGAAGTCCTGCGTTACGCATACACTTGATAAACTCTACGGATTTGCAGGAATTCTCATCATAATCACGCAGACCGCTCTTTGTTCTCGGAACAGGGGGAAGTAAGCCGATACGTTCATAATAGCGGAGCGTGTCAGTTGAAATATCGTACTTTTTGCTGACTTCTGAAATAGTCATAATATATCACGTCCTTTCGGTTTATCTATATTATCACATGGAGTTAACTCCATGTCAAGAGGGGAAAAGAAAAACTGCCGAAAGATCGGCAGTTTTCAAAAATTATGCTTTGATATTCAGAACGTGCCCTGTTACTCCGGCAGGCGGAATATCGGCGCTGTTGATAAGATCAACCACCTCTGCCCCGCTTTGCTCGATGCTGTCGATGCTCTTTGACAGTATTGCTGTGGAAACGCTCTGTGCTACGTTTGCCTGTGCCATACTGACAGACATACTCGCAATGTAAGAAGTAAGATCCATAATAAGACCTCCTTTAAGCTATCAATCGGTAATGATAGTCTTTTCTCTTATCTCTTTTTCTACCATATCACAGAAGTCGGCTACCGACATTGTACCGATATCGCCACGCTTGCGGCAACGGATAGAAACGTTTTCTGTTTCAACCTCCTTATCGCCTATAACAAGCATATAAGGAATCTTCTGAAGCTGTGCTTCACGAATCTTGAAGCCTATCTTCTCGCTTCTGCAGTCAACCTCTACTCTTATGCCACGCTTCTTAAGCTCTGCGGCAACCTTTGCTGTAAACTCATTGTGACGGTCGGCAATAGGCATAAGCTCAACCTGTACGGGAGCAAGCCATATCGGGAACGCACCTGCAAAATGTTCGGTCAGGATACCGATAAATCTTTCGATAGAGCCGAATACAACACGGTGAATCATAATAGGTCTGTGCTTTTCGCCGTCCGCACCTGTGTATTCAAGTTCAAATCTCATAGGCAGCTGGAAGTCAAGCTGGATAGTACCGCACTGCCACGTTCTGCCGAGAGAGTCTTCAAGATGGAAGTCAATCTTAGGACCGTAGAATGCACCGTCGCCCTCGTTTACAACGTAAGGAAGTCCAAGACCGTCAAGAGCCTTACGCAGACCCTCTGTAGCCATATCCCAGTCTTCCTGACTGCCCATACTGTCTTCGGGCTGTGTTGAAAGCTCAACGTGATACTTGAATCCGAACAGCTTGTAAACCTCGTCAATAAGTCTTACAACGCCCTTTATCTCGTCCGTAATCTGATCGGGAGTCATAAAGATATGCGCATCGTCCTGTGTGAAGCATCTTACACGCATAAGGCCGTGAAGTGCGCCTGACTTTTCGTGACGGTGAACAAGTCCGAGTTCGCCCATTCTAATAGGTAAATCTCTGTATGAACGGGGCTTCGACTTGTATACAAGTATTCCGCCCGGGCAGTTCATAGGCTTTATAGCAAACTCTGTATCGTCAATTACAGTAGTATACATATTCTCTTTGTAATGATCCCAGTGACCCGATGTTTCCCAAAGCTGACGGTTGAGCATTATAGGAGTGGAAATCTCAACATAGCCGTCACGGGTGTGTATCTGACGCCAGTAATCAATAAGAGTATTCTTGAGCGTCATACCCTTAGGTAAGAAGAACGGGAATCCGGGACCCTCGTCCATAATAGTGAACAGCTCAAGTTCCTTGCCGAGCTTTCTGTGGTCGCGCTTCTTCGCTTCTTCAATCATATTGAGGTATGCCTCAAGCTCTGATGCCTTGGGGAATGCTGTGGCATAGATACGGGAGAGCATCTTGTTCTTTTCACTGCCTCTCCAGTAAGCGCCTGTGCAGCTTGTCAGCTTGAATGCCTTTACATAGCCTGTTGACATAAGGTGAGGACCTGCACATAAATCTGTGAATTCGCCCTGCTTATAGAAGGATATAGGCTCGTTCTTGCCTGCGTGTTCCTCGCAAAGCTCAACCTTGTAAGGCTCGTCAATCTCCTTGAGGTACTTAATAGCATCTGCGGGAGCCATTTCAAACTGTTCGAGCTTTAAATCTTCCTTTACTATCTTCTTCATCTCTGCTTCGATAGCCTCGAGATCTTCAGGCATAAAGGGAGTATCTTTATCAAAATCGTAATAGAATCCGTTATCTATAGCAGGACCTATCGCCAGCTTTACCTCAGGGTAAAGTCTTTTGACAGCCTGTGCCAGAATGTGAGATGCAGTGTGACGGAACGCTTTCTTACCGTCTTCATCGTCAAATGTAAGTATTTCAAGTGTGCAGTCGCTGTCAATTACAGTACGCAGATCCTTGATCTCACCGTCAATCTTTGCAACGCAAGCCGCCTTTGCAAGACGAGGGCTTATTTCCTTTGCAACGTCAAATACGGAACAAGCACTTTCAAGTTCCTTTACGCTGCCGTCTTTCAGTGTAACTTTTATCATTGTTTTTCCTCCGTTAAGCCGCCATACGAGAGCGGTCTTTAGTAGTGTATAAAAATACAAATTAATTATAACACCGCAATAACAAAATGTCAAACAGTTTTGAAAACAACATCAATATTTGCCTTGCGTGCCTGTGAGTGCTGAAATTTTCTTTCAATCCTGTAAAGCCTGCCGTCTTTGACAAACCTTGCGCCCGTTTGACGAAAATGAAAGTCAATACCAGCATCTATGCACTGCTCTCTGATGCTGAGAATCCAGTCATAATTACATTCTCTCGCTTCGTTTCCGGATTCGCCGCCGACAACCACCTCAGTTATCTGCGACTTGTCGAGATACAGGCTTAAATCAATATGTTCGAGCAAAGGCTCGCATATGATCGACTTGTGTTTTATCGGGGCTTTAAGAAATATCGGCAGTCGAAAATCTGCCATTTTCTGATTTTCACAAGTACAGCAGATATGAACATTATCGTAACCCTCGCCCCAATCGGCAGGGATACACTTTGAAAATCTGTGGATACGCTTTGTGATTATCAGAAATGTTACCTCAGGACGCTGTCTTATCATCTGCCAGCACTCATCACGCCATTTATCCGCCTCATCAAGAAAGAAATCGGAGGTGAAACAGGTATAAATGATATTGCCGTCCGGCACCATTTTATAATTACCGTATTTATAACGCTCGGCAGGAGCGTAAAACGTTTTGTTTTTCACTACTGCCGTGCTGTCTATATCGTATTGTGCGTCACGTCTGTAGACGTAACAGTTTTTACATCCGTCGCTGATTTTCCTGCAACCGTGCCACGGATTCCATGTATCGTTCATAATATCAAATCAAGATGAACATTATATTATTTCAAGTATCATAGTGTTGAGCTTCTCACAGAATTTATCGTCCAGTGTTACGGGCGTTTCTGTGCCGTCAGACATACGCTTGAGCTTAGCGGATTTTGTCTGCATTTCATCGCCGCCTATTACCATACAGTATGTAGCACCGATCTTATTTGCATACTTCATCTGTGCCTTGAAGCTTCTGCCGGAAATATCGCACTCAGCCCAGAAGCCTTCCTCACGGAGCTTCTGAACAAGCTCCATTGCGTATATGCTTGTTTCATCGTCAAATGAAGCTATATAAAGGTCGCACTTCTTTTCAGGCTCAAATTCCAGCTTCTGATTTTCCATTACCATTATTATACGCTCAAGACCCATAGCAAATCCGAGTCCGGGAACGCTGTTTCCGCCTATTTCTTCTACAAGTCCGTTGTATCTGCCGCCTGCACATACAGCGCCCTGCGAACCAATCTCATTCGAGATAAATTCAAATACGGTATTTGTGTAGTAGTCAAGTCCACGCACTATCAGAGGATTTACGGTATATGATACTCCGAGTACATCAAGACGTTTCTTTACATTTTCAAAGTGTTCCCTGCAATCATCGCAAAGATAATCGAGTATCATGGGAGCGTCCTTCTTGAAGCTGCTGCATATCTCGCTCTTGCAGTCGAGCAATCTCATAGGGTTGCGGTCAAGTCTTTCGAGGCAGGTGCCGCAAAGCTGATCCTTATACTGAGAATAATATTCCTTCAGCGCCTTGTGGTATTCCGCACGGCACTTAGGACAGCCTATGCTGTTTATCTCAAGGCTTATGTTCTTTACACCAAGACTTTTGATAATGTCATTTGCAAGTGCGATAACTTCAGCGTCTGCCGCAGGTGAAGCAGTGCCGAAATATTCGATTCCGACCTGGTTGAATTCACGCAGGCGGCCGCTCTGCGGAGCTTCATATCTGAAGCAACGTGTGAAATAATATGTTTTAAGCGGAAGCGCATCGTTAAGAAGTCCGTTCTCTATTGCCGCACGGACAGCGCCTGCCGTACCCTCAGGCTTCAGCGTTATGCTTCTGCCCTTCTTATCGTTGAAGGTGTACATTTCCTTCTGTACAACGTCGGTAGTGCCGCCTACTCCTCGCTGGAAAAGCTCGGTGTGTTCAAACGTAGGTGTACGAATCTCCTTACAGCCGTATGCCTCTGCTACATTTCTTGCAATTTTCTCAACAGTGTGCCATTTATATATTTCCTTTGGCAGTTTATCTTCTGTTCCTCTGGGTCTTTTTGTTACTAGCTCCATTTCGTTTGTTCCTTTCGATTTTTAACATAAAAAAGGCGTACATAAGTACGCCTGCAAAAGCTTTATCCTCTGACAATTTCACGCCAATCAAGGTCGCCGCGCTCGAGAGCGTGTATAAGCGCCTCTGCTGTAGCTATATTCGTAGCAAGCGGAATATTATGAACGTCGCAAAGACGCAGAAGGTTCATTTCATTAGGCTCGTACGATTTGGCATTTAACGGATCTCTGAAAAAGATCAGTACGTCTATCTCATTACATGAAATTCGTGCGGCTATCTGCTGATCTCCCCCCTGAGATCCGCTGAGATAACGCTGAATATGAAGCCCTGTTGCCTCTGATACGAGCTTGCCGGTAGTACCGGTAGCGCATAGATTATGTCGGCTCAGTACACCGCAATATGCTATACAGAACTGAACCATCAATTCCTTCTTTGAATCATGAGCAATTAGTGCAATATTCATATTATACCTCTTTTTTCCTCCGAATTATGTACAGCTTATAATGATATCTGACAATTAGTTGATGTTGATAGTAAGCGGTACATCTTCCCCAAGTATTCTTCTTGCTATAGCCGCATATGCTTTTGCACCGGCACAGGCAGGCGGTAAAGGAAGGCCCTTTGCGCCACATACTTTAATATTGTTGTCTTCGGGAACAACGCCTAAAAGCTGTATTCCGACTGAATCCATTACTTCATCGAGGTCGTAAAGTATCTCTTCATCTTTAAAATTCTGACTTACTTTATTGATGATAAGACGCTGATTTGTACAATTCTTTACATACAGGAAATCAGACAGTATCGCACCATCGCGGACGCATACTGTATCAGGAGTTGTTACCATAAGAATCAGCTCAGCCGCCTTGATAACGCTGAACACCGAGCTTCCGACACCGGCTGTATCAATAATGATATAGTCGAAGTGCTGACGCATTTCTTCGCAAACACCCATAATCTTTTCGGGATTGATATCCATAAACGGGTTTCTTGTAGCACAGACAAGATACAAATTTTCTACAGTTTCAACTTTTGTTGTCGCCGTAAGAATATCTATTTTACCCTCAAGATATTCACCTATATCATGCTTAACCTTATCTTTAATGCCGAGCATAATATCAAGGCATCTTAAACCGAAATCGAGCTCAACGAGAAGAGTTCTTTTACCTAAAGCGGCTAATCCACGGGCTACGTTTGCCGAAGTGGTCGATTTGCCCGTTCCGCCTTTACCTGCAGTTACTGCTATAATCTGTGACATATTATTCGCTCTCCTTGCGTTGATAAACACAAAATTATGTTTATCTTTGTTCTAATCGTTTTAATTGTATCATAAAAACGAACATAAATAAAGACTTTTAACTGAAAAAAATCAATTTTTGTTAATTCGATATGTTTTTAGTTCGTTTTTTTATGCAAACTGCACAATTTATTGTTCACTACTTGAACTATTCGACGTATCCGAACTGTTATTTTTATTCAGCTCACCTCTTACAGGTCTGCCGGGGGTATTAGTAGACTGACCGCCCCACGGAAGTATAATATCACCTTTTTCGTTAGTTACAGGCTGATAGTTATTATAGAAATACGATTCTATTATATTTCGTACCATCAGTCTTGAGAACTCACCTTTTTCAAGCACTATTCCGAAGCATATCTGCGGGTCTTCCGCAGGATAATAGCCAAGGATAGTTGAGTTGAACGTATCTGTAGTTACCTGCGGAGTACCTGTTTTAATTGCTACTCCGTAAGGCAGGTCGGCAAGCTGAGTAATTCCTGAGCCCATCGGCCACTGGACATCATCGGCAACCATTATCATACCTTCACGTACAACTTGGAATATATGCTTGTCTGCATCTATTTTATACGCAACTGTAGGCTCTGTTTTCTTGATTGTCTTACTGCCGTCATAACTTGTGATACTGTCGACAAGATACGGCTGATAGCGTGTACCGTCGTTTGCAAGCGTCAGAGCAATTACCGCAAGATTGAGCGGTGTTACTGTTGTTTCAAGCTGTCCGATACCCGCCTGAATGGTAGAACCGGGCGTCCATGTGCCGCCGAGCGATTCGATATATTCAGGAGTGCTCATATTGCCCGTTGCGCCGCCGATTTCAAGGTTGAGATCCTGACCGACACCGAACCATCCTGCCACTTTTGCAAGATAATCAATGCCCATCTGACGAGCCATATCATAGAAATAGATATTACACGAATATCTCAGTGCGGTTCTTACCGTAACATCGCCGACAAAGCCCATGATACAACCCGGCTGATAGTCGTCGTAATATGTGTAGATACCGCCGCAGTAAACCTCCGTATTTTCGTTTGCGATACCCGATACAAGTGCCGCTGTAGCTGTTATTGTCTTGAATGCCGAACCCGGACGGTAAAGTCCGTAAATGCACCTGTTATATGTCGGATTAGGGTCAACAGGATTATTTACAAGGTCTATATACTTATTGATATCATAATTCGGATAGTTTGCCATTGCAAGCACTGCGCCTGTTTTAGCGTCAAGCACTACCACACCGCCCGCATCGACTTTATTGCCTCTTGACGGATCGTTGTTATAATGAAGCCACTTGATATGATTTTCCAGTATTGCCTGCACATCGTTCTGAAAATCACTTTTGATAGTCAGCTT
>OMAQ01000408.1_pt1 | contig 24078 bp, 16 predicted proteins | sample 1673461 | NCBI WGS metagenome assembly OMAQ01 (sample SAMEA103958112, study PRJEB25191) | human gut metagenome | biome: human-associated habitat [ENVO:00009003]; feature: intestine environment [ENVO:2100002]; material: feces | place: Germany | collected 2013/2015
TTCAACGTTTACGTCATGGTGCGTGTCATGGATTAATACAAGGCCGATGCTGTGTCGCCTTCTTTCGTAAGAACCATCACTCCAAATTCCGTAAAAGCCAATAAAAAGACCTGCTTGCCGCAAGGCGAAATCACCGACTGGCCTGCCTTCCGTATAAGGGGCTTCATGCATTCTAAGCAAATAAAAAGAGCGCACCGCTATTGGTACGCTCTTTTCTAAAACTCTTTATATTCTTTATCGGTTGGCCGATTGCCACTGATAAGTATCAGTACAATGGATATCGGCATTCTGATCGGCAATCATCAACTTGAAATCGCCTTCTTCCAATCTCCATTTGCCATCATGACCTACGAAGGCAAGATCATCGGCATTCAAATCGAAGGTAACGGTCTTGGTCTCACCTGGCTGAAGCTCTATCTTGTCGAAGGCACGGAGGCGACGGCCATCAGGCACCATACTGGCGATGAGATCGCTGCTGAACAGGAGAACGCTCTCTTTGCCTGCCACCTTGCCCGTATTCTTCACATCCACGCTCACCTTGATGATGTCGCCGTGGCGGAAATCAGACTGGGAAACCTTCAGGTTGCTATATTTGTAAGAGGTGTAGCTCAAACCATGTCCGAAGCCCCACTGCTGGGTAATCTTCGCATTGTAATCGTAAGCACCCTCCATCGTACCGACCTCCTCACTCTTCTTGAAGTCGTAGTTGGCGAGCGAATTGATTTCCTTAGGATAGGTGTAAGGCATCTTGCCACTGAAGTTTGACTTGCCCGATACCAGGTTTGCCAAGGCATCGCCGCCCATGTTGCCAGGGATAAGGATGTTGATGATGCCCTGTGCCAATGGTTCGATGTCAGCGATGAGACGAGGACGACCTTCATTCAATACCAGAACGACAGGCTTACCGGTCTTGGCGAGTTCCTTCACGAGATTGCGTTGGTTCTCTGAAAGCCAAAGGTCAGTCAGGTTGCCCGGAGTCTCTGTGTAAGAGTTCTCACCGATGCAGGCAACGATGACATCAACATTCTTTGCTGCATCAACTGCGCCCTGAATCTGAGGTTCGTTCTCCTCCCAGTATTTTCCCTTCTCATTATAGGTAACGCCCTGGTTCAAGATAACATTCTCCTTGCCATACTCATTACAGAATGCCTCATAGATGGTATTGTACTTGCCGGCAAACTCATCAGCACGATGTCCCTGCCAGGTATAACTCCATCCACCATCCAGGCAGCGCATCTGATTGGCATTAGGACCCGTAAGGAGAATCTTCTTGCCATGCTGCAAAGGAAGGATATTACCCTCGTTCTTCAGGAGCACCATACTCTCGGTAGCTCCCTCCAAGGCGAGCTTGGCAAACTCCTGGCCACCAAACTTAGGATAATTCTTCAGTTTCTGGGTTGGATTCTTGAAGAGGTCGAGACGGTACTTCATGCGAAGCACACGGCGACAGGCATCGTCGATGCGACTCATCGGAATCTTACCTTCCTTCACCAGTTCTACAAGATAGCCACAAGCATCGCAAGAATAAGGTTCCATAATCATATCGATACCAGCATTGATGGCAATGCGGAGCGCATCCTTCTTGTCCTTTGCCACCATCTCACGAGTATAGAGATTGTTGATGTCTGCCCAGTCGGTGATGAGCACACCATCCCATCCTGTCTCTTCCTTCAGCCATCCTGTCAGGATGTCCTTGTTGGCATGCATCGGCATACCATTGACGGAAGCGGAATTCACCATCACGGTCAAGGCTCCAGCCTGCAGACCCGCCAGGAAAGGAGCGAAGTGCTTCTCTCGCAAGTCGGCAGGAGAGATATAGGCTGGCGTACGGTCTTTACCGGTCCAAGGCACACCATAGCCCATGAAGTGCTTCATTGAAGTGGCAATATGATACTGGTCGATGTTGTTTGGGTCCTCGCCCTGGAAACCATGGACCATCGCCTTGCCCATCTCTGAACTGAGATAGCAATCCTCACCAAAGTCCTCCCAAATACGAGGCCAACGGGCATCACGACCGAGGTCAACGGTAGGACTGAAAGTCCAAGGCACGCTCACGGCACGAGTCTCATAAGCGGTAGCCTCAGCCGAACGACGAGCAATCTCACGATTGAAGGTGGCAGCCACATTGATGTTCTGCGGGAAGAGGGTTCCGCCCTGTGTATAAGTAGAACCGTGGTTCTGGTCGAGACCGAAGACACAAGGGATGCCGATGCGCTTCATCGAGATCTTCTGAATCTGAGAGATATACTTCTCCCACTGCTTGGCGGTTGGTGCGCAAGTGTTAGGAGCGTTGAGGATAGAGCCTATCTTATAGCGAGAAAGGATAGAGTCGGTCTTGTGCTCGTCGATATAGAACACACCGTTCTTGTCGTTTGCGCCAAATAGATCGGTAACCAGTTGCATCATCTGACCTATCTTTTCCTCCAAGGTGAGTTTCTTCAGGGTTTGTTCTACCTGAGCCTCTATCTTAGGGTCGCTCTTGATGACTGGAACATTGGCACTGGTTGTATAAGCAAATGCCAACATTAAAATAGATGAAAATAATTTCTTCATAAGTTGTAAGATTTGACGTTATATGATAATAACGGGATTCTTTCCAATATTTTTATTCGATAGTTACTTTCTTTACGGTATAACCATCACCAACGAGAAGGAGACCTTGCTGCTCAGTCAAGAGTTGGATAGAGAGGTCGGTCAGTTCAAACTCCCATGTAGCAGGACCATTCACCATGATGTCGCCACGTTCTGGGTCCTTCTTACCAGTAAGGATGTTGCTCCACCAAGAGGTGGCAGCAGTACCCTGGCCATTTCCATCCACATAAACACGGAGGATGGTGCCAGCCTTCACCTTTGAGAGGAAGGTGTCCTTCAAGGCATCGAATGGTGTACCCCATGTCACAGAGAACTCACCTTCCCAGAGGGTAGTCTCCATAGATGGGCGAGCCTCGGTGGTTACCTTGATGGTACCGCAAGGGAACTGGTTGCCCTCACCATCTACCAAAGTGATATCATAGTCACCATTCTCCAAACCTGTAGGAGCTGTGAGCTTCAAGGCTGCGCCCTCTTCGAGAACCTCGAAGGCTACTTCCTTGCCACCTACCATTACTTTAGTAACTGTACCGAGATTCTTGCAATTATGGATAGTGGTCTCAGCACCTGGAGCTACCCAAAGCTCGGCGGCATTGGTACCCAAGGCTGGGTCATCGGCAGCAGGAGTCACGGTAACGTTCAAGGTGCGGGATGTGCTCTTGCCCTTGGTGGTGGTGGCCACAATCTTCAGTTCATGATTACCTATAGGCAAAGTTTGGTCGATGGTAGTACCTTCATAAATCTGCGTGCCGTCGAGCAACCATGTCACAGTGGTGTAGTGAACAGGAGTCACCCTGATTTCCAACTTATAATTAGTCTTGCGGTCTATCTTGGAATCAGCCAAGTCGGTGTTCAAGATACGTGGATCGTCATTTTCGCTGACAGTGAAGTATGGTTCATCGTCAGAAGAGCAAGAAGACAAGGTAGATGTACCAGCCAGTGCGAAACCCACGGCTAAGAGCATCATCATGGCCTTCAAGACTTTTCCCTTATATTGTTTCATTGTCTTATTCATAATTAATTATTCTATCTATTGTCCTATAAGACTTAACATTTAACATTAAACACTACTTGCTATATCCCTTTCCGAATGGAGGATTGAAGTCTGGCTGAAGGTTTACATCAGCCTTGTCCCACCAGAGGCGCTTGTGCCAGTTGTCTGTACCACCCATGCGGTCGATGGCAGCCTTGTAGTTGGCATTGTTGTACTGACCTTCCAACTCAGGATACTGCAAGCGGACAGGCATTGACCAATCGGGATCCGTATAAGTGAAACCATTCTTGGTCAAGCGGTCACGGTTCAAGATGGCAGGATAGTCAGAGCGGCGCATGTTAGCCCAACCCTCAGAAGGGTTCATCATGTGGAGAATCCAAGCCTGGGTGTTGATGGTCTCCTTAGGATTGTCACCCAACGGATTGCTGGCAATGAACGCATCTATCTCTTTCTTGGAAATCTTGTTGGATGTAAGATAGTAGTTGTTGAGCAATTCCATGCTGGCACGAACACCAGCCTCGTAGTGGCTCTCAGCATCACCACCACCTACATTCCAACCCTTGGTTGCAGCCTCAGCCTTGAGGAACTCCACCTCGGCATAGCTCATCAAGTCGCCAGGACAAGAAGGCATCTCGAAGTCGATGTTCAGGCAAGGACGACCAGCTCGAGCTATATAATCAGAGATGGCATAATTGTTCTCGTCAATCTCTGCATACTTCTTCAAAGTAGGAAGATCATCCACCGTAGCTGGATTCATCCAGTCTGTGTACCAAGCAGCACCAGGGTTGCAAGGCTCCTCACCGAGGTTCTTGCTCTGGAAGTAAGCCAGGAAATCATCGGTCAGGTCGATGTTCTGCTCCTTATCCGGCTTCACCTGACTACGCTTAATATTGTAGTAGTGACGGCAGATGCGATAGAGACGAGGGTCGTTGGTATTCTGCAACTGATAGAACAAGGTAGAGCATACCATGGTAGGCGATGTGGCATCCTGACCATAGAGAGTCTCGCTCAATGCATTGGCACGGAAATCGTAGTCGTTGGCTCCATCATAATAGGTAAATGGAGCATCAGCATACTTGATATAAGCATCATCGGCTGCACTGGCGATAGCACCGGCAGCCACAGCCTTCTCAAACTCCTCCTTTGCCTTCTGTGGATTAACATCGGAAATGCGCATGGCATAGCGCATACGGAGTGCATTGGCATACTTCTTCCACTGAGCTACATCACCACCCATGCTGGTGACATCACCAGAAATGCGGTCGGTACCTGTGCCAAGCTGCTTCTCGCAAGCGTCAAGTTCCTCGAAGAACCAGCTGTAGAGCTCCTCTACGGTATCATACTTAGGGGTGGAGATACCTGAGATATAACCCAGACCTGCCTCCGAACAAGGCACGTCACCGTAGGTATCTGCCAAGACTGCCGTGAGATAGACACGATGGATACGAAGTGCCGCATTCAAGTTTGCCTTGTCAGCAGAATTGTGGATGGCATCCACAAGGTTCTTGATACCGATTTCATAATAGCGGTCCCAAACTCGACGGGTCAGATCATCTTCTTTGAAATTAGAACCAGCGTAATTGGTTACATTCCAACCACCAGCAAAATACTGTGGAAAACCGGATATATAGTTACGGTAGGTATCCATCAGGCTGAAGTCACCGTAAGTCTGCAACAAAGCTGTTGTCAACTGTGCGTTAGGATCGAGCTCGCTCACCTTGGTCTTGTCGGTATTGATGTTGCTCAAGGTATCATCAGAGCAAGAAGTCATCGCAGTGCCGGTTGCCATCAGGGCGAAAGCCATCATCAGGCAGCTCTTACCTATATATTTCTTGATTATATTGTTCATTTTCTTACCTTATTATATATTATAACTCTTCTAACGAAATTCATTCATTTTTTCGAGATTAGAACTTCACGTTCACGTTCAAACCATAACTCTTGCGAGATGGCAGGGAACCATATTCCAGACCGAGACCTGAGGTATTGTAGCTGGAGTCTGGGTCGATGTTAGGAATGTTCTTCCAAACAATGAATGGGTTACGAGCCACGAAGGATACGGTCAAGCCCTTGACATACTTGCCCAGGATGCTCTCTGGGAAGGTATAGCCGAAAGTAATCTCACGACACTTCACATAAGAGTTGTCGTAAACGAAGGCACTCTGCACGCCATTTGCAACATGCTTCCAGTAATCTTCAGGGTTCACGGCGATGTCGTTCTTGCGATAAGTACCGTCGCCATTGTCGATGACACCCTCTACGACAAATCCCTTGCAGTTGCCTGCTTCACGCCATGCGGCAAGGTCCATACCCGAAGCCTTGCGGGCCTCCTCGGAAGTGTACCACTCCTCACGACCTGCCAATGTTCCCTTTGCCTTACCTGTCTGGTATGCAGAACGCATGGACATAGAGTAGATGTCGGCACCTACCTTCACATCGAATGCAGCAGAGAGGCGGAAGTTCTTGTAGCTGAAGGTTGAGTAGAAACCACCTGTCCAGTCCCAAGTAGAGTTGCCGATGGTCTTGATTTCCTGGTCAACCTTTGGAAGACCGGTAGCTGCATCGACAATCACCTGTCCCTTGTCGTTGTAGAGGAAGTCGTGTCCACGGATAGCTCCATAGTTCTCACCTACCTTGGCACCTACAGAAACACCGCACCAGTATGCCTTCGCCAATTCGAAGTAGTCCATGCCATTGGTGAGCGACTTCACCTTGTTGGTATTCTTCGAGAAGTTGACACCCAAGTCCCAAGCGAAGTCCTTGATCTGCAAGGCACGGGCATTGAGGGCAAGCTCGATACCCTGGTTCTGAATCTCACCGGCATTGATGAGGCGGTAAGCATAGCCAGAGGTGGTGGTTGAAGCCAAGCTCAAAATCTGGTTCTTGGAGTTCTGGTTGTAATAGGTGGCATCCAAGCCCAAGCGTCCGTTGAGGAACTTCATCTCCAAACCTACCTCGTAAGAACCTGTCATAGTAGGCTTCAAATCCTTGTTTGGCTGTGTTGAGTTGGCTATCATACCTATGGTATAACCCGCGTAGCTGTACTTGCCCGTGGTATAGTTGAGTGCCAACAGGTATGGATCGGTATCGCTACCTACCTTTGCCCAAGATGCGCGAATCTTACCATAATTGATGAACTTCTTGTTCTTGATAAACTCGGAGAATACAAAGCTACCAGATACCGAAGGATATACGTATGTATTGTTATTGACAGGGAGCGTAGACGACTTATCGCCACGGAGAGTTCCCTCCAGATAGTAAGTATGCTTGTAGCCGAGGCTCGCGCTGGCATAGAGAGAGCTGATCTGCTTCTTGTACATGCTCTCGCGAGTATTCTGCTCCTGATAGTTCATGATGTTCTTGATGCCATTCATCTGCTGGTTGAGACCGACGTTGGTAGTGGTCTTGTTGTTCACCTTGAAGATGTTACCACCAGCGGTAGCGTTGACATCGAAGTCGCCCCATGAGTTGTTGTAGAGGGCGAGTATCTCGGCGTTGAGTGTGCGGTTGTTGAAGATTTGAGCGGTAAGCTTTCCGGCAGGAGTATCTGGAGTTGTCTTGGCGATGAAGTCCTCGAAGTTCATGCTGTTGATGTCGGTACCGATGGTACCCTGCAACTTGAGGTGCTTGTCGATGTTCCAGATGGCCTTACCCGTAAAACGGAACACGTCCTTGTCGGATGTATTGCTGTTCTTATAGAGATCCCAGTATGGGTTCTTGTTATACTGATCGTTACCATTCCAGTTGGAGTAGTTGCCGTCGGCATCCTCATAGTGCTTCAACCAAGCCTGGTCGTAGGTACCCGCCAGGGTCATGAGGTTCTTACCCACGTTGCTCTGAGAGTCACCAAGGGCAGGACGGTTCTTCACCTTCTCACGAGTATAGTTGGCGGTGAAGTCGAAGTCAACAGGACCTGCAGAGGTATTCACACGGAGGTTGAAGTTGTCACGGCTCATATTGGTGTTAGGCAGGATGTCCTTGTTGCGCATATCGGTAACAGAGAAACGCATACCCGTCTTACCGGAATTAACTGAGAGGATGGCAGAGTTCTGGGTGGTGAAACCTGTGCGGAAGAAATCGGAGGCGTTGTTAGGATGCATCATGAATGGACGCTCCTCACCATCAAAGTACTTGAACATGAAGTCATCGGCCTTAGGTCCCCAACTGGCATTGGTGCCAGAAGTGCTCGCATTAGGAAGCTCGCCATTGTAGCCAGCACCGTATATCTCCTGGATGTCGTCCCACTTAGCCAACTGTGTATCGACAGTGTAAGAACCATTGTACTCCACGGAAATCTTATCCTTCTCCGCCTTCTTGGTCGTAATCAAGATAACACCATGAGAGGCACGGCTACCATAGAGGGCAGAGGCAGCAGGACCTTTCAATACGGTCATCGTCTCGATGTCGTCAGGGTTGATGGCAGAGATACCATCACCGAGGTCATAACCACCAGCTTCACCAGCACTGCCAAAGTTGGTATTATCCAAAGGCACACCATCCACCACGTAAAGAGGCTGGTTGTTGCCTGCCATTTCTGTATTACCACGAAGGAGCACGCGGGTAGAACCAGAAGCACCGCCAGCGGTGTTCTGCACGACGAGACCAGCCACCTTACCTGAAAGAGAGTTGATGACGTTGGTTTCCTTCGCCTTGGTCAGTTCCTCACCCTTCACTTCCTCCAAGCCATAGCCGAGGGCCTTGCGGTCTCGTTTGATACCGAGGGCGGTGACAACTACCTCATTCAAGGTTTTACCATCCTCTTGCATCTGTATTTTCATACCATTAGCAGCTTTCACGGTCATCGTCTTGTAACCGATGTAGCTCACTTCGAGCGTTGCTCCAGGCTTGCAGTTCAGCGTAAAGTTACCATCCAGATCGGTAACGACACCGTTGGTTGTACCGGCCACCTTCACGCTTGCACCAATCAAGGTTTCGCCAGTGGCATCCACCACTGTACCCTTGATGACTTGGTTCTGCTGAACGCTCATAACAGCATTGTTCATCTGGGCAGCGAAGATGGCTGTAGTAGGCAACCACATCAAACCTGCACTGAGCAGACCGAGAAACATAGTTTTCTTTCTCATAATTGATATTTTGTTTTTAGTTTAAACTTATTCTTTCCCAAAGATTCCTTCGAGAATCCAAGGAGCATTCACCTTCATACTCTTGAAACGATCGAAGATGCCATACTTCTCAGAGCCGTTGCCGAAGTAGTTGTTGTCCCAAACGAAAGTAGAGAAGCCTCGCTTGCGAGCCTCCGTAGTCAAGAACTTACAGTAGTAGGTCATGTTTTCATGCACTTTCTCTGAGTTTGACTTATAGTGGTCGGTTACTCCCCATTCTCCTATCACGACACCCAGTCCTTTGTTGCTCCAGACATTCACCACCTTGTCGAAGAAATCTGTCATTGTCTTCTCGTTGTCAGCAGGTATCTTTCCTGCATCCTTGTAGGCGTCACCCCAGTAATCGTAGGTGCAATCGCCGGCGTAGCTCCAGGGTTGATAGTAGTGGAATTCCACACTCATATAGTTGTTTCCATTACCTTCGGCATCCTTCGGAATGATGAATCCTCCATTCTCGATGCCAAACCAAGGGTTGCAAACATAAGTCTGTAAGATGAGGTGGCGCTTGGCATTATTACCGCCCGTAGCACGAACCACATCCACAAAGATCTGATTATATGCATTCTGAACTTCGAGATTCTCGGCAGTGGGCTTGCTCCAGTTGTCCCTGACGTGCACCTCATTGGTACCGGCGAAAGCCAAGCGACTGTCATAATTGGCAAACTCAGAGGCGATATTCATCCAGAGGAGCGCAAGCTTTTGGCAGTTTTCATTCTTATATTGATAGGTAGGACGACTTTCGAGCCATTTTTCATGATGCGCATTGATGATAACCTTGAGGTCATTATCCAGACACCAACCCACTACCTCCTTGATACGAGCAATCCAAGCCTTGTCGATGCTCATCGCCTGAGCATTGGTAATGTGGCACTGCCAACGTATTGGAATACGGACGGCATTGAAACCTGCCTTCTTCACGGCTTGTATCATCTTCTTGGTAACAACGGGATTGCCCCAAGCTGTCTCTGCATGGATGGAACCATCAGGGTTGCCAATCTGCATCGACTCGCCATCCTGACCAGGAGCAGAACACTCAAATTCGTTGCCAAGATTCCACCCCACAATGTCTTTATTCCATTGCTGGGCAGTAGGCATGGATTCGCTTACGCCATCAGAACCTTTGGATGAGTCCTTCTGCAACGTGTTTGCTTCGCATGAGAAACATGTGAAGATGCCTATTAATAAAAAGAGGCTAAATGACAAAAAGTTCCTTTTCATTTTTAGGTATTTGATTGTTATTGTTTCATTTAAGATAATCCGTTTGCAATAACGCAACAGAATCTGGCTGCAAAAGTAGGAAAGAGGAACAGCAAGAGGGTTTGATAACAAACAAAAAAGGTTTCAATTCAGACATATCGTCTAAACCGAAACCTTTTCTTTGAAATTAAAACTCTGATTTACAGATACTTACTTGGAGATATCCCGAAATGCTTCTTGAAGACTGTACTGAAGTACTTTACGTTTGCAAATCCTGTCTTCACGGAGACATCCAAGACGCTATCGCCTTGCTTCAGATACTGGGCAGCCTGCTCCAAACGGATGAGCCGCATGAAGTCTTGCGGTCCTTGCCCTGTCAGAGTCTTCAACTTGCCATAAAAGAGAGTACGGCTCATCGCCATCTCCCGGCAAAGGCGGTCGATGGTGAAGCCGGTGTCGCTCAGGTTATCGAGAACGAGACGGGTTGCTTTCTCAACGAAGGCCTGGTCCATCGGATCCAAATCCGGTTCTTTTTCATCAGATGATTTATTCGTTTCATCGGATGATTTATTTGCTTCATCAGATGATTTATTCGTTTCATCGGAAGCCACGGATGGCAGAGAAGGTTCGCTTGGCAACAGGTTCTTTGAAGACGATAGCCCAGAGTCCTCTCTTCTTACGATTGCGATACTTTGCTCCATATAGTATTGACTCAGACGGCGACGGTTCTTCAACATGCTCGCAATCTTGCTGGCAAGGATGGCAGAGTCGAACGGCTTGGCAATATAATCGTCTGCTCCAAGGTCTAAACCTTCTATCATGAAGTCGCGACCAGCCTTCGCCGTCAGGAGGATGACAGGCAGCCAACTGGTCTCCTTGTTTTCCTTGATGCGACGGCAGAGTTCGTCGCCCTGCATACCCGGCATCATCACATCGGATATCACGATGTCGCACTCACCATTCTCAGACAGATACTTCAAGGCAGCCTCGCCACTCTCCACATCCACTACATGATATTGGTCGGCGAAAGCCATACGGATGTATTGACGGAGATCTTCGTTGTCATCTACAAAAAGGAGCGTATCCTTAAGGGGTTCCTCTGATATTATTCTTTCATCGTCAGACACGGAGGTATCTGAAGTTTCCGGCAGACTTGCTGGCTTGGAAGAAACGGAAACATCAACATTTCCGTTATCAGGCAATACAACCAAGAAAGCAGTTCCCTTGCCTTCCTCGCTCTCGAATGTTAACTTTCCTCCCAGTTTCTGCACAAGCTGGCGAGTGAGCATCAAGCCCAAGCCACTGCCCATCTCCTGAGAGTTGACCGCATTGGAGGCACGGAAGAAACTCTGGAAGATATGCTTGGCCTCGGTTTTCGGGATACCGATGCCGGTATCGCTTACCTGGATGCAGACTTGCTTGGCAACCTCATCGAGCGAAGCTGAGACGGTGATGGTTCCACCCACCTGCGTATATTTTACGGAATTGGAGAGCAGATTCTCGAATATCAAATCCATCATAGAAAGATCGGTAGAGAAGGTATGCTGTCCACAGGTTGCCAACCGAAGACTGATATGTTTCTCCTGCGCTGACATCAGGAACTTCTCCACCTGCTGATGCAAGAGGACAGACAGCTCCACTTTCTGCAAGTGGACTTGTGTCTTCGCTACGGCTATTTTCTGGAAATCAAGCAACTCGGTCACCATCTTCAGAAGCTTGTCGCCATTACGCTGTGCCATCTCCAAGAACTTTCGGCTCTTATCGCCCAGTGTAGCATCCTTCGCCAAGTCGGCAAGAGGAGCCAGCACAAGACTCAAAGGGGTACGGATGTTATGGGCGGTATTCACAAAGAAGTTGATCTTTTCATCGTAGTACTTGCGATGCAAACGCTCCCTATAGTAATCCCAGCCGAAATAGACTATAGCACCTAAGATGCAGAGATATACAATCCATGCCCACCAAGAGTTCCACCATGGTTGGGCGATATGAATGTGCAAGGTGGATTCTCCCAATATGCGTCCGTTACTCCTACCCATTGCCTTGACATGCAGGGTGTAACTGCCAGGAGGCAAGTTGGCAAAACGAGCCTGCTGGTAGGCAGAAGGCACACTCCACTGATGGTCGTACCCCTCCAGATAATACTGATACTGGATGTCATGCTGATACGGATAGTTGATGCTCTCGAAATGCACGATGAGGGTTTTCTCATCATGAGAGAAATTCATCTTGCCTTCCTGCAACATACAGAAGAGTTCTGCATGCCAATCTTCCAGTTGGTCAGCCTCATCGAAAGTCTTTCCTTCCACCTCAACACCCGTGATATGAAGAGGAGCCTTGTAGTTCAATCCTCTGGCAAACTTGGATGTCAAGACCACTGCACCATCATTGCTTCCGAAAATCATTCGCCCGTCTTGGGTTCGGACCACAGCCATACGCTTGTACTCCCGCTCCAATCCCTTGAAGAAGTTGAGATTGGTCACCTTTCCATGATCGATGAAAGCCAGGCCTTTGTCGGTACTCATCCACACCTTGCCAATTGGAGTCTTAACCAAGGCATAGACGGTGTTGGAAGGCAAAGACTGCGAGATAGTATAGTTCTTGACCTGATGCTTCTGCCAATCGTAGAGGTACAAGCCTCCTCCATCGGTGGCTATCCAGATATGCCGTGCATCCTGAAAAGCCATCGCATTGACAAAGAAATTATAATCGGAAGCTGGAAATTCCGACGGATAGAAGAATCTACTGACACGAAGGCTTCGCTTGTCGATACGATAACATCCATGAGACGTTCCCACTGCAATACTCTTCTTGTCTGGAGACTCCACGATACTCTGAACCTCATTGATTGGCAGGTAGTTAACAGAGTTATCCACATTTCCATTCTTTTCTAATGATGATGGGATATGTACCAAGTCTCCATCCAAACAACCTATCCACAAGCCTCCTTCGCTATCCTTGAATATGCTATATACATAGTCGGTCTTTAACTTGCCATTCGACACAGAGTAAGCCCGACTACTGCTTCCATCGGCATGAACCTGAAAGATGCCATCACCATAGGTTCCCGCCAAGACCTTGCCGTCGGCAGTCTGACAAAGGGTAAGCACCACCTTATTATATAGGGCATGATGCCACTGTTGGGTTTGCTCGTCATAGATGCTCACCCCCTTGTCGGTAGCATACCATATCTTGCTATTGCGCCCCTGTGCATCCACGCTTTGCATGACATCGTTCACGCCATTATTGATAAGCGACTGACTGTTGAGATACTCATGGCGCACAAACTCCAAAGTATGCTCCATCGGAATAGCCATATCCACACCTCCCGAATAGGAGCCAATCCAAAGGTCGCCAAGATGATCCTTGCAAAGGGCATAGACGCCATTGCCATGCAATACATTCTCCGGTCTGCCATCCGTATTCAATAGCAGATTCGTCTTACAGGTCTTCTTGTCGTAGGCATAGACACCTGCTCCATCCACCGCCATCAAGATGGTGGCTGCATCGTAGGGGATAATGGAACGAACAGGGATGAGCGGAATATCTGCCAAGGATGAGAATTGCGCGAGAGAAGACAATGGCTTCCAGGTTCTGTCATCGAGCAAGACAATGCCACGATGGAAAGTTCCCAACCATATCTGATGAGCCTTCACGTCGTGATAAGACGAAAGCACGGAATACCCTCGCAAGAGCAATCGAGGCTGGGCTGCATTCGGTGAATAGGCGAAGACTCCCGAAGGAGAACCTATCAATAACTGTTTACCAATGAATCGGATATGATTGACATACGTGTTCTTCAGAATGTATTTTCCTTTGTTTGGCGAACTAGGGGCTGTTTTGTCTTTGCTACCAGCAACAGATTGAGGAGCCATCCTATACACGCCCCTATCCAATGCCATCCAAAAGCATCCCTTGTCATCGACCAACAAGTCATTGAGCACCACACTTCCTCCAAGCACATTCAGCAGATTGACCTGGAGTTGGAATGTGTCTTTCACCTTATCATATTTATAGATCTTTCCTTTATTATCATAGGCATAGATATGCTGTTGGCTATCCTTAGTCAACTTGATGTTTCTGCCACTGGCATCACTAAACTGCATATCCGTAGCCAAGGTATAGTTACGTACCTGTTGACCATTGTATCTGTCAACGCCTCGCTTGGTACTGATCCACATAGCACCATCTTCAGCCTCAACTATCGAATACACACGGGCACTTGAGAGCCCATTGTCCGTATTGAGATTCGACAACATCAGCATATTGCGGGTCAAATGTTCCTGAGCATGGAGCTGCGAACACAACACCATGCACAAGAGCCACAGGAAACCAACCTGCAATCTTAGGAAATATAACAAGCCTTTATTTTTCATTTTGATGATGATTCCAATTGCTATTTCCATTATTCCTCATATTCTACCCCTTCTACCCCAGTTCGGGATAAGAATAGTTCATAAAAAGTTGGTTGTCTCACAAATATTTTTTACCTTTTAGTTGATTTACAACAAGTTGCAAATATGTTTGATATGACTGCCGATTACAAAGTTATAGAATTACTTTGTATTATAGACGAGTTTTGCAAACATTTTGATGCAGAAAATGCAGGAAACCTACTTGAAGACAGAGTTAAAATCATACTTTACCAGTCAAACAAAGTGGTTTTCAAGGTAAAAGTGTTATCTATGTTTCAGAGGCGGAATGGGGACGGGTGGAAAGGCCGTAAGCGGAGGGGTGGCTCGCCTGGCTCTGACTGGGGACGTAACAAGGATGAAGACGATGATCATTGGTGGCGCAGGTGCATCGCCGTAGCAGCTGCAATGATGCGACCTGCGAAGTATCGGATGCGACGTGGCAGATGATATAAACAAGTGACTCTTTAGACAAAATGTCATTACAATTTTATCTAAAGAATCACTTGTGAAGAACGACCGAAAAAACGACTTAAAACGACCGAAAATAGCCGAGAACGACCATAAAAACGACCGCAAAAACGACCGCAATGACCTAGATAAAGAAGAATATTCTTTATTTGCCATAGTCTACATGGTTTTATAACGACACCAACTTGTCAAGCGGGAGTCAATCCATTGGCATTATCATCTTTTCAATAAAGGCAATCTCGTCATCCGAGAGATTGTATTTAGAGTTGAGTTCATGAATTTGTATCAACAATCCATTTGCCGTTTTTGTTGCTGCCCATGCGTGACAGTAGACCGACTGCTTTCAGGGTTGCAATGTGTTTTCTTACCATGCGTTCCGACATGCCAAGGGCTTCGGATGTCATTGCCGCTGATACGCTGTTGTGCTCTCTGAGATAGTCGAGTACATTCCATGCTGAATCTGTTATATTAGGATATTTATCATGAACTTTATCGTGAACTTTATCATGAACTTTATCATGAACTCTGTTCAATTCTTCTCCTTGGTGGCTCTTCAGGGTCTCGAGTATTTCAGACAGTATGAATTCGATGAATGGTCCGGAGTTGGCTGCTTGGGTACTTGCTGTTATTGCGTCATAGTAGGCCTGCTGATTTGAGAACCAACGGTTTGAGATCAACAAGTTTTGCAAGAACGAGCGATTGAATGTTGACGATTGGATAGAGGAAACCATTAGCGGCACCAAGAATTTCTCTAAGCGACAACTCGGCCTTCTGCTGAAGAAGGTCCACAAAGGAGACGTCATTATCTGTAGTGAGCTATCGCGCCTTGGCCGCAACCTGTTTATGATCATGGAGATCCTCAACATCTGCATGACCAAGGAGTGTCGTGTGTGGACCATCAAAGACGGCTACCGCCTCGGCGACGACATCCAGAGCAAAGTGCTCGCCTTTGCCTTCGGATTGTCGGCTGAGATAGAGCGCAACCTTATCAGTCAGCGAACCAAGGAAGCCTTGGCAAGGAAGAAGGCGGAAGGTGTGGTGCAGGGAAGACCGAAAGGCAAACGTACCGACCCAACAAAGCATAAGCTCCATAAAAAGAAAGAACTTATTCGCGGATTGCTTGAAGAGAAAGTGCCACGTCGCCAAATAGCAAAAATTTGCAAGGTGGATAGAAATACGCTTTCACGTTTTATCCGTGAGAGATTGCATTTGGCAAATTGAGCGTTTTCGTGCAGCAAACAGGGACGGAGTGCGAGTTTTCGAATAGCGATAGCTGGGTAATATTGTCGCCAATAGAGCAAAGCATTAAAAGAAAAATAGAGTCTGTAGGTACTCCGCTCAAAGATTGGGACATCAATATTTATCGCGGTGTGCTTACAGGCTATAATGAAGCATTCATTATCTCAACTGAGAAGCGTGACGAAATCCTTGCTAATTGCCAGTCGGATGATGAGCGCAAGCATACTGAGGAGCTTATACGACGATTTTGGGCTTATCAAAATCCTCACAATAAAAGCCTTTTTGTGTGTTTTGTCTTCCATGGACGATAATTTTGCATCGATTATATCTTTCATAAACGATAAAATGTGTATCTTTGCAACGGTCATTAGTATTAGTACGAAAAGGATATGACAAAAGATTTAATAAAATTGCTTATCTCTGAATATCAAGCATACGTATCACAAGTAGAACTCATTCCTCGTAATGTGGAACTTGTGGACGGACTTAATTATGTGTTTGTTGGATTGAGGCATGCTGGAAAATCTTACTTGATGTTCCAACGCATAGCACAATTGATAGAGCAAGGGCATAAGAAAGAGGAAATATTATATTTCAATTTTGAGGATGACCGAATAGATTCTTTAGATGTCAAAGACCTTGACTTGATAAAAACGTGCTATGAAGAGATGTATGATTCTCGTCCAATATTCTTCTTGGATGAGATACAATTGGTTGATAGATGGGAAAAGTTTGCTCGTAGGTTAGCAGACCAAAAATATCAAGTATACATCACTGGCAGCAATGCCAAAATGCTAAGTAGTGAGATTGCCACTACGCTTGGCGGCAGATATATGATACATGAAGTGTATCCTTATTCTTTCCAAGAGTATTTGAATGCCAATGGTATTGACATACATGAAAAGAACGCACTATTTACGTTCGGAAAACAGATTGTAAAGTTGGCAAACACTTATTTTCAACATGGTGGTTTGCCTGAAACGGTTGGTATGAAAGAACCTCGTTCATGGATGAGCAATCTGTTTAGTAAAATATTCTTTGGCGACTTAGTAGCAAGATACAGGATACGTAACGATTACGCATTGCGTGTGATGATACGCAAAATGGCAGAGAGTGTTAAGCAACCTCTTTCATACAACAGAATTGCAAGCATAGTCAGTAGCACGGGAAAAAAACTTAGTACAGACGCAGCGATTGACTATGTAGAATACATGACTGAATCTTGGCTCATTCTACCCTACGAGAATTTATACGGAAAGTTGCAGGATAAGGAATCGAACCGCAAGTATTATTTTATAGACAACGGTTTGCTACACCTTTTTCTTATTGACGCCAACACGTCTTTGCTTGAAAACATAGTAGCGGTAACGCTCAGACGCAAATATGGTGCTGGAAGTTATTTCTGGAATAGTAAGAATGCTGAAGTAGATTTTGTTGTTCCAGAAGAGGGTTTGGCAATACAAGTGTCATATTCAATGGCTGATGCTGACACTTTCAAGCGTGAAACAGATGCCTTAATAAAGCTTGGTTCTGTTCAATCAATCACCAAAATGCTAGTTGTTACCATGGAGGAAGAGAGTTGCGTAGAAAAAGATGGATACCATATAGAACTCGTTCCTTTATGGAAATGGCTGCTTAGTTTCTAATAAATTGGGAGGATTTTTCTAAGCCAAAAATCATGTACCCAAACATGACAAAGTATCTGCCAGGATTATCGATAATCGCTTCCATCATCTGTGCGTGAGCTTTGAGCAAGTCTTCTTCCTTGAATGCGTCAAGGTGAGGATACATCTCGTATGTCTTGATGGCGTTCTTCACCTCTTGTATCTCCCTGATGGGCGCAACGACGTTTTTTCCGTTGATGATGTCGCGCACTTCATCCTCAGTCAGTTTGTTGCCCTCTATGGCAAGCGAACTGTGTATTGTGCGTATTCGGTTTGCCTTTCGCAGATGCAAGGCATCCTTTTGCTCAAGTCTGATGGCATAACGCTCTATCAGACCTGATATTTCAGCAATCTTATTGATTGCTTCCGCACTTATTGTAAACGGTGGTGTGTACATGATGTGACTTTTTTATATAATAATTTAGTGAACCCTATTTAAACCTAAGTTTATGTCAAATCCATTTCCTAAAACCATCAAGTTGTCCATAAAATTTCTATTTTAATTGTCAAATCTAAATCTGTTCCAGGCTTCGAGGACGAGGTGCTTGGTGCCAGACGTCCTGCCTTACTGAAACGATCATCGTTGAACTTACCTTTGAACATGTCGAAGAAGCGATAATATTCTTGTAATTTCCCCATAGTTGTTTCTGTTTAAAGCGGGCGTATTCCTCGCAAGCGATAGGAGTCTCCCTTATCAAACTTGCAACACGTGCAAATATAGCAATTTCTCACGAGCAACGTAAACAAATCGCCATGAAATCATGTAGAAAGCTCTGCTTTCTCTTTTTATTTTTGCACCATTCATTTATTCACCCCAAACAACAAGAATATGATTTACGGACACATCAGAGTAAGCAGCGATAAGCAGACAGTGGAGAACCAACGGTTTGAGATCAACAAGTTTTGCAAGAACGAGTGATTGAATGTTGACGATTGGATAGAGGAAACCATTAGCGGCACCAAGAATTTCTCCAAGCGACAACTCGGCCTTCTGTGGATTTACATCGGAAATGCGCATGGCCATTCCTCACCCACCCCATTACATTCCACAGGATCATACAGGCGGTGGGACTGAGGGCGGAGGGTAAAGATATTTGGTGGAAATGTGGGGGCGGGATTTTGGGTGAAACAGAGGGCGGGGAGGCACGGTTTTGGGGTTTCGGGTACGGAATGGGGGCGGGCGGAAAGGCCGTAAGCGAGGGTTGGCGCGCTGGGCATTGAACCGCACCTATGGATACGCTGTCACCCCGTCGGGGCCCGTCTTCGAGAGCGTGGCAAGGGAAGGTGAAGCCTTGGTGGTGTCGTTCGCCTATGGTGACGGGCTTCGCACCTCCGACGGCAAGGCCCCGTCTTGTTTCGAGATAGCAGAGGAAGACGGCCTCTATTATCCGGCACAAGCCACGATAGAAGGCTCCAAGGTCCGCCTCACTTGCCCACGGCTGAAATCGCCGCGATACGTGAGATATGCTTGGCAACCATTCACCAGGGCCAACTTGGTTAACAAGGACGGGCTGCCGGCATCCACGTTTCGTGGCGAAGTGGGCGATTGAAACACCTGCCAATAGTATTCCCCTGCTCGGTCACATCATTTACTTAATGTAAATGTTTCGGTCTTGCCAGCCTGGATCTGGACGGGTTCATGGAGAAAATGCTTGGGGTGTTCAGCGTTTTGTACTTGGCAATCTACAATGTAATTACCGGGATTCACTTCAATGTAGTTCTTTTTGAATATATCCAGTTTCGCGGTCTTTATAATGTAGTCTTCTTTTTCAATGGGTCTAACGGTGAATGTGACTTGCTTGTTCCATTCCCGTTCCCATGAACTAAATACAACGCAAATGGTTCCCGTTGTTGGTGTGTCATCAGAACAAGAAGACATAATGCCAACAACGACCATTGCGAGTGTTTACAACAAAATGATTGAAAGCTTCTTCATATCATCTTAATTTATTGATTAAACATTATCCAATTTATGTTTCCGATGGCAAAATTAGTCATTTTACATACATCGTGAAAATGTTTTACTTGAAAAAATAATTATGTCTGAGAATTTAACGTAATTGAAATATAAGGTCAATCATTTGTTTAGCAGGGGCGGGTAGGGACGGCCCCTAACCATCCCTACCCGCCCCTGCAAGACATACCAAACAAAAAAATAGCCGCACGACCGATTAACGTATTGTCTGTATGCCGATGCTGGCTTTTTATTTCATTGGCGTGATGACGAAGCGGAAGGTCATGTCGCCGAAAGGCACGCGGTATTTCTCCAGAGGCAGGTCGCCCCAGCTGTTGGTACCGCCCAAGCCTTGCTGTGCGAGGTCGATGGTGAGCTCGGTGAACTTGCTCTTCGGCACCTCAGGAGAGTGGCGCTGCGCCTTCTCCATGCCCTCGTCGAGGTCGGCAATGTCGTAGTGGAGCGCGCCAGCGTACATCCAAGAGCTGACGGGCTGGATGTTGATGCCGAGGCCCTCGGCGTTGGCTTGTTTCCACCAGCGGATGTCGCTCTTCGCTCGGAGAGCTTTCGGTCGCTGTAGTTCTCTATCGGTCCGCGACCGTACCACTGGCTCTTGTCCATGTTGTAAGGCAAGTCCATCACCATGCCGAAGCGCAGCAGGTTAGGAGCCTTGGCGTCGGGCGTGGCCTTTGTCATGGCTTGCTCCACGTCGATGGTTCCGTCGCCGTAGACCTTGTAGGTGAGTGTCAGCTTGGCCTTCACGTCAGGCATGTCGTAACGTGCCGTGACGGTAGCCGCCGTGCCCTTGCTCTCCTTTATCTTCTCCACGGCGATGGCGGTGAGCGTCATGTTCGGGTTGTGCCAAGCCTTGAGACGGTTTTGCAAGCCGGCGCCCATGTCGTTGTCGGTCACGGCGCGCCAGAAGTTAGGCTTCAGCGTTCCGCCCTCGCCAAGCATGCTCTTGCCGTTGACAGCGTATTGGCAGAGAAGGCCGGTAGCCTTGTCGAAGGCCACGGTAGCCTTGGCGGACGCGATGACGATTGTTGGGTTGTTTTTCTTGTTTTGTATCTTCACTTTCTCGGTGCTGAAGTTCTCCACGTAGGTCACGGGCGTGGCCTCGTTGAGCGCTATCTGCTCGTAGGCCACGGTCTGCCCCTCGGCTATGAGCGGCTCGGCGGTCTTGGTCTTGAAGTCGATGTTGAGCATCACCTCACCGTCGCTTGGAATGTTGAGAGGAAGCGCGACGTTGGCGGTCTGCTGTGGCGCCACGTTGAGCTTGTCCACGCTGCCGCTTTGCACGCTCTTGCCGTCTTTCAGCAATGACCACTCCATGCGGTAGTTGCTAAGGTCGCGGAAGAAGTTCTCGTTGTGCACGGCGATGGTGCCTTGGGCGAGGTCGACGGGCTTCACCCAGATGCTTTGATACTGGTAAGCCAGCTCCTTGGCGTGAGGGTTGAGCTGTCGGTCAGGACCGATGATGCCGTTGCAGTTGAAGTTGTTGTCAGAGGCGTCGGTCTTGTTGTAGTCGCCGCCGTAAGTGTCGAGAGGCGTCATGCCGCCCGTTCCCGGCTCATACTTGGCGCTGATGGCGTCGTAGTCGGCCACGGTGCGCGAAGCCTTGAAGTCGGGCTTGCGGTGCAATCCCTGGTCCACGAAGTCCCAGTCGTAGCCGCCTTGGAACTTAGGATACTTGCGTATGAGCTGCCAATACTCGGCAAGGTTGCCGCCCGAGTTGCCCATGGTGTGGTTGTACTCACACTGTATGAGCGGCATGGTCTTTGTCGGGTCCTTGCTGTATTTCTCGCAATCCTGCACGGTGTAATACATCGGGCAGAAGATGTCGGTGTCGTGTGGGCCCTGCCAGATGCTGCGCTCGAATTGCACAGGGCGCGACGTGTCGGTCTGCTTTATCCAGTTGTATGCCGCGAGGAAGTTGTTGCTGTTGTCGGTCTCGTTGCCAAGGCTCCAGACGATGATTGAAGGATGGTTGAACTGCATCTCCACGTTGTGCTGGTTGCGCTCCATGATTTGTTTGGCAAACTCCGGTTGCGCCGCGGGCGTTGACTGGTCATTGCTGTATTGGAAGGCGTGGCTCTCCTGGTTGGCCTCGGCCGTGACGTAAATGCCGTATTGGTCGCAGAGGTCGTACCATCGTGGGTCGTCAGGATAGTGGCACGTGCGCACGGCGTTGATGTTGAGGCGCTTCATTATCTTGATGTCCTGTATCATGCGGTCCACGGTCACCACGTAGCCGCCATCCGGATCCATCTCGTGCCTGTCGGCACCCTTTATGAGCACCGGCTGGCCGTTCACGAGCAGCTGCGCGTTCTTTATCTCCACCTTTCGGAAGCCCACCTTTTGCGGTATCACCTCCACCACGTTGCCCTTGCGGTCTTTCACCACCGCCTCGAGGGTGAAGAGGTAAGGCGTCTCGGCCGTCCACTTCTTCACGTTGCGCACCATGAAGCGCACGGTGGCCTCCTCGCGTCCGCGGAAGTCGGCCGTCTGCCTTGCCACGACATTGCCGTTGGCGTTGAGCAGTCGGAACTCCACCACGGGCTGCCCCTTTACCCATGCGTCTACGAGCAGCTCGCCGTCCTTATAGTCGTTTTCCAGGTCGGGCGTCACGCGGATGTTCTCCATCTGCACTTTGGTGTCCTTGGCGAAGAGGTAGCATTGGCGTGCCACGCCGGAGAGGCGCCAGAAGTCCTGGTCCTCGCTCATGGAGCCGTCGCACCAGCGGAAGGTCTGGAAGGCGATGAGGTTCTTGCCGGGGTGGAGATACTTGGTGATGTCAAACTCCGCCGCCACCTTCGAGTCCTCGGTGTAGCCCACGTACTTGCCGTTGACGAACAGGTACATGTTTGACGTCACGCTTCCGAAGTGGGCTATGACCTGCTTGCCGTCCCACGATGCCGGCAGGTCTATTACGCGTCTGTATGAGCCCACGTGGTTGTCCTTCACGGGCACGCTCGTCTTCGTGGCGTTCTCTGGAGCGTATTCCGGCTTCCATCCGAGGTACACGCCCCCCTTGTACTGGTATCTCCAGGCGAAGCCCACGTTGACGTATGTGGGGTCGCCATAGCCGTTGAGCTCCCAGTTGCCAGGCACGTTCATGGTCTTCCATGCCGAGTCGTCGAGGTCAACCTTGTAGAAGTCTTGCGGGCGCTCGTTGGCGTTCCTGACCCAGTTGAACTTCCATGCTCCCTCGAGCGAGAGGTATCTCGACGATTTCTCGATGTCGCCGCCCCTGGCCTCTTCCTCGTTGGCATAAGCGAAGAAGTTGGAGTGCAGGCGATAGCGGTTCACCTCGTTCACTTGCAAGTCGTGCCACTCTGTCCAAGTTGGCATTGGCTCTGCCTTGGCCTTGACCTTGACAGGCGCCGCCCCTGTGCCGCATGGCGCCGACAGCATGGCCGCGGTGGCGAGGAGGAATAAAATGTTACCTTTGCGTTGTTTCATAAAAATTATAGTTTAGATGCTTTTGTTTCTCATACAAAGATAAGAAAAAAACGCCGTGGAGGTTTGTGACAGCTCGATTTTTTAAGTGATATTAAGTGTTGTGTGACAAATATGGCGTTTAGAGCGCCAAACTTGAAAAATAGGTGCGCTAAGTTTTGGAAAAGCGTTACTTTTGCAGTCTGTAAACATTAACGCGTCATGGAGAAAGAAAATCCGTTTGTCACACAGTACCCCGACCTCATGCGGGGTAAGAAGATAATGTATAACCATGGTTTCAGCTCGTCGGCGGCCTCAGGCACGGTGAAGCTCATCCGCCAGACCTTCCCTGGCGCCGAGGTCGTGGCTTTCGACATCCCGCTTCATCCCGAGGAAGGCTTGGAGCTGTTGAGGCAGAAGGCCGAGGAGGAGAAGCCCGACCTCATAATAGGCACGTCGATGGGCGGCATGTACACCGAGATGCTTTACGGCTTCGACCGCATCTGCGTGAACCCGGCCTTCGAGATGGCCAAGACCATGAAAGAGCATGGCATGACCGGAAAGCAGACTTGGCAGAACCCGAGGCTAGACGGCGAGACGGAGTTCATGGTGACCAAGGCCTTGGAGAAAGAATACAAGGATGTGACAGACAAGTGCTTCACCGCCCTTGAGGAGATGACCCATCAAGACAAGGCCAAAGAGCAGGGCCGTGTGTGGGGACTGTTCGGCGACGAGGACAACCTGGTGGACACTTGGGACCTCTTCCGCTCACATTACCCACAGGCCGCCCATTTCCATGGCGCCCACCGCATGGACGATAAGAGCTTCATTGGCGGAGTGGTGCCCGTGATTCGCTGGATAGACGACCGGCAGGAAGGGCGTGAGCGCCAGATAGTGTATATCGACAGCAGCTGCCTCGCCGACAACTATGGCAAGCCACGCGCGAGCTTGCAGAAAGCCTTTCGTGAGTTGATAGAAAAATACCAAGTCTACATCGTGG